>Ga0308415_1000103_pt1 | contig 32940 bp, 35 predicted proteins | sample HotsprSampleOS55_FD_203465 | JGI IMG/M metagenome (GOLD analysis project Ga0308415, IMG submission 203465) | Hot spring phototrophic mat microbial communities from Octopus Spring, Yellowstone National Park, Wyoming, United States - 20090730_OS55 ... | reverse complement strand
GATACCGTCATCCGCCGTGCGGCCGAACTGCGCGAGCCCGCGCCCGGCGATGGCCCGGCGCCGCCCCCGCATTGACACCTTCCCGCGAATGGCGAAAGAATTGGCACGCTTTGGACAAGTTTGACGACCCCCTGCCCGAGCTCGAAACCGGCAGCAGCCGCTGGCTCACCCTCGGCGCGGCCAGCAAACTCCTCGGCGTCAGCGAATCCACCATCCGCCGCTGGGCCGATGCCGGGGAAATCCGCTCCTACCGCACGAGCGGCGGCCACCGCCGCATCCTGGCCGAAGACCTCAAACACATCGTCGCCAGCATGGCCCCCCAGCAGGCCGCCCGCGACCCCTCCCGCATCAGCGACCTCGCCACCGCCAGGGTCCGCCGTCGCCTCCATCCCCGCGGCCGCGCCGCCCACGCAGCGCCCGCCTTCGACCAGCTCAGCCCCGATGCCCTCGACCGGCTCCGCCTCCTTGGCCGCCAGGTCGTCGACCTCTTCTCCCGCATCATCGCCGGCGAGGCCCGGCGCGACCGGGCGATCGAAGATGCCCGCTCCATCGGCCGCGAGTACGGACGCACCCTCGTCAGCGAGCACGTCAGCCTCACCACCGCTGTCGCCACCTTCAACGCGCTTCGCCGCTCCCTCGAGGAAACGGCCGCCCAGATCGCCACCGAGGCCGGCCTCTCTGCCGAGGAGGCCGTCGACGCCATCGAAAACGTCCTCTCCCTCGCCGATGTCATGCTCGAGGGCATGGCCTCCGTCTACGAAGCCCAGTCGCGCTGAGGACCTGGCGCCGCTGCCGCGCCTGGGCCTACCGCCCCTCCCAGGCCGCGTCGTTCAGCGCCATCAGCCCGCCCGAGACGAGCGAATGCCCGCCCAGCACCACCGGCACCGGCGCCTCCAGCGCCGCCTTCGTAAACCGCCGCAGCTCCGGCTCCGCCACCCGCTCCCACGCCCCCAGGTCGCTCTGGAACCGGTCCTCCCGCGAGGGCGTAATCCCGAGGTGCGCCTCGATCACCCGCGTATCGATCACCACCGCGTCCCCCAGCTCCGCCATCCGCTGGAAGAACCGCTCCGGCCCAACCTCCTCCAGCAGAAAGCCGAGCAGGCTCCGCGGCCGGTGCCCCTCCGGCGCCGTCGCCAGCCCCCGCTCCTCGCTGAACACCCGCACCCGGCACGCCGTCTCCCGCTCCAGGTACTGCCACGCCTGGCTTCCCACCCTCCCGGCGACCACCAGCTGCGCCGACCGGTCGCAAAGCAGCGGCATCACCGCCCGCAGCCGCTCCGTCAGCGCGGCCGCCGGGGCCGCAGCAGCCCGCAGCGCCGGCGGAACCCCCGGCGCCAGCCCCAGCACCGCCAGGTCCGTCGGCGTGTCCAGGTCGAACTGCGTCGCCGTGGTCCGCGGCAGCATCACCGGCGCTAGCTCCGCCTCGTCCCGCAGCCGCCGCGGCAGCAGATTGTCCCGCCCGAACCGGCCCAGCCGCCGGACCGCCTCGCCCGGCGTCCAGCCCGTCAGGTCCGCCGAGTAGAAGTTGTTCGTCACGAACCGCCCGTCCCGCGCCTGGAGCTGCTCCACCACCAGCGCGAACTCATCCGCGCCGAGCAGCGGCACCGACCCCGACCCCATCACCGCCGGGCGCGCCAGCCCGTACCGCTCGATGAGCCGCACCAGCCGCTCCTGGTACACGAACGGCTCCCCTGCCGGGTCCGCATCGAGCAGCATCCCCGGTTCCGGCGGTTCGAACGCCCCGGGGTCGTCCGTCGCCACGATGACCGCCTCGAAGCCCGCCGCCAGCGCCGCCCGCGCCGTCTCCCGGGCCGCGGCCACCCGCGCCCGGGCCATCAGCCGCTCCGCCTCGCCCGTGCCCGTGCCCCCGTGAAAAATCACCAGCACCGGCTGCTCATAGCCCATGGCCCACAGCGTAGGACGCTCGCTGCTTCGCCGCGAATCGCGCCCCTTCCGCCGTCACGCGACAGCATCTGTCGCCGGGAGCTGCTATCCATAAGCCAGCGCGAACGTGAACGTCCCGTCAAAACCCTGCACACCTGACCATAATCGCTGGAACCGGTATGCTGACCTCTCTACCCTGCCCCCGGGATCGCACCGGGCGGGATTCCACCCCGCCGGGACCCGCCGGGCCATCCCGCAAACCCCGAGGTCATCATGAAGGTCGTCTTTTTCGAAGACGTTGAAGGCACCGCCCAGGCCGGCGAAGTCAAAGAAGTCAAAAACGGCTTCGCCCGCAACTACCTCCTGCCCCGCGGCATCGCCGGCCCCACCACGAAGGAAAACCTCCGCCGCGCGAACGCCATCGCCCAGCGCGAAGCCCGCCGCCAGGAGAAGCTCGACGCCGAGGCCCGCGCCATCGCCGCGAAGCTCGAAAACCTCGTCGTCAGCATCGAGGCCCGCGTCGGCGAAACCGGCCGCCTCTTCGGCTCCGTCACCAACCGCGATGTCGCCGCCGCCATCCAGGCGGCCGCCGGTGTCGAGCTCGAGCACCAGCAGGTCCTCCTCCCCGAGCCGATCCGCGAACTCGGCCAGCGGCCCGTCGAAATCAAGTTCACCCGGAACGTCAGCGTCACCGTCACCGTCGACGTCGTCCCGGACGCCGCCTCGAAGCCCGTGGTCGAAAAGCTGCAGGCCGCCCGCGCTGCCGAAGCGCCCGCCGCCGAACCCGCCGAATAACCGCGAAAGGAGGGCCGTAGGGACAGGACTCGCATCCCCGCCGCGCACGCCAGCGTCTCCCGCGTCCCTCCTTCACCCATGACGCTCGCACCCCTCGAACGCCTCCCTCCGCATGACATCGAGGCCGAGGAGGCCGTCATCGCCTCCCTCATGGTCGACCCCGATGCCATGCTCGCGGTCGTCAACATCCTCAAGCCCTCCGACTTCTTCCGCGAAAAGCACGGCTGGATCTACGACGCCTGCCTCGCCCTCTGGAACCGCGACGAAGTCATCAACCAGATCACCGTCGCCCACGAACTCGCCGTCCGCGACCAGCTCGAGGACGTCGGCGGCCAAACCTTCCTCGCCGACATCATCCGCCGCCTGCCCACCTCTATCGGCGTCGAGTTCTACGCCCGCATCGTCAAGCGCGACGCCACCTACCGCGGCCTCATCCACGCGGCGGCAGCCATCATGCAGATGGCCTACGAGGCCCCTGCCGAAATCGAAACCGTCTTCACCCGCGCCGAATCGCTCATCCAGCGCCTCCGCGGCGGCGAGTCCTTCCGCGATTTCGTCCACATCCGGCAGGTCCTCGATTCCTACCTCGAACAGGACCCCGCCGAAGCCGAGCGCCTCCAGATCTCCGCCATCCGCTCCGGCTTCACCGACCTCGATACCCTCCTCGGCGGCTTCAAGCGCTCCGACCTCGTCGTCATCGGCGCCCGCCCCAGCGTCGGGAAATCCAGCTTCGCCCTCGGCATCGCCCGCAACGCCGCCATCCTCCAGAAGGCGAACGTCGCCGTCTTCTCCCTCGAAATGTCCGCCGAGCAGCTCGCCGTCCGCCTCCTCAGCGCCGAAGCCGGCGTCGAAAGCAACCGCCTCCGCCTCGGCCAGAACACCGAATTCGAAGAGCGGAAGGTCATCAACGCCGCATCCCGCCTCTCCGAAGCCAACATCTGGTTCGATGACTCGCCCTTCCTCACCGTCGCCGAGCTCCGCGCACGCGCCCGCCGCCTCGCCGGGCAGGCCGGCGGCCTCGACCTCATCATCATCGACTACCTCCAGCTCATGCAGGGCGAGTCCACCAGCTCCCGCGAAAACCGCGTGCAGGAAATCTCCTACATCTCCCGCACCCTCAAGAGCCTTGCCCGCGAGCTGGATGTCCCCATCATCGCCCTCGCCCAGCTCTCCCGCGCCATCGAAAACCGCCACCCCCGCATCCCGATGCTCTCCGACCTCCGCGACTCCGGCTCCATCGAACAGGACGCCGATATCGTCATCTTCCTCAGCCGCGAGGAGCTCTACGTTACCCCTGAGCAGTGGGCCCAGCAGCACCCCGACCTCCCCGAGTCCGCCTACCCCCGCGGCGTCGCACAGGTCATCGTCGCCAAGAACCGCCACGGCCCGATCGGCACCATCGAACTCCGCTTCCGCGCCCCCTTCGCACGCTTCGAAGACTGGGTCCTGAAGACCGATGACGACCTCCTCTGACCCCGACGCCTTCGCCGGCTTCCCGGGCATCGGCAAGGCCACCGCCATCCCCAACCTCTTCTTCGCCGCCGTCCTCCCCCGCATGGAGGCCCCCGGCGACCTCCTCGCCTTCCTCTGGGTCGCCCGCCTCACGCAGGAGCTGAAGGCCGAGCCCCGCTGCGTCGCCGCCGAAGCCATCTGGGCCCACGAGCCGGCCCGCCTCTCCTTCGAACGCCTCGCCGGCGGCCGCCCCGGCCTCGATACTGGCCTCCAGCGCTGCCTTGAACTCCGCGCTCTCCTCGCCCTTGAAGTGCGCGGCCCCGGCGGCCCTGAAGCCCTCTACTTCGTCAACACCCCCGCTGCCCGCCGGTCGATCGCCCGCGCCCTCGCCGGCGAACTCGAACTCCGGCCCGGCGCAGCTGTCGCCCCGCTCCGCGCCCGCGAAGAGCGCCCCGGCATCTTCCGCCTCTACGAAGAGCACATCGGCACCATCACCCCCCTCGTCGCCGAAAAGCTCGTTGAGGCCGAAGCCGCCTATCCCCCAGACTGGATTGAAGACGCCTTCCGCGAAGCCGCCGAACGCAACATCCGCAACTGGCGCTACATCCAGCGCATGCTCGAGACCTGGGCTCTGGAGGGCCGCCCCGATGAAACGACTGGACGAGATTCTCTCGAAGACGCGAAACGCCGCTTCCTCGGCGGACCCTTCGGCAGCATCGCCCGCTACCGCTGACGCCCCCGACCCCGAAGAGGAGGCCGCCTGCCCCATCTGCCGCGGCGCCGGCTTCGTCCGCCGCCCCTACCCCGTCGGCCATCCCCGCTTCGGCCGCGCCGAACCGTGCGACTGCGTCCTCGATGAAGCCGAAGACCAGCGCCGCGAACGGCTCACCCGCCTCAGCAACATCGGCGCCCTCGCCCGCTTCACCTTCGCCACCCTCAACCCCCGCGGCCGCACCGGCGCCGACGACGCCTTCGAAGCCGCCGTAGCCGCCGCCCGCGCCTACGCGGAGCGCCCCGAAGGCTGGCTCGTCCTCTCCGGGCCCTCCGGCACCGGCAAAACCCACCTCGCCGCAGCCCTCGCCAACCGCCGCATCGAACTCGGCCATCCCGTCCTCTTTATGGTCGTCGCCGACCTCCTCGACCACCTCCGCGCCGGCTACGACACCGACGACGAGGACCTCTCCTTCAACCGCGTCTTCGAACAGGTCCGCAACGCCCCGCTGCTCATCCTCGACGACCTCGATGGCGCGTCCGGAACGCCATGGGCCCGCGAGAAGCTGCTCCAGGTCATCAACCACCGCTTCAACCTCGCCCTGCCGACCGTCATCACCACGAGCACCCCGCCCCCGGCCCTCGACCCGCGACTCGCCACCCGCCTCCTCGACCCTGCCCTCGCCCGCGTCATCACCCTCGGCCGGGCCCCGGCAGCCGGCTACTTCGAAATCGGCGGCATGAGCCGCGAGCGGCTCGCCGCCTGCCAGTTCCGCACCTTCGATACCCGCGTCCCGGGCCTCCGCGAGGAAGAGCGCGCCTCCCTCGAAGCCGCCTTCGACGCCGCCCGCAGGTACGCCGAGCATCCCCAGGGCTGGCTCGTCTTTTGCGGCACCAACGGCTGCGGCAAGACCCACCTCGCCGGCGCCATCGCCAACCGCGCCCTCGAACGTGGCCAGTCGGTCGTCTTCGCCGTCGTCCCCGACCTCCTCGACCACCTCCGCGCCTCCTTCGCACCCGGCCGCGAACTCCCCTACGACGAACTCTTCGAACGCGTCCGCACCGCCGACCTCCTCGTCCTTGACGACTTCGGCGCCCAGGCCGCCACCCCCTGGGCCCAGGAAAAGCTCTACCAGGTCGTGAACTACCGCCACGTCGCCGGCCTGCCGACCGTTGTCACCTCCGACCGCTCCCTCGAGGAGCTGCAGGCGGTCAATCCCCGCATCGTCGCCCGCATCGCCGACCCCCGCGCCGGCGCCATCATTGTCATCCTCGCCCCCCACTACCACCTCGGGCGCGGCGCCGGCGGCCCGCCCCGTCCCTCCCGCCGCGCACGGTAGCCCGCTGCCCGCTACGATGCGGGCGTGACCTGGAAGCGCGGGCTCGCGATCTTCGCCGCTGGCGTGCTCCTGCTCCTCGTCGGCCTCGCCGTCTTCCTCGCCCGTGAGGCTGAGCGCATCTCCGTGACCACACCGCCTTCCGCTGAGCCGCTCGCCCGCCCGGCCGCACTGGACGGCCCCGATGCGCCCCCCGCCGACCCCTCGCCCTCCGCCGTGCACCGGGGCATCCGCTTCACCGTCCTCCGGGTTGCCGACCCTGAACCGCCGGGGCTCTACCCGGTCAAGACCGGGCTCCGCCGCGTCGGCATCCTCCTCCGCCTCGAACCTGTCGAGCCCGGCGCCGCCTACAGCGTCGCCTCCATCCGGCTCCGCGGCAGCGACGGCGTCCGCTACGGCTGGGCGCTCACGAACCAGGAGCCCGCCCTGCACATGGGCACCCTCGCAGCCGGCGATGCCGTCACCGGCTGGGTCGCCTTCGACCTCCCTCCCGGCGTCCAACCGGCAGCCCTAGAGTACGGCACCGCTGCCCGCTCCGAGCTGCTCCTCACCCTGCCCTGAGCCCCGGGATATCCAGCCCGCGCTGCTGCGCCCACGCCCGCAGCGCAGCCTCCGTGCTGTCGAACGCCAGCTCGTCCCACGGGATTGCCTCCGGCGCGAACCACCGCACCTCGCTCGTCTCGTGGCCCGGCGCCCCTTCGCCCAGCGCCCGCCCCTCGTACACGATCACCACAATCCCGGGCCCGGTCCGCGTGAACACCCCGACCAGCCGCAGGTCCGCCACCTCCAGGTGCGCCTCCTCCAGCGTCTCCCGCATCGCCGCCTCCTCGGCCGTCTCCCCGAGGTCCATGTACCCGCCGGGGAACACCCAGGTCCCGCTCCGCGGCTCGATCGTCCGCCGCACCAGCAGCAGCCGGCCGTCCTCCCGTACCGGGATGATGCCCGCCACCGGCCGCGGGTTCAGGTAGTGCACGAACCCGCAATCGAGGCAGACCATCCGCCGCTTCGTATCCCCTTCCGGGATCGCCGTCGTCAGCCGCTGCCCGCAGTGCATGCAGTACCGGCTGAAGGCATGCGGGTGGCTCGTCATGGGCGCATGCTCGCCGGCGCCTGCTGCATCCCCAGCGATTCCGGCCCTTCGATCCATTCCTCCCCGTCCTCCCAGATTTCCTTCTTCCACACCGGCACCCGCTTCTTCACCTCGTTCACGACCCACAGCCCCGCCTCGTACGACTCCCGCCGGTGCCCGCAGCTCACCGCCACCACCAGGCTCGTCTCCCCGATCTCCAGCCGCCCCGTCCGGTGCAGGATCGCGCAGCCCTCCAGCCCGAACCGCGCCTTCGCCTCCTCCGCGATCGCCCGCATCTCCCTCTCCGCCATCGACGGGTAAGCGTCGTACACCAGGTGCGAGACTGCGCGCCCCAGGTTGGTGTTCCGCACCACCCCGAGGAAGACGTTGATCGCCCCGGCCGCCGGCGAGGCCACCGCCCGCGCAGCCTCGTCCGCCGAAAGCGGCTCCTCCGTCACCCGGATTAGCATCGTCAACCTCCCGAAACCGGCGGGATCAGCGCGAGCGTCGCACCGGCCCGCACCGGCGCATCCTCCCGCGCGTACTCCTCGTCCAGCGCATACATCAGCGTCGGCACGGCCGCGGCCAGCTGCGGATATCGCGCCACCACCCGGTCGCGCACGTCCCGCACCAGCTCCCCCTCGCCGACCTCGACCTCGAGCCGCCGGGTCCCGGCCCGTTCCGCCAGCGAAGCAAAGAGCAGCACCGTGACCGAACCCATGCCCCCATTGTAGCCCCGCCCGGTGCCGGCGGTTGCTATCCTCCCCGCGATGCGTCCCCGCACCCTGCTCGACCGCGCCGTCGACCTCCTCTTTCCCCTCCGCTGCGCCGGCTGCGGCGCCTTCGATACCGCCCTTTGCCCCGCCTGCGAAGCCCGCCTCCAGCCTGCCGTCGGCCCCGGCCGTTGCGGCAACTGCTCCGCCGCCTGGGACGGAGCCGATTTCTGCCCCCGCTGCTTCGGCTGGCGCGAACTCGCCGGCGTCCGCTCCGTCTACGAACACGCCGGCGCCGCCCGCGCCCTCGTCCACCGCCTCAAATACCAGCGCTACCGCGCCCTCGCTCCCTTGATGGCCGCCCGCGTGGCCCCGCTTGCCGCGTCCCTCCCCGTCGACGGCTGGGTCGCCGTTCCCCTCCACCGGAGCCGCGAGCGCGACCGCGGCTTCAACCAGGCCGAACTCCTCCTCCGCCATGCCGGCCTCCCGCCCTCCCCGGCCCGCCTGCGCCGCGTCCGCAACACCGGCAGCCAGGTGCGCCGCACGGCCGCCGCCCGCGCCGCAGCCCTGGCCGGCGCCTTCGCCGCCGAAGGCCCGCCGCTCGATGGCCTCGTCATCGGCCTCGTCGACGATGTCATCACCTCCGGCGCCACAGCCCGCGAATGCGCCCGCGCCCTCCTCGACCACGGCGCCCGCCGGGTCTGGGCTGTCAGCTTCACCCGCGCCAGCCTCGACCTCTCGGCCCCGGAGGCCCCGATCGACGACTGACCCGCCGCGCCGCCGGGAAAGCGCGCACCCCCCGGCTTTACCTGCCGCCCGCCTACAATACGGGCACCCTGTAGCCCCGGAGCCTGCCGTGCCGCCCGGCGCATCCGCCCTCCCGCCTGCCGCCGCCCTCGCCGCCGATACCCTCGCCCGCGTCCGCGCCGAGGTCCACCGCGTCATCATCGGCCAGGACCGCCTCATCGACCGCCTCCTCATCGGCCTCCTCTGCAACGGCCACATCCTCGTCGAGGGCGTCCCCGGCCTCGCCAAGTCCCTCACCGTCTCCACCCTCGCCCGCGCCCTTGACCTTCACGCCGTCCGCATCCAGTTCACCCCCGACCTCCTCCCCGCCGACCTCGTCGGCACCGAGGTCTTCAACGCCCGCGATGGCCAGTTCACCATCCGCAGGGGCCCCATCTTCGCCAACTTCGTCCTCGCCGACGAAATCAACCGCGCCCCCGCCAAGGTCCAGTCCGCCCTCCTCGAAGCGATGCAGGAGCGCCAGGTCACCATCGGCGGCCAGACCTTCCCGCTCGATGACCCCTTCCTCGTCATCGCCACCCAGAATCCGATCGAGCAGGAAGGCACCTACCCCCTGCCCGAGGCCCAGCTCGACCGCTTCCTCCTCAAGGTCCGCGTCGACTACCCCTCCCGCGCCGAGGAGCGGCAGGTCCTCGAACTCAGCCTCGCACCGGAGCCGCCCCGCGTCGGCGTCGTCGCCTCCCGCCAGTCCATCCTCGATGCCCGCGCCGCCGTCCACGAGGTCGCACTCGACGACGCCATCCGCGACTACATCACCCAGCTCGTCGCGGCCACCCGGCGCCCCGCCGACTACCGCCTCCCCGACCTCCAGCCCCTCATCGCCTTCGGCGCCTCCCCGCGCGCCTCCATCAGCCTCGCCCTCGCCGCACGCGCCCACGCCTTCCTCCACGGCCGCGGCTACACCACGCCCGATGACGTCAAAGCGGTCGCCCACGAGGCACTCCGCCATCGCATCATCACCACCTACGAAGCCGACGCCCGCGAGCTGACGCCCGACGACCTCATCGACCGCCTGCTCGAAGGCGTCGACGTGCCCTGAACGTTCCCTGCCGGGGGTCGCATGCTCCGTCTCCCCATCCCCTTCCGCCGCACCGCTCCTTCCCGGGCAGCCCCCGCGCTCGATGACCCCCTCACCCCCGCGCTCCTCGCCCGCGTCCGCGCCATCGAGCTGCGCGCCCGCCGCCTCGTCAACACCCTCTTCCTCGGCGAATACCACGCCGTCTTCCGCGGCCGCGGCCTCGAGTTCGATGAACTCCGCCCCTACGTCCCCGGCGACGACGTCCGCGCCCTCGACTGGAACGCCTACGCCCGCACCGGCGAGCCGTTCATCCGCCGCTACCGCGAAGACCGCGACCTCACCGTCATCTTCGTCGTCGATGTCTCCGCCTCCCAGTTCGCCGGCGCTGCGCCCGTCGCAAAAAGCGCCCTCGCCGCCGAAATCGCCGCCGTCCTCGCCCTCGCTGCCGTCCGCAACAAGGACCGCGTCGGACTCCTCCTCTTCGCCGGCCGCCCCCAGCGCTACGTCCGTCCCGCCGGCGGCGCCACCCACGTCCTCCGCGTCATCCGCGAAATCCTCCGCGCCCGCCCGGCACATCCCGGCACCGACCTCGCAGCCGCCCTCCAGTACCTCGTCGGCGTCCAGCGCCGCCGCGCCACCGTCTTCCTCATCTCCGACTTCCTCGCCCCTATCGAACCGGCCCGCCTCCGCGCCGCCGCCAGCCGTCACGACCTGATCGCGGTCACCGTCCGCGACCCGGTCGACGAAGCGCTCCCTGATGCCGGCATCGTGACCGTCGCCGACGCCGAAACCGGCGCCGCCCTCGAACTCGACACCTCCAGTCCCGCCGTCCGCGCTGCCTACGCCCGGCGCATCCGCCAGCTGGATGCCGACCGTGCAGCCCTCTTCGGCCAGCTCGGCATCGACGACATCCGCGCCGTTACCGGCGAAGACTACGTCCCCGCCCTCCTCCGCTTCTTCCGCCGCCGGGGGGCCGCCGCATGAACCGGCGCATGCTTGCGGTCGCTGCCCTCGTGGCGCTTGCAGTCATCGCTGCCGCCCCCGCCGGCCCCGCGGCCCGGGCCCAGCCTGCCCCTGCCCCCGAGGTGACCGTCCAGCCGGCCAGCGCCCGCATCGGCGACCACCTCCGCCTGGCGGTCCGCATCGTCCTTCCCCCGGGCAGGCAGCCGGAGCTCGCCCCCGGCACCGCGGGCTGGGGCGCCGTCGAACTGGTGCGTCTCGAACCTCCGCGCCAGCTCCGCACCACGTCCGCCGGCACCGAGTGGCTCCTCGAAGCGGTCGTCGCCCCGTTCGCCCTCGGCGACCTCCCCTTCTCCCCGACCATCGCCGTCGCTGCCGGCGCCGAGCTCTCGACGCTCGAACCCCCTCCGGTCACCATCGCCGTCCTCCCCACCCTCCTCCCGGATGCCCCGCTCGAACTCACCCCGCTCCCGCCCCCGGCTGCCATTGCCGGCGCCGAATCCCCGCTCCTCCGCCCCGCGCTGGCTGCTGCCGCAGTTGCAGCCGCGGCAGTCGTTCTGCTCGGCGCCGCCATGCTCATCCGGCGGCTGGCGCGCCGCCCGGCCCGGCCGGTGCCGGTTCCGCCCCCGCCGCCCGCCGAACCCGCCCTCCCCGGCCTGCTCCTCGCCGAATCCGCCATCGATACCGACCCCGTCGCCGCCTACCGCGCTCTCGCCGCGACCGTCCGCGCCGAGCTCGCCCGGCGCTTCGCCATCCCGGCTACGGCCCTCACCGCCGCCGAGCTCCGCGCGCGCCTCGAGGCTACCGGGGCTGACCGCTGGGTTGCCCGCCTCGCCGGCGGCCTCCTCGAGGAGTGCGACGCCGTCGTCTACGCCGGCTACCGCCCCGCCCCCGAGCGCCGCCGCGCCGACCTCGCCATGGCCTACGAACTCATCGGAGGGCCGCAGTGAACGGCCTCGAATTCGCCGCCCCCGCGGCGCTCGCTCTCGCCCTCCTCGCCATCCCGCTCGCGTGGACCGTCCGTCGCCCCCGCCCGGCCGTGCCCGTCGCTGCCATCCCGCCGCTCGCCGGGGCCCGCCCGGGCTGGCGCCTCCGTTTCGCACGCGCCCTGCCGGCGCTGCGCGTGCTCGCCGTCGTCCTCCTCGCCATCGCTGTCGCCGGGCCCCGCCGTGGCGACGCCCGCACGCTCGTCCCGGGCGAAGGCATCGACATTGTCCTCTCCCTCGACCTCTCCAGCTCCATGCTCGCGAGCTTCGGCGATTCCACCCGCCTCGCCGTAACCAAAGACGTGGCCCGCGAGTTCATCCGCTCCCGCCAGAACGACCGCGTCGGCCTCGTCGTCTTCCAGCAGGACGCCCTCGCCCTCTCCCCGCCCTCCACCGATTACGCTGCCCTGGACCGCATGGTCGCCGACCTCGACTCCGGCCTCCTCCCCGATGGCACGGGCATCGGCGTCGGCCTCGCCGCTGCACTCTCCATGCTCCAGGAGTCCACCGCCGCCAGCCGCGTCGTCATCCTCCTCACCGACGGCGAACACAACGCACCCTCAATCCGGCCCGAGGCTGCCGCCGCCCTCGCCGCTGCCCTCAAAATCCGCGTCTACACCATCGGCGTCGTGAGCCCCTCGCCCATCGACCGCGGTCGGGAAATCGACGAACGCCTGCTCCGGGAGATCGCCGCCAAGACCGGCGGCCGCTACTTCGCCGCCAGTGACCCCGGCCAGCTCGCCGACGTCTACGACGAAATCTCCTCCCTCGAACGCTCCCGCATCACCCGTGAATCCTTCGACGATTACGACTACTACGCCCCGTGGTTCGCCGGCGCTGGGGCCGCGCTCCTCGCCCTTGAACTCCTCCTCGCCGGCACCCTCCTCCGGAGGCTCCCCGCATGAGCGGCATCACCTTCGCCCACCCCTGGGCGCTTCTCCTCCTGCCCCTCCCCTTCCTCGCGCTCGCGGCCTGGGCCTTCGGCATGGCCCGCGGGCGGCGCCGCGCCCGCCGCCTCTCCCGCCTCCTCCCCTCCCGCCCCTCTGTCACCGCCGCGGTGCTCTACAGCCTCGCTGCTGCCCTGGCCATCGTCGCCGCCGCCCAGCCGCGCTGGGGCACCCGCGTCTCCCAGGTTCCCCGCACCGGCGCCGACCTCGTCATCGTCATGGACATCTCCCGCAGCATGGACGTCCCCGACGTCGAACCCTCCCGCCTCGCTGCCGCAAAGGCTGCCGCGGTCCAGTCCATCGACCGTCTCGCCGGGGACCGCATCGGCCTCGTCATCTTTGCCGGCAGCGCCCGCATCCGCTTCCCGCTCACAACCGACGCCGCTGCTGCCGCCCGCGTCGTCGAATCGCTCGAAACCGGCGTCGTCCTCGTCGAAGGCGGCACCGACGTTGCCCGCGGCCTCGAACTCGCCCTCGACCTCCTCGCCGACGACTCCTCCGCCGGCCGCCTCGTGCTGCTCCTCACCGACGGCGACAACCTCGGCGGCGACGTCGCTGCCGTCGCCGAGCGCTTCCGCGCCTCCGGCGTCGAGCTGCTCGTCGCCGGGGTCGGCACCCCCGAGGGCGGCATCGTCCCTGCCGTCGACCCCATCACCGGCCGCGTCGGTCCCCGGCGTGATGCCGCCGGCCAGCCCATCGTCTCCCGCCTCGATGAGCCGTTCCTCCGCGCGCTCGCTGCCGCCGCGGGCGGCCGCTACCTCGGAACCAATCTCGCCGTCGTCCCCGGCGTCGTCGAAGGCCGCATCCGCGCCCTTGAGCGCACCCGCCTCGACGAGCGCACCACGACCCTCCCCGTCGAGCGGTTCCAGCTCTTCGCCGGCGCTGCCCTCGCCGTCGTCGTCCTCGGCACCCTCGTCGAACGGTTCCGGCCGCGGCGCGCCGTCCTCCTCGTGCCCGCCGCCGCGCCGCTCCTCCTGCTCCTCCTTGCCGGCTGCGCCTCCCCGGCCTACGAAGCGAACGAACGCGGCCGCGCCGCGCTCGAAGCCGGCGACGCCGAAGCCGCCATCGAGGCCTTCCTCCAGGCCCAGGTCGAGCGCCCGAACGACCCGGCCATCGCCCTCAACCTCGCCGCCGCCTACCACGCCGCCGGCCGCTACGAAGACGCCATCCGCACCGCCAGGCGCGCCCTCGAATCGAACGACCCGGAAATCCGCCGGCGCGCCTTCGCCAGCATCGGCCACCACCAGTTCGAAGCCGGCCGCCTCACCGAAGCCCTCTCCGCCTTCCGCGATGCCCTGCTCCTCGACCCCGCCGACGACGCGTCCCGCCACGACTTCGAGGTCGTCCTCCGCCTGCTCTATCCGCCGTCGCCCGCGCCCTCCGCTGCCCCTTCGGCTTCTCCGTCGCCGTCGCCCGGGCAGTCGCCGTCCCCCGCTCCGGATGGCGCACCCGGCACGCCGGCCCCCTCCGCCGATGGCACCCCGGTGCCGGGCCAGGGCACGCCGGGACCCGGCCAGGCCGGCCAAACGCCGCAGCCCGGCGCCACGCCCCAGCCGACCCCGGGCGGTGGCGGCACGCCGGTCCCGGGGTCCGGCGGCACGCCGGGCCCGACCATCGCCGAACTCAACCGCCGCATCGAGGCCATCGACCGCCAGGTCCGCGAACTCCTCCTCGAAGCCGGCGAGCAGCCGACCCCCGCCCAGGCCCTCCGCATCCTCGAACTCCTCGCCGAGCGCAGCCGCCTCGCCCAGCAGCGCGACGCCCTCGCCGGCCGGCCCGGCACCGACTACTGACGTTCGGCCGCCTTGTCTCCGCCATTCGGCCGCTCCCCGCAGGCCCGCCGTCGGTGACCATCGCTACCTCCGGGACCGGCCGGCGGTGGCGTACACTCATCCCATGCGCGCAGTGTTCGTGATGATCAAGACCGACCCGGGGCACACCACGGCCGTCGCCAACCGTGTCGCCGAAGTGCCCTCCTTCTCCGAGTGCTACAGCATCACCGGCCAGTACGACCTCCTCGCGAAGCTCTACGTCGACGACATTGACAGCATCGGCCGCGTCATCGAACGCGACATCCACACCATCCCCCACGTCCGCGAAACCTATACCATCCTCACCTTCGAAGCCTTCGGAGTGCGCTGACCCGTGACCTTCGCCGGCTGGACGCTCGACCCCTTCTGGCTCCCGGCCGCCATCCTCGCCCTCGCGGCCTACGCGCGCGCATGGCGGGCCGCCGCCGGCGCCCACCCCCGCTGGCGCGCAGCCGCCTTTGCCGCCGGCGTCGCGGTTGTCCTGGCCGCCGCCGTGACCCCCATCGAGCACCTCGGCAACCGGGTCCTCTGGGTCAACTTCGTCGGCTTCCTCCTCCTCACCATGGTCGCGCCGCCCCTCCTGCTCCTCGGCGCGCCCCTCACCCTCGCCTTCCGCGTCGCCTCGCCCGCCGGCCGTCGCCGCCTCCGCGCACTCTACCGGAGCCGCCTCGCCGCCGTCCTCACCTTCCCCGTCTTCACCTGGCTCCTCTTCGCCGTCCTCACCTACCTCTGGCAGTTCACTCGCCTCACCGACCTCGCCGCCGAGCACTGGCTCCTCCGCGATCTCCAGCTCGCCTCGCTCCTCCTCACCGGCCTCCTCTTCTGGATGCCCGCACTCGCCATCGACCCCGCCCGCTGGCGCCTCCCGTACCCCCTCCGCGCCCTCTACGTCTTCGTCGAAATGACCCACAAAGCGCTCTTCGGCGGCATGTTCCTGAGCATGAACACCGCCATGCACAGCGGCTTCGCTGCCCGCGCCCCCGGTTGGGCCCCCGACCCGATCACCGACCAGCGCATCGCCATCATGATCCTCTGGCTCGCCGGCAACCTCCTCTTCGTCGCCGTCCTCGCCGCCATCATCGTCGGCTGGATCCGCTACGAGGCGCGCAACCAGCGCCGGGTCGACCGCCGCCTCGCCCTCCAGCGCGACGCCGAGCGCCGCCGCCGGGCAGCCCTCGAACAGGTCTTCCACCGCCCCGTCTGAGCGGCGCGGCCTACCGGAAATTCCCGAACTTCAGCTCGATCCCCCAGTCCTGCGCCTTCACGTCGCGGATCACCTGCTGCAGCTCATCCCGGCTCGGCGAACTCACCCGCACCGCATCGCCCTGGATCTGCGCCTGCGCCTTCTTGTACTTCTGCTCCTTGATGAACTTCACAATCTTCCGCGCAATCTCCTGCTCAATCCCCTGGACGATCGTCACCTCCTGCCGCAGCGTCCCGCCCGAGGCCTTCTGCGGCGTCCCCCGCACCAGGTTCTTGAGCGGCACATTCCGCGCCACCATCCGCTGCGCCACCACCTGCCACATCGCCTCCAGCTTGTAGTCGTCCTGCGCGTGCAGCACGAACCGGTTCGTCCCGTGCTCGTAATCGATCTCGGCGACCACCCCCTTGAAGTCGAACCGCGTACCGATCTCCTTCCGTGCCTGGTTGATCGCATTCGCGACTTCCTGCAGGTCCGCGCCCGTCGTGATGTCGAAACTCTCGTCTTTCGCCATGCCCCCGAGCGTACCCTGTCCGCGGCGCGAAACGCACCTCGCCCCCTCCCGCGCCCCTCCCCCGTTCGTGTACAGTACGTGCGACACCTTTGGCCAGCCGGTCAAAACTCGCCCCTACCGGAGTCCGCCATGCACGTCGACCCCGAACGCGCCCGCCAGCTTCGCGCCGAATACGACGAGGCCGTCCTGCGCGAAGGCAAAGAGCTCGCCGGTCCCTTCATGACCGTCTCCGGCCGGCCCATTAACCGCGTCTACGACCCGACCGATACGGCGGACCTCGACTACGAACGCGATATCAACCTCCCCGGCAACTACCCCTTCACCCGCGGCATCCACCGCACCGGCTACCGCGGCAAGCCCTGGACCATCCGCATGTTCAGCGGCTTCGGCTCCGTTGAAGAGACCAACCAGCGGTACAAAGACCTGCTCGCCGCCGGCAACAACGGCCTCTCCATCGCCTTCGATATGCCCACCCTCATGGGCTACGACCACGACGACCCCTGGGCCGAAGGCGAATTCGGCGCCTGCGGCGTCGCCGTCGACCACCTCGGCGACATGGAGCTCCTCCTCGAGGGTATCCCCCTCGACAAGATCACCACCTCCATGACCATCAACAGCCCGGCGCCCGTCGTCTGGGCCCTCTTCATCGCCGCCGCCGAAAAACGCGGCATCCCCCGCGCAAAGCTCGCCGGCACCCTCCAGAACGACATCCTCAAGGAATACATCGCCCAGAACGAGTTCATCTACCCGCCGGCCGAATCAATGCGTCTCGTCACCGACACCATCGAGTTCGCATCGAAGGAGATGCCCCTCTGGAACCCCATCTCCGTCTCCGGCTACCACATCCGCGAGGCCGGCGCCACCGCCGCCCAGGAGCTCGCCTTCACCCTCGCCGACGGCATCGAGTACGTGAAGTGGGCCCTCGCCCGCGGCCTCGAGATCGACAGCTTCGCCCCCCGCATCTCCTTCTTCTTCAACGCCCACAACGACTTCTTCGAGGAAATCGCCAAGTACCGCGCCGCCCGCCGCATCTGGGCCCGCCAGATGCGCGAGCGCTTCGGCGCAAAGAACCCCCGCTCCTGGGTCCTCCGCTTCCATACCCAGACCGCCGGCGTCTCCCTCACCGAGCAGCAGCCCGAGGTCAACCTCATCCGTGTCGCCATCCAGGCCCTCGCAGCCGTCCTCGGCGGCACCCAGTCGCTCCACACCGATGCCATGGACGAGGCGATCGCCCTCCCCTCCGACAAGGCCGCCCGCCTCGCCGTCCGCACCCAGCAGGTCATCCTCCACGAGACCGGCGTCATCAACACCGTCGACCCGCTCGGCGGCTCCTGGTTCGTCGAACGGCTCACCGCCGACATCGAACGCGACGCCCTCGACTACATCGAGAAAATCGAAGCCCTCGGCGGCGTAATCCCCGCCATCGAGTCCGGCTACCTCCAGAAGGAGATTGCTGACGCCTCCGCCCGCTTCCAGCGCGAAGTCGACACCCGCGACCGGATCATCGTCGGCGTCAACGAGTACGTCCTCGACGAACCGAAAGAGATCCCCATCCTCCGCATGGACCCCGAGGGCGAAAAGCGCCATCTCGCCCGCCTGAAGAAGCACCGCGCCGAGCGCGACCCCGAGCGCTGGGCCGCCGCCATGCAGGCCCTCGAAAACGCCAGCCGCGACCCGAAGGCGAACACCATGCCCTACATCCTCGACGCCGTGAACGCCGGGGCAACCGTCGGCGAGGTCTGCAACATGTGGCGGCGCGTCTTCGGTGAATACCGGGAGCACGTCGTGGTGTAACCTTATCCGGTCGATGCCCCGCACCCACATCGCCCGCCGCACGAGCGTCTTCAGCGAGTCCGTCATCCGCGAGATGACCCGCCTCGCCATGCTCCACGGCGCCATGAACCTCGCCCAGGGCTATCCCGACTTCCCGGCCCCCGCCTTCATCAAGCAGGCCGCCGTCGACGCCATCAACGCCGACATCAACCAGTACGCCATCACCTGGGGCGCGCCCCGCCTCCGGCGCGCCATCGCCGACAAGACCCGCCGCTTCTACGGCCTCGAGGTCGACCCCGACCGCGAGGTCACCGTCACCTGCGGCGCCACCGAGGCGATGATGTGCGCCATGCTCGCCGTCGTCGAGGAGGGCGACGAGGTCATCGTCTTCGAGCCCTTCTACGAAAACTACGTGCCCGATGCCGCCATGTCCGGCGCGCGCCTCGTCTTCGTCACCCTCCGCGGCGAAGGCTTTTCCTTCGACCCCGGCGAGCTCCGCCGGGCCTTCTCGCCGCGCACCCGCGCCATCATCGTCAACACGCCGAACAACCCCAGCGGGAAGGTCTTCACCCGGGCCGAGCTCCAGCAGATTGCTGCCCTCTGCCAGGAGTTCGACACCCTCTGCATCACCGACGAAATCTACGAGCACATCCTCTACGACGGCCGCGAGCACATCCCCATGGCCACGCTCCCGGGCATGTACGAGCGGACCATCACCATCAGCGGCCTCTCCAAGACCTTCTCCGTCACCGGCTGGCGGCTCGGCTACCTGGTCGCCCCGCCGCACCTCACCGATGCGCTCCGCAAGGTGCACGACTTCCTCACCGTCGGCGCCCCCGCTCCGCTCCAGGAGGCTGCCGCCGTCGCCATCGAACAGGCCGACGCCTACTACGCCGAACTCCGCGAGATGTACGCTGCCAAGCGCGCCATCCTCCTCGATGCCCTCCGCGCGGCCGGCTTCGCCTGCCACCAGCCCGAAGGCGCCTACTACATCATGGCCGACTTCTCCGCCCTCGGGTTCGAGGGCGACGACACCGCCTTCGCCCACCACCTCATCCGCGACATCGGCGTCGCCCCCGTCCCCGGCTCCAGCTTCTACCGCCCCGGCAGCGACGCCGGCAGCCGGATGGTCCGCTTCACGTTCTCCAAGTCCGACGAAACGCTCCGCGAAGCTGCCCGCCGGCTCGCCAGCCGCTAGCCCTACGGCATCAGCACCACCGGCACGTGCACGATCTTCGTGTCCGAACCGTCTTTCGCGCTCTGCTGGTAGATGCGCAGGCACCCCGGCGTCGGCGCCGAAACCGAGAACGTCAGCTGTACGCTGAACGGCGAAAGCATCTGCCCCGCCTGGGACATCCCCACCACGTGCGCGAGCTGGTTCTGCTGCGCATCGAGCAGCTGCGCCTGGAAAGTCGCCTCGAACGCCTCGACCATCCCCGTCACCGTGAGCGGGCTCGTCACACTCGCGTTCGGGGCCGGCTGTGTCACGACGGCGACGGTCGCCGGGGCCGGGTCCGGGTTCGGCGGGCACACCCCGGTCAGCGCGGGCGTCGGGCTGGGTGCCGGCGCCGTCAGCGAGGGCTGTGCCTGGCCGGTTGGCGCGGCGGTCGCCGGTGCGGCGGCGGCCGTTCCGGCCGCCGGCGGAGCCGGCTCGTCCTTCTCGCTGCAGCCGCCCAGCAGAACAGCGCCCAGCGCTGCCGCAGCCGCAATCGACATCCGCGCGATATGGTGCCAGGTCATTGTCAGCCTCCCGGGGGCGCCGCCCGGCGCCGGTCCTGTTCCTGTATGGAGGACCGGTACGTCCCCGCCCATCTTACGCCCGCGGGCCCGGCGGGCGCGGCATCGCTGACGCTGCTTCGGGGTTAGATGCCGAACGCCATCCCCTGCGCGCCTTTGATCGCGCTCACCTCGCCCAGGTGCATGAAGCTGTGCGTCATCACCACCTGCCGCAGCACCTTCCACTTCGGCATCTCGCCCAGCGGCCGAATCGGCTGAATCGCCTCCAGGTCCTCGAGCGGGACGTTTTTGATGAACTCCAGCGTCACCTCTTTGACGCGCTGGTTGTACTCCCGCAGCGGCGCCACCTGCACCTGCAGCTTCCGCGCATCCTCCAGCGGCATCCCCGTCCCCTGCCCAACCGGCGGAAGCCCGAGCCGCTCGGCAAACCCCTCCGACATCCACACGGTCGGCTTCCGCCCCTGCAGGACGAAGTTGACGATATCGTCCTGCGTGCGGAGCGCGTGCCACGCATTGAACCCGATGCTCACCGTGTTGCCCGGCAGCAGCCAGTTCGCCTGCTCGTCGGTCAGGTTCTTCAGCGCGTCGTCCCACCAGCTGTTCACCTGCTCGATCCCATCGATCAGCAGTTCACGAATCCCGGTCATCCAGTCCTCCATGGGTCACAGTCGTTGCGAGTGCCCCGGGAGTCTATACCGGCCCGTAAGTTTCTTCAAACAACGGAATGGGGCAGCCGCAGGTCCTCCGGCGTTAGCAGCCGCCGCTCCCCCCGCCGCGCCAGGTCCGCATGCCGCACCAGCGCATACAGCGCCTCCATCCGCGGCGCCGCAACCCCGAGTTCGCGCGCCCGGCGCACCGGGTTCCCCAGGATCGCCTCCGCCTCCAGCGGCCGCCCCAGCACGTAGTCGATCACCATGCTCGTCCGGTAGTCCTCCATCGCCTCCGTCTGGGCGAACATCCGCCGCACCACGTCCTCCTCGTCCAGCCGCGCCTCGCTCCCCGCTGCCGCGAGGTCGGCATTGCCCGCCCGCACCACCTCCCGCATCGCACCCTCGGCGAAGGCGCGCAGCTCCCGGTCGTCGAGAATCGACCGCGTGCCGATGCCGCCGCCCGCCACGCTCAGCCCGTTGAACGGCACATTCCAGCAGAGCTTCTCCCAGCGTGCGTACCGCAGGTTCGGCGCGATGACCGTCTCGATGCCCGCCCCCCGGAACAGCTCCGCCAGCAGCGCGGTCTCCGCCGGGTCGTCTTCGAGGTGCCCCACCGACACGCGCCCGTACTCGAGGTGGTGGATGACGCCCGGCTCGCCCCGGTTGATGCAGACAAACGCCATCGCCCCGAAGATCCGACGCGCCGGGAACCGCTCCGCCAGCCGCTGCTCGTTCCCCAGCCCGTTCATCAGCGCCACGATCCGCGTCTCCGGCCCGGCGCACGGCGCAATCAGGTCCGCCGCCTCGTCGATCGCCGTCGCCTTCAGCGCGCAAATTACCCAGTCGGCCCTCCCCAGTTCGGCCGGGTCGCGGAACGCCTGGACGTCCGGGAGGGCGAAATCCCCGTCCTTGCTGAAGACGCGCAGTCCCCGCTCCTTCCACGCAGCGTAGTCGCTCCGCACGAGGAACCGCACGTCGTGCCCCGCCAGCGCCAGCCGCCCGCCGTAATAGCCGCCGACCGCGCCCGCGCCGATGACCGCTATCCGCGCCACGCCCGAAGGATACCCGAGCCCGCGCCCGTGCGGCAGGCCCGTGCTGCTGGCTCAGTCCGCCAGCTCGTGGAGCGCCGCCCGCACCTCTGCCGCCCGCTCGATCGCCTCCTCCGGCGTCGCCTGCGTCGTAATCAGGTTAACGTGCCGGGCGCCCCGCTCCACGAATGCCCAGATGAACTCCGCCACCTCACGCGCAGTCCCGAACGGCGTGTACCGCTCGAACCGCTCGAACGGCAGCCGGTAGGTCGCCTCCATCCCCCGCGCCACCAGTTCCCGAGCCGCCGCCCGGTCCGCCGCCACGCTCGTCCAGAACTGCATCCCGCCCTCAACCGCGCCCGGGTCGCGCCCAGCCTCCTGCGCAAAGGCCCCCACCCGCTCCATCGCCTCCCCGAATCGCTCCGGCGTCAGCCAGATGCCGGTGTACCCGTCGCCCAGCCGGCCCGCCCGCCGCAGCGCCGCCTCGCTCCTCCCGCCCACGAAGATCGGCACCGGCCGGAACGGCTTCGGGTACACCGTCACCTCCTCCAGCGTGAAGTGCCGCCCCCGGAACGTCACCCTGTCCTCCGTCCACAGCCGCCGCAGGACCGCGATCGCCTCGTTCGCCCGCGCCCCGCGTGTCCGCGGGTCCACCCCGCAGCTCCAGAACTCGTGCGGATCCTCGCCGCCCACCCCGATCCCCAGCGTGAACCGCCCCATGCTCAGCTGGTCGAGCTGCGCCACCTGCAGCGCCACCGGAACCGGGTGCCGCAGCGGCAGCAGGTAGACCGCCGTCTTCAGGTCGATCCGCTCCGTCACTGCCGCCGCCGCTGTCAGCGTCACCAGCCCGTCGTTCCCGAAGCCGTAGAACGTCACGTGGTCGCCCGCCACCAGCCCGTCGATGCCGAGCGCCTCCGCCCGCCGGGCTGCATCGAGCACCATCCCGCCCGTCGTTCCCGTGCGGATATCCCACCCGCGCAGCATCACCGATACGTGCGGCGCCTTCATGGCCCCACATCATAGGCCGCCCGGCGCTTTCCGCGTTCACCCGCATCTGGGTTAGTCCCTCCAGAAACCCACAAACTCCCCGGAGCACCCATGTCCCACGGCCCCGCTCGCTCACCCATGATCTTCGACCGCGCCTTCCTGACCGATGTCCAAGGCGTCACCGAACTCATCTTCGTCCGCCACGGCGAACAGTTCGTCCCCGACCCCCGCAACGGACCCGTCGGCGGTACCTTCGACCCGCCGCTCAGCGAGCGCGGCCGCCAGCAGGCCGACGCCGTCGCCGCCCGCCTCTCCGTCGACCGGGTCGACGCCGTCTACACCAGCCCCCTCCAGCGCGCCCTCGAAACCGGCCGCGCCATCGCCCGCCATCACCGGCTCGAACCGGTCGTCGTCCACGACCTCCGCGAAGTCGAAATCTTCCGCGATATCCCGCCCGAGAAATCCGCCCTCGAATTCCTCGGGCGCGACCTCCTCGCCGGCATCCGCGAACGGATGCTCCGCGAACGGAAGTGGGACGTCTACCCCTACTCCGAGTCCTCCTTCGAATTCCGGAAGCGCACGGTCAACGCCGTCGAAGCCATCATCGCCGGCAACCAGGGAAAACGCGTCGTCATCGCCTGCCACGGCGGCGTCATCAACGCCTACATCGGCCACATCATCGGGAGCCCCTACGACATGTTCTTCCGGCCCGCCCACGCCTCCATTTCGGTCGTGTTCGCTGGCGAAGGCGTCCGCGCCCTCCAGTCCCTCAACGACGTCCACCACCTGCGCACCGGCGAATGGAACCTGGTCAGCCACTGACCCCGGCGCACAGCGCCAGCCCGGGATAGAATCGGCCCACCCATACCCCATTCCCGGAGGCTCCTGTGCCCATCGCCGATTTCTCCCTCGCCGGCAAAGTCGCCATCGTGACTGGCGGCAGCCGCGGCATCGGCCGCTCCATCGCCATCGCCCTCGCCGAAGCCGGCGCCGATGTTTGCGTCGCAGCCCGCAAGCCCGAGTCGCTCGAAGAGACGGTCGCCGCCATCCGCGCCACCGGGCGCCGCGGCATTGCCGTCCCCACCAACGTTCGCGACATGGCCGCTCTCGAAAACCTCGTGGACGAGACGAAGCGCCAGCTCGGCCGCATCGACATCCTGGTCAACAACGCCGCGACCAACCCCGTCTTCGGCCCCGTCGCGAACCTCGACGAGCGCGCCTGGGATACCGTCATGAACACGAACGTCAAGTCCGTGTTCTTCCTCAGCAAGCTCGTCCGCGCGGCGATCCTCGAGCACGGCCAGGGCGGCTCCATCATCAACGTCAGCTCGACCGGCGGCTTCCGCGCCTCCACCGGCCTCGGCGCCTATTCCGTCTCCAAGGCCGCCATCATCATGCTCACCCAGGTCTGCGCGAAGGAGTGGGGCGCCGATGGCATCCGCGTCAACTGCATCGCCCCCGGCCTCATCCGCACCGAGTTCTCGCGCGCCCTCTGGGAGAATGAGGCCATCCTCAAGAACTCCGTCCAGTCCTCCGCGCTCAAGCGCATCGGCGAACCAAATGAGATGGCCGGCGCGGTCGTCTACTTCGCCAGCCCCGCCAGCTCCTTCACCACCGGGCAGACCCTCATCCTCGATGGCGGCGCCCTCGCCTGACGCCCCGTGACCGACATGCTCGTCCGGCTGTACGACCTCCCCCCGGCCGGGCCCGCCCTCGAACGGCTCGCTGCCGCCGGTATCGTCTGCCGCCGCCCCGAAGCCTACGAGCGATCCGCCGTGCTCGGCTTCGTCAGGGCCCACTTCCCCGGCTGGGTCGATGAAACGCAGGTCGCGCTCGCCCGCACCCCCGCCACCTGCTTCATCGCCCAGCGCGGCGGCGACGTCCTCGGCTTCGCCTGCTTCCACGCCACACGGCCCAACTTCTTCGGCCCCACCGGCGTCGCCGAAGCCGAGCGGGGCCGCGGGATCGGCGCCGCCCTTCTCCTCCTCGCCCTCCACGCCATGGCCGCCGAAGGCTACGCCTACGCCATCATCGGGGGCGTCGGCCCCGCCGCCTTCTACGAGCGCACCGTCGGCGCCGTCCCCATCCCCGGCAGCGATCCGGGCATATACCGCAACCGTCTCGACCGGCCCGCTCCGTGACGCCCCGGATGCAGCCGGGTGACGGCCGGTTACAGCTCATTTAACAAACATCGAAACCCGGTACGCGGGCGCGGTCCGCCTTCCGACACTCCCGGTGAGCCCGTCGCAAAAGGAGCGCCGCCGCCCATGCCGCCACTCGGCCCACTCGCCGCGACGCTGTCCGCCGCCGCAGCCCGGCGCGCCGTCCGTCACGTCCTCGAAACCGGCGCCGTCCGCACCCTCTGCCAGCCGATCGGCTCCCTCTCCACCGGCGATGTCCTCGGCTACGAGGCCCTCTCTCGCCCCGAGGCGCCGCCCCCGCTCGATAGCCCGCAGGAGTTCCTCGCCGCCGCCAGCGCGTGCGACCTCCTCGAGCAGGTCGACCACGCCTGGCGCCTCGTCGCCGTCGCCCGCCTCGGCCAGCTCCTCGCCCACGAGCAGCTCCTCTTCATCAACTGCACCCCGACCGCGCTCATCTCCGGCCTCCTCTCCCCCTCGTCCTTCCAGTCCATCGTCCGCCGCCACGCCCTCCAGCCCGAGCGTGTCGTCCTCGAAATCACCGAAGAGCGCGCCATCGGCGACTTCGACCAGATGCGGCGCATCGTCAGCGCCTTCCGCACGGCCGGCTTCCTCTTTGCCATCGACGACGCCGGCGCCGGGCCCTCCAGCCTCCAGTCCATCGTCGAACTCCGCCCCGACTTCATTAAGCTCGACCGCTGGCTCGCCCGCGACATCGAATTCGACCGCGGCCGCCGCTCCATGGTCGAGGCAATCTGCACCTTCGCCCGCCAGGTCGGCGCCCGCGTCATCGCCGAAGGCATCGAAACCCGCGAGCAGCTGACCGCTTTTGTCGAACTCGGCGCCGATTTCGGCCAGGGCTACTTCCTCGGCCGGCCCGAGCCCCTCCCCTCTCCCACCTCGGCCGAAGCCCGCCTCGCCATCCACCGCGCCAACCGCCAGCGCCGCGACGCCCCCGTTGTCAGCCGCGTTGGCGACCTCGTGACCATCACCCCCACCGTCAGCGCTCATACCCCCGGTGCCCGCCTCATGGACCACTTCGCCCGCAACCGCCACCTCGAGGCCGTAGTCGTCCTCGATGGCTCCCGGGTCGATGGCATCGTCACCCGCGGGCGCATCTTTGAGCGCATGTCCGGTCAGTTCGGCCTCCCCCTCAACGGCCGCCGGCCGGCAGCCGAACTCTGCGTCCCCGCCACCTGCGTCGATGCCTCCGCCTCCCCCCGGACCGCCGCCCGCGCCGCCCTCGAGCGCGCCGCCCCCTTCCAGCAGGACCCCCTCGTCGTCCTCGAAGGAACGCAGCTCGCCGGCATCGTCCGGGTCCACGAACTCCTCCAGGCCGTCCTCGCCGAGGAAGTCGCCGAAGCCCGCAACCTCAACCCCCTCACCGGCCTCCCCGGCAACCGCCGCATCAAAGAGCACCTCGAACGCCTCCGCGCCGAGCCCGCCGGGTGGTACCTCCTCTACGCCGACCTCGACCGCTTCAAGCACTTCAACGATGCCTGCGGCTTCGCCCACGGCGACGCCGCCATCTACGAGCTCTCCCGCATCCTCGTTGATGCCGCTAACGCCGCCCGCCACGACGTCTTCATCGGCCACGTCGGCGGCGACGACTTCATCCTCACCGTCCACCAGGACGACCTTGAGTCCTTCCGTGCCGCCTGCCACCGCGTCCTCAGCCGGCCCCGCTGGTTCGACCCCGATGGCAAGCTCCCGGACGATATCGCCCTCACCGTCTCCATCGCCGGCTGCCCCTTCGAACGCCTGGCCCACCTCGAGTACGCCGAGCTGGCCGCGACCCTCGCAAGCGCCAAGCGCCTCGTCAAGCGCGCCGGCGGCAACAGCTTCAACATTTTCGAAAGTCTCCCGGAGCCATCAGCCGCCCGCCCCGAATCCGAGGCGGCCTAGCACCACGCTCGCCTGCGCTTCGAACCAGTCTTACACTGGATTCGAGTCCGAACACCGACCGTCCCCGGCCGGCGCCCGGCATCGAACCCCCGCACCGGAGACAGCATGACCGCAGCCCCTACTGCGCCCGGCCGCCTCGAGCGCCGCAAAGCCCGCACCCGTGCCGCCATCCTCCAGGCCGCCAGCCAGCTCTTCCACGAGCACGGCTTCGAAGAAACCTCCATCCAGCAAATCGCCGAGCGCGCCGACACCGGCGTCGGCACCCTGTACGGCTACTTCGCCTCCAAGGAAGACCTCCTCCGCGAGGTCCTCCGCGCCTCCCGCGATGAATCGGTCGCCCGCTACCGCGCCGCCGTCGCCGCCGATACCCCCGCCGTCGAGCGCGTCTGCACCGCCCTCGCCGCAATCGCCGATTACCTCGAGGAGAACCGCCGCCTCCTCGTCTCCGTCTTCCGCCTGGCCGCCCGCAACCGCTCGTTCGACGACGAGTACGCCGAGTGGCTCCAGCGCAGCTTCACCGACCTCATCGAATCCGGCATCCGCTCCGGGGAATTCCGGCCCGTCCCTGCCGACGCCGCCGCCCGCATGCTGATCACCACCGTCATGACCGCCTGCCTCGGCATCGGCGCCTGGGCCGGCCGCTCCGGCGACCCGCGCGTCATCGCCGAAATCCAGGAGCTCGCCCGCGCCCTCCTCCAGCGCTAGCCCCCCGAAACGAGAAAGCGGCGCGAAGGCACATCCCGGAATGGGGGACCGGGGCGTCTCACCTGCCTTCGCGCCGCGCCGCCGGGGCACCACAGAAACCGCGGCGGTCCCGCGTAGCCTGCACCCGGCCCTGCTCCCGCTCTAGGGCCTTTCGTCCCCCTCCGCATCGGGCGAACGGCCTCCCGCCTCCGCCTCCCGGAACGCCGCCTCCAGCGACGCCGAAGACACCGCCAGGATCAGCAGCCACGCGAACAGCACCACCACCGCGACGTCATCCGCCTGCCCCAGCACCGGAATGAAGTCGGGCACCAGGTCGAACGGCAGCAACAGGTAGCCCAGCAGCCCTAGGATCGCCAGCTTCCCCGCCCATCCCAGCCGTCCGCCGCGGAGCAACGCCCGCAGGAACCGCACCTGCGCTCCGCGGCGAAGCGCAAGGAACCGCCGGCCCGCCGGGTGCCGCCGCAGCCCGGCGTACCCCGCCGTGAACATCACGGCCAGTAGAACCAGGACCGCCGCCGCTGCCGCGAGCCACTGCACCTGCAATCCCCTGCGAAACTGTCAGGCGCGTCGCCATCCCCCGGCCGCGCGCCTGCTACCATCGTCATGATCATCTCCCGGGAGCCACGCCTGTGACCACCACTGCCGGCCCCGACCAGGCCCGCATCCGCGCTGCCGTCATCGAGCTGCTCAAGGCCATCGGTGACGACCCCACCCGTGACGGCCTCGTCGATACCCCCCGCCGCATCGCGGAAATGTACGCCGAGATCTTCGAGGGTCTCTTCTACGACCCGCGCGAACACCTCCGCGTCGGCTTCGAAGTCGCCCACGACGAGATGGTCATCCTCCGCAACATCCCCTTCTACAGCATGTGCGAGCACCATTTCCTCCCCTTCCACGGCGAGGCCCACGTCGGCTACATCCCCGATGGCCGCGTCGTCGGCATCTCCAAGCTCGCCCGGGTCGTCGAAGGCTACGCACGCCGCCCGCAAATCCAGGAACAGCTCACCAGCCAGATCGCCGAGGCGATCCAGGAGGTCCTCCAGCCCGACGGCGTCGCCGTCGTCATCGAAGCCGAGCACCTCTGCATGACCATGCGCGGCGTCAAAAAGCCCGGCTCCCGCATGGTTACCAGCGCCATGCGCGGCGACTTTAAGAACTCCCACGTCACCCGCGCCGAGTTCCTCTCCCTCGTCCACGGCCACCACTAGGCCCTTCAGCCGCTTCCCCCGGCCTGGCCCTGCCCGGCAGCTGCGACCGGGTTCCGGAGCACCCCCGCACCCGTCACCTCGACGTCCACCACGTCCCCGGGCCGAATCTCCGGCGGACTGCCAGGTGTCCCCGTGTAGATGATGTCCCCCGGCACCAGCGTCATCACCGCGCTCACATACCGCACAATCTCCGGGATGTCGCGGATCAGCTCCGTCGAGCGGCCCCGCTGCACTTCCCGGCCGTTCACCCGGGTCACCACCTCCAGCTCGTCGTGCCGCAGCCCCGTCACAATCGCCGGCCCGAAGACGCCGAACGTGTCGCTTCCCTTCGCCCGCCACCACTGCCCGTCCTGCTGCTGCCACGCCCGCGCCGAGACGTCGTTCCCTGCCGTGTAGCCGAAAATCGCCGCCTCTGCCTGCTCCCGGTTTGCCCCTTTCAGCTTCCGCCCGATCACGATGACAATCTCCCCTTCAGGGTCGACCCTCCCGCAGTTCGCCGGCAGCACGATCGGGTCGCCCGGCCCCGCGATGCTCGAGAGCGGTTTGAAAAACAGCGTCGGCGGGTCCGGCGCCGGCCGCCCCTGCAGGTGGCTCGCATAGTTCAGCCCCACGCACACGATGCTCCGCGGCGCGCACGGCGGCAGCAGCCGCACGTCTGCCAGCGCGACCGACTCCCCGGTCGGCCGCGTCTCCTCCCAGAACGGCTCCGCGATCACCCGGATCGTCTCCCCTTCGAGGAGCCCCGCTCCGCGTCGCCCGTCCTGCCGTTCGAACCTCACGTAGAGCGCCATGCGCAAACCTCCCGCAGCTGCCGGCTCATCCTCACTCGACAGCGCCGCTGCGGCAACCGCACACTACCTTTCGCCCTGGGAATCCACCCGCGGAGGTCCCCATGCCCGCCAAAATGACCCTCGACGAAATCCACGCCTTCCTCGACTCCCGCCCCGGCTGGATCGCCCTCTCCACCATCAGCCCCTCCGGCCACCCCCACACCGTTCCCATCGGTTACTTCCGCCTCGGCGAAAAAATCTACATGGGCTGCCGCAAGGGCACCCAGAAGACCAAGAACATCCAGCGCAACCCCGCCGTCGCCGTCATGCTCGAATCCGGCACCACCTCGCAGGACATCAAAGGCGTCTGCATCCAGGGCACCGGCCGCGTCATCACCGACCCCGCCGAAGCGCTCCAGCTCCGCCGCGAAGCCATGCGCCGCCGCGGCGTCCCCGAAGACCAGCTTCCCACCGAGGTCGGTCCCGACACCGCCTACATCGAAGTCACCCCCACCCGCTACATCTCCTGGGACTACAGCAAGCAGGGCTGAGCCCGCCAGGCTCTTGCAGGGCGACGGCGGGCCCGTATACAGTTCGCCGCATTCATTTCCGGGGGAACAGTCGATGCAGGTCGCCCAGCAGCCCACTCCAATCCAGTGGTGGCTCTCGCCCTGGAAGCGGTATGCCCTTTTTGAAGGCCGCGCCAGCCGCTCCGAGTTCTGGTGGTTTACCCTCGGCCAGTTCCTGGTCGGATTGGCCTTCTTCCTCCTGTCGGGAATTGCGGGGGCATTGATCGCGCTCTACTACCTGTTCCTGCTGGCGGGCTTGGTGCCTTCAATCGCCGTCACCGCCCGCCGCCTCCACGACATCGGCCAGTCCGGCTGGCTCCAGCTGATCGGGCTCATCCCCATCCTCGGCACCATCGCGCTCATCGTACTCTGCGCCCAACCATCCCAGCCTCAGGCGAACAAATACGGCGACGCGCCCCTTCCGCCGGCACCCTAGCCCGGCGCGTCCTCCGCAGTTCGACCCGCCCCGGATTGCCCCGCACGCTGGCGTCTCGGTCTGGCCCCTTTACCCCAGCGCAGCCGCCGGCACCGGCGCCCCATCGACCAGCGCCCCGACCCAGCGCAGCGCCCCGGTGTCTGCCTCCAGCGGGTCCTGTCGCTCCAGGTACCGCCGCCGGTACTCCCGCGCCGCCACGAGCTTGCCATAACCATGGGCCGACGCTGCCTCTCGGTCGCCCTCCACGGTCAGCAGGCTCGCGCAGACCGCCGCCGCCAGCCGGTCGCACATCGCCGCCATCTTCGCCTCCCGCTCGTCCTCGCTCGCCCGCAGCAGCCGCTCGAACTGCCGCCGCACCCGGCCCACCTCTTCCCGCACCGCCGCCGCCTCCCGCCGGGCCAGCTCGTTGGTCACACCGTCCAGCCGCGTCTCCAGCTCGCGGAACAGCGCCTCGTGCGCCCCGTTCCGGATCGCGGCCCGCGCAACGTCCAGCGCCACCACATTCTCCGCCCCCTCCCAGATGCTCCCAAGGTGCGCATCCCGCAGCAGCCTCGCGTTCACCCACTCCTCGATGTACCCGTTGCCCCCGCGGATGTTCATCGCCATCCCCGTCGTCCAGCGCGCCCGCCGGCAGTTCGCGTACTTGATGAGCGGCGTCGTGATCCGCACCACCAGCTCGTCGTGCTCCGAACCCGCATCCGCCCGGTCGAGCGCCTGCGCCGCGAACAGCACAATCGCCAGGGCCGCCTCGCTGTCCAGCACCATCTCGAAGAGCTGCTCCCGCACCAGCGGAAGGTCGAACAGCGCCCGCCCGAATGCCGCCCGGCCCCGCGCATGGACCGCCGCCTCCAGCAGCGACCGCCGCATCAGCGCCGCCGCCCGCATCCCGTTGCTCAGCCGCGAGACGTTGATCATCTCCGCCATCTGCGCGAAGCCGCGGTCGATCTCCCCCACCACGTACCCCGTCGCTCCCTCGAACTCGTACTCCCCCGTCGGCATCGACCGCGAGCCCAGCTTCTCCTTCAGCCGCCGGATGACGTACCGGTTCCGGCTCCCGTCAGGCAGCAGCTTCGGCACGAGGAACATCCCCAGCCCCTTCGTGCCCGCCGGCGCACCCTCCGGCCGGGCCAGCGCGAGGTGCACATCCGCCCCCGCGTTCGAGCAGAACCACTTCTCGCCCCAGATCCGCCACTCGCCGTCGACAAGCCGCGCAACGCACTCGCTCGCCCCCACGTCGCTCCCGCCCGTCCGCTCCGTCAGCAGCTGCGCCGACTGCATCAGCTCGCCGAAATCGGTGCTGGTCAGCCGCGGAACGTACCGCGCCTGCAGCTCGGGGGAACCGAACAACCGCAGCACCCGCGCCGCCGAGTCGGTCATCGAAATCGGGCAGAACAGCCCGAACTCTGCCTGCACAAACACGTAGCTCAGCGCGAATTTCACCACGTGGGGCACCCGGCCCGGCCACCCCAGCACCCCCTCCCGGTGCGACATCGCCGCAAACCCGAACCGCGAAAAGCCCAGCCGCTGCATCTCGACGAATGCCGGGTGGTACACAATCTCGTCCACCCGCTGCCCGAACCGGTCGTGCGTCCGCAGCACCGGCGGGTTCGCATCCGCCTGCGCCGCCAGCTCGTCCAGCTCGTCGCCCGCGCACCGCCCCACCTCCCGCAGGTGCGGCAGCGCCCGCTCGGCATCCTCCGGCCCGGCATAAACCCGGAGCGCCCGCTCGAGGTTCGGGTCGGCCTCGAAGAAGTTCATCCCCCGGGTGGTCGGCATCGCGCGGTTCGAAGGTGTGGTCACGGTCGTCATGGCCGGATAATACCCCCGTGGAACCCGCCTCCGCCGCTCGCGCGGCCTTTCGCGAGCACTTCGGCGCCGAACCCGCCCTCCTCGTCCGCGCCCCCGGCCGCGTCAACCTCATCGGCGAACACACCGACTACAACGGCCTCCCCGTCCTCCCCTTCGCCATCGGCCGCGCCACGCTCCTCGCGGTCGGCCCCGCAGATACCCCGCGGCTCGAAGCCGTCTCGGCCGGCTTTCCGGTGCCCGCGTCGCTCCCCCTCGATGCCGACCCCGCCGCAATCGCCGAGCCGTGGCACCGCTACCTCGCCGCCGCCCTCGCCGTCCTCGACGGCCGCCTCGCCGGGCGCGGCGCGCGGGTCGCCATCGCCTCCGACCTCCCGCCCGCCAGCGGCCTGAGCTCCTCCAGCGCGCTCGTCGTCGGCCTCCTCCTCGGGCTCGATGCCCTCTTCGGACTCGGCATCGAACCGCCCGCACTCGCCGACCTCGCGGCCCGCGCCGAACGGCTCGCCGGCGCCGAAACCGGCGGCATGGACCAGCAGGTCATCGCCCTCGCCCGGGCCGGCTACCTGCTCCGTATCGACTTCCTTCCCCCATCCACACGCCACCTGCCCGTCCCGCCCGGCTGGGCGTTCGTCGTCGCCTCCTCCGGCCAGCCGGCGCCCAAGGGCGGCGCCGCCCGGGCCGCCTACAACGAACGGGTCGTCGCTACCCGCGTCGCCGCAGCGCTCATCGCCGACATGCTCGGCGCCGAGGTCGAAGGCACCCCCGTGCTCGGCAACGTCGCCGACATCGACGCCGCCCCTATCCTCGTCGACGAACTCCCCGCGCGTGTGTCTCCCCGCAAAGCCGCGGCCTCGCTCGGCGTTCCTGTCGAGCGGTTCGTCGCCCTCGCCGCCGAAACGTTCGACCCCGACGCCGTCCTGCCGGTCCGCGCATATGCCCGCCACGTCCTCGCCGAAGCCGAACGCGTCGACCTCGCCTGCGCGGCCGTCGAAGCTGCCGACCTCCGCGCCCTCGGCGAGCTCA
>Ga0308415_1000102_pt1 | contig 33213 bp, 25 predicted proteins | sample HotsprSampleOS55_FD_203465 | JGI IMG/M metagenome (GOLD analysis project Ga0308415, IMG submission 203465) | Hot spring phototrophic mat microbial communities from Octopus Spring, Yellowstone National Park, Wyoming, United States - 20090730_OS55 ... | reverse complement strand
TGCGGCGAACCGGCGACGTTCCTCGGGCGCGAAGCCGCCCTCCGGGCCGACCAAGAGGACCGCGTCGGGAACTTGCCGCAGGGTCGCGAGCACCGACTCGCCGCCCTCTTCGTCGGCCATCACGACCCGCGTTCCCGGGCGAAGCGCCTCGAGCCAGGCCTCGAGGTCGATCGGGCTGCCGATCCGCGGTACGGAAAGACGCCCGCACTGCTCGGCGGCTTCGACGGCGACGGCGCGCAGCCGGTCGCTCCGGCCGGGCCGCACGACGGTGCGCCGGGTAAGCACGAGATCGACGGCACCGACGCCGAGTTCGACGGCTTTCTCGACGAGCCAGTCGAGCCGGTTCGCTCGGATCGGGGCGATCGCGAGACGCGGCCCCGTGGTCGGCTCGGGCGGGCGTAGACACTCGACGATCCGGGCCCCTCCCCCGCGTCGGTCGAGACGCGTCAACCGGCCCCACCACTCACCGCTCTCGGCGTTGAACAGCCGCACCGGTGCTCCGGGGGCGAGGCGCAGGACGTGGCGGAGTTGATGCGCGCGCTCCGCGTCGAGCTCGACCTCGAGATCCGCGGCGAGCGGCCCTTCGAGGTAGAAACGCGGCGCCCGGCCGAGGTTCGCCATCGCTTTGCCTTCCCGCACCCGGACGCTAGAAACGGGCCCATGCGTGGGCAAGGGAGCGAGGTCGCGGTCGCCGATCAGCAGCTCGGCTGGGTCGGCCGTCTGCCGCCCCGGCTGCGCGACTTCGGCATGCTCGCCCGCTGGGACCGGCCGATCGGCACCTGGCTCTTGCTCCTCCCCTGTTGGTGGGGCCAAGCGCTGGCACCCGGCCTCCCCGACCTCCGGCTCGCCTTCTTGTTCGCGATCGGGGCGATCGCGATGCGGGGCGCCGGCTGCACGATCAACGACCTCTTCGATCGGGAGTTCGACCGCAAGGTCGCACGAACCGCCAACCGGCCGCTCGCCGCCGGGCGTCTCGGCGTCTTCGAAGCGCTCGCGTTCGCGGCGCTCCAATGCTTCGTGGGCCTCGTCGTCCTCGTCCAACTCCCGCTTCCGGCGATCCTCGTGGGCTCGGCGAGCGTGCCTTTGATCGTGATCTATCCGCTCACGAAACGCGTGACCTGGTGGCCGCAGGCCGTGCTCGGGATCACCTTCAATTGGGGCGTACTCGTGGGCTACGTCGCGGTCACGGGCAAAGCCGATCTCGCCATGGTGCTCCTCTACCTGGCCGCAGTCGCCTGGACGCTCGGCTACGACACGATCTACGCGCACCAGGACAAGGAAGACGACCGGCTCGTGGGTGTGCGCTCGACCGCGCTGCTCCTCGGCGAGCGGACGCTCCCCTGGTTGATCGGATTTTACGGGACCATGGTCGTGCTGCTGGCCGCAGCCGCGCTCGTGGCCGGCAAAGGCCCGGGCTTTTGGCTCCTCCTGCCGCTCGTGGTCTGGACCCTCGTCCGGCAGCTCCGCGGGCTCGACCTCGACGATCCCAGAGATTGCATCCGGCGCTTCCGCATGAACCGGGCGACCGGCCTCGCGGTCACCGCAGCGCTCCTCGCCGGCGGTCTCGATCTCGGCACCGCGGGCCTCGAGCCGCGGTGAACGGTGCGCCCTCGCCACGATCGGACGGGCCACGGTCCCGGCTCGGGGGCCTTCGGGGCGATCTCGGCCAGCTCGCCGATCGGGCCCTCGATCGCCACCTCCGGCTCGCCGTGACCGGGCTCCGTCGCAGCGGCAAAACGGTGTTCACCACCTCCCTCGTCCACCACCTGCTCGACGGCCGCGGTCTTCCCTTTCTCGCCGCCGTCCACGAAGGTCGCTATCTGGGTGCCCGACTTCTGCCCGTACGCGACGGCCGCGCCTTCCCCTTCGAAGCGTACCGGGCGGCGCTCGCCGCCGATCCCCCCACCTGGCCCGCACCGACCGAAGAGCTTTCGCGCCTTCTCCTCGCCGTCCGCTTCCGCACGACCAACCCTTTGCTCCGAGCCGTCCAGCCGATCCAGGAGCTCGTCGTCGAGATCGTCGATTATCCGGGCGAGTGGCTCTTGGACCTCCCGCTCCTCGACGGCTCGTTCGAAAGCTTCGCCCACGAGGCGTTCGCGCTCGCCGAGACGCCGCCGCGGGCCGCGGTGGCGCGGGAATGGCTCGACCTCGCCCGGCGCGTCGACCAAACGGGCCCGGCCGACCCTGCGGCGATCGACGCGCTCGTCTCCGCCTACCGCGCCTATCTCCAGGCCTGCCGGGAACGGTTGCATCTGGGCTACGTCGTGCCGGGTCGCTTTCCCCGGCCGGGCGAGCTCGAAGGCCATCCGGCGCTGCGCTTCGCACCGCTTCCGCCCGCGCCGGTCCGGCCGGGGAGCCTGCGGGCCGCGGTCCTGGACGCTTTCGAGCGCTACCGCGAGGAGGTCGTCCGCCGCTTCTGGGAGGACCATCTCCGCGGCTTCGACCGGCAGATCGTGCTCGTCGACTTGCTCGGCGCGCTCAATCTCGGGCCTGCGCATTTCGCGGATACACAGCGCGCCCTCGAACGGATCGCGGGTGCGTTCCGCTACGGCCGCAGCGGACTCTTGGCCCGCCTCTTCGCGCCGCGGATCGACCGCGTGCTGTTCGCCGCGAGCAAGGCCGATCACGTGGCCCCGAGCCAGCACGCGGCCCTGAAGCAGCTGCTCGAGATCCTCGTGGCCCCGGCCGGCCGCGCCGCGCGTTTCGAAGGCCTCGTCCCCGAGTTCCTGGCGATCGCCGCGCTGCGCTCGACCGACGTCGTCCGCACCGAACACGACGGCCAGGTCCTTTCCTGTGTGCGCGGCCGGCTCGCCGAGAACGGCCGCGAAACGGTCCTGTTCCCGGGCGAAATCCCGCCCGAGCTCCCCGAGCCCGAGGATTGGACGAGCGGCCGTTTCCGCTTCCGCTCGTTCGCCCCGAGGCGACTCCGCCCGGGCGTTGCGGGCCAGCACATCCGGCTCGACCAGGCGCTCGAATTCCTGCTCGGCGACAAGCTCCGATGAGGCGCGGATGAACGAGAAGCGCCGGCCGCCGCGACCGTTCGAGCTCGATCCCGCGAAGGTCACCTCGATCGTCGAGCCCGAATCGCTCGTTCCGGAAGAGGTCGCGGAAAGCGCGCCGTCGACGGCCGAGCCGCGCCGGCGGCACCGACTCGCGGGCGTCCTCGGGATCGGGCTTCTCGGCCTTCTGCTCCTCCAGGCGATTCTCCACGTCGAAGAGCTCGTGGCACGGAACCCCTGGCTCGGCTGGCCCTTCGCGCTCCTTCTCGCGGTCGTGCTCGCGAGCGCGAGCATGCTCCTCGGCCGCGAATGGGCCGAGCTGCGCCGCCTCGCCCGTCGGGCTCGCCTGCGCGAGGCCGCCCGCAGGCTGGTCGGTTCCGAGCTGCACGGCGAGGCCCCGAAGCTCCTCGCTGTGGTCGGTAGCGAGCTCGGCCGGGAATCACCCGCCGCTTCCCACCTCGCCCGCTTCGAAGAGCTCGCGAGTGACGCCCTTTCGGACGGCGAACGGCTCCTCCTCTTCGAGCGGACGGTGCTCGCCCCTCTCGATCGGCACGCCTACCGTCTCGTCCTCGAGAGTTCGCGCGACATCGGGCTGTTGACCGCGTTGAGCCCGCTCGGGCTCTTGGACGGGTTGTTCGTCCTCTGGCGGACGACGCTTCTGTTGAAGGCGATCGCCCGGCTCTACGGCATGGCGCCCGGGCCCGCGGCGAGCCTCGCGCTCTTCCGCCGCTGCCTCCGCAACGCCGCGCTCGCCGGGATCGCCGACGTGGTGACCCAAGCGACGCTCGAGCACGCCGGCGCCTCGATCCTCTCGATCCTCTCGGCACGCGCGGGTCAAGGTGCGGGCAACGCGCTGTTGGCCGCCAAGCTCGGACTCGAGGCCGTTCGCGAGACCCGGCCGTTGCCGTTCGTGGCCGAGGAGCCGCCGCGCCTCGCCCACATCCGTCGAGCGCTCGGGGAGACCCGTCTCGGCGGCTGAACCGCACTCGAGCCCGCACCTGCCGGCCGGCTCACGGTCGCGGGCCGGACCGTCCCGCTCGCGGAGCCGGTCAGGCGATCCGAGCCGCGGCCGAAGCCCGCCGAACCGGCACGGCGAGCTTGTCCAAGATTTCCTTGGGCACGACCTGCCAGAACCGCGGAAGCTCGAGATCGAAGTCGTGGAGCAGACGGCGGGCGAGCTCCGAGCCGGTCTCGCGGGCGTGCTCCTCGATCAGTGCGCGGAGTTCGGCCACGTAGTGATCGACCTCGAGGCGCTGGAAGATCACCATGTCGGCATTGATCCGCTCGGCGAGGCGATCCTCGGGATCCCAGACATAGGCCATCCCGCCGCTCATGCCGGCCGCGAAATTGTCGCCGACCGGTCCGAGGATCACGGCGACACCGCCCGTCATGTACTCGCAGCCATTGTCGCCGCAACCCTCGACGACGGTGACGGCACCGCTGTTGCGCACGGCGAACCGCTCACCCGCCCGTCCGGCGGCGAACAGCCGACCGGCGGTCGCGCCGTAGAGGCAGGTGTTGCCGATGATCGTGTTCCGGCTCGCGACGAGCGGCGAGGAGACCATCGGGCGGACCACGATCGTCCCACCGGAAAGGCCCTTGCCCACATAGTCGTTGGCATCGCCGAAGACTTCGAGCTTGAGGCCCTGTACCGCCCAGGCACCCAGGGATTGGCCCGCCGAGCCGCGCAGCCGCACGGTCAGATGGCCCGGTTGCAGCCGGTCCATGCCGTAGCGGCGGGTGATGTACGCCGACATCCGCGTCCCGACCGCACGGTGGACGTTGCGGACATTGTATTGGAGCTGCATCTTTTCGCCGTCCTCGAGCATCGGACGGGCGTCCTTCACCATCTGCGCATCGAGCGTGTCGGGCACCTCGTTGCGGCCGACGAGGGTGCAATGGCGCGGGTACGGACCGGGATCGACCCGGACGAGGATCGGGTTGAGGTCGAGATCGTCGAGATCGGGCGAGCCGCGGCTCACCTGTTTCAAGAGATCGGTCCGGCCGATCGCCTCCTGCAGCGAGCGGAGCCCGAGCGAGGCCAAGATCTCGCGCACCTCCTCGGCGATGAAGGACATGAGGTTGACCACCCGCTCCGGGGTGCCCTCGAACTTCGCCCGGAGATCCGGTCGCTGGGTGCACACACCGACGGGGCAGGTGTTGGAATGGCACTGCCGGACCATGATGCAGCCCATGGCCACGAGCGCCGCCGTGCCGATGCCGTATTCTTCGGCGCCGAGGAGCGCTGCGATGACCACGTCGCGGCCGGTCTTGATACCACCGTCGGTCCGCAGCACCACGCGGTGGCGCAGGCGGTTCAAGGTCAAGAGTTGATTGGCCTCGGAGAGGCCGAGCTCCCAAGGGGTGCCGGCATATTTGATCGAGCTCAAAGGCGAGGCCCCGGTGCCGCCCACGTGGCCCGAGATCAAGATGACGTCGGCCTTGGCCTTGGCGACGCCGGCGGCGATCGTGCCGATCCCCGATTCGGAGACGAGCTTCACGCAGACCTTGGCATCCGGGTTGATCTGTTTGAGATCGTAGATCAACTGCGCCAAGTCCTCGATCGAATAGATGTCGTGGTGCGGCGGCGGGCTGATCAAGGTCACCCCGGGTGTGGCGTGGCGCAGCCGGGCGATCTCGACCGTCACCTTGAAGCCGGGGAGTTGGCCACCCTCACCCGGTTTGGCGCCCTGGGCGATCTTGATCTCGAGCTCTTTGGCGGCGTTCAGATATTCGGCGGTGACGCCGAAGCGGCCCGAGGCGACCTGCTTGATGGGTGAGTTGGGATTGTCGCCGTTGGGCCGGGGCTGGTAGCGCTCGCGGCCTTCGCCGCCCTCGCCCGAGTCGGATTTGGCGCCGATCCGGTTCATCGCGATCGTCAAGCATTCGTGCGCCTCGGGCGAGAGCGCGCCCAACGACATGCCCGGAGTCACGAAGCGCTTGCGGATCTCGGTGATGCTCTCGACCTCTTCGACCGGAACCGGCGGCAAGATCCGGTTGAAATCCAAAAGGTCGCGGATCGCGATCGGCTCTTGGGCGTACACCATCTCGGCGAATTTCTTGTACGCTTGGTACGAATCCGTCGCGACCGCGTGCTGCAGCTGGTGGACGAGCCGGCCCTCCAAGGCGTGCGTCTCGCCCCCGCGGCGATAGCGGTAGAAGCCGCCGATCGAAAGCGGCGGTTCGGCCTCACCCATCGCCCGCTTGTGCTGGGCGAGGACCTTGTTGGTGATGCCGGTGAGACCGATACCGGAGATCCGTGTCACCAATCCCGGGAAATATTCTCGACAGAGCGAGCGGGACAAGCCCACGGCCTCGAAATTGCATCCACCACGGTAGCTCGAGATGATCGAAATACCCATCTTCGACATGATCTTGAGGAGACCCTGGTTGAGGGCCTCCTTGTAGCGGGCGAGGCACTCCTCGAGCGTGAAACCGGGGAAGAGACCGCGCGCGTGCCGATCGGCGATCGCCGCCTCGGCGAGGTAGGGGTTCACCGCGGTCGTGCCGACGCCGATCAGCACCGCCACGTAATGGACGTCGAGGCACTCGCCCGAGCGCACCGTGATCGAACTGAACGACCGCAGGCCCTGGCGGACCAGATGGCTGTGGACCGCGCCCGCGGCGAGGATCATCGGGATCGGCGCGCGCTCCCGGTTCACGTTCTCGTCGGTCAAGACGATGTCGCGGGCGCCCTCGCGGACCGCCTCTTCGGCCTCGCGGCGGATGCGCTCGAGCGCGTCTTTGAGCGTCTCGCCTTCGACGGCGAAGGTGCAGTCGAGGATCCTCAGATCCTGACCGAAATAGTCGACGAGCGCGTCGTATTCGCTCGTCAACAGCACCGGGCTCTCGAGCTCGAGGATCCGCGTCTGGCTCGGATCTTCGTCGGCGATGTTGCCGAGATTGCCGAAGCGTGTCTTGAGGCTCATCACCCGCCATTCGCGCAAGGGGTCGATCGGCGGGTTGGTCACCTGGCTGAACTGTTGACGGAAGAAATGGTGCAGCCCGCGATAGCGCTTCGAGAGCACGGCCAGGGGCGTGTCGTCGCCCATCGAGCCTACCGGTTCTTTCGCATCGAGGACCATCGGCGAAAGGACGAGCTCCATGTCCTCGATCGAAAGATCGAAGAGGGCCTGGCGGCGCCGCAGCTCGGCGCGCTCGAAGGTCGTGAACCGCTTCGGGCGCTCGGCGACCAGCCGATCGAGCCGGGTGATGTGCTCGACCCATTTCGAGTAGGGCTTGAGCCCGGCCAGGAAATCCTTGAGCTCACCGTCCCGGAAGAACCGGCCGGCGACAAGGTCGACGCCGATCATCTCGCCCGGGCCGACCCGCCCTTTCTCGACGATGTCCTGCTCGGAAAGCGGGACCATGCCGGTTTCCGAGCCGACCACGAGCAGCCCGTCGCGGGTGCGCGCGTAGCGCATCGGCCGAAGCCCGTTCCGGTCCATGCCGGCGATCACCCAGCGGCTGTCCGAGCCGACCAGTGCCGCCGGACCGTCCCAGGGCTCCATCACGCAGTTGCAATAATTGAAGAGGTCGCGGTGCGCCTTGGGCATCGCGATCCGGTTCGACCAAGCGGGCGGGATCAGCAGGGTCTTGACGAGCGGCAGAAGCCGGCCGGCGCGTACGAGCACCTCGACGACGTTGTCGAGGGCAGCGCTGTCGGAGCCGCCCGGCTGGATGATCGGTTTGACGTCCTCGTTGTACTCGCCAAAGACCGGCGACCAGAGTCGGGTCTCGTGGCTCTTCATCCAATTGACGTTGCCGCGCAGCGTGTTGATCTCACCGTTGTGAGCGATCACGCGGAACGGCTGAGCGAGCCGCCAGGCCGGCCAGGTGTTGGTCGAATAGCGCTGGTGGAAGATCGCGAAATTCGACACGAAGCGAGGATCGCTCAGATCCGGATAGAAGTTGTCGAGCTGTTCGGCCAGGAACAGCCCTTTGTAGATGATCGACCGGCAAGAAAGCGAGCAAACATAAAAGTCGGTGACGTTCTCGGCGAGCGCTTGCTTTTCGACGCGCCGGCGGATGATGTAGAGGTCGCGTTCGAACTCGTCGTCGTCGACCCCACGGGGATTGCCGACGATGATCTGCTCGATGTCGGGCTGCGTGGCCTGCGCTTTCTCGCCGATGACGGAGGTGTCGACCGGTACCTGCCGCCAGCCGAGCACGCTGTAGCCGAAGCGCAACACCTCGCTCTCGACCAGCGCCCGGCACAGTTCGGCTTGGGCGAAGTTGTTGCGCGGCAAGAAGACCATGCCGACCGCGAGCCGCCCGTTCTCGGGCAGCCGAGCCTTGACCTGCTCACGGAAGAAATCGTGCGGGATCTGGATGTGGATACCCGCACCGTCGCCGGTCTTGCCGTCGGCATCCACCGCACCGCGGTGCCAGACCGCCTTCAAGGCCTGGATCGCTTTCTCCACGACCTCGCGGCGGGGGCGGCCGTCGATCGCCACGACGCAGCCGACCCCGCACGAATCCCGGCCGAGCTCGAGATCGGCGAGGCCGGCGGCGCGCAGCCGCGCCAGATTGGCCTCGTAAGCGGCGACGAACTCGCTGCCGGTCTCGTAAATGCGGCTCATGGACGTCCTCCCCCGCGGGTCAGGAGGCGAGCGCGAGTGCCGGACGGCCCTGCCGCTCGGCACCCGCGCGGGCATCGAGGAACCGGGTGATGGCGGCCGCGGCGTCGCGCCCGTCGCGGATCGCCCAGACCACGAGCGAGGCGCCGCGGACGATGTCGCCGGCCGCGAACACCCCCGGGATCGCGGTCGACATGGTCGACCAATCGATCTTGATCGTGCCCCAGCGGGTCACCGCGAGCTCCGGCACGTCCCACAGCCGCGGCAGGTCCTCCGGATCGAAGCCCAGCGCCTCGACGACGAGATCGGCGGGCAAGCGGAAACTCGAGCCGGGCACCGGCTCCGGCGCCTGCCGGCCGGAGGCGTCCGGCGTGCCGAGCCGCATCCGGTGCGCCTGGACCGCCTCGACCCGATCGCTCCCGACGAAGGCTTCGGGGGCCGCGAGCCAGACGAACTCGACGCCCTCTTCTTCGGCGTGCTGCACCTCGCGCATCGAGCCCGGCATGTTGGCGCGGTCGCGACGGTAGAGGCAGCGCACGCTCTTGGCACCCTGGCGCACGGCGGTGCGCACACAATCCATGGCCGTGTCGCCGCCGCCGATGACGACCACGTGCTTGCCGGCGGCGTCCAGCTCGCCCGAGTCGAAGGCCGGCACCTCGTCGCCCAGGCCCTTGCGGTTGCTCGCGGTCAGATAGTCGAGCGCTTTGACGATCCCGCGCAGCCCGGCACCGGGTAGCGCGAGGTCGCGGGCTTTGTACACGCCGGTCGCGATCAACAACGCCGCGTGCCGCCGGCGGAGCTTGGCGAAGCTGAGGTCGCGGCCGATCTCGACGCCGAGGTGGAAGCGCACGCCGCTCGCCTCGAGATGCCGGATGCGCCGCAACACCACGGCCTTTTCGAGCTTGAAGCCGGGGATGCCGTAGATCAGCAGACCGCCCGCCCGGTCGTAGCGGTCGTAGACGTGCACCTGGAACCCTTCCTTGCGCAGCTGCTCGGCGGCCGCGAGCCCGGCCGGGCCGGCGCCGACGATGCCGACGCTCTCGGGACGCTCGTGCAAGGGACGTATCGGGCGGACCCAGCCGCGCTCGAACGCCGTGTCGACGATGAACCGCTCGACCGCGCCGATCGTCACCGAACGGAAGCCCTTCTCGAGGACGCAATGGCCCTCGCAGAGCCGGTCCTGGGGACAGATGCGGCCGCAGATCTCCGGCATGTTGTTGGTCGCCGAGGCGATCTCGAAGGCTTCTTCGAGTCGCCCGTCGGCGGTCAACATGAGCCAGTCCGGGATGTTGTTGTGCAGCGGGCAGTGCACCTGACAGAAGGGAATGCCGCACTGCTCGCAGCGGGCCGCTTGCTCGCGCGCCCGATCCGGCGTGAATTGCCCGTAGATCTCGGCGAAGTCGTGCGTCCGCTCGCCGACCGGCCGCTTGTCCGGCAGGCGCTGCTCGACCGACACGAACTGCATCATCTTGGCGGGCATCGTTCCCCCGTCCCGACGCGCGCGCGAGGGCAGGAGGCGGCGCGCCGCACCGCCTGCTAGCGCTTGGGCCGTGCTCTGTAAACGACAGGATCGCCTTTCGGTCCCGTTTCGGGACTTCATTCGACCGATCTGCGCGCCGACGAGGCGATCGCCCGGAAATGAAGCCGACTTTTCCGATCGTTCGGTCTCGGAACGTGACCTTTCAGGCAACCGGCACCGTCGGACGCCAGGCGCGGTAGACCTGCAAATAGCTCGGCACGACGGTCTCGAGCGGCGTCGGCGCGATCCCGAGCTCGGCGAGCCCCGGTGCGCCGGGGCTCACGACATTGTCCCGTTCGAGCAAGCTCACCTGGTCGCGCGTGAGAGGCGGCGTGGGCAGGAACTCGAAGATCCGCGCTTGCAAGCGCGCGAGCCACCAAGGCAAGGGCAGGAGCAGACGCCGGCGACCCGTGACCTCGAGGACGTAACGCAGCAATTCTTCGAAGCTGTAGACCTTGGGCCCACCGAGCTCGAAGGTTCGCCCGGCGGCGTCGGGCCGCGCGAGCGCCGCGACGATCGCATCCGCCACGTCACCCACGTAGACGGGCTGGAACCGGGTGCCGCCCCCGCCTACGAGCGGCAGCACCGGGGAGATCCGGGCCATCGCGGCGAAGCGGTTGAAGAACCCGTCTTCGGGGCCGAACACGACGCTCGGCCGGAGGATCACCGCCTCCGGGAAAGCAGCCCGCACCGCGCGCTCGCCGGCCGCCTTGCTCCGGGCGTAGAGACTTGGGGAAGCCGGATCCGCCCCGATCGCCGAGACGTGCACGAACCGCCGCACGCCGGCGGCCCGGGCGGCCGAGGCGATCCGTTCCGGCAAAGCCGCGTGGACCCGCTCGAAATCGCCGCGCCGCCGCTCGAAGAGAATGCCCAAGAGGTTGACGACCGCGGACGCCCCCTCGACGAGGCCGCGGATCGCCGTTTCGTCCTCGACGAAGCGGGCGAGCACGATCTGGCCCACCTCGCCCATCGGCAACAGATGACCCGCCGTGTTCGGCGAGCGGGTCGCGACCCGCACGGTGGCACCGCGCGCCGCCAGCCGCCGCACCAGATGGCGGCCGATGAAACCGGCCCCGCCGAAGACCGTCACGATCTCGTCGCGCATCCCTTCCCTCGTCTCGCCGTGCACTGCCGTCGCGTTCGCCGGCCGGGCGTTGACGGTCGCCCGGCATGCTCCTAATGAGGCCGTCCGGAGCCCAGGTGGCGGAATTGGTAGACGCACTAGCTTCAGGTGCTAGCGCCCGCAAGGGCGTGGAGGTTCGAGTCCTCTCCTGGGCACCACGGACCCGAGCGGCCGCCGGCCGGTCGCGGCTGCGCAATCGGCGATGAACATCGTTTTACACCGTGGCGACCTTCCCCAAGGGCTGGAACTCGGCCCGGTGATCGCCGTCGACACCGAAACCATGGGGCTCGATCCGCAACGCGATCGGCTCTGCCTCGTCCAGCTCACCGACGGCAGCGGCACCGTGCATCTCGTCCAGATCGAGCGCGGCCAGCGCGCCGCGCCGCGGCTCGCCGCCGTCCTCGGCGATCGGTCGCGGCTCAAGGTGCTGCATTACGCCCGTTTCGACCTCGCCATGCTGCGCCGCCATCTGCGCATCGATTGCGCGCCCGTCTGGTGCACGAAGATCGCGAGCAAGCTCGCCCGCACCTACACCGACCGGCACGGCCTCAAGGATCTCTGTCGCGAGCTTTTGGGCGTGGAGCTTTCGAAGACCGAGCAGAGCTCGGACTGGGGCGCCGACAGCTTGAGCGAGGCGCAGCTCCGCTACGCGGCGAGCGACGTCGTCCACCTCCACGCTCTCAAGGAACGGCTCGAGGCGATGCTCGAGCGCGAGGAGCGGCGCACTTTAGCCGAAGCCTGCATGGCCTTCTTGCCGGTGCGGGTCGAGCTCGACCTGGCCGGCTACGGGGTCCTCGATCCCTTCGCTCACTGAGCCGACGGCGCGCCGGAGGCTGCGTTGACGAGGCTCGGAGGCGTTCCCATACTCCCTCCGCTCCCGGGGCGGAGCGCGGCGAGAGCCGTACAAACGCTCGGAGGAAACGACGTCGTGCGCGACCATCGCGCTCTGCTCTCCCGGCGCCGCGCCGACGCTCGCACGCGGGAACGCGACCCGAGTGCCGACGAACGCGCCCTCGCTTCGGCGCGCCGCGTGCTGCGGACCGAGGCGGCGGCGCTGGCGGCGCTCGAGCGGTCGATCGGCGAGAGCTTCGCCGCGGCGGTCGACCTCTTGGCCGGCATCGAGGGCCGGGTGGTCGTCACCGGGATGGGCAAGAGCGGTCACGTGGCCCGCAAGATCGCCGCGACCTTGGCGTCGACCGGCACACCCGCCCTGTTCGTCCATCCGGCGGAGGCGAGCCACGGCGATCTCGGGATGATCACGACCGACGACGCCGTGCTCGCCCTCTCCAACTCCGGGGAGACCAGCGAGCTCAAGGATCTCACCCTCTACACCCGGCGCTTCGCGATCCCGCTCGTGGCCGTGGTCGGCCGGGCGCCGAGCACGCTCGCCGAGGCGGCCGATCTGGCGATCGTTCTCCCCGAGCTCGCCGAAGCGTGCCCGATGGGGCTCGCGCCCACCACCTCGACCACCTGCATGTTGGCCCTGGGTGACGCGCTCGCCGTGGCGCTGCTTGAGCGGTCCGGCTTCAGTGCGCGTCAATTCGCGGTCTTCCACCCCGGCGGCAAGCTCGGCGCGCAGCTTCTGCGAGTCGAGCAGATCATGCGCCGGGGCGATCAAGTGCCGCTCGTCGGCCTCGACGCGAGTGCCCGCGAGACGGTGCTCGAAATGACGCGCGGCTGTTTGGGCTGCGTCGGTGTGGTGGACGGCGAGGGCAAGCTCGTCGGCATCGTCACCGACGGGGACCTGCGCCGCCATCTCACGGACGATCTCTTGGCGCAGCGGGCCCGCGACATCATGACCCCGAACCCGCGCACCATCGAGGGTCGGGCTCTGGCCGTCGAGGCGGTGGCGCTCATGAACGATCCGAGCCGCCCGATCACCGTGCTCTTCATCACCGAAGAGGGCCGGCCGGTGGGTGCTCTCCACCTGCACGATTGTCTGAGGGCCGGCATTGCTTGAGGGCCGGCCGACGCTGCGCGTAGCGCTGCTCCTCGTGGCGATCGTCGCTCCGGGCGGACCCGAAAGCCGCGCCCAGCCGCTCCTGCCCGGACAGGACAAGAGCGCCCCCATCGAAATCGTCGCCGACAGTCTCGTGGTCCGGCAAGCGGAGCGGCTCGCCGTGTTCTCCGGCAACGTCGACGCGACCCAGGGCGAACGCTCGCTGCGGGCCGACGAGCTCAAGGTGTTCTACGGCGAAGAGCAGCTCGGCGGGGGACAAGGAATCCGACGGATCGAGGCCATCGGCCGGGTGGTGGTCGCCGAACCCGGTCAGACGGCGCAGGGCGACCGCGGCGTCTACGATCCGGAGGCCGGCAAGATCCGCCTCGATGGTAACGTCGTGTTAACCAGAGGCGACAATGTTGTCCGCGGCGGGCAGCTCGAGATGGACCTGGCCACCGGTACCGCGGTGGTTCGGGCGGCCAAACCGGGCGGCGCGCCGGGTGAGCGCGTGCGGGCTCTCTTCGTGCCCCAGGAGGGGCAGACCCGTGGTCGCCCCGCGGCGGCCGAGCGGTCGCGGGAGCAGCCGGCGCGCTGAGCGAGGAGCTCTCGGGCGGTGGCGACGTTGGTCGCGGAGATCGCGGAGCGGGTGACGGTCGAGGCCGAGGCGCCGTCGGCAACCGTCCACGCTGCCACCCGGCCGGCCGCGGCCCTCGGCTGCGAAGCCGTGTCGAAGAGCTACAAGGGGCGGCGGGTCCTCGAGTCGGTGACCTTGCACGTCGCACCGGGCGAGGCCGTCGGGTTGTTGGGGCCGAACGGCGCCGGCAAGACCACCTCTTTCTACATCCTGACGGGGCTGATCGCCCCGGACAGCGGTCGCGTGCTGCTCGACGGGGCCGACGTCACCGATCTGCCGATGTACCGCAGGGCTCGGCTCGGGGTCGGTTATTTGCCGCAAGAGGCCTCGATCTTCCGCGGCTTGACGGTGGAAGAGAACCTCTTGGCGGTGCTCGAGCTGCACGAGCCCTCGCGGATCGAGCGCCTGTGTCGGCTCGAGGCGTTGCTCGAGGAGTTCGGCCTTTCCCGGCTCAGACGATCTTCCGCACTCGCGCTCTCGGGTGGCGAACGGCGGCGGGTCGAGATCGCTCGCGCCCTGGCCTCCCGACCGCGCTACATGCTGCTCGACGAGCCGCTCGCCGGCATCGATCCGATCAACGTCGCCGAAATCCGCGCCTTGGTGGCCCATCTCAAGGAACGCGGCATCGGCGTGCTCATCACCGACCACAATGTGCGCGACACGCTCGCGATCATCGACCGCGGCTACATCCTCCACGAGGGGCGCCTCCTGCGCGAGGGCACGCCTTCCGAGATCGTCGCCGACCCCGTGGTTCGGCGCGTCTATCTCGGGGACCGGTTCGCGCTCTGAGGCCGGAGCGGCGCCATGAGCCTGGGCCTGCGTCTCGAGGTTCGCCAGAGCCAGGGGCTCGTTCTGACCCCGCAGTTGCAGCAAGCGATCCGTCTGCTCCAGCTCAACAATCTGGAGCTCGAAGCGGTCGTCCAAAGGGAATTGGCCGAAAATCCCTTTCTGCTCCAAGCCGAAGCCCGGCAGGGGCCGGCGCCCGCCGGGATCGCGCGCGAAGCCGAGCTCTCCGGCCGGCCGGGCCTCGCGCCCGGGCCCGGTGGCGAGGACGACGGCTGGGCCCCACCCGGCGTGCCGGTCGCCGCCGATCGGCGGCTGCGGGTCGAACGGCGGGGTGGCGGCCGGGACGAGGAACGCGAAGGCGGCGCCGCGGCGCGCCTCGCCCGGCCGCCGAGCCTCGCCGACCATCTTCGTGCCCAGCTCGCGCGCCAGCGTCTGGCGCCCGGGGTGGCCGCGATCGCCGAGCAGCTCGTCCACTGGCTCGACGACGACGGCTATCTGCGCGAGGACGATCGGGAGCTCGCGGTAGCCCTCGGCGCGCCCGAGGCCGACGTCGCCGCGGCGCGGGCCGCCATCCTGCGCTGCGAGCCGATCGGCTGCGGCGCCCGCGACCTCAAATCCTGCCTGGCGGCGCAGCTCGCCGAGCGGGACCGGCTCGATCCCGCGATGGCGACGCTGCTCGACCATCTGCCGCTCGTGGCGCGGGCCGATTTCGCCGCCCTCCAACGGATCTGCCGGGTGGATCTCGACGACGTCAAGGACATGATCGCCGAGATCAAGCGGCTCGATCCACGGCCCGGACGCTCGCACGCGCCATCCGAGCCGGTCGAGGTGGTGCCCGATGTGATCGTGCGCCGCACCGGCCGACGCTCGTGGCGGGTCGAGCTCGACCAGGCGGGCCTGCCGCGGTTGCTCGTCGATCGGCAATATTATGCCGAGATCAGCCGCCGCTGCAGCGCGCGGAGCGAGCGGGAATTCCTCTCGGAGCGCTACCAGGCGGCGAATTGGCTCGTCAAAGCGCTCGACCAGAGAGCACGGACCATCCTTCGCGTCAGCCGCGCCATCTTCGCCCGCCAAATCGGCTTCCTGGAGCGTGGGCCATCCGGCCTGCGACCGCTCGTCCTGCGCGACATCGCCGAGGACACGGGCTTGCACGAGAGCACGGTGAGCCGAGCCACGGCCGACAAGTACGTGGCGACACCGCTCGGCACGTTCCCGCTGCGATATTTTTTCACGACGGCGATCGCCGCGACCGAGCGGGGCGAGACCCACAGTGCCGAGGCGATCCGGCAACAGATCCGCCGGCTGATCGAAAGCGAGACGGGCGACACCGTCCTCTCCGACGACCAGATCGTGGCAGCCCTCCGCGCGCGCGGCGTCGTGATCGCGCGACGAACGGTCGCCAAATACCGGGAGTCGCTCGGCATCGCCTCCTCGGTCCAGCGGCGCCGAGCCAAGGCCCTCGCTTCGTGACGCCCTGCGCCCGACCCTGCTTCGAGCCGACGGCCGCGCGCGGGCTTCGGCCGGGACCCCAGCCGTGATCGACCTCGGCACCCTCGTGACCCCCGATCGGGTGCTCCTCGACCTCAAGGCGACGAGCAAGCGACAAGTGTTGCGCTCCCTCGCCCAGGCCGCGGCGCGTGTGACCGGGGTCGATGCCGAGGTGATCCTCGAAGCGCTCCTGCAGCGCGAGCGTTTGGGCACGACCGGGCTCGGCGGCGGGATCGCGATCCCGCACGCCCGGATCCCGGAGCTCGCGAGCTTCACCGGGTTCTTCGCGCGGCTCGCCAAGCCCGTCGATTTCGAAGCCGTGGACGGTGAGCCCGTCGACCTCGTCTTCCTCCTCCTGGCGCCGCAAGGTGCCGGAACCGACCACTTGAAGGCGCTCGCGCGGATCGCCCGCCTGTTGCGCGATCCCGAGCTCTGCACGGCACTCAGAACCTCCACGGACCGGGCCAAGATCCACGCGATCTTGACCGGCCGGGCGGAGGCCGCCCGGTGAGCGGGGCGACGCCCCCGCCGAGCTCGCTTGCGGTGCAGGCGGTGTGCGCCCGTTGGCTCGGCCGCGGGATCTTGCTCCGTGGCGCACCGGCGAGCGGCAAGTCCGACCTGCTCTTGCGTCTGCTCGAGGCGGGGGCCGACCTGCTGGCCGACGATCTCGTGCGCCTCGAGGTCCGCAACGGTCGCCTGATCGCCCGACCGGTAGCCCACCGGGGGCTCGTCGAGCTCCGCGGTCAGGGCCTCGTGCGCCTGCCGGCGCTCGGCGCCTCGCCGGTCGATCTCGTGGTCGATTGCCGCCGCCGGCTGGACGTGAGGCTACCGGCGCCGTCCGCCGAGCGGCTCCTCGACGTCACGCTCCCCCGCTTGCTCTTGGTCTGCCGCGAGGCCTCGGCGCTCGCCAGGCTGCGGACCGTGCTCCTCGCGGGACCACCGATGGGATCGACATGACGCGGATCGTCGTCGTGACCGGGATGTCCGGCGCGGGCCGCAGCTCGTGCCTCAAGATCCTCGAAGATGTCGGCTACGAGGCGGTCGACAATCTGCCGTTCCAGCTCCTCACCCGTTTGTTGCGCTCGGGTGAGCCACCCGAGCGGCCGCTCGCGGTCGGCGTCGACAGCCGCACCCGCGGGCTCGTGCCCGGCGAGCTCGTGCGCGAGATCGAGCGGTTCCGCGCCGAGGCTTCGACGCCGATCCGGCTCGTCTTCTTCGAATGCGACGACGAGGTCCTGCAACGGCGGTACACGGAGAGCCGACGCCGCCACCCTCTCGCCCAAGATCGGCCGGTGACCGACGGGATCGCCCGCGAGCGGGTCTTCATGGCGCCGATCAAGGCGGCGGCGGATCTGGTGATCGACACGAGCACGAGCACACTCGCCGACCTGCGACGGCGGGTGATCGCGGAGCTCGGCCCGCAAGCGGAAGGGCGGCTCACCCTCACGCTCGTCTCCTTCTCCTTCCGCAACGGCTTGCCGCGCGAGGCCGACATCGTGTTCGACGCTCGATTCCTCGCCAATCCGCACTATGTCGAGGCGCTGCGCCCGCTCACCGGGCTGGATCCGGCGGTCCGGCGGCACATCGAGCAGGACCCGGACTGGCAGCGGACGGTCGAGGGGCTGGAGAAATTGCTGATGCCGCTCCTGCCGCGCTATCGAGGCGAGGGGAAGAGCTATTTGACGATCGCCGTGGGTTGCACCGGCGGCCGGCACCGTTCGGTCGCCCTCGTCGAGGAACTGGCGAGCCGGCTGCGGGCGGCCGGTTGGGCACCGTTCGTCGTGCATCGCGACCTCCCCGCGAACGGTGGCACGCCCGAGGATGCGACGCGATGATCGGGATCGTCCTCGTCACGCACGGGAGGCTCGCCGAGGAATTCTTGGCAGCGGTCGAGCACGTCGTCGGGCCGCAGCCTCAGGCGCGGGCGATCTGCATCGGCGTCGACGACGACATCGAACGACGGCGCGCCGAGATCGTCCAAGCGGTCCGCGAAGTCGACACGGGTCAGGGTGTCGTGATCCTCACCGACATGTTCGGCGGCACTCCGTCCAATCTCGCGATTTCGACGATGGACCGGCCAGGCATCGAAGTCGTGGCCGGTGTCAACTTGCCGATGCTCATAAAACTGGCCTCCGTACGGGCGAACGAGCCCTTGCCGGTGGCGGTCGCGGCGGCGCAGGAAGCCGGCCGCAAATACATCAACGTCGCGAGCCAACTTCTCCTGGTCGAACGGAGCTGAGAACGCGTGTCCGAAGGGCCGCCGGCACGTGAGGTCAAGGTGGTGAACAAGCTCGGATTGCACGCCCGGGCCGCGGCTCGCTTCGTCCGGCTCGCCGAACGGTTCGACGCCGAGGTCCGGGTCGCCAAGGACGACATCGAGGTCGCCGGAACCTCGATCCTCGGCCTCATGATGTTGACCGCCGCTACGGGCTCGATGCTGCGGTTGAGCGCGACCGGACCGGAAGCGGCGGCCGCCCTCGAGGCCTTGGCCGAGCTCGTGGCGCGCGGCTTCGACGAGGAGTGAGGGGGATGGCGGAGCCGCCTCCGGCCGACCGACTTGCCGCACGCGGCGGGCTCGTGGTTCAAACCCGCGGGCCGATTCCGGGCACCCGATCGTTCGTGCGAAATCCAGCCGACCCGCCAGAGAGAGACGCATGACGCCGACGCAGGACTTCCACGTGGCCGACCTCGCGCTAGCCGATTGGGGTCGCAAGGAGATCGCCATCGCCGAGTCGGAGATGCCGGGCCTCATGGCGATCCGCGAGGAATACGGGCCGCTCCAGCCTTTGCGCGGGGCGCGGATCGCCGGCTGTCTGCACATGACGATCCAGACCGCCGTGCTGATCGAGACCCTGCTCCATCTCGGCGCCACGGTGCGCTGGGCGTCTTGCAACATCTTTTCGACCCAGGACCACGCAGCGGCCGCGATGGCCGCCCGTGGTGTGCCGGTGTTCGCCCGCAAAGGCGAGACCCTCGAGGAATATTGGGAGTTCGTCCACCGGATCTTCGAGTGGAACGACGGCGGCTTTCCGAACCTGATCCTGGACGACGGCGGCGACGCCACGCACCTCGTCGTGTTCGGTAGCCGGGCGGAGCGTGACCCCTCGGTCCTCGCGCATCCGACGAACGAGGAAGAGGAGGTCCTCTTCGCCGCCATCCGCAAGCGGCTCGCCGAACGGCCGGGTTGGTACAGCCGGGCCCTCGCCTCGATCCGCGGGGTGAGCGAAGAGACCACGACCGGGGTCCACCGGCTCTACGAGCTGCAACGAAAGGGCGAGCTCCCGTTCCCGGCGATCAATGTCAACGATTCGGTCACGAAGTCGAAGTTCGACAATCTCTACGGCTGCCGCGAGAGCCTCGTCGACGGCATCCGCCGGGCGACCGACGTCATGTTGGCAGGCAAGGTCGCCGTGGTTTGCGGCTTCGGTGACGTCGGCAAGGGTTCGGCGGCGAGCCTCCGCAACGCCGGCGCCCGGGTGCTCGTGACCGAGATCGATCCGATCTGCGCGCTGCAGGCGGCCATGGAGGGCTACGAGGTCACCACGATGGAGGATGCCGCACCGCGTGGCGACATCTTCGTGACCGCGACCGGCAACATCGACGTGATCACCCTCGATCACATGCGGCAGATGAAGGACCGCGCCATCGTCTGCAACATCGGTCATTTCGACAGCGAGATCCAGGTCTCCGCGCTCAGGAACTTCCGCTGGCACAACGTCAAGCCGCAGGTCGACGAGATCGAGTTCCCGGACGGCAAGCGGATCATCTTGTTGGCGGAAGGCCGCCTCGTCAATCTCGGCTGTGCGACGGGCCATCCGAGCTTCGTGATGTCGGCCTCTTTCTCGAACCAGGTTCTGGCGCAGATCGAGCTCTGGAACCATCACGAGAAGTACGAGAACAAGGTCTACACCCTGCCGAAGCGGCTCGACGAGAAGGTCGCAGCCCTCCATCTCGCCAAGATCGGCGCGAAGCTCACCAAACTCACACCCAAGCAGGCGGCCTATATCGGCGTGCCGGTCGAGGGCCCCTACAAGCCGGAGCACTATCGCTATTGAGAGCGAACAGCACCTCGTCGTCGAACTGGCGAGCCGGGCCGAAACCGAAGAGCTCGCGGCGCGCCTCGCCACGCTGCTCCGGCGGGGCGACCTCTTCGCCCTCGAGGGCGAGCTCGGCACGGGCAAAACCGAGCTCGCCCGCGCCCTGATCTTAGCGCTCGCCGGCACGCCGATCGAGGTCCCGAGCCCGACCTTCACGCTCGTCCAACGCTACGAGCTACCCGAACTCACCGTGACCCACGCCGACCTCTATCGACTCCGCGATCCCGCGGAGCTCGACGAGCTCGGCCTCGAGGAGGCGCTCGAGGAAGGTGCGCTGCTCGTCGAATGGCCGGAGCGGGCCGGCGGCCGGCTGCCCCCCGAGCGGTTGACGGTTCGGCTCCATCTGCCCGACCCTCGCACGCCCGAGCGGCGGCGGGTCGAGCTCGTCGCAGCACCGACGTGGCAGGAGCGGCTCGCGGAGTTGGCGAGGTGGGCGAGCGCGCGGCGCTGATCGCAGCCTTCTTGGCGGGAGCCGGCTGGGCCGGCGCCGAGCGTCGGCCGCTCGCGGGCGACGCCTCGACCCGACGCTACGAGCGGCTCGTCGGGCGGGACGGCCGGTCCGCGATCCTCGTCGATTCGGCTGCCGAACCGATCGAGCGTTGGCTCCGGGTACGCGATTGGCTTGCCGAGCGCGGCGTGCGCGTGCCCGCGCTGTTCGCGGCCGATCCCGTCGCGCGGCTCGCACTGCTCGAGGATCTGGGTGACCGCCATCTCGACGAGGCGGCCACGAGCCCGGCGCGCGAGAGCTTGCTCTACGGTCGAGCACTCGACCTCCTCCTCGCCTTTCAGTGCGCCGCCCCCGCTTTCCTCCCGCCACTCGACCCGCCGACCCTGCTCGACCAGCTCGAGCTCTTCCTCGAGCAGGTCACACCGCACCTCGGGCCCGACGCGGCGGCCGAGTTCCGCGAAGCCTGGCAGGTCGTGCTGCCCTCGGCGTGCGTGGGACCGCAGGTCTTCGTCCACCGCGACTTCCACTGCCGCAATCTCATGGTCCTCGAGGACGACCGGCTCGCGGTCATCGACTTCCAAGACGCGTTCGCGGGGCCTTGCCTCTACGACTTCGTCTCGTTGGTCCAAGACGTCCGCCGCGACGTCTCGCCCGGCCTCGCCCGAGACCTCGCCGCGGGTCTGCGCGCCGCCTGTCCGGAGCTCGACGAGGCCAGTTTCGAGCGGGCGACGGCGATCCTCGGGGCGCAGCGCGCCATGCGCATCCTGGCGGTCTTCACCCGGCTCGCCCATTCCGGTGGCAAACCCGGCTACCGCGCCTTCCTCCCGCGGGTCGAACGCCGGCTCGCCCAAAACCTCGCCCACCCCGCGCTCGCCCCGGTGGCCGACTGGTGGGCGCGCTGGCGGTCCGGGCCGGTCGGCGGCTGAGGCGGGCACGCCGTGGGCACGGTCGCGACGATCGCCGCGGGCGAGCCCTTCCTCGAGGTGCTCGCCGCCTACCTGCTCGAACAGGACGAGGCTCGGCTCGCCGAAACCCTCCTCCTCTTGCCGAGCCGGCGGGCCTGCCTCGCGGCCCGAGCGGCGTTCCTTCGGATCGCCGGAGGTCGACCGCTCCTGCTGCCGCGGCTCTTGCCGATCGGCGAACCGGACGAGGCCGAGCTCGTCCTCGACCCCGAGGTCGAGCTCGAGCTGCCCCCCGTTCTGCCGCCGCTGCGCCGTCGTTTGTTGCTCACTCGCCTCCTCATCGGACGCGAGGAGACCAGCCACGAGCAAGCCATCCGGCTCGCGGGCGAGCTTGAGGCACTGCTCGACGAGTTGCAGAACGAAGAGGTCGGCCTCGATCGACTCGAAACGCTCGTTCCCGAAGAGTTCGCGGAGCATTGGCAACGCACGCTCCGGTTCCTGTCGATACTCCGCGAAACCTTGCCCGAGATCCTCGCCCGGGAAGGCCGGATCGAACCGGCCGAGCGTCGGCGGCGGTTGCTCGATGCGGTCGCGGCCAAGTGGCGACGTCGCCCGCCCGACCGCCCGATCGTCGCCGCCGGCGTCACCGGGACGATCCCGGCCGTGGCCCGGCTGCTCGGCGTCGTAGCCGGCTTGCCCGAGGGTCTCGTGGTGCTCCCGGGCCTCGATCGCGAGCTCACGGCCGCGGAGAGGGCGGCACTTTCGCCGACCCACCCGCAATGGGTGCTCCACCGGCTGCTCGAGCGCCTGGACGTGCGTCCGGAGGACGTCGTCGAGCTGGCGGGCTCCGGGCCCGACGGTCGGGCGGCGAGCCGGGCGGGGCGAGCGGCGCTGTGGCGGCGGGTGTTCCGCACCCCCACGGGCGACGCCGAGGCGGCGCCCGCCCGGGAGTCGCTGCCGTCCGCCGCACTCGAAGGGCTCGAGCTCGTCGAGGCGCGCGATTTGGGCGAGGAGGCGCTGGCGCTCGCCATCCGGCTGCGCGAGGCCCTGGAAACGCCGGAACGAAGGGCCGTGCTCGTCACCGCCGACCGCAACCTCGCCCGGCGAGTGGCGGCCGAACTCGCCCGCTGGGGCATCGCGGTCGACGACAGCGCCGGCACGCCGCTCGACCAGACACCGCCCGGAACCTTCCTCTTGCTCACCGCTCGGATGCTGGTCGAGGAGGCTCCGCCCGTAGCGCTGCTCGCCGCACTCGGCCACCCGCTCGCCCAAGGTGGCCTCGGCCGACGCGAGCTCCGTCGCCGGGTTCGAGCGCTCGAGCGCGCCGTGCTGCGCGGTCCGAGGACGGCCGGCGGTCTCGTGGGTCTCATGAAGGCCCTCCGCGACCTTCCCGAGGAGCGCTGGGCCGTACCCGTCGCCAAGGCCGAACTCGTGGGTTGGTTCGAAACGATCGTCCGGGCGAGCGAGCCCGCGCGCGCTCTCGCCGCAGGGACGCGTGTCGACCCGCTCGCGCTCTTCGAGGCGCACCTTGCGTTCGCCGAGTGGCTGGCCCGCGACGAAGCCGGCGAGCCCGGCGAACTCTGGGCCGCGGAAGCGGGCGAGGCGGCGGCGAGCTTCGTCCTCGAGCTGCGCGAAGCCCTGCCGGTCCTGGGGCCGATCCCGCCCGTCGCCTGGCCCGCGCTCCTCGCCGTTCTCATGGCCGGCCGGGCGGTTCGGCGGCGCGCCCCGGGGCATCCTCGGCTCGCCATCCTGGGCCCGCTCGAGAGCCGGCTCGTCGGTGCCGATCTCGTCGCCCTGGGCGGGCTCGTGGAAGGTGTGTGGCCCGGCACGGTGGTCTCGGGCCCTTGGCTCGATCGCCGGATGCGCGCGAGCCTGGGCCTGCCGCCGGTCGAGCAGGCGATCGGCATCGCCGCCCACGATTTCGTCCAGGCCGCTTCCGGGCCCGCGGTCGTCCTCTCGCGCGCGCACAAAGACGAGGCCGGCACGCCGCGCGCCCCCTCGCGCTGGCTCGTCCGGCTCGAGGCCGTCTCGGCCCGAGCGCGCGCCCGTGACCGCATCCGGCAAGCTGCCGCTCGCGCCGCCTGGGCCGTGCGGCTCGACGAGCCCGTCGGCACCTGGCCACACCCGGCACCGAGACCGATGCCCCGTCCGCCGGCCGAAATTCGCCCGCGCGAGTACTGGGTGAGCGACATCCGCGATCTCTTGCGTGACCCCTACCGCCTCTACGCCCGTCGGATCCTCGCCCTCGAACCCCTCGAACCGATCGACGCCGAGCCCGATGCGGCGGAACGGGGCGTGCTCTTGCACCGCGTCTTGGCCGAGTGGGCCCGCCGCTACGACGACGTCTTGCCGGACAATATCGTCGAAGCGCTGCGCGCCATCGGGGCGGACCGCTTCGCCGCGGAAACCCACCGTCCGCAGGTCCGCGCGCTCTGGTGGCCACGCTTCGAGCGCCTCACCGAGGCTTTGGCCCGCTGGGAGAGCGAGCGACGTCGGGAGGTGGCGCGGATCCGGGCCGAGCTTGTGGGCGAACTCACCCTCGACGGTCCGGCCGGGCCGTTCCGGATCCGGGCCCGCGCCGATCGGATCGAGCTCGGGCGGGACGGCCGGCTCGCGATCGTCGATTACAAGAGCGGCACCCTCCCGGGCAAACGCGAGGTCGAGAGCGGCCGCGAGCCGCAGCTCGTGCTCGAAGCGTGGATCGCCGCCGAGGGCGGATTCCCCGACGTTCCGGCCCGGCTCGCCGAGGAGCTCGTCTACCTTTCGCTGCGGACCTCCGGTACCCTGGACCCGACCAACGAGGTGCGTCGGTTCGCCAACACGGACGAGCTCGTACGCGCCGCCCGTGATGGTGTTTCCCGACTGCTCGCCCACTTCGCCGAACCGTCGACGCCGTTCCGGCCGATCCCTCGGCCCGAGATCGCCCGCGGCGACGATCCCTTCGACCATCTCGCGCGGACGGCTGAATGGTGGGGCACGGAGCCCTCGGAGGCCGAGCCGTGAGCGTCGAGACTCATCCGGCTCCCCGGCCACCGACCGAACAACAGCGCCAGGCGGCCGATCCCGACCGGTCGGTGTGGGTGACGGCCAATGCCGGCACCGGCAAAACCCGAGTCCTGACCGACCGCATCCTGCGCCTGCTCCTGGCCGGCGCCGACCCCGAGGGGATTCTCGCGATCACCTTCACCAAGGCTGCGGCCGCCGAAATGACCCAGCGCATCGAGCGGCGGCTCACCGATTGGGCGACCTTCGAGGAGGAGGCGCTCGCGACCGATCTGCAAATGCTCCTGGGCCGCCCGGCAAAGGACGGCGAGCGCGCCCTCGCCCGCGCGCTTTTGGCCCGCCTGCTCGATCTCCCGCGCGGCCTGTCGATCGCCACGATCCACGCCTTTTGCCAGACGCTGCTCCGCCGCTTCCCGCTCGAAGCCGGTGTCCCACCGCACTTCGAGGCGATCGACGAGCACGACGCCGCCGAGCTGCAACGCGAGGCTTACGCGCAGGTCCTCGCCGCCGCGCAAAGAGATACGGGCCCGCTCGGCCGTGCCGTGGCCGACCTCGCGGTCTGGCTCGCCGACTCTTCCCTCGACGAGCTCCTGAGAGACCTGCTCGGCCAGCGAACGCGGCTGTTGCGAGCCCGTGAGGCGCACGGCGGGCTCGACGGTCTGCTCGCGGCCGTGGCTCGCGCCCTTCGCGCGGATCCGGGGCTGGTCCCCGAAGAGATCGTGCGAAGGGCTTGTGCCGACGGGGTCTTCGATGCCGACCGGCTCGCTCGGGCGGCCGAGGTGCTGCGCCGTGGCGGCACGCGCGATGGCGAACGAGGCGCCGTGATCGCTGCTTGGATCGGCGCGACCCCGGCCGATCGGCGGCGTCTTTTCGACGACTATCGCCGCGTTTTGCTCGGCAGCGGCAACCCACCGCTCCGGGAAGCCTCGCTCATGAGCAAGCGGTCGGCCGAGAGCCATCCCGACCTCTTTCGCGCGCTCGTCCGAGAGCAGGCCCGGCTCCTCGAGGTCGAGGATGCGGTCCGTCGCCGGATGGTCCATGCGAAAACCGAGGCGATGCTCGTCTTCGCCTTCGCGGTGCTGGATCGCTACGAAGAGCTCAAAAAACATCGAGCAGCCCTCGACTTCGACGATTTGATCGAGCGCACGCGCCACCTTTTGGCGGTCTCGAGCCAACGCGACTGGGTGCTGTTCCGGCTCGATGCTCGGATCGACCACGTCCTGGTCGACGAGGCGCAAGATACGAGCCCCGCTCAGTGGGAGATCGTCGAGCGGTTGACCGAGGAGTTCTTCGCCGGCGAAGGCGCCCGCGGTCTCCGGCGCACCTTGTTCGTCGTGGGCGACGAGAAACAGTCGATCTATCGCTTCCAGGGAGCCAACCTCGACAATTTCCGGGCCGTCCGCGAGCGCATCCGTACCCGTTCCCTCGCCGCTCGCAGGCCCGTCCGGACGACCCTCCTCGACCGCTCCTTCCGCTCGGTCCCGGCGATCCTGGAGCTCGTCGACGCCGTCTTCGCGGACCCCGAAGCTCGCACCGGCGTGTGCGACGGGCCCCTGCACCATGCGAGCGAGCGTGCGAAAGGAGCCGGACTCGTCGAGCTCTGGCCGCTCGCATCGGCGCCCGCCGTCGCGGAGGTCGAGGAGCCCTGGGCCCTGCCCGACGCGCCGACCCGGCGCGTCGAGGGCGAGCAGCTCGTCGCCGAAGCGATCGCCCGAGAGGTCGCCAATTGGCTCGGCCGTCGGGAGTGCCTGCCCGCTTCCGGGCGGCCGATCCGTGCCGGCGACGTGCTGATCCTCGTGAGCCGGCGGGGAACGATCCAGGAGCGGATCGTGCGGGCCCTCAAGCGGTCCGGCGTGCCGGTCGCGGGCGCCGACCGGCTCGCGCTGCTGAACCACCTCGCGGTGCGGGATCTCCTGGCCCTGGGCGAAGTCCTGCTGCTGCCCGAAAACGACCTCGAGCTCGCCTGCCTGCTCAAGAGCCCCCTTCTGGGCCTCGACGAGAACCAGCTCTTCGAGCTGGCTCACGGCCGTGGGCCGGTTTCACTGCTGGAGCGGCTGCGGGAGCGGGCCCGGTCCGATCCCGAAGACGGCCCTTTCCGACGCGCCTACGGCCGGCTCGAGGAATGGCTGCGCCGGGCCGACTTCATGCCTCCCTTCGAGCTCTTCACCTGGATCCTGGGCGCCGACGGTGGGCGCCGGCGGTTCCTCGAGCGGCTCGGGCCCGAGGCGCTCGACCCGCTCGAAGCGTTCCTGGGCGAGGCCCTCGCCTACGAACGGGGCCATCCGGCCTCGCTCCGCGGCTTCCTCACCTGGTTCCGGCTCGGCGCCGGTGAGCTCAAGCGTGACCCCGAAGCGCCGGGCGATCGGGTCCGCGTCTCGACGGTGCACGGTGCGAAGGGGCTCGAAGCACCGATCGTCATCCTGGCGGATGCCGGTCCGCACGGCGACCCGCGGCCCGGCAAGCTCCTGTGGGGCAGGGTCGAGCCCGACGACGGACGGGGCGAGTTGCCGTTTTGGCGCGAGAGCAAGGACTATCGCGAGCCGCTCACCGAGTCGTTCGTCCAACGCGAGAAAAAGCTGGACGAAGAAGAAAACCATCGGCTCCTCTACGTCGCCTTGACGAGAGCAGCCGAACGCTTGATCGTCACCGGCTGGCACAACCAAAGGACTGCGCGTGGGCACGCGGAGGGAAGGGATTCCGAGGAACTCCACGGCTCCTGGCACGGGCTCGTCCGCCGCGCCCTCGAACGCCTGGGCGGGGTCGAGATCGTCGAGCGGCACGAGCTCGGCGAGGCGTTCCCCGGGCCGATCCTCCGCTTTCGCCGCGGTGTTCCCGCTCCCGCGGCCGATCCACGGCCGGTCTCCGCCGCGTGCGAGCCCTTGCCCGACTGGCTCTTTCGTCCGGCTCCCGTCGAGCCGCACCCGCCGCGGCCGCTCGCCCCGTCGCGGGTGCTCCCGGAGCCCGAACCGCTGGGCCCCCAGGCGGGTCAGGAAGCTGCGCGCCGGCGGCGCTTCGGCACGCTCGTCCACCGTCTGCTCGAGCTTTTGCCCGGCCTCCACCCCGCCGATCGGTCGGCCGCCCTCGACCGGTTTCTCGCCCGCTTCGCCGCCGACCTCGACCCCGACGAGCGCGACCGCGTGCGGGCGAACGTCACGGGACTTCTCGAGAGCCCCGACCTCGCCCCGCTCTTCGCCCCGGGTGCACTCGTCGAACAGGCGATCGTCGGGCTCGTGGGTGACGTCCCGGTGAGCGGGCAGATCGACCGCCTACTCGTCATGCCCCACGAGGTGGTGGCGATCGACTTCAAGACCGGCCGCCGACCGGCCTCGCCGCCCGAAAGTTATCTGCGGCAAATGGCGCTCTATCGCGCCCTGCTCGTCCAGCGCTTCCCGGGCAGGAAGATCCGCTGCGGGCTGCTCTGGACCGAGATCGCCACGGTCGATTGGCTCGACGAGGCGCGCCTCGCCGGCCTCGCGCCGGCCCCCTCCTTGACGCTCGCGCAACCGGCTCATTAGCTAGGTGAGCGACGCGGGCGCCGCCCCGCGCTGTAAACCAAGACGGAACATGTCCATGTCGGTGCTCCACGCGAGCGACGCCAGCTTCGAGAAGGATGTTCTCAAATCCGACAAGCCGGTCGTCGTCGATTTCTGGGCCGAGTGGTGCGGTCCCTGTAAGATGATCGCGCCTTATCTGGACGACATCGCAGCCGAGCTCGGCGATCGCGTCCGGATCGTCAAGATCAACATCGACGAGAACCCGCTCACCCCGACCAAGTACGGGGTGCGCGGCATCCCGACCTTGATGATCTTCAAGAACGGCGCCGCGGTGGCCACCAAGGTCGGCGCCCTGCCCAAGCGCCAGCTGCAGGATTGGATCGAGCAGAGCCTCGCCTGAGACGGCTCGACCGATCTTTTTTCGAAGGGATCTCCAGCCGCCGCGAGGACGTTCAGCGGCCGGCCGCGAGCGCCGCTTCGCGAATGGCCGAGAGCGTCGTGCGCGGGGTGATCGCCTCGGGGTCGACGACGAGCTCGACGAGGGCGATGCCCGGATGGGCGAGGGCCAGATCGAGCGCCTCGTCGACCTCGGCGTCGCGGGTCACTCGGAGCCCCAGGCAGCCGAACGCTCGCGCAAAGGCGGCGAAGTCGGGGTTGACGAGCTCCGTGCCGCTCACCCGGGTCGGGAACTCCCGTTCCTGGTGCATGCGGATCGTTCCGTACATCCCGTTGTTCACGACCAGCACGACGAGCCCCCGGACCCCGTACTGGACGGCGGTCGCCAGCTCCTGGCCGGTCATCAAGAAGCAGCCGTCGCCGGCGAAGCAGACCGTCGGACGGTCGGGATGGACGAGCTTGGCGGCGATCGCCGCCGGCAAGCCGTAGCCCATCGAGCCCGAAGTGGGGGCGAGCTGTGTGCGGAACGGGCCGTAGCTGTAGAACCGGTTCGGCCAGGCGCAGTAATTGCCCGCGCCGTTGGTCACGATCGCCTCGCGCGGCAGCCGCTCGGCGAGCCGGCGCATGACGTGCCCCATCTGCACGTCGCCCGGGTGGCGGGTGGGCGTCCGCCAGGCGAGATAGGAGGCCCTGAGCCGCACTCGGTCCTCGGCCCAGGGCTTCCGGGAGGGCGGCGGCAGGGCGGCGAGTGCGGCGCAAATCGCGGGCATCGTGGCGCAAATCGCGATTTCGGGGGTGTAGACGCGGCCGAGCTCGGTGGCGTCCGGGTGGACGTGAACGAGCGGCACCCCCGGATCCGGCACGCCCAAAAGCGTGTAGCCCTGGGTCGTCATCTCGGAGAGCCGCGAGCCGAGCACGAGCAAGAGGTCGGCCGAACGGATGCGCTCGACGAGCGCCGGGTTGGGCCCGATCCCGATGTCGCCCACGTACGAGGGATGCTCGTTGTCGAGCAGGTCCTGGCGGCGGAAGCCGGCCGCCACCGGTAAATCGAAGCGTTCGACGAACCGGGCGAGGTCGGCGCAGGCGCCGGCCGTCCAGCCGCTGCCGCCGACGATCACGAACGGCCGTGTGGCGTCGGCGAGCCGGGCCTGCAAGCGAGTGAGCTTGTCGGGATCCGGCCAGATCTCGACCCCCTCCCAGCGCGGTGCGTCCGCCACGACCGCCCGCTCGTGCAGCATGTCCTCGGGGAGGGCCAAGACCACGGGTCCGGGGCGGCCCCCCATCGCCGTCGACACGGCGTGTCGGACGAGTTCGGGGATCCGCTCGACCCGATCGATCTCGGCCGCCCATTTGGCGATCCCGCCGAACATCCGCCGGTAGTCGACCTCCTGGAAGGCGTCCCGCTCCCGGGTCGTGCTGTCGATCTGGCCCACGAAGAGGATCATGGGCGTGCTGTCCTGCTGGGCTACGTGTACGCCCGAGGCGGCGTTGGTCGCCCCGGGGCCGCGCGTCACGAACGCCACGCCCGGCCGGCCGGTGAGCTTGCCCACCGCCTCGGCCATCATCGCCGCCCCGCCTTCCTGGCGGCAGATGACGAAACGCGGCCGGTTGCGCCTGTGGAACCCGTCGAGGACCGCGAGGTAGCTCTCGCCCGGCACGCCGAAGCAGAGCTCGACGCCCTGCGCCTCGAGCTGGTCCACCAGGATCTTGCCGCCGTGCCGTGCCGTGCCTTCCATGATCGCCCCGTCCGCGACGCCTCGTCCGCCGCCGGACATAGCGGCACGCGGCTGGGCCGGCCAGCCGCCCGCTCGCAAGCGGGAAAGCCGCGGCCGGAAAGCGCCGCGCGAGCCGCGGAGGCGCCCCGCGCGGTGGCTTCCCGTCGCCTCCGGCTCCGGTAAGATCGCGCAAGCGAGGTGGCGGCGATGTCCGAACCGATCGAACTCCTCTACGGGCGCGGGACCATCAGGGTGACGCCGCCCCCCGGCTGCGTGCCGACGATCGTGCGCAAGCGGTCCATGCCGGTTCTCGACGACCCGGTGGGCGCTGTCGCCCGGGCGCTCGATCGGCCGGTCGGCTGCCCGGCGCTCGTCGAACTCGCCCGCGGCCGCCGCTCGGCTTGCATTCTGGTGTGCGATATCACCCGGCCGGTGCCCAACGGTTTGTTCCTGCGCCCGCTGATCGACCGGCTCCTGGCCGCGGGCGTGCCACGCGCGGGCATCACGATCTTGGTGGCGACCGGCCTCCACCGCCCCGCTCCGGAGGACGAGCTCGCGGAGATCGTGGGCGACCCGGCGCTCCTCGAGGAAGTCCGAGTCGTGAACCACGTCGCCACCGCCGACGAGGATCACGTCTTCCTGGGTCGCACACCGACTCGTGGCACCGTCGTCCGGCTCGATCGACGGCTCGTCGAGGCCGAGCTCAAGATCGCGACCGGACTGGTCGAGCCGCACTTCATGGCCGGCTGGTCGGGTGGCCGCAAAGTCATCGCCCCGGGCGTGGCCCACGCCGAGACGATCACGACTTTCCACAACGCCGCCTTCATGAGCGATCCGCGGGCGACCAGCTGCGTGCTCGACGGCAATCCGCTGCACGAGGAGCAGCTCGCGATCGTGGCGATGCTGGGTGGCGCCCTCGCCCTCAACACGGTGATCGACGAGCATCGCCGGCTCGCCTTCGTGAACTTCGGCGAGATCGTCGAAAGCCACCTCGAGGCGGTGCGGTTCTGCGAGCGCTACGCACGGGTCAAGCTGCCGCGCCGCTTCCGCACGGTGGTCACCTCGTCCGCCGGCTATCCGCTCGACAAGACCTACTACCAGACGGTCAAGGGGATGGTCGGACCCTTGGGTATCCTCGAGCCGGGGGGTGATCTGATCGTCGCTTCGGCCTGTTCCGAAGGCCTGGGCTCACCGCATTTCGCCGAGGCCCAGCGGCGCCTGGTCGAGCTCGGGGCCGACGGCTTCTGGCGGAGCATCGAGAACAAGCCGCACGCCGACATCGACGAGTGGCAGACGCAAAAGCAGCTCGAGCCGATGCGCCGGGCCGGCCGAATCCGGCTCTACACCGACGGGCTCGACCCCGAAGCGCGGCGGCTCACCGCGGTCGAGATCGTGGACTCGCTCGAGACGGCGCTCGCCGAAGCGATCGCCCGCCAGGGTGATCCGCACGTGGCCTTCGTGCCCGAAGGGCCGTACGTCGTGCCGGTGTGCCGTGCCGGCTGAGCCCGTCGCCCACGTCCATCTCGATCCCGTGGGCGGCGTGGCCGGCGACATGTTCGTGGCCGCTTTGGTCGAGGCGCTGCCCGAAATCGAGGTGGGGCTCCTGGACCAGCTGCGGCGGGTCGGTCTACCGAGAGGCGTCGACATCCGCTTCGCGCGCGATCGGCGCGGCGGCCTTGCCGGGCTCCGTTTCGTCGTCGTTGCGGAAGATCCTCCGCCCTCGGGAACGCTACCCGACATCCTCGAGCGGATCGCCGGATCGGGGCTCGACGAGCCGGTGAAGCGGCGCGCCGCCGCGATTTACCGTCGGCTGGGCGAGACCGAGGCGGCCGTCCACGGAGTGCCCCTAGAGGCCGTCCACTTCCACGAGATCGCCGATTGGGACTCCTTCGTCGACATCGTGGCCGCCGCGTTCTCGATCGAGGCGATCGGCTGCCGCTCTTGGTCGATCGGCCCTCTCCCCCTGGGCTCGGGCACAGTCGCGACCGCGCACGGCCTGCTGCCGGTGCCGGCACCCGCCACGGCCCGGCTCTTGCGCGGGTTCGTGATCCTCGACGACGGTCTGCCGGGTGAACGCGTCACACCGACGGGTGCCGCGATCCTGGCCGAGCTCGCGCCGGCGCCTCGGCCACCGGAACGGCCCTTGCGCCTCCTCGCCACCGGGCACGGAGTCGGCCGTCGAGAACTGCCGGACAAGCCGAACGCGCTGCGCGTGCTCCTCCTGGCCGAGGCGGAAGCTGCCGACGACGGGACGTGCGTTCGGGACCGTGTCGCGGTCGTCCGTTTCGAGGTCGACGACCAGGCGGCCGAAGACTTGGCGCTCGGACTCGAGCGGCTGCGCGCGCGCCGCGACGTTCTGGACGTTTGTCAGTGGCCGGTCGTCGGGAAAGCCGGACGGCTCACGAGCGCGGTGCAGCTCCTCTGCGCCCCGGAGGCGGTCGAGGCGGTCGCGCGAGCGTGCCTCGCCGAAACTACGACGCTCGGCGTTCGGATCGATACGGTCGAGCGACGGATCCTCGCGCGCGAGACGGTGACCGTCGACGCCGCCGGCCGGGCGGTCCGCGTCAAGCGGGCCCGGCGCCCGGACGGCACGATCTCGGCCAAGGCGGAGCTCGCCGATCTCGCTACGAGCGGAGGCGGTGCGACCGCGCGATCGCGGCTCCGCCGGGCCGCCGAAGCGGCGGCGCTCGCGAACCCGGAGGGCTCGTCTTGAGCGCGCTCGAGCCGGCCAGCGAAGTGGTGAACCGGTTGCGCACGATCCTCGCGGGCTTCGACCGCCTCGCGGTCGCGGTGAGCGGCGGGGTGGACAGCACCACGCTCGGCGTACTCGCGCATCGTCTGCTCGGCCGGCGCGTGCTCCTCTTGCACGCCGTCTCGCCGGCGGTCCCGGGGGCGGCCACCGAGCGGCTGCAAGAGCTCGTCCGACGCGAGGGTGCGGCGCTCCGGCTGCTCGATGCCGGGGAGCTCGCCGATCCGCGCTACCGAGCCAACCCGCTGGACCGCTGCTATTTCTGCAAGACCAACCTCTATGCCGCGATCCGCCGGGTCTGGGACGGGCCCGTTGCTTCCGGCACCAACCTGGACGATC
>Ga0308415_1000096_pt1 | contig 33793 bp, 32 predicted proteins | sample HotsprSampleOS55_FD_203465 | JGI IMG/M metagenome (GOLD analysis project Ga0308415, IMG submission 203465) | Hot spring phototrophic mat microbial communities from Octopus Spring, Yellowstone National Park, Wyoming, United States - 20090730_OS55 ... | reverse complement strand
CGACCCAGAGGCAATCCACACCCACGACCGCGGCGATCTCGAAGGCGTTCTCGACCCCGGCCGCCGTCTCGATCTGGCAGAAGAGCGTGGTCCGCTCGTTGGCCCGGGCGAGTTTTTCCAGCACCGGCCCGCCCGAATAGGCGTCGTGGGCGATGCCGAGGGCGACCCCGCGCCGACCTTCGGGCGTGTATTTGAGGCAATCGAGGATCGCCTTCGCCTGCGCGGCGTCGTCGACCATCGGCAGCATGATGCCTTCGGCACCCATGTCGGCCGCGCGGGCGATGTGGTGGTATTCCTTGGACGGCACGCGCACGATCGCCGGCAGGCGCGCCGCCTCGAAGTAGCGCAGCGCGCTCTTGATCGTCTCGTGGCCGAACCCCGAATGCTCGCAGTCGAACAGCACGAAGTCGCAGCCGGCATTGGCGAGGATGTGGCCGATCCCGGGGGTCGCGAACTCGACCACGAAATGGCCGACGTTGAGCGCGCGCGAGCGCGTCATGGCCTCGAGGGTCATCGCGCCTCCCCGCCGTTCGACCAGGGCCGGATCGCGGTACGACCGGGCCCGCAGCCGGTCAAGCGACGCGCGGACAGCCCCGGCCTGCGCGACGGCTCACGCTCGACGGCGCCGCTGCGGCAAGAGGAGATGGCGGATGTCGACCGACCCCCAACGCTCGCGCAGATATTCGGCCACGAGCCTCCTGTGGCATCGGTGCGGTCTGTCCTCGCTGCACAGGAGGCATCCCTCGTGCAGGTCCTCCGGCCGCAGTTTCTTTTCGATTTCCCGCTCTCGCATGAGCATGAGGAAAGAGCGGGCGTACGCGTCCCAGTCGCCATCCTTCTTCCGGTAGGCGTCCAGCAGGGCCCGGGTCGGCGCCAACTCCGGGCGGTGCACGTAGCGGATCCCGTGGATCTCGCAGAAATAGGCGAGATCGTCCTTCTTGGCGAAGCCGGCGAGCTGCGAGACGTTGTTGAGCCGCACGTCGATCAAGCTGCGCACGCCACCTTCGCGCAGGAGCCGGAAAAAGTCCCGCGCGCTCTTCCGGGTGAAGCCGATGGTCGCGATGCGTGTCGTCAACGGAGCAGTCCCGAGCAACAGCGCACTTTCCGACCGCAGCGATCGATGGGCTCCCTGCAGAGCGCACCGTCGCGGGGCCGACCGTCGAGCTGGTCGCCCAAGAACACGTACCGCAGGACCGCCTGCCTCGGCGCGGGGGCGAGCTCCCCCTGATCGAAGGGCCGAGCGACGGCCCTGCCTGCCGTGCTGCCGCGACGATGGTCGTTCGGGCGTGGCTCGGCCAGCGTCAAGTCCAAGACGTGGGAGACGCCGCACTCCGGCGGAGTCGAGGCTGCGGTTGCGCCGATCGGCCGGGCGCGGCAGGAGTGGCGGCGGCCGGCGGCCTCGGCCGGCCCGGCAAACGCGGGGAGGCGACCATGCAGAGCGAGCCGTCGCGGGCGATCCGTCTGTTCGGCACCAAGGAGCCCTTGCCCGAACGGCGCGTGCTGCGAGCGGGCCCCCTCGCCTGCACGCTCGAGGCGGGCAATCTGCGCTGGATCACGATCGGCGGCGTCGAGGCGATCCGCTCCTTGGCCTACATCGTCCGCGACCGGAACTGGGGGACCTACAACCCGACCATCCGCGACCTCCGGGTCGAGGAGCGCGCCGGCGGCTTCACCGTGAGCTACGAGGCGACCGCCCGGGACGCCGCCCAGGCCTACCGCTACCGGGCGCGGATCGAGGGCCGGGCCGACGGCAGCTTGGTCTTCGAGGCCGACGGCGAGGCGCTCACCGATTTCGTGACGAACCGGACGGGCTTCGTCGTGCTCCATCCGGTGGGCGTGTCGGGGCAGCCTTTGACGGTCGAGCACGTCGACGGGCGCGTGGTCGAGAGCCGCTTCCCCGAGCTCGTCGACCCCTTGTGCCCGTTCCAGGACATCCGGGCCCTCACCCACGAGGTCGTCCCGGGGGTCCGGCTGCGCTGCCTCATGGAGGGCGAGGCGTTCGAGATGGAGGACCATCGCAACTGGATGGACGCCTCCTACAAGACCTATGTGCGGCCGCTCGCCAAGCCCTGGCCCTACACGATCGCCAAGGGCGAGCGGGTGTACCAGCGCGTCACCCTCGAGTTGCGCGGTCAGGTGCCGCTGCCGGCCTCGGCCGGCGGCCCGGGCACGGTGACGGTGCGGGTCGGCGAGGCCGTGGTCGCCCGCATGCCGGCCCTGGGCCTCGCCGCCCCGGCCGAGCATCTCTCCGGGGCGCTCGCCCGGGCCGAGCTCCTGGCCCGGGCCCGGCCCGCTTTCCTCGTCGTCCACCACGACCCGCGCAAGGGCCACGGTGCGGCCGAGCTCGCGCTCGCCAAGGAACTCGGCGCGCGGACCGGCTGCCCGCTCGTGCTGGAGGCCGTGGTGCCCTGCCTGGATGCCGAGGGCCGGCCGAGCGACGATCCGGCGATCCTCCGCCGCGACCTCGAAGCGATCCGGGCATCGGTCGATGCGGCCAAGGTGGCCTTCGCCCGGGTCGCCGTCTCGCCCGCCTGCGATCTCAAATGCACGCTGCCGGGCAGCGTCTGGCCGAAGGCGCCGAGCTGGGACGCGCTCATGGGGACGGCGCGCGAGCTCTTCCCGGGCGTCCCGGTCGGCGGCGGGATGTTCTCCTACTTCACCGAGCTCAACCGCAAGCGGCCGCCGGTCGACGCCCTGGACTTCATTTGTCATACGGGCTCGCCGCTCGTGCACGCGGGCGACGACGCCACGATGATGGAGAACCTCGAGGCCCTGCCCTGGCAATACCGCACGACGCGCAGCTTCGCGGGCAACCTGCCCTACTGGATCTTCCCGACCGCGATCGCCATGCGCGACAACCCCTACGGCCAGAGGCCGGCCGAGAACCCGCACAACATCCGTCAGGCGATGAACCGGGTCGACCCGCGCGAGCGGGGGCTGATCGGGGCGGCTTGGTACGCGGGCTATCTGGCGCACGCCGGACGCGGTGGGCTCGCGGCCGTGACCCTCGCGGCGATCGGTGGCCCCTCCGGCATCGTCGCCACCCCGCAGCCCGAGCCGCGCCCCTGGATCGACGCGGCGGGCGTGCCGCTTCTGCCCTCCTACCAGGTGATCCGCGCCCACACCCGGCTCGCTTTCGGGGAAGTGCTCGAAAGCGAATCCTCGGATCCCGGCCGGGTCCAGCTCCTGGCGGTGCGCAAGGCCGGAAGGACCTGGCTCACCCTCGTCAACCTCACGCCCGAGGAGCGAACCGTCCGGCTCGAGGGGCCGGGGCTCGAGGACCTCGTCGGGCGACGGCTCGAGGAAGCGAACTTCGTCGCCGCCTGCACCGATCCCGATCTCCTCGTGGCGGGCCCGGCCGAGCCGCTCGGCCGCGAGGTGCGGCTCGGGGCCTACGCCGTCCTGGTCGCCGAGCGGGCCGGCTGAGGGGGCGCTCAGCGGCCGCGCAGCAGGGTCAGCTCCTCGGCCGGGCTGCGGTCGAGCTCGGCTTGGGCCGCGAGGCGGACCGGGGCGTTGACCTCGCCATAACGGGCATAGCCCCGGCGACGCTCGACCAGCTCGAAGAAAAGGCCGTTCATCGAGCGTGTGTAGAGGTGGAGGAACTCGCCGTCCCCGTCGCGGTCGTAGAGGATCCCGAGTGTTCGCATCGCCTCGAGCCGGTTGGGCTCGAGGTCGAAGCGGGCCTCGAGGTCGGCGTAGTAATTGTCCGGGATCGGCAGCCGGAGCTCGGCCGGGAGCGCCCGGGCCGCAGCCAGGAGGTCGCGGCAGGCGATCGCCAGGTGCTGGGCGCCGGCGCCGGCGGTCCGGGCGAGGAACCGGCCGGCCGCCGAAGTCTGCGAGGGCGAGCTGTTGAGCACGATCCGCAGCCGCCCGTCGGGGGCTTCGAGCGCACGGCTCACGATCGGCCCGCGCGGATCGACGAGATCGGCCCGCCGAGCGGGCTCGAGGCCGAGGAGCGCCCGGTAGAAGAGGATCCAGCTCGAAAGCTCGGTCGGCGGCACGACCTGGGCCAGATGATCGAAGCCCAGAAGGCCGAGATCCGGGGCCGGGCCGGGATCGGGGTCGGGCAGGAAGTCGATCTCGTGGAACGTCGCCCCGGGCCGCGCCGGGTCGAGGAAGAAAAGGAGGCTCCCTGCCACGCCGCGGACCGCCGGGATGACGAGCTCGCCCGCCCCCACGGGCGAGACGAAGGGTGTCGCACGCAGCGCCTCGGCGCGCGCCCGCGCCCGCTCGGCCCCGTCGGTCTCGAGGGCGATCGCCGCCACCGAGAGGCCGTGCAGGAGCTGGAAGGCGTGCGGGAAACCCTCGTCCTCGAGGTTGAGAACGTTCGCCACCTCGCCCGCGCGGAAGAGTTCGACGCGCTTCGAGCGGTGGCGATGGGTGCGCCTGAGGCCGAGCGCCCGCAAGGTCGCCCGGAACGCCTCGGCCTTCTCGGCCGCCTCGACGAACTCGACGAAGGCCACGCTCCGCGGGGCGGCCAAGGGCGGCAGCGAGCGGCGGCCGAGGCGTTCCTCGAGGAACAGGAAGGAGCGCATCCCGTCGGTGGCCGCCTGGCGGGCCGAGGTCGAGCGGAAATCGTCGGAGAAGATCTCGTGGCTGAGCCAGCGGTCGAAACCTTTGGCGAGCAACACGCGAAGGACGCTCTCGACGTCGAGCTCGCCTTGGCCCGGAAAGCAGCGATAGTGCCGGCTCCAGAAGAGCGGGTCCATGGCGATCGCCGGCGCGTCGGCGGTTTGTACGAGGACGATCTTCTCGTTCGGCACCGCGTGGAGCGGCTCGACGGGCGAGCCCTTCGCGAGCAAGTGGAAGGTGTCGAGGACGAGGCCCAAGGCCGGATGGTCGGCGCGGCGGACGAGGTCCCAAGCCTGCCGCCAATCGTTCACGAAGCGGCCCCAAGCGAGGGCTTCGTAGCCGATCGAAAGGCCGCGCTCGTGCGCCCGCTCGGCCAAAAGCCGGAGATCCTCGACCAGCCGATCCGGCTCGCCCGAAGCGTCGGGCCGGGTCTGCGAGCAGACCAGGAGAAGCCGCGTCCCGAGCCGCTCCACGAGATCGAGCTTGCGCTCGAGCCGGTCGAGCATCTTCGATCGCTCGGGCGGCGGCAGACCTTCGGCGTCGCGGAAGGGCTGGAGGGCCACGATCTCGAGGCCGAGATCGCCCACACGGGCGCGCACCTCCTCGGGCGTACCGGCACAATAGGTGAGGTCGGATTCGAAGAGCTCGATGCCGTCGAAGCCGGCGGCGGCCGCCGCCTCGAGCTTGTCGGCGAGTGTTCCGGCCATCGAGACGGTGGCGATCGCGCGTCGCATCCCCGACTCCGTCCTGCCGCCGCGGTCCGGGATCCGGGCCGCGGCCTCGCACCACAGAGCTACACGCGGGGCTCGGCGCCGGCCAGAGCCGCACCCGCCGGCCGGCGCGGCTCGGCCGCGATCGGCTGCGGACAGGCGCTCTCGAAGGCGCGGGCGGCGCGCAGCACGAGCGCGTCGGCGTATTTCGGCCCGACGATCTGCAAGCCGACCGGGAGACCATCGGCGGTGGAGCCGCAGGGCACGGTGATCGCCGGCTGTTGGCCGAGATTGAAGGGCCAAGTGAAGGGCGTCCACTCGATCCACCGGCGATAGGGCCCGCCCGGCGGCACCTCGTGGCCGGCTGGGAAGGCCGGGATCGGCAGCATGGGCGTCACGAGCAGGTCGATTTGGGCGAAGAGCGCCTCGATCCGCTCGGCGAAGGCCGCCCGGTCGAGCTGGAGCTGCTGCAACTCGGTCGCGCTCACCCGCGCACCCTCCGCCGCGATCTCGGCGAGGCCGGGGTCGATCCAGCCGCGCCGTTCGGCCGGAATGCGGCCGACCAGGAACGCCGCGGCGGCGTACCAGTGCCGCCGGAAAAGGGGCTCGCCGTCGCCGATGCCGGGATCGCGCTCGACGATCCGGGCTCCGAGATCGGCGAGTACGGCGAGCGCCCGGTCGAAGGCCGCGCGGACCTCGGGATCGACCCGGACATGCCCGAGATCGACGCTCGCGAGCAGCGTGCAGCCGCGGATGCCGGCCTCGAGACCGACGGTGAAGTCGATGCCCGGGCGCGGCAGGGCGTACCAGTCGCGGCGGTCGGGGCCGGTGAGCACGTTCAGCATGACCGCGGCCTCGGCCACCGTGCGGGTCATGGGCCCCACGTGGCTCACCGTGCCGAAGGGCGAAGCCGGCCAGGTCGGGACGAGGCCGAAGGTCGGCTTCATGCCCACGATGCCGGTGAAGCCCGCGGGGATCCGGATCGAGCCGCCGCCGTCCGAGCCCTGGTGCAGCGCCCCCATGCCGAGGGCCGCGGCGACCGCCGCCCCGCCCGAAGAGCCGCCCGCGGTCCGGCTCGTGTCCCAGGGGTTGCGGGCGACCTCGCCCAGGGGATTGTCGGTCACACCCTTCCAGCCGAACTCGGGGGTGGTGGTCTTGCCGAGGATCACCGCCCCGGCTTCGCGCAACCGCGCGACCGGCGGGGAGTCGACCGGATCCGGCGCGACCCCCTCGGTCGTCCGGCTCCCCCGGCGGGTCGGGAAGCCCTTCATCAGGTTGAGGTCCTTGACGGTCGCCGGCACGCCGTCGATCGGCCCGAGGGGGCGGCCCTCGCGCCAGCGCGCCTCGCTCGCCCGCGCGGCCTCGAGAGCACCCTCGGCGTCGACCAGGGTGAAGGCGCCGACTTCGCCGTTCCATCGCTCGATCCGAGCGAGGCAGGCGCGTGTCGCCTCGACCGGCGAGAGGGCGCCGCGGCGGAACAGACGGACGAGCTCCTGGGCGGAGAAGAGGGCGGGATCGGTCGTGGACACGGGTGGTGCTCCCGGCGCTTCGACCTCCGATTAGCGGCGCCGCGCGGTGGCCGCCAGCCGATCCGGCACAACGGCGTTAACCGGACTTTAGGAAACGGATGGTGGAATCCGCTCGGTCGGACCGGATCGGCCGGCCCGATCGGTCGGAGTGGCCACCATGAGGGCTCGCAGCTCGATTTCCTTGCTCGCCCTTCTCCTGTGCGGCGTTCCCGCCGCGTCGGCCCAAGTTCCCTCGGGCGTCGCCCGGATGCTCTGCCACGACTACAAGGAGCTCGTGCGCCAGCTGGGCAGCCGCTGGGAGGAGGTGCCGGTTTCGATCGGCCTGCAGAACAACGGCAACCTCATCCAGGTGTTCAGCTCGCCGCGCACCGGCACCTGGACGATCTTGAGCGTGGCGCCGGACGGGACGGGCTGCGTGGTGGCGGCCGGACGGGCCTGGGAGAACACCCCCCTGCCGCCCAGCGAACCGCCGGCCTGAGCGGCCGCCTCGAGCCGTCCGGTCCGGCGGGGCGCGGCGCGCCGGACGGTGTTCCGCCGCCGCGGCCCCTCCTGCCGACCGGACGCCGGCTGGCGGCTGTTCCAGGAAGCGCGTTCGCGCACGCCACCGTGTCCTCCGCACGGACCGGCGCCCGGCTGGACGGGCCTCGGCTCGGCGGCTAGCTGTCGTGCGGGGCACCCCGGGGTCGAGCGCCGCGCGCGAGGCCTCCCGCCGACCGACGGGTGCCGGCCCTCGGTTCGCCGGTTCGGCCCCGGCGCAGGGACCGCTCGACAGGCGTGCGCGACCGATCCCGGCCGGGTCGCGGAGCGGCCTTGGGCCGAGACGGGCCCGATGCCGGCGAGCGGACCCCCGTTCGGCAGGGCCGTCCCCGGGGCGAGGGCGGGCACGGGACTCGGCGAGGCCGGGAGCGCGGGCGGTAGCTTTCGGCCCATCGACCGGGCGGTCGCGTCGTCGCAGGCCCGGAAGCGCCGAGCGGTGCCGCGGACGGAACCCGGGGCGGCGGGTCGGGCGCGGGCCCGGCGGACGGACCGGGAGCGTCCGTCGGGAGTGGAACGGCACCGTCGGACGCGTCCCCTCTCGACGCGTGCCGCGGGAGGCGGGACACCGGTCGAGACGAGGGCGAAGCGAGAGAGAACAGGCGAAAATCGACGAGAGAAGAGAACGAAGGAGAAACGAGAGAGGATGGAGACGAAGTGAGGCCCTTGGTCCTGCCGCCCGGTTATTCGCCGGCGATCGTCGAGCGTGGTCGCGACCCGCTCGAGCATGCCCGTCGCCGACTCGTCTCGGGCGTCGAGGACGGACTTCTCCTGGTCGAGGACCGGGCCGACCGTCTCGAACTCGCCCTCACCCTCGAACCCGATCGGGACCGCGCGGGCACGCTGCTCGTCCTGCCGATCCTCGCGGTCGCGGTGGCCGACACGCTCGCGGCGCATCTGCCGCCCATGCTGCCCGTGACCCTCGGCTGGCCGGGACGGGTGTTGGTAGACGGCGGCCTCGTGGGCCGGCTGCGCCTCGCGCTCCCGCCCGGCCGAGCCGAGGATCGCCCGGCTTGGCTCCTGCTCGGCGTCTCGCTCGACATCGCGGGGCCGGCGGAGGAACCCGGGCGCCGTCCGGACCGGATCGGTCTCGCCGAAACGGGCTGCACCGAACTCGACCCGGCCGGGCTCGCCGAATCGCTGAGCCGCCACTTCTTGAGCTGGCTCGACCGGTTCGAGACGGAGGGCTTCGGCCCGGTGCGGGCCAACTGGAACGCCCGCTGCCACGACCGGGGCCGCCGTGTCCGCCTCTCGATCGCCGGTCAGGAGTGGCTCGGCACGCTGGGTGGGCTCGAACGCGACGGGAGCTTGGCGATCGGCGAGACCCGGCTTTCCCTCGAAGTCGCGCTCCCCGAGCTCGCCTGAGGCTCGCCCGTGTCCGTGAGCCGCGAACCGAGCGCGCCCGACAGCCGGCGGGATCGCCCGCACGACCTCCTCGCCGAGCCGGGATGGCTGCACCCGGGGCCGACCGCCCGGTCCGGCGTTTCCCCGTCCGACCCGCAGCGCGCGCGCAGGTCGACCGGTGCCGAGCCGACTTCCGCGGTTCCGCCGACGTCCCGCGCGGCCGAGGGCCACGGCACGGGTGAGCGAAGCGGCGTCGGCGGACCGGCCGATCGGGCGAGACGGCCGCCCGGCACCCGCGCCCTTCCCGGCCGAACGACCCGCGCCGCGGGCCGCGGGCCGTCGGCCCCGGCCGTGTGCCGAGAGAAGTGGCGGTGAGCGCCTTGCGGCTGTTGCGCGCGGTCCGCTTCGATGCGACCGACGAGCGGGTGTTCCCGATCGCGGCCGCTGAGGGCGAGTGGCTCGTGACCGGCAGCTTCCTCTGGGCGGGCGTCGACCCCGAAAGGCTCGATCGCAAGATGCGGCTCGCCTTCGCCCAGGGCTTCCTCGGTATCGAAAGCTTCGGCTTCGCGAGCTTCGCCACGGCCGCGCCCATCGAGCCCGACGCCGCCCGTGCCCTCGAAGACCGGCTCACCCACCGATTGCTCGAACAGATGGGCGCGCCGGATCGGGCGACCGCCGCTCGCGCCGCCGCCGAACTCCTGGCCGATTCCGCGGCCCTCGCCCGCGACTTGCCCGAAGGCGCGCTCCTCGCGATCGAGCGGCGGATCGACCCGGAGAGCGGCGGGGTGGCCGAGCGGATCCGCAAGCTCGAGGCGCCACCCGGCCTCCACGCGCGGGTCTTCGAGATCGCGCTCGAGGAGGACGGCACGTGAACGCCGATCCGGCCGGGGCGGGGCTCGATTTCTGGCCGGGCTCGCTCTGGCACAGGCTCGAGCGCGACGCGGCCGGCCGCCACCGGATCACCGACGACTTCCTGCGCGGCTGGCTCGAGCGGCCCGAGCTCACCCCACCCGCGGAGGCCGGCCCGCGGGAGCGGGCGCTGCACGCGGCCCTCCTCGCCCGGCCGCGGCGGCCGATCACGCCCGTGAGCCTGCTCGCTCTCGAGGACCCGGACGCGCGCGAGAACTGGGAGCTGTTCGCCGCCTTCCGCGACCATCTCCTGGCGTACGCGACCCTCGAAGAGGCCTATCTCGCGCTCTTCACCTCGGGGCCCGTGCGGCTGCCACCGGTCTTCCTCGACGGCCTCGCCTGGGCCCTTTTGCGCGGGATCCTCGACGGCTGCCGCGACCCGTTCCGGGCGCGCGCCGCCGAATGCCTGTTCCGGCCGCAGCGGGTGACCATGGTCGAGGGCACCGTGCTCTTGGCCGATGCCGAAACCGTCGAGCGGCAGGCGCGCACGGGCGGCCTCGGCAGTCTCGGCGAGCTCTTGCGGCGGGCGCAGATACCGCTCGCCCCGGTCGAGCTCGAGGTCCTCCGCCCGGACAATGCCGCCACCTACTGGACGCGCGGTGAGCGCTTCGACCTCGTGCTCGACCTCGGCTTCGGCCGCGAGGGGCTCGATTCACTCGCCCGCGTCCTCGAGGCCTGGGTGGCGCAGCTCCTCGACGTCGCCGTGCGGATCGAACCCGTGATGCGGATCCGCGACGAGCGCTGGTCCTGGCACGTCGGGCTCGATGCCGAGGCGACCGCGATCTTGAACGCGCTCTGGGAAGGCCTGGAGGTGGAGGAGGAGCGGCTCGCCCGGCTCTTGGCGCTGTTCCGCCTGGAGTTCCGCGATCCGAGCGTGGTACGGGAGCCGTTGCGCGGCCGGCCCGTTTATCTGGCCCTCGCCAGCGACCCGGCCGGTCGGGTACGCTGCAAGCCGCAGAACCTGCTCGTCAACCTCCCGCTCGGCGAGGTGGGCTGAGCGGTCCCGCCGAGGAGGACGCCCGTGGACGAAGATGTCTTCAACATGAGCCTGCGCAAGTTCCTCAAGAAAGTGGGGGTGACCGGCCAGCGCGAGATCGAGCAGGCGGTGCGCGAGGCGATCGCGGACGGTCGGCTGCGGGGCGAGGAAACGCTGGCTGCCAAGGTCCGGCTCGAGATCCCGCAGGCCGGGCTCGACCTCGTGATCGACGGCGCGATCGAGCTGCGATGAGCGCCGGCCGACGCCCGCGAGCGGGCGAGCTGGTCGGGCGAGGGGCAGCGCTCCTCGTGGCGGCCGGCTGCTTCGCGGCGATCGCTTGGTCGGCGCGGCAAGCGCCCGAACAGCCGAGCCGGCCCCAAGGTGCCGCGGTCCAGCCGCAGCCGGCAGCGGCGCTCGTTCGCCCGCAGCCGAGCAGCGCCGCCGTGGATGCTTGCGCCGCGCGGAAGGAGGCCGAGATCGCGGCGATCCGGGCGCAAGGCGAACTCACCGCCGAACGGCGCATGCGCATCCGCCAGATCGAAGCCCGCGCCTGCGATTGAACGGGTGCAGCGGGGCGGATCCAGGGGGAGCGAACGAGCGATGCCGAGTGTTCTCGTGACCGGAGCTTCGCGCGGGATCGGCCGCGGCCTCGTCGAGCGGTTCGCGGCCAGGGGCTGGCAGGTGATCGCAACCGCGCGCGACCCGGCGGGAATGACGATCGCTGGCGCGGTGGAGCGCTACCCGCTCGACGTCACCGATCCGGCCTCGATCGCGCGGCTCACAGCGGCAATCGCCGGACGGCCGTTGGACGTGCTCGTCAACAATGCCGGGGTCTACGGCCCGCGCGAGGTCCGGCTCGGGGCGATCGACTACGAGGCCTTCCGCGCGGTCCTCGAAACCAACACCTTGGGCCCGGTGCGGCTCACCGAAGCGCTCTTGCCGAACCTGCGGGTCGGGACGCGCAAGACGGTGGTGACCGTCTCCTCGATCATGGGCTCGATCGCCCGGACCGAGAGCCCGGGCGGGCTCATCTATCGGACCTCGAAGGCGGCCGTGAACATGGCCATGCGGTCGATCGCGATGGAACTCGGCGGCGAGGGGTTCACGGTCGTGGTCGTCCATCCGGGCTGGGTGCGGACCGACATGGGCGGGCCGAACGCGACCCTCGACGTGGCGACGAGCGCCGACCACCTCGTCCGGCTGATCGAGCGGCTGCGAGCTAGCGACAATGGCCGCTTCTTCGACCACGACGGTAGCGAGCTGCCCTGGTAACCGCGTGGTCGCCCGGCCTTTCTCTCAGCTCGGCTTCGACCCGCCCTCACCCGAGGCCCGCCGCCGCTCCTCTTCTTCGCGTTCGCGAAGATAATCCTCGGTGGTCCGCGGGCGGCGCGGCTCACCCAGGGCGAACGGCCGGTCACCGCTCTCGAACTCGGCGATCACCCGACAATCCTCGCACATCCGTAGCCGCTCGATCGCCCGGGCGTCCTTGAACATCCAGTGGCTGCCGGCCAGGCGCTGGACGATCTTCTCGATCGAGCTCTTGGTCCCGAACGGCTTGCCGCAACGCACGCAGCGCGCCGGCTCCTCTTCCTTGAGGGTCACGAACTCGCGGACCTCCGGGTCGAAGCAGGCGCGCGGTTCGAGGCGAATCACCTTCTCCGGGCAGGTGTTGGCGCAGAGACCGCATTGCACGCAGGCCTCTTCCTTGAAGCGCAGCATCGGCCGGTCGGGATCGGCCGCGAGCGCCCCGGTCGGGCAGGCTCCGACGCAGGCGTGGCAGAGCGTGCAGCCCTCGACGTCGACCAGGATGCGCCCGAGCGGTGCGCCCGTCGGCAACGGCACCTCGCGGACGGGGACCGGCGCGTGCTCGTGCAAGCGGTCGAGCACGAGCCGCAAGAGGCTGCGCTTGCCGCCGATCGCGACGAGATCCCGGGCCGGGAGGGGGGCGACGAGCGGCAGGTCCCAGAGCAGCCTTTCGAGCGCATCGGCATCGTCGCTCGCAAAGGTGGTGACGCGATCGGCCCCGTAGCCGAGACCGTCCAGAAGTGCGGCGAGCTGCTCGAGGTTGGCGCGCAACCCCGTGAGCTCGGGCTCCTTGCGCGGCGGGACGAGGATCACGAGGCGGCTCGCGCCGAGGGCCAGGGGTGCGGTGAGCACCTCGAGGCCGAGCTGGCCGAGCTCGCCGACCGCGAAGGGGAGAACGCGGGCCGGCAGGCCGCGGCCGAGCCGGGCGATCAGCGCGATCATCTCCTCGCCGTGGCGCGCCTCGTGGACGAGCAGCACGGCGTCACGGCCACCGGCTCCGTGATAGGTGCGCAGGAGCGTGCGCAACCGCTCGAGCAGCGTGGCGGGTGGCGGGGCGGCGTAGGTGGCGGCCCCGGTAGGACACAAGCCCGCGCAACTGCCGCAGCCGGCGCAGATGAAGGGGTCGATCGCGACGTGATCGCCCGCGGGGGTGATCGCCCCGGTCGGGCATTGGTCGAGGCAACGAGTGCAGCCTACACGCCGCGAGCGCGAATGGGCGCAGAGCTCGGCCGTGAACGTGACGTAGCGCGGCTTTTCGAACTCACCCACGAGCTCGGTGAGATCGAAGAGTGCGCGCTCGACCGCGAGCGGATCGCGCGGATCGACCCGCAAATAGCCGTCCCGCTTGCCCGGGGCCGTAACGAGCGGGGCGCCGCCGGACAAGTCGAGGACGAGATCGACCTCGAGCTCGCTCTTCGCGCTCGGCGTGCCGAAGCGGAACTCGGCGCGGGAGGAGGGGATCGCCACGGCAGCATCCGCGACCGTCGCGGTGAACGCGCCCAGATGGCCCGAAAGCCGAACCACGCGTCCGCTCAGGATCGGGAACCGCACGACCGAGGGGGGCACGAGCCCCGCCCACTCGTGCAGCACGAGGGTCGGGGTGAGCCGGCCGGCGAGACGTTCGGCCGCGGCGAGCGCGACCTCGCCCGCGCCGTAGACGAGCACGCGGCCCTGCGAGCGCAGCTCGAGGGCCGGGGTGGGTGGCACCTCGACCGTGGCCTCGGCCAGAAGTGCCGCGATCTTGGGCCCGGCCGCGCGCCCCTCGGCCGACCAGCCGGCCCGCTCGCGGAGGTTGGTGAAGAGGATCGTTCCGCCCGCCTCGCCGGCGTTCTCGAGGAACAGGGGCGCTTCTTGCGTGCACCCGACCAGGAGCGGCTCGCCCGCGGCCGCGGCCTCGCGAAAGGCGGCGAGCTCGGCGCGGCAGAGCCGATCGAAGAGCTCGGGCGGCCCGGCCGCGCCCGTGGCGCGGGCGAGGGCCGCCGCGTCGAGCGGCATCGTGCCCTCGCAGGTGCACAAGAGGCAACGCCGGCCGGCCAGCCGCATGGAGGCTTCCTCGCGCGATGTCGATCCGCCCCGAGCCTCTACCAGGGCCCGGCGGGGGTGGGCTAGAATTGTTCTCGGGAGGAGTAAAAGGAAGCGGGATGAGCGAAAGGCGGGCGGTCCTCGAACTCGGCGTCGTGGTCGAGCGGCGGCGTGCCCGCAGCCGGTGGGCCGCGTGGGTCTGGCGGCCGATCGAGGTCGTCCCGGAACTGGCGGGCGAGCCGTCGCCGCGCCTTTTGGTCGAGAGCGAAGGTGCGACCCGCTGGCTCGCCGGTACGGCGACGCTCGAGCTGCATCGCAAGGAGACGGCCGACTACCGCTTGGCGCTTTCGGCCGAACCACCGCAGCTCTACGTCGTGCTGCGCCGTGCCGACGATGCCGAACTTCCTTGGCGACCCTTTTTGATCACCGCCTCGCCCTTCGAAGCGCAGGTCTACGCCGAGCCGGGCGACGACCTCGTGGAGGCGGTGGCGATGCCCGAACCCGTGCTCGCCTTCGTCCAGGACTTCGTCGACCGCCACCATGTCGACACGCCGTTTTTGAAGCGGCGTCGCAAAGCCGCCGATGCCCCGCCCGAAACGGCGAGCGAGTTCGAGGTCCTGGACGGCTCTTCGGCGAGCGGCGAGGTGCGGTCGTGACGCGGCGGGTCGACGACGAAGTGGCCTCCTTTCTCGCCCGCTGGTCGCGCCGCAAGGCGGCCGCCCGGCGCGGGACACCGGAGCCCGAGCCCCCTCGCGCGGTCCCGCGGGTGGCCGAGGAGGGCGCCGGGCCGAAGGGGGACGAAGGCGAGCCCGCCGAGGTGCGGACGGCTCCGCGGCCGCGGTCCGAGATCCGGCCGGTCGAGCTCGACCTTTCGCAATTGCCGGACCCCGACACGCTCGATGCGACGAGCGACTTCAGCGTCTTCATGCAGCCGGGTGTGCCGGCCGAGCTCAAAAGGCGGGCGCTGCGGCGCTTGTGGAAGGTGAACCCGATCATCTCGACCCCAGACGGGCTCGACGATTACTACGTCGTCAACGATTTCTCCGACGCGAGCACGGTCGTGGCCGACCTCAGGACGCTCTATCGGGTCGGCCGCGGCATGGTCGGCGCGTTCGCGGAGGCCGACGAGCCGGGAGGCGAGGCGGCCCACGTCGAGCAGGGGGCCGGCGCGGATGAACCGGAGCCCGGCGAAGCCCGGCGCGCCGATCGAGAGGAGCTGGCGGCCGTTCCCCTCGCCGCCGGGGATCCGCCCCGCCCGCCTCGAGAGCTCTTGCGACAGGCCGAGGCGGGGGATAGAAATGGAAGCACTCCAGAGGGGGAGCTGGGGAGGCGGTGGTCGGCCGGCTGACGGGCCGGCCTGACGGTGACTCCGTGGGTGCAATGAACGAGGCGGCCAACGCTACGCTCGAGCGGCTCGACGAGGTCGAGGCGTTGCGGGCCGTGACGTGGCGCCTTCTCGCCCGGCTGCTCGCGGCACCTCCCGACGCCGCGACGCTCGAGACGGTGGCGAAGCTCGGCGAGCCCGGCAGCGAGCTCGGCGAAGCGCTCCGGGCCCTCGCGGCCGCTGCGCGGGAGAGCGACCCCGAGCAGGTGGCCGACGAGTATCACGAGCTCTTCGTCGGTGTCGGCCGTGGCGAGCTCGTCCCTTATGCCTCTTATTACAGAACGGGCTTCTTGAACGAGCGGCCGCTCGCCGAGTTGCGTGCGGATCTGGCGCGGCTCGGCGTGGCCCGTGCGGCGGGCAATCCCGAGCCCGAGGATCATGTCGCGAGCCTGTGCGAGATCATGGCCGGGTTGATCGAGGGCCGGTTCGGGACCGGTCGGCCGGGTGAGGATCAACGATTTTTCGACCGTCACCTGGCACCTTGGGTCGGGCGGTTCTTCGCCGACCTCGAAAGTGCCCGGGCGGGGCGGTTCTACCGGCCGGTGGGCAGGGTCGGTCGGCTGTTCGTCGAGATCGAGCGGGCGGGCTTCCGGTTGGCGGCCTGAGCCCTGGCGGAGCGAAGGCGAGGAGAGCGGAAGATGCGCGAAGACCGAGAGACGGGGCGGAGCACCACCGGGCGGCGCGAGTTGCTCAAACTCGCCGGGCTCGGCGGCACGGTGGCCGGGGTCGTGGCGCTCCTGGCACCGGCCGAGCGGGCCCAAGCGAGCGAGGCGGAGCCGCGGCGGCGCGGCTACCGCGAAACGGCGCACGTCAAGACCTATTACGAGCTCGCCCGGTTCTGAGGCGGGTGGTGGATCGAGACCCGGAGAGCGGGAGGCCCACATGTTGAGGAAGCGGAGCAACGGGTCGGCAGCGCCGAGCGCCTTCGGCCAGCTGCAGGCGGCCCTTTCGGGCGGCACGATCGACCGGCGCGCCTTCTTGCGTCGCTCCGGTCTCACGGCCGGTGGTCTCGCCGCCGCCTCGGCGCTGTCGAGCGGCATGGTGACGCGCGCCGAAGCGCAGGTCCAAGCGGCCAAGGGCGAGATCAAGCAGGTCAAGACGATCTGCACCCACTGCTCGGTCGGCTGCACGGTGGTGGCGGAAGTGCAGAACGGGGTGTGGATCGGCCAGGAACCCGGCTTCGACAGTCCGTTCAATCTCGGCGCTCATTGCGCCAAGGGTGCGGCGGTCCGCGAGCACGCGCACGGTGAGCGGCGCCTCAAGTACCCGATGAAGCTCGTCAACGGCAAATACACGCGGATCACTTGGGAGCAGGCGATCAACGAGATCGGTGACAAGCTCCTCGAGATCCGCGAAAAGTCGGGTCCCGACAGCGTCTACTGGCTCGGCTCGGCCAAACACAGCAACGAGCAGGCTTATCTCTTCCGCAAGTTCGCCGCCTTCTGGGGTACGAACAACGTCGACCACCAGGCGCGAATTTGCCATTCGACCACCGTCGCGGGCGTGGCCAACACCTGGGGCTACGGCGCGATGACGAATTCTTACAACGACATCCAGAAGGCGAAGCTGATTTTCCTGATCGGTGGGAATCCGGCCGAGGCGCATCCGGTCTCGCTCCTCCACATCCTGCGGGCCAAGGAGCAGAACAATGCGCCGCTCATCGTCTGCGATCCGCGCTTCACGCGCACCGCGGCGCACGCGGACGAATATGTGCGCTTCCGCCCCGGCACGGACGTGGCGCTCGTCTGGGGTATCCTCTGGCACATCTTCGAGAACGGCTGGGAGGACAAAGAGTTCATCCGCAAGCGGGTCTGGGGCATGGACCAGATCCGGGCGCACGTGAAGCAGTGGACGCCGGAAGAGGTCGAGCGGGTCACCGGCGTGCCGGGAAGCCAGCTGCGCCGGGTCGCGATGCTGATGGCCAACAATCGGCCCGGCACCGTGATCTGGTGCATGGGCGGGACCCAGCACACCAACGGCAGCAACAACACGCGCGCCTACTGCATCCTGCAGCTCGCCCTCGGCAACATGGGCGTCTCGGGCGGTGGGACCAACATCTTCCGTGGCCACGACAACGTCCAGGGTGCGACCGACATGGGCGTCACCGTGGACAGTCTGCCGGCCTATTACGGGCTCGCCGAAGGGGCGTGGAAGCACTGGGCGCGGGTCTGGAACGTCGACTACAATTATCTGCTCGGTCGGTTCGGGCCCAAGGGCGCCGACGAGAAGACCCGTAAGGCCTTGATGGAGAAGGCCGGCATCCCGGTCTCGCGGTGGTTCGACGGCGTGCTCGAGGCCAAGGAGAACATCGACCAGCCGGACAATGTCCGGGCGATGATTTTCTGGGGTCACGCGCCGAACTCGCAGACCCGGCTGCCCGACATGAAGCGGGCGATGGAGAAGCTCGACCTCTTGGTGGTGATCGACCCCTATCCGACCGTGAGCGCCGTGCTGCACGACCGGACCGACGGGGTTTATCTCTTGCCGGCGGCCACGCAGTTCGAGACGCGCGGCTCGGTGACCGCCTCGAACCGCTCCTTGCAGTGGCGCGAGAAAGTGTTCGGTCCGTTCTTCGAGTGCAAGACCGACCACGAGATCATTTATCTCTTCGCGAAGAAGTTCGGCTTCGCCGAGGAGATGTTCAAGAACATCAAGGTCGAAAACAACGAGCCGGACGTCGAGGACGTTCTCCGCGAGATCAACCGTGGTGCCTGGACGATCGGCTACACCGGTCAGTCGCCGGAGCGCCTCAAGCTGCACATGCAGTATCAGCACACCTTCGACAAGGTGACGCTGCGGGCGGTCGGTGGGCCCTGCGACGGCGACTATTACGGCCTGCCCTGGCCGTGCTGGGGCACGCCGGAAATGAAGCACCCCGGTACCGCCAATCTCTACGACACCTCGCTGCCGGTGAAGGACGGGGGCTTGTGCTTCCGCGCCAATTTCGGCGTCGAGCGTGACGGCCAGACGCTGCTGGCCGAGGGGAGCTGGCCCAAGGGCTCGGAGATCGAGGACGGCTATCCCGAATTCACGATGGAAATGCTCGTCAAGCTCGGTTGGGACAAGGACCTGACCGATGCCGAGCGGGCCGAGATCGAGAAGGCGGGTGGTCCGAAGGCCAATTGGAAGACCGACCTTTCGGGCGGCATCATCCGGGTGGCGATCAAGCATGGCTGCGCGCCGTTCGGGAACGCCAAGGCACGGGCGGTCGTGTGGAACTTCCCCGACCCGATCCCGCTCCACCGCGAGCCCTTGTACACGCCGCGGCGCGATCTCGTGGCGCAATACCCGACCTACACCGATCGCAAGCTGCATCGTCTGCCCACACTCTACAAGTCGATCCAGGACAAGGATTTCTCGAAGGACTATCCGATCATTCTCACCTCCGGTCGACTGGTCGAATACGAGGGCGGTGGCGACGAGACGCGGTCGAACCCGTGGCTCGCCGAGCTGCAGCAGCACATGTTCATCGAGATCAACCCGTTCGACGCCAACAGCCTCGGCGTGCGCGACGGTGCCTGGGTCTGGGTCGAGGGCCCGGAGAAGGGCAAGGTCAAGGTCAAGGCGATGGTGACCGAACGGGTCGGCCGAGGCGTGGCCTTCATGCCGTTCCATTTCGGCGGCTGGTTCCAGGGGAAGGATCTGCGCTCGAAATATCCGGCCGGCGCCGATCCTTACGTGCTCGGTGAATCGACCAACACCGCGCAGACCTACGGCTACGACGCGGTCACGCACATGCAGGAGACCAAGACCACGCTCTGCCGCATCTGGGCGGCCTGAGGCGGGAGGACACGACCATGGCTCGCATGAAGTTCCTGTGCGACGCCGAGCGCTGCATCGAGTGCAACGCCTGCGTCACCGCCTGCAAGAACGAGCACGAGGTACCTTGGGGCATCAACCGCCGGCGGGTCGTCACGCTCAACGATGGCAAGCCGGGGGAGCGGTCGATCTCGGTCGCCTGCATGCACTGCTCGGACGCGCCGTGCATGGCGGTCTGTCCGGTCGACTGTTTCTATCAGACCGAAGAAGGCGTGGTCCTGCACAGCAAGGACCTGTGCATCGGCTGCGGCTACTGCTTCTACGCTTGCCCGTTCGGCGCACCGCAATTCCCGCAAGCGGGCAATTTCGGCTCGCGCGGCAAGATGGACAAATGCACCTTCTGTGCCGGCGGACCGGAAGAGGACGGCTCGGACGCCGAGTTCCGCAAATACGGCCGGAACCGGCTCGCCGAGGGGAAGCTGCCGATCTGCGCGGAGATGTGCTCCACCAAGGCGCTGTTGGCCGGCGACGGCGACACGATTTCGAACATCTACCGCGAGCGGGTCGTGGCGCGCGGTTTCGGCTCGGGGGCCTGGGGCTGGGGCACCGCCTACCAGAAGAAGGTGGGCGCCTGACGTCTCCTTCGTGATGACGATCGGTTGCGGCGGCCGGGGTGCTTCCCCGGCCGCTCACTTCTCCCCCGCAACCCCGTTTCAGAGTGATCCCCGTCGATGCAGCGCGTTCTGCGCCTCCTGGCGCTCTTGATCGTGCTCGCAGCCGGCTTCTGGTTCTATCGGAACTGGCTCGAAGGGCATACCCCGCCGACCCGGATCGCGATCCCCGAGAAGGGCGTGTTCCCGGGTCCGGCACAACCGGCGCTCGACCGCGCGACGGTCGAGCGTCTCGTCGATCGGGCTTCGGGACAGAGGTACTGATGCTCCGGACCTTCCTACCGACATTCCTGCTCGCTCTTCTGCTCGCGATCCTCGTCACGGCCACGAGCGGCCCCGCCGTCGCCCAGACCGCGACCGACCGAGGTGCCGCGCCACCGGTCAATCTTCTCCCCGAAGCGAGCCGGGCCGACGTCTGGCGGGCGATACGACGGGGCGAGCAGGGTTACGTGGCGGCGCCGAACATGCTGGGCGGTCAGCTCATCCAGTCCGAAGGCGAGGTCTGGCGCAGTCTGCGCCTCGGCGCCTACAAGCTCTGGGCCGGCTGGATCCTCCTCGGTATGCTCGGCCTCGTCGCGCTCTTCTTCGCGCTCCGCGGTCGTGTACCGATCGAGGGCGGCCCCGCCGGGCGGACGATCGAACGCTTCAACGCCCTCGAGCGCTTCGCTCATTGGCTCACCGCCATCACGTTCATCGTGCTCGCCCTCACCGGCCTCAACTTGATGTTCGGCCGGACGCTGCTCCTGCCGCTCGTCGGCAAGGAAACCTTCGCCTTCCTCACCCAGTGGGGCAAACTGCTGCACAATTACCTGGCCTTCGGCTTCATGGTGGGCATCGCGTTGATGTTCGTGCTTTGGGTATGGTACAATATTCCAAATCGCTACGACGTCGTCTGGGTCCTGAAAGGGGGCGGACTGTTCGGCGGCGCGCATCCACCCGCCAAGCGGTTCAACGCCGGGCAGAAGTTCATCTTCTGGTCGGTGATCCTGCTCGGCACGAGCCTGAGCCTGTCCGGTCTGCAGCTCCTCTTCCCCTTCACCTTTTCCTTCTTCGATTCGACCTTCGCCTTCCTCAACAACTGGGTGGGGACCTCGCTGCCCACCGGGCTCTCGCCGATGGCCGAGCAGCAGCTCGCCACGCTCTGGCACGGCACCGTCGGGGTCGTGCTGATCGCCATCATCATCGGCCACATCTACATCGGCTCGCTCGGCATGGAGGGCGCCTTCGCCGCGATGGGCTCGGGTCGAGTCGACTACAACTGGGCGCGGCAGCACCACGATCTCTGGGTCGAGGAGCTCGAGCGCAAACGCGCGTTGCCGGCCGAGTGAGCCCGGCAGGGCGCAGGCCGTGCGCCAGCTCGTCTCCGTGCTCGCGCTCGCTGCGACGCTGCTCGGCGGCGGGCGAGCGAGCGGCCAGGAGCTCCGCGGCCACGGCGGACCGGTCCGCACCCTGGCGGCGACAGCGGATGGATCCCTCCTGCTCTCGGGCTCGTTCGACACGAGCGTCATCGCCTGGAGCCCGGGCGAGCTCAGGGCAGCTCGGATCCTCCGCGGGCACGATGGCGCGGTCAACGCCGTTTCGGTCGACCCGGGCGGCGCGATCGCTCTCTCCGGTGGCGAAGACGGGCGATTGATCGCCTGGGACCTGGTCGGCGGTGGCGCGCGCTGGCGGCGCGACCTCGGCGGCAAGGTCCTCGCCGCGGCGCTCGACCCGGGTCGCCGCCTCGCCGCTGCCGGAACCGGCGACGGTACCGTCCACCTCCTCGCCCTCGACAGCGGTGAGATTCGGGCGCGCCTCGCCCTCGGCGGCGAAAGGCCCACCGCCCTGCTCTTCTCGCCCAAGGGCGAGCTCTTCACGGCGGGTCATCTCGGCAGCATCCGGTCGATCGCGGGCGACCCGCCGGAGGCGCGCGAGCGGCTCCCGGCGAGCGGGTTCGCACTCACCGATCTCGTGCTTCTGGGTGAGCGCACGCTCGCCGCCTCGGCGATCGACGGGACGATCCGCCTCTACACCCTGCCGAACATGGAACCTTCGGGCGAGCTCACCGGGCACGACGCTCCGATCCTGGCGCTCGCCGCCGAGCCGGGCGGCAGGCGGTTCGCGAGCGGCGATCTCGCGGGGCGGATCGTTCTCTGGTCGCTCGGCGAAAGGCGCGCCGAGCGGGTCCTCGAGCCCCATCGTGGGCCCGTCTGGGATCTCGCCTTCAGCGCCTCGCCCCTGGCGCTCTGGTCGGGCGGTAACGACGCCATCGTCCGCCGCTGGGGCGAGGGCGATCCGCCGCCTCTGCCGGGCGAGCCGGCCGAGCCGGTGGAGGCGGGGCGGGCGGCAGGCGGGGCGGCGGGCGAGCGGGGCGCCAAGCTCTTTCGCGCCTGCGCCGCTTGCCACAGCGTGACGGCGGACGGCGGCAATCGCGCCGGCCCGACGCTGTACGGCCTGTTCGGGCGCAGGGCGGGCGCAGTACCCGGCTATGCTTATTCGGAGAGCCTCGCCCGCAGCGGGATCGTCTGGACCGAAGAGACGGTCGACAAGCTCTTCGCGCTCGGGCCCGAGACCTTCGCGCCCGGCTCGAAGATGCCGTTGCAGCTGATTCCCGATCCCGGTGACAGGGCGGCGCTGATCGCCTACCTCAAGCGCGTCACGATGCCCGGAACGCGGACGGAGGAGCAGGGCCGATGAAGGCTTTCCTTGCGGCGATCGTAGCCGCCGCGGCGATCGGCTGGGGTGCGCATTGGGCGTTGAGGACCTGGTTCCCCTGGTCGAGCGCCGAGCGTTTCGCCGCGCAAGAAGCCGTCCGCCTCGACCCGGCCGCAGCCGTCCGACCGGGGTTCTGAGCGGCGCGACGTTCGCTCAGCGCAGGAGCGCGCGCAAGACCGCGTTCAGTCGCATCCGACCGGCCGCCGTCGCGATCAATCGGTCGCGGTCGGCGACGAGCAGGCCCGCGCCCTCGAGCCGCGTGCGCTGCGGCGCGTCGATCACCTCCTCCCAAGGGCAACCGGCGAGCGCCTCGATACGGGCGAGCGGCACGCCCTCGGTGAGCCGCAGCCCCATCATCGTCGCCTCGACGGCCTGCACCCGCGGCTCGAGCGGCACCTCGCTCTCGAGCCCGTGGCCGGCCGCGCGAACCAGAGCGAGCCAGCGTTCGGGTTGGCGGACCGTGCGCGTGGCACGACGCACGCCGTCGATCAAGACCCGGCCGTGGGCGCCCGGGCCGATCCCGACATATTCGCCGTACCGCCAATAGACGAGATTGTGCCGGCATTCCTCGCCCGGGCGGGCGTGGTTCGAAACTTCGTAGGCCGGTAGACCGGCAGCCGCGGTGAGCGCGTCGGTGAGCTCCAGAAGACGGGCCTGTTCGTCCTCGCTGAGGGGATCGAGCCGGCCGGCCTCGAGCTCGGCCTGGAAGCGCGTCCCTTCTTCGATCGTGAGCTCGTAGAGCGCGAGGTGGCCCGTTCCGAGGGCGAGCGCCCGACGGAGTTCGTCTTCCCACATGGCCGCGGTCTGCCCGGGCAGGGCGTAGATGAGGTCGAAAGAGACGCGTGGGAAGATCGAGAGAGCGAGTTGCAAAGCGGCGAGTGCCTCCGCGACGGAATGCTCGCGCCCCAAGAAACGCAGTGCCGTATCGTCGAGCGCCTGGACGCCGATCGAGACGCGGTTCACCCCGGCCGCGCGGTAGGCGCGGAAGCGGCCCGCCTCGACCGAGTTCGGATTGGCCTCGAGGGTCACCTCGAGCTCGTCCTCGGGCGGCCAAGCGGCGAGCGCCCGCTCGATCAACGCGCCGACCGTCCCCGGCTCCATGAGCGAGGGTGTTCCGCCGCCGAAAAAGACCGAGACGAGGCGCCGCGGCCCGAGCCGCCCGATCCAATGCTCGAGTTCGGCCAAAAGAGCCCGCCGCCAGAGCGCTTGTTCGATCCGAGGGCGGACGTGGCTGTTGAAGTCGCAATAGGGGCACTTCGTCCGGCAGAAGGGCCAGTGGACGTAGAGGGCGAGCGGTGTGGCCATGACCCGCAGATGGGGACACGACAGCCCTTGGGGAAGCGGGCCGCCGGCAATCCCGACCGCGGCGGCCCTTCCGCCCGTTCGAGCCGGCGGGTCCGGTTCCGGAAGGAGGAGGCACGGACCCCGAACGGACGCGGAGGTTCAGGGCTCCTCGAGGATCGCGACCGCCCGGCACCAGCCGGCCGACCCGCCCGCCACCTTGACCGGGAAGCAGCAGACCCGGAAGCCGGTGGCCGGCAGGAGTTCGAGGTTGGCGAGTTTCTCGAGGTGGCAATAGCCGATCTCCCGGCCGGCCTTGTGGCCTTCCCAGACGAGCCGGGGGTCGGCGGTCTCGAGGAAGCGGCGACGGGTGTGGGCGAAGGGCGCGTCCCAGCTCCAGGCATCCGTGCCGGTCACCCGCACGCCGCGCTCGAGCAGCCAGAGCGTCGCCTCGCGGCCCATCCCTCAGCCGGCGTCCACATAGTCGGCCTCCCCGTAGCGGCAGCCGGCGCGGGTGTTCACGAGCACGATGTCGAGCGGGCGGAGTTCGTGGCCGACCCGCGCGAGCTCGGCCTCGACCTCGGCCGCCGAAACGACGTGACCGTCCGGCAGATGGCGGAAATCGAGCTTGACGCCCGGGGCGAAGCACCAGTCGAGCGGGACTTGGTCGATCGTCATGGCCGGCCGCCCGCCCTCGACCAGCGCCCGGTCCATGGTCGAGGCGAAGTGCCAAGGCGCGTCGAGGTGGGTCCCGGCATGCGTCGTCATGGTGACGTGCTCGATCGCCCACCCCTCCCCGTCGGGGAGCTGCTCGGGCGCGAGGCCCGGGAAGAACCGGCAGACCTCGGCCGCGGTCGCGCGGTGATCGCGGTAGGTGATCTCGGGCCGGTAGCCGGGCGGGTCCGACGCGATGCCCGCTTTGAGCGGGACCGAGAGATCGACGAGGCGAACGGCCATGGCGGAGCTCCCTCGCAGCAACGACGACGGCTCGAGCCCGCTCGCACGGGGCGAGCCCGCTTGCAAGCGCGCCGCCCGGCTCGCAAGAAAGGGGCATCGACGCTCCGGGGAGGCATCGCATGACCACGCGCCGCAGGCTCCTGTGCTTCTTCGCCGCGGCACCGGCGGCGGTCTTGACCCTCGCTCCACCCGCGGCCCGCAGCCAGCCGCAGCGGCTCCGGGTCACCGTCGCGGCCGGCCACCCGCCCGTCTTCCTCTGGGTCAAGCTCCTCGACGAGTTCTTCATTCCCGAGGTCGACCGGCGGCTCAAGGAAGCCGGGTTGTCGCTCGCGATCGAGTGGAACCGCGCCTATGGAGGCACGCTCGCCAAGCTCGGCTCCGAGCTCGACACGATGCGCGACGGCATTTCCGATGCCGGGTTCGTCTCGACCGTGTTCGAGGCGGCCAAGATGCCCTTGCAGAACGTCTCTTACGTCTGCCCGTTCGGGGTCGAGGACGTGTTCCTCTTGGCCTCGATCGTCGAACGGCTGCAGGAGAGCATCAAGGGCATGGGCGAGGCCTGGACCCGACACGGCCTCGTCTATCTGGGCGGTGCCGCGCTCGACACCTTCCTCGTCTGGTCCAAAAAGCCGATCCGGGGTCTGGCCGACCTCAAGGGGCTCAAGCTTTCCGCTCCCGGACCTTCGGCCAATTGGATCAAGGAGACCGGTGCGGTCGCCGTCGCCGGCACGCTCACGACCAACTACAACGACATCCAGACCGGCGTGTCGGACGGGGCTTTGACCTTCGCCACGGGTGCTGCCGCCGCCAAGCTGCAGGAGGTCGCCCCTTACATCTGCAAAGTCGGCTTCGGCGCGATGTTCGGCGGGGCGATCGCGATCGGCCGTCGCACGCTCGACAAGATGCCTGAAGCCGCGCGGGCCGTCGTGCTCGCGGTCGGCCGCGATTGGACGCGGGCCTATGCCGAAGCGCAGTCCGCGCTCGCCGAGCGGCGGATGGCCGAGATGCTCGCGGCCGGCGCGCAGGTGATCGAACTCGACCCGACCGAGCGGCGCCGCTGGGCGGAGACCATCCCGAACGTCGCGAAGGGCTGGGCCAAGGACCTCGACGGCAAGGGCCTGCCCGGCACGGCGGTGCTCGAGGCCTATATGCGCGCCCAGCGCGAGGCGGGCGTGCCGATCCTCCGGGACTGGTCGGCGGCGTGAACCCGACTTCCGAAGTGGCCGGGAAAGAGGCGAGCGGGCTCGACCGGGTCCTGGCCGCGGCGAGCGGCGGGGCGGCTGCCCTGGGCTCGCTCCTCGTGCTCGCCCTCGTGCTCCTGGTCGATGCCGACATTCTGGGCCGTGAGGTGCTGGCCGCCCCGGTCCGAGGCGTGAGCGAGCTCTTGGCGCTCGCCATCGTGGCGATCCTCTTCCTCCAGCTCCCCGAGACGCTGCGGGCCGGACGGCTCGCCCGCTCCGAGCTCCTTTTGGATCGGCTGCGAGTGGCCCGGCCGCGGCTCGCCCACGCCCTCGAGGCGGTGATCCATGCGATCGGCGCCATCCTCTTCCTGGTCCTCGCGATCGCCGTCGTCCCGGCCTTGGCCGAGGCTTGGCGCGAGGGGCTCTATGTCGGGGCCGCGGGCGACTTCACCGCCCCGCTCTGGCCGGTTCGGCTCGTGGTGGTCGCTGGTGCCGGGCTCACCGCCCTCCTCTTCGCGCGGATCGCCGCCCGCGAGCTCGGCCGAGCGTTCGGGAGTCGCTCCTGAGCCCGGTCGAGATCGGCCTTTCGGCGCTCCTTTTCCTCCTGCTCCTGATCTGGGCCGGAATGCACGTCGCGACCGCGCTGCTGCTCGCCGGCCTCGCCGGGGTCTGGGCGATCCGCGGCGATCTCGAGGTCGCCACGAGCCTGCTCGCGCGGACCGCTTCGGACGCGATCGCCGACCACCTCTTCGGCGTCGTGCCGCTCTTCGTGCTCATGGGCCAGCTCGTCGCCACCGCCGACATCGGTCGCGACTGCTACACCGCGGCCGAGCGCCTCTTCCGCCGGCTCGCGGGCGGGCTCGGGATCGCGACCGTCGCGGCCAATGCGGTGTTCGCCGCGGTGACCGGCATCTCGATCGCCTCGGCCGCGGTCTTCACCCGCGTGGCCGTGCCCGAGATGCTGGCCATGGGTTATAGGCCGGCCTTCGCGGTGGGCGTGGTCGCCGGCTCCTCGATCCTCGGCATGCTCATTCCACCCTCGCTGCTGATGATCGTCTACGCTTTCCTGGCCGAACAGTCGGTGCGGGCGATGTTCCTCGCCGGGATCGTCCCCGGCCTGCTCATGGCCCTCACCTTCTCGGCGGGGATCCTGGCGGTGGCGCGCTTCGCCCCCGGCCTCGTCCAGGAGCGAGCCGAGGCAGCGCCGATCGGAAGTGCGGCCGAGCCCGCCTCGACCTTCCGGCTCTTGGCCCCGGTACTCCTCCTCGTCCTCCTGGTCCTGGGCGGGATCTACGGCGGCTTCTTCACCGCCACCGAAGGAGGAGCCGTGGGCGCCACGGGGGCGTTCGCGATCGCCGTGGCCCGGAGGCGGCTCGACCTCGGCCGTCTCTGGCAGGTGTTCGTCGAGACCGGCCAGGTGACCGCCTCGGTGCTCGTCTTGATCGTCGCGGCGAGCCTCTACGCGCGGATGTTGGCCCTCGCCGGCCTGCCCGATCTCGCGGTGCGGTGGCTGGGTGCCGCCGGGCTCGGGCCCGAGGCGTTCCTGGCCGGTCACTTGCTCCTCGTGCTGCTCTTGGGAACGATTCTCGATTCGACTTCGATCCTACTCGTCACCGTGCCCTTGGCCTTGCCGATCGCCCGGACGCTCGGCTTCGATCTCGTCTGGTTCGGCATCGTCACGATCGTCGCGGTCGAGATCGGCCTCTTGACCCCGCCCTTCGGTCTCTCGGTCTACGTGGTGACCGGCACGCTCGCCGATCCGCGGGTGAGCCTTTGGACGACGTTCGCTGGTGCTGCGCCCTTCGCGCTCGCCATGCTGGCCGTCCTCTTGCTCTTGATCGCCTTTCCGGGCCTCGTGCTCCTGCCGCTCTGACGGCCGGCCTCGCCCCTGCCCTGCTTCCGCTCCGCTTGCCCGGGCGGCCGGACCGGGCCATCGCTCCGGCGAGAGGCCGGGGAGGCGGAGATGGCGGCGCTCGACGAGGTCACCACGCTGCACGAACTCGTCCAGCTGGCCCGTAAGCGGCTCGCTCGGGACGCTTGGGACTATCTCGTGGGCGGAAGCGAGACCGAGACTACCCTGGCCCGCAACCGACTCGCGATCGAGCGGCTCGCGCTCCGGCCGCGGGTCTGCGTCGACGTCCGCCGGGTCGACCCTTCGACGGAGCTTTTCGGCCGGCGCATCCGCCTCCCGGTGTTCCTGGCCCCGATCGGCTCGCTCGAGACCTTCCATCCGTCGGGCGGTGCGGGCGCCGCTTCGGCCGCCGGCCGGTTCGGGGTGCCGTCGATGCTCTCCTCGGTCTGCGCCCCGGGGCTCGAAGCAGTCGCCGAGGCCGCCCCCGAGGGATTGCGGATCTTCCAGCTCTACGTGCGCGGTGACGAGGGCTGGATCGCCGAGGTCGTGGCGCGGGCCGAGGCGGCGGGGTACGCGGCGTTCGCGATCACCGTGGATACCGCCTGGTACTCGCGCCGCGAGCGTGACCTTCTCAACCGCTTCGAAAAGCCCTGGCGGCAGAACGTGGGCGGCACCGACTTCCAGAGAGGCTTCGATTGGAAGGCGGTCGCGCGGTTCGTGGCGCGCCACCGCATCCCTTTGATCCTCAAGGGCATCATGACCGTCGAGGATGCCCGGATCGCGGTCGACCACGGCGTTGCGGGGATCGTCGTCTCGAACCACGGCGGACGCCAGCTCGACCACGTCCAGGGCACGCTCGACGTCCTGCCGGAGATCGTCGAGGCGGTGGGCGAGCGCTGCCTCGTGCTGGTCGACGGCGGCTTCTGCCGTGGGACGGACGTCGTCAAGGCGATCGCGCTCGGCGCGAAAGCCGTGGGGCTCGGCCGCATGCTCGCGGTCGGCATGGCCGCGAGCGGTCCGGAGGGAGTCGTCAAGATGCTGGAGCTGCTCGAGGACGAGATCACGATCGCGCTCGGCCTCCTGGGTGCTCCGCGGCTCGAGGATCTGGGGCCGCAGCACGTGACCCGGACGGAGCCGGTCCGCCCGCCCGGCTTCAGGTCGGCCTTCCCGCTCGTGGCCGAAGGCTATTGACCGGAACGCGCCTGCAGCCGAGTTCGAACCCGATCGGGGAGGAGGGAGAAGCGATGAGTGCCGTCACACCGCATGCCCGAGGCCACGAGGGTCTCCCCCCGTTGGCCTCGCGCTACGTCGAGGTCGAGAGCCTGCCCTGGCAGCCGACCCGCTTTCCCGGCATCGAGATCAAGGTGCTCTTGCAGGACGAGGAGAGCGGGCTTTTGACCGCGCTCTTCCGCTGGGCACCGGGGGCCAGACTGCCGCTCCACGAACACGTCGAGATCGAGCAGAGCTTCGTCCTCGAGGGCTCGTTCCGGGACGAGCAGGGTATTTGCCGCAAGGGCGACTATGTTTGGCGGCCGGCCGGCAGCCGGCACGAGGCCTGGTCGGAGGAAGGCTGTCTCCTGCTCGCTTTTTTCTTGAAGCCGAACCGGTTCTTGGACGCGGAGTCGAACCCGTGAGCCGGCCCGAGATCCGCCGCTTCAACCACACGAGCTTCACGGTCGCCGAGATGGACGTGAGCGTGCGGTTCTTCACGGAAGTGCTGGGCTTCACGTTGCGGGATCGGAGCCCGCGCGATCCCCGTCTCATCGGCGCGGTCACGGGGCTCGGCCACGCGGATGTCGAGATCGCCTATCTCGACGGTTACGGCCACACGCTCGAGCTCATCGAGTACCGCACGCCCGCGGACCACGGGCAGGCGCGCTATCGTCCCTGTGATGCCGGGGCAGCGCACATCGCCCTCGACGTGAGCGAATTCGAGCGAATCTTGGCCGAGGTCGAGGCGGCGGGCTTTCGCCGGATGGGCGAGGTGATCACCGTGCCGGGCGGGCCGAACAAGGGTCGCCGGGCGGTCTACACCCGCTCCGTCGACGGGATCATCCTGGAGCTCATCGAGACGCCGGGCTGATCAGCCGGCGGCTGGCCCGGGCGGTGGCAGGGAACGGATCGCGCCCTCGAGGGCGTGGGCGACGCCCGCCATGAAACCGTAGTCGAGCGTGTCCGGTGTGTCGGTCGGCCGGTGGTAGTTGGGATTGCGCAGGAAGGCCGTATCGGTGACCATCACCGCCGGCCAGCCGCGGTCCCAGAAGGAGGCGTGGTCGGAAAGGCGAGCGATCGGCAGGAGCCAGCCGCGCAGGGGCACGACCAGGCTCTCGACGGGTACGGTGCCGGCTTTTCGCATGCCCTCCACGAGCCGCTCGGTGAAGGCCCGCGACCGGCGGTCGCCCACCACGCCGATGAAGTCCCCGGTCGCGGGGTAGCCGCGGTCCCGCAGGACCGCCGGATAAGGCTGAACCGGGGCAGTGAAGCCCACCATCTCGAGGACGATCGCACCCGCGGTCCGCTCGCCGCGCCGGCGCATCTCGCGGCAGAAGCGCCGGCTTCCTTGCCAGAGGGTGCCGAAGGCCGGCGGCTCTTCCAGCGTGAAGGCGACGAAGCGGAGCGGCAGCGGGCAGTCGGTGAGGCGCCGCGCGAGCTCGAGCATCACCGCCACGGCCGAAGCGTTGTCGTCCGCGCCAGGCGTGCCGGCGACGGTGTCGTAATGGGCGCCCACGAGATACCACTGCTTCGATTTGCGGCTCGGCGGCGGCACGCCCACGAGATTGGCGACCTCGTGGCCCAAGAACCGGTAGGGGCGACGCTCCACGGCGAGCCCGGCGGCTTCGAGCGCGCCCGCCACGTGCGCCTCGGCGCGGGCGAGGGAATCGCCGAGCCACGGCGTGCGGGGCCCGATCTCGCCCGCGAGCGCCGCGACGTCCCGACGCAGGCGCTCGACGGTCTCCACCTCGGCCGCGCTCACCTGGCGGCGAGCCCGCCCCACAGATCCGCGAGCAGGTGCCCCTCGGGGAACGGGTCTTCGGGGTCGAGGCCGAGTTGCTCGATCGAGTAGAGCCAGGCACGGCCCGAGAGCCGCGGCAGCACCGCCGGCCGGCCGGCGACCTCCGTGGTACCGACGAGCTCGGCCTCGAAGCGCGTGCCGATCGTCGAGCGGAAGAGGCGCGCCTCGCCCGGCCGGATCCGGCCACGGGCCCATTCGAGCGCGAGGCGAGCGGCCGAGCCCGTCCCGCACGGGCTGCGATCGAGCCGGCCGGGTAGGAGCACGGTGGCGTTGCGCGGCCCCTCGGGCCCCTCCCCGCACCACATGAGATAGGCGATACCGGCGATCGCCGGGCGCTCGGGATGGACGGGGCGCCAGCGTCGTTGCGCGGCCTCGAGGATCCGCACCCCGGTCTCGGCGAGCCGGCGAGCCTGGCCGGGCTCGATCGAAAGGCCGAGTGGGGCCGGATCGACGAGCGCGTAGAACACCCCGCCGAAGGCGATCGCGAGCTCGACGCGCCCCACCCCCTCGACTTCGAGCGCGAGCCCGTCGGCCTCGACGAAGGAGGCCGGCATGTCGAGGCTCACCCGCCGGGCCCGCCCCTCGGCGCAGGCGACACGGGCGGGCACGAGCCCGGCTGCCGTGTCGAGCGTGACGACCGTTTCGGGCTCGCGCATCGCCACCATGCCGAGCTCGAGGAGCGCGGTTGCCGTGCAGATCGCGTTCGAGCCGGACATGGCGTGCGCCTGGTCGGGCTGCAGGATGACGAGGCCGGCATCCGCCCCGCTCTCGCAAGGGGGCAGCAGCAGGTTGGTCGACATGGCCGGCCAACCGCGCGGCTCGCGGGTGAGGAAGCGGCGCAGACGATTGCCTTCGGCGCTCTCGTTGAGCCAGGCGAGCCGCTCCTGCATGGTCTGCCCGGGCGGCGGCAGGAGCCCACCCACGACGATCCGGCCGATCTCGCCCTCGGCATGGACTCCGACGAGCGTGAGCGTGCGGCTCCAGCGCATCCTCCCTCCCCGGCCGGCTTGCCCGGCTCCCGCCCCGTTCCTATACCCGCAGGCGCCGCGCCCGAAGCCCTTTCCGCCGGCCGGACCCCATGCCGCGCATCACGCTCGCGACGGTCGTCAAGCTCGTGGTCGCCTCGATCCTGGTCGGTGCCGCGATGGCTTACCTCGACGTCCAGCCGCTCGCGGTCTGGCGCTGGCTCGCCGCTCGACTCCGAGACGCGCTGGCCGACATCCGCTTCTATGCGACCCGCGCCCTCACCTATCTGCTCTTGGGCGCGGTCGTGGTCGTGCCGATCTGGTTCGTCTCCTACTTGTGGCGGGCGCTGCGCCGGAAAGGCTGAGAACGGGCCTTCGCTCGCCAGCTCAGCGCCCGCCGAAGGTGCGCGAGACCCAATCGAGCAGGAGCGCGAGCGCGTTCTCCTCGCGCCCGTCCGGACGACCACTCGCCGGGGATGCGGCGCGGGCCAGAGCCGGAGCGGGTGGGGCCGTCGGCGGGACGGCGCGCAGCACCTCCCGAGCGATCTTGGCCGGCAGCGTGCCACCCGTGACCCCCTGCATCGGTCGTCCGTCGTCGTTGCCGACCCAGACACCGACCACGAGCTCCCCCGCGGCCGCGACGAACCAAGCGTCGCGATAGTTCTGGGTCGTGCCGCTTTTGCCGATCACCAGGCGGTCGTCGAGGCGGGCGGCCCGACCCGTGCCGCGCTCGACCACCGCCGCGAGCAGCCGCTGCATCGTGGCGGCGGTCGAAGGCTCGATCACCCGGCGGCTGCTGCCCGTGAACCGGTAGAGCACCCGGCCGCGGTCGTCCGCGACCTCGCGCACGGCGTGGATGGTCGGCCGGACCCCGCCCGTCGCGAAGGGCAGGTAGGCACCGGTGAGCTCGACCAGGCTCACTTCGGCCGTCCCGAGGGCGAGCGACGGCACAGCCGGCAAGGGTGCCGCGACGCCGAGCCTCCGCGCGGTCGCCACCACCGCCTCGGGACCGACGTCCCGGATCAACCTGACCGCCGCGCTGTTGAGGGAGAGGGCGAAGGCGTCGATCAGGCTGACCCGGCCCCGGTAGCGCCCGTCGATGTTCTCGGGCCGCCAGTCGCCGATCGCGATCGGCCGGTCCTCGATCGGGCTCTCCGGTGTCCAACCCCTTTCGAGCGCCGCGAGGTAGAGGAAGGGTTTGAAGGCCGAGCCGGGCTGCCGGCGGGCGTTGGCGGCGCGATTGAGACGGCTCGTCCGGTAGCTCTCGCCGCCGACCATGGCGCGCACCGCCCCGCTCGCATCGAGCACGACGATCGCCCCCTCCTCCACACCGCGCACGGCACCCTCGCGCGCGAGCGCGGCCCGCAGGGCCCGTTCGGCCGCGAGCTGCAGGCGCCGGTCGAGGGTCGTGCGGACCACGAGGTCTCGGCCGTGTTTGCCGAGATGCTCGGTCAGATCGTCGAGCACCCAGTCGAGAAAGTGGCCGGCGAGGTCGGTCTGCGTCTCGGGGGCGAGCACGGCCGGTCGGGCCCTGGCCGCGAGCGCTTGCTCGCGCGTGACCCAGCCGAGCTCGGCCATCCGCTCGAGCACGATCGCCGCCCGTCCGCGCGCCGCCTCGAGGTCGCGCGTGGGGGCGAGCGCCGATGGGGCCTTGAGGAGGCCCGCGAGCATGGACGCCTCGGCAAGTGTCACCTGCGTTGCCGATTTGCCGAAATAGCGGCGGGCCGCGGCCTCGACCCCGTAGGCGCCGGCGCCGAGATAGACCCGGTTGAGATAGAGGGTCAGGATCTCGTTCTTGGAAAGTCGCGCCTCGAGCCAGAGTGCGAGGGCCAGCTCTTGGAGTTTGCGGCGGAGGCTGCGTTCGGGGGTGAGGAAGAGGTTCTTGGCGAGCTGCTGGGTGATGGTCGAGCCGCCGGCGACGACTTCGCCCGCGCGCAGATTCTGCCACGCGGCGCGCAGAAGGCCTCGCGGATCGACCCCGAAATGCTCGTAAAAACGATGATCCTCGATCGCGAGGACGGCCTTCACGAGATGCGGGGCCAACTCCTCGAGGCGGACGAAGCGCGCCCCCTCGGCCGCGCGCTCGGCGAGCGGGGTATCGTCGGCGGCGAGGACGGTCACGGTGCGCTGCTCGG
>Ga0308415_1000092_pt1 | contig 34671 bp, 34 predicted proteins | sample HotsprSampleOS55_FD_203465 | JGI IMG/M metagenome (GOLD analysis project Ga0308415, IMG submission 203465) | Hot spring phototrophic mat microbial communities from Octopus Spring, Yellowstone National Park, Wyoming, United States - 20090730_OS55 ... | reverse complement strand
ATCGAGCGCGGCCAGGTCGAGAAGTTCAACCGCCGCTTCCAGAGCTTCCGGCGCAAGAAGTGAGGCTCGCGCGAGCGGCCATCGGCTGATCCAGGAGCGGCGAGGATGAAGGTCCGCAATTCGCTCAAGACCGCCAAGACCCGGCACAAGGACTGCCGCCTCGTGCGGCGCAAGGGCCGGGTCTACGTCATCAACAAGACCAACCCGCGCTTCAAAGCGCGGCAGGGCTGAGCGGCTGATCGGGCGCCGGCGCGAAGCCCGTTCTCCCCGGACGGCGGATCGCCGGAGCGGTTCCGCGAGCCCCGGCGCAACCGGCCAGGTTCAATCGCTCGAACGCGCCCTCCGCTTGTTGAAAGCGCTCGCCGCCACGAGCGACGGGATGAGCCTTTCCGAGCTTGCGCTCGTCCTGGGCCTGCCCGTCTCGACCACGCACCGCCTCCTCACCACGCTCGAAGCCGAACGCTTCGTCCGGCTCGATCCGGCCGCGGGTCATTGGCAGATCGGGGTCGAAGCGTTCCGGGTCGGCAACGCCTTCGCTCGGACGCGCGATCTGGTCGCGATCGCCCGACCCCATCTGCGCCGGCTCATGGAGGAGACCGGCGAGACGGCCAACCTCTACCTCGCGGTCGACGGCGAGGCCGTCTGTATGGCCCAGGTCGAGTGCCGCCAGACGATGCGCGCGATCGCCCGGCCGGGCGGCCGCGTGCCGATGCACGCCTCGGGTGTCGGCAAGGCGATCTTGGCCGGGCTCGGGCCCGAGGAGGTGCAGGCCGTGCTCCGCCGCCACGGGCTGCCCCGGCTCACCGAGCGGACGATCGACACCCCGCGCCGGCTCGAAGCCGCTCTCGCCGAGATCCGCAGCCGGGGCTGGGCGCTCGACGACGAGGAGAACGCGCTCGGGCTGCGTTGCGTCGCCGCAGCGATCCTCGACGAACACGGCCAGCCGCAGGCCGCGGTCTCGGTTTCCGGCCCGAGCGTGCGGCTGCCCGACGAGCGACTCGCCGAGCTCGCCGCGGCGGTCCGCCGCACCGCCCGCGAGCTGACCCGCGCGATCGGCGGGACGGAGCCCGATCGGACCGTTCCGGAAAGCTGAATCACAATCGTTTTCAAAGCTTTATCGCGTTCTTTCCGTATTGCGGAAAGCTTTCTCGCAGGCATTGCGAGAGGCTCCCCGCGCCAGCATTTCCGGTGTCGGGAAGCGGGGAGCACGATCATGGCGCGGATGACGGCGGCGGAAGCGGCGATCAGGGTGCTGGAGAAGGAAGGGGTGCGGGTCGCCTTCGGCGTGCCCGGTGCGACGATCAACCCCGTCTACGCGGCGATGCGCAAGCGCGGCTCGATCCGTCACATCCTCGCCCGCCACGTCGAGGGCGCGTCGCACATGGCTGACGGCTACAGCCGCGCCAAAGCCGGCAATATCGGCGTGTGCATCGGCACCTCGGGCCCGGCCGGCACCGACATGATCACCGGCCTCTACACGGCCCAGGCCGATTCGATCCCGATCCTCTGCATCACGGGTCAAGCACCGCGCGCCAAACTCCACAAGGAGGACTTCCAGGCGGTCGACATCGAATCGATCGCCAAGCCCGTGACCAAATGGGCGGTCACGGTGCGCGAACCCGGCCTCGTCCCGCGTGTTTTCCAGCAAGCCTTCCACGTGATGCGCTCGGGGCGGCCGGGGCCGGTGCTCGTCGATCTCCCGGTCGACGTTCAGACGGCCGAGATCGAATTCGACGACGAAACCTACGAGCCCCTGCCGGTCTACAAGCCACGCGCCACGCGCAAGCAGATCGAAAAGGCGATGGCGATGCTGAACGCTGCCGAGCGGCCGGTGATCGTGGCGGGTGGCGGAATCGTCAACGCCGACGCCTGCGAGCTCTTGGTCCGCTTCGCCGAGCTCACCGGCGTGCCGGTGATCCCGACCTTGATGGGGTGGGGGGCGATCCCCGACGACCACCCGCTCATGGCCGGCATGGTGGGCCTGCAAACGAGCCACCGCTACGGCAACGCCAATTTCTTGCGCTCCGACTTCGTGCTGGGCATCGGCAATCGCTGGGCCAACCGGCACACGGGCTCGATCGAGGTCTACACCAAAGGCCGCCGTTTCGTGCACGTCGACATCGAGCCGACCCAGATCGGTCGGGTCTTCAACCCCGACTACGGGATCGTCTCGGACGCCGAGGCGGCGCTCGAGTTGTTCTGCGAGGTCGCCCACGAGATGCGCGCGGCCGGCATTTTGCCGGATCGGAGCGCCTGGGCGGCCGAGTGCCTCGACCGCAAACAGCGGATGCAACGCAAGACCCACTTCGATCAGGTGCCCTTGAAGCCGCAGCGAGTCTACCAAGAGATGAACGAAGCACTCGGCCGCGACGTCACCTACGTCACGACGATCGGCCTCTCGCAAATCGCCGGCGCCCAGTTCCTCGGGGTCTACGCGCCGCGCCGCTGGATCAATTGCGGCCAGGCCGGACCCTTGGGCTGGACCCTGCCCGCGGCCCTCGGGGTCCGCGCCGCCGACCCGGATGCGAAGATCGTGGGCCTCGCCGGCGACTACGATTTCCAGTTCCTGATCGAGGAGCTCGCGGTCGGTGCCCAGTACAAGCTACCCTTCCTCCAGGTCGTGATCAACAATTCCTATCTGGGGCTCATCCGCCAAGCGCAGCGCGCCTTCGAGATGGACTACGAAGTCTCCCTGGCCTTCGAGAACATCAACGCCGAGAAGCTCGGCAGCGATCCGGTCGCGGGCTACGGCGTTGATCACGTCGCCGCGGCCGAGGCCCTGGGTTGCAAGGGGATCCGCGTGACCTCGCCGAACCAGTTCAAGGAAGCGTTCGCCGAGGCCGAGCGGCTCATGACCGAGCACCGGGTGCCGGTCGTCCTCGAGTTCATCGTCGAGCGGGTGACCAACATCGCGATGGGCCCGGAGATCGACAAGATTACCGAGTTCGAGGAGGTCCTCGACCTCGAGCCCGAGGCCGGAACGAGCGCTCGTCCGCCCGTGCCCGCCTGAGCCCCCTCCGGGCGCGTTGCATCGCGCTCGCCGGCGTGGGACGATGCGCGGGCACCGGCAGGGAGGGACGGGGTGCTCGCGGGCGAAGCCGAGGCGCTGTTGCGCGCGATGTTCGAGGCCGCGGTTCGAGCGGCCGACCCGGAGCGAGTGGTGCCCGCCTTCCTGCCCGACCCGCCCGCCGGGCGCACCGTCGTCGTCGGCGCCGGCAAGGCCTCGGCGGCGATGGCCCGGGCCCTCGAGCGGCACTGGCCGGGCCCCCTCGAGGGCGTGGTCGTCACCCGCTACGGGCATGTCGTGCCCTGCGAGCGGATCCGCATCCTCGAGGCCGCCCACCCGGTGCCGGATGCCAACAGCGAGGCGGCTGCCCGGGCGATCCTCGAGGCGGTCCGCGGGCTCGGGCCCGACGATCTGGTGATCGCCTTGATCTCGGGCGGCGGCTCGGCGCTGATGGCGCTGCCGGCACCGGGCCTCACGCTCGCCGACAAGCAGGCCGTCAACCGGGCCCTCCTGCGCTCGGGTGCCGATATCGGCGAGATGAACTGCGTGCGGAAGCACCTCTCGGCGATCAAAGGCGGCCGGCTCGCGGCGGCGGCCTTCCCGGCCCGGGTCGTGACGCTCGCGATCTCCGACGTGCCGGGCGACGATCCGGCGGTGATCGCCTCGGGTCCGACCGTGCCGGATCCCACGACCTTCGCCGAAGCCCGCTCGATCCTCGTCAAGTACGGGATCGCCGAGCCGGCCGCGGTGATCGCCCATCTGGCCCGCGGCGAGGAGGAGACACCCAAGCCCGGCGACCTCCGTCTCGCGCGCGCCGAGTTCCGGCTCGTTGCCACACCCCAGCGCTCCCTCGAGGCGGCCGGGGAGATCGCCGAGCGGGCCGGCATCCGCCCGGTGATCCTGAGCGACGCGATCGAGGGCGAGGCTCGCGAGGTGGCCAAGGTGATGGCCGCGATCGCCCGCCAGGTCCGCCGCCGTGGCCAGCCCGTACGGCCACCCTGTGTGCTCCTTTCGGGTGGCGAGACCACGGTCACGGTCCGCGGCGACGGCAAGGGCGGCCGCAACGTCGAGTTCCTCTTGGCCCTCGCCGTGGCGCTCGCGGGCGAGCCCGGGATCTTCGCCGTCGCCGGCGACACCGACGGGATCGACGGGGCGGAGGAGGTGGCGGGGGCGCTCGTGCGGCCCGACAGTCTCGAGCGGGCGGCCCGCGCAGGCCTCGACGCCAAGGCGATGCTCGCCCGCAACGATTCCCATCCGTTCTTCGCGACTTTGGGTGACCAGCTCGTCACCGGCCCGACGCTCACCAACGTCAACGACTTCCGCGCGGTCCTCGTGACCGAGGCCGCGGGGTGAACCGAGGGAGACCGGGTGTGGCCGCTTGTTCGGGGGCAACGGTGTCGCGCGGCGCCGAGCCCTCGGTTTCTGAGCAAAGCTTTGCAACCCTCTCGCCATGGGCTCGACCACGGGCCATCTCTGGCTCAGCCGCGACGGCGGGACGAGTTGGCGGCTCGCGGCCGGCCACCTCGCGCCGATCGCCGCGGTCCGCTTCCTCCCGTCTCGAGCCTGAGGTCCTCCGATGACCGGCATCGCCTTCCCCGCCCCCGACCCCTCGATCCTCGCGCGCAAGTCGGAGATCGTGGCCGCCCTGCGCGGGCTCGTCGCCGCCCCGGATGCGGTGATCGACGATCCGGTCGAGCTCGCCGCTTACGAGACGGATGCCTTCACGGCCTATCGGCGCCTGCCACTCGCCGTCGTCCTGCCGGGCTCCACCGAGGAGGTGAGCCGGGTCCTCGCCTACCTCGCCCGCGAGGGGGTCGCGGTCGTGCCGCGCGGCGCCGGAACCTCGCTGTCGGGCGGCGCCATCCCGCTCGAGGATGCGGTCGTCGTGGGCGTGGCGCGGATGAACCGGGTCCTCGCGATCGATCTCGCCAACCGGACCGCGCGCGTCGAGGCCGGGATCACCAACCTCGCGATCACGAATGCCGTGGCCGAGCACGGCTTCTTTTATGCCCCCGACCCCTCCTCGCAGCTCGCCTGCACGCTCGCCGGCAACATCGCCATGAACTCGGGTGGCGCCCACTGCCTGAAGTACGGCGTCACGACCAACAATCTTTTGGGCGTCACGCTGGTCCTCACCGACGGCTCGGTGATCGAGCTCGGCGGCGAGGCCCTCGACGCCCCGGGCTACGACCTCGTGGGCTTGGTGTGCGGCAGCGAGGGCCAGCTCGGGATCGTGACCGAGGCCGTGGTGCGGATCCTGCCGCAAGCCGAGGGTGCGCGGCCCGTGCTCTTGGCCTTTCCGAGCTCCGAGGCGGCCGGGGCTTGTGTGGCCGATATCATCGGCGCTGGGATCGTGCCGGTCGCGATCGAGTTCATGGACAATCCGGCGATCCGCATCTGCGAGGCCTTCGCGAAAGCCGGCTATCCCACGGACGCCGCGGCGATGCTCATCGTCGAGGTCGAGGGCTCGGATGCCGAGATCGACGCCGAACTCGCGCGGATCGTCGCGATCGCCCGCCGCCACGGGGTGACCGCCGTCAAGGAGAGCCGCTCGGCGACCGAAACGGCGCAGATCTGGAAGGGCCGGAAATCGGCCTTCGGCGCCACCGGCCGGATCGCCGACTACATCTGCATGGACGGCACGATCCCGACGGGCCGCCTGCCCGAGGTGCTGCGCCGGATGGCCGAGATCGTGGCCGGTTACGGGCTCCGGGTGGCCAACGTCTTCCACGCCGGCGACGGCAATCTCCACCCCTTGATCCTCTACGACGTCAACGATCCCGAGCAGGCCGCCAAGGCCGAAGCGGCCGGCGCCGACATCTTGAAGCTCTGTGTCGAGGTCGGCGGCTGCCTCACCGGCGAGCACGGGGTCGGGATCGAGAAGCGCGACCTCATGCGGCACCAGTTCACCGAGACCGAGCTCGCCCTGCAGGCGGCCGTCCGCCGGGTCTTCGACCCGGCCGAGATCCTCAACCCCGGCAAGGTCTTCCCACTCGACCTCGCGAAGGCGGCATGAGGCTCGAACCGGCGAGCGAGGCGGAGGCGGCCGCGCTCGTCCGCGACCTCGCCCGCCAGCGCACGCCCACCCGCATCGAGGGCGGCGGCACCCGGCAGGCGGTCGGCCGGCCGATCCGGACCGCGGCCACCCTCTCGAGCCGAAAACTCACCGGCATCACCCTCTACGCCCCGGCGGAAATGGTGATCGCCGCGCGGAGCGGCACGCCCCTGGCCGAGCTCGAGGCCACGCTCGCCGCGCAGGGCCAGATGCTGCCCTTCGAGCCGCCCGATCACCGGGTCCTCCTCGGCAGCGCGGGCGAGCCCACGGTCGGCGGGGTGGTGGCGGGCAATCTCTCCGGCCCGCGTCGCCTCGCCGCCGGGGCCTGCCGCGACGCTCTGCTCGGCCTGCGCTTCGTCGACGGCCGGGGCCAGCTCCTGCGCACGGGCGGCCGGGTCATGAAGAACGTCACCGGCCTCGACCTCGGCAAGCTCCTGTGCGGCTCCTGGGGCACCCTCGCCTTTCTCACCGAGGCCACGTTCAAGGTCCTCCCGCGCCCGGAAGCCGAGCTCACCCTGCTCTTCGAGGGTCTCCCCGACGACCGGGCCGTAGCACTCCTTTGCGCGGCGATGGGCACCCCCTTCGGCCCGAGCGGGGCCGCGCATCTGCCGGCCGGGGTCGGTGCGCCGCGCGCCCGGACCGTGCTACGCCTCGAAGGCTTTTCAGAATCGATCCGCTACCGCGCCGACCGGCTGGCGGGCGCCCTCGCCGAGTACGGGCGGCCGACGCGGATCGAGGGAGAAGAAAGCCGCGCGCTCTGGCGCGTGATCCGCGAGGTGGAACCACTGGCCGAACCGCGCGAGCGGGCGGTCTGGCGCCTCTCGCTGCCGCCGAAGCGGGGTGCGGAGGCCGTGGCGGCGATCCGCGCCGAGCGGGCCTGCAGCGTGCTCTACGACTGGTCGGGTGGGCTCGTCTGGCTCGCGACCGACGAAGACGAGGACGCCGGCTGTGCGCCGATCCGGGCGATCGCCCGGCGGCTCGGCGGCCATGCGCTGCTCCTGCGCGGCTCGCGCGAGCTCCGCGCCCGGATCGCCCCGTTCCACCCCGTGGCCGACCGCGTGCGCGCGCTGGAGGCCGGGATCGCCGAGGCCTTCGATCCCTTCGGCCTGTTCAATCCGGGCCTTCGCGCAGCGGGGATCTGAGACCCTTGCAGACGAGCTTCCGGCCCGAGCTCCTCGCGAACCCGGAGATCCGTGACAGCGAGCGGATCGTCCGCACCTGTGTGCATTGCGGTTTCTGCACCGCCACCTGCCCGACCTACGTCCTACTCGGTGACGAACTCGACAGTCCGCGCGGCCGCATCTACCTCGTCAAAAAAATGCTCGAGGAAGGCCGGGCGGCCGACGAGCGGACCGTTCGGCACATCGACCGCTGTCTTTCCTGCCTCTCCTGCATGACGACCTGCCCCTCGGGCGTGCACTACATGCACCTCGTGGACCATGCCCGCGCCTGGATCGAGCGGACCTACGCGCGACCCCTGCCCGACCGCGTGATGCGGGCGGTCCTCGCGGCCGTGCTGCCCCGCCCGGGCCTCTTCCGCCTGGCACTCCTGGCGGCTGCGCTCGTCCGCCCGATCCGGCACCTCCTGCCGCGCTCGGGTGCCCTCGGCCGCGTCCGGGCCATGCTCGAGCTCGCGCCGCCCACCGGCCCTGCCTCGCCCTCATCGGTCGAGCGGCCACAGACCTTCGCCGCTCGGGGGCCGCGGCGCGCTCGGGTCGCGTATCTCGTGGGCTGCGCCCAGCCCGTGCTCCTCCCCGAGATCGGCGAAGCGACCGTTCGGCTTTTGACCCGCATGGGCGTCGAGGTCCTGGTCGCGAAGGGTGCGGGCTGCTGCGGGGCGCTCGTCCACCACATGGGCAAGGAGGCCCCGGCGCTCCGTGCGGCGCGGGCCAACATCGAGGCCTGGCTCGCGCTCGAGCGTTCGAGCCCGCTCGATGCCGTGGTGATCGACGCCTCGGGGTGCGGCACGACGGTCAAGGACTATGGCTGGATGTTCCGCCACGATGTGGCGATGGCCGAGAAAGCGGCGCGCGTCGCCGCGCTCGCCCTCGACGTGAGCGAGCTCATCGACCGGTTGGGCCTGCCGCCCGTGGCGCGCGATCTCGACCTCGAGGTCGTCTATCACTCGGCCTGTTCGATGCAGCACGGCCAGAAGATCACCGATCTCCCGAAGCGTCTTCTGGCCGCCGCCGGTTTCACCGTGCGCGAGCCCAAAGAAGGGCATCTCTGCTGCGGCTCGGCCGGGACCTACAACATCCTCGAGCCCGAGATCGCCGCTCGGCTCCGCGACCGCAAAGTCCGCAACCTCGAGCACACCCGAGCTCGCGTGGTGGCGACCGGCAACATCGGCTGCATCACGCAATTGCGCGGGGCCACCCGGCTGCCGGTCGTCCACACCGTCCAGCTCCTCGATTGGGCCACGGGCGGACCCGTGCCGGCGCCGCTCGCCGGGCTCGTGGGAGCGCCGGTATGAACCCCGAACTCGCCGCCTGGGCCGCGCTGGTCTTCGAGTTCACGTTGATCTTCGCGCTGCCGCTCGCCTTCGCCGTCCGCGAGCTGTTGCTGTTACGTCGCGAGGACCGGCTGCGCGCGCAGGGCCTCACCCCGGCCGAGCCTTCCTGATACCGGATCGCGATCGCCCAGCAGCGCCGGCTCGCCGAGCGCAGGCTGCAGGAACACGCCCCGGATCGGGCGGCCAGCTCCGGGTGAAAGGGCGGTCGTCCTCGCGGGGGCCAGCCGGCATCCTCCTGATGCAGGTCGACCCGAGAGCCGACGATCGTCCCTCGTCGCTCGCTATCGTCCGCGATCTCGACGGTGGCCGTACCGGCCGGACCGCGGTCCGAGACGAGCCGTGCCGCCACCGAGAAGCTTTTCAACGAAGGACGAGCCGCTCGCTCGTTTCGGCAGGAGCGAGGCTTCCCGACCACGACCGCGCGCCGACACTGACGCCTTCTTCGTCGGCCAGAAGGGGCCGACGGCGGACACCGGCCTCGAGAGCAGCGAGCTCGCTCGGATCGCGCCCCACCCATCGTCCCGCGTCGATCGTACCGCCGCGGACCGCCGTAGCAGCGTGCGAGTGGGGTGGCAAATCCGCGCCGTTCGGGGAGAAGGTGATGTCCGAGACGACCGCGTTCCTGCTGCTCGAGGGCTGGTTCACCCTCGCGGCGCTGACCTTCGCCGTCGACGAGCTCCGGATCCTCCGGCGCGACGAGCGGGCGGCGCGGGCGCGCGCCGCGGCCGAGATTGTGCCGCTGCGGGCCGCCTCTGCGACCACCGAGCCCGCACCCGAGCGTCGGCTCGCCCGAACACCACTCAAGCCCCCTCGAGGCTCGTGCCGGCGTAGACCTCGTCGAGCTCGAGGGCGAGCGAAAGCGGTGGGAGCTCCACCCGCCCTCGCCCGATATGGTCGGTGACGATCCAGCGGTCACCGTCGCGCACCCAGCGCTCGATCCGCCGCCGGTCGGCATGGACCAGGAGAATCAGCTCGAGCCCGTCGATCTCGCGATAGCCCGCGGCCTTGCCGTGATCGTGGTCGGCACTGTCGGGCGAGACGATCTCGACGAGCGCCCTGGGTGCCGGCGGCGGCTCGCCCGGGCGCCACGGCCGACAGACCACCGCGAGATCGGCCTGCCAATAGGTCCGCTCGCCTTTCGGTACGCCCCATTCCACGACGATCCGGCAAGGCGGGCGGAGCTTCGATCCCACGAGCACGGCCACGTTGCCGGCGATCACACTGTGGTCGGGCGAGGGCGCGGCCATCGCCACCATCCGCCCGTCGATCAGCTCGTAGCGGGTATCCGTGCCGTCGTGCCAGGCGAGGAACGCCTCGACGGTCAAGGGCTCGGGGGGAAGGTTGCGGGCGGCCTCGGCCATGGCCGCAAGATAGCGCGGCTCTGCGGGTCCGACGAGCCGCCTCGGCCGAGCCTGCGCCGATGCATGGCCCCTTCCCCCTTCGAGCCCCGGCTCTTCCTTGACGGGCGTGGCGGTCGGCCGCAAGCCTGCCGCCCGCGGCCTCCGCCGGCGTGGGCCGCACGGGATCGGGGAGCCCGGTGATGCGCGAGCTTTTGCCCCTCGGCCGGATGCTTTCGGTGCACGCCCGGCTGCACGGCAGCCGGCTCGGCGCGCGCGACCTCGAGCGCAGCCTCGACTTCGCCGCTTGGAACGCCCGGGCCTGCCGGCTCGCGAACGCGCTCTCGGGTCTCGGCCTCGCCAAGGGCGATCGGGTCGCGGTGCTGGCCTTCAACTGTCTCGAATGGTTGGAGCTCTACGCCGCGACCGCCAAAGCCGGCCTCGTGATCGTGCCGCTCAACTTCCGCGCCGTCCCGGACGACGTGCGCTACGTCGTGGAGCATGCCGAGGCCGCGGCCTTGGTCGTCCAGGAGGCCCTCCTGGGTCTCGTCGAGCCGATCCTGGACACCCTGCCGGTGCCGCCCTCGCGGCGGATCCTCTTCGGCGCGGCGCCGTGCCCCGCCGGCTGGCGGTCGTACGAGGATCTGCTCGCCGCGGCGAGCGACTGCGAGCCCGAGGTCGAGGTCGGGCTGCGCGACCCGTGGACACTGCTCTACACTTCGGGGACCACCGGCCGACCCAAGGGCGTGCTCAAGACCCACGAGGCGGCCGTGCACCTGTCGCTCGTGACCGAAATCGAGCTCGCCTTGCACCGGCGCGACACGGCTCTTCTGGTCATGCCGATGTGCCACGCCAATTCCCTCAACTTCTTCACCTCCTTCGCCTACTGCGGTGCGGCGACCTTCGTCTATTCGCGCAGGAGCTTCGATCCCGAGCATTGTCTTCGGACGCTCGCCGAAAGTGGTGCCACCTTCACCTCGCTCGTGCCCACCCAATACGTCATGCTGCTCGACCTGCCGGCGCGCGTGCGGGAACGTCTCGATCTTTCGGGCGTGCGCAAGCTCATGATCTCCTCGGCACCCGCCCGCGCCGAGACCAAGCTCGGCGCCATGGAGCTCTTCCGCCACGCCGGGCTGTTCGAGCTCTACGGGTCGAGCGAGGCCGGCTGGGTCACCATGCTCCACCCCGAGGAGCAGCTGACCAAGCTCGGCACGGTCGGCCGGGAATGCGTCGGCACGGCACCCGTCCGCCTGCTCGACGAGGAGCGCCGCGAAGTGCCCGACGGCGAGGTGGGCGAGCTCTTTTCCTGCACACCCTACACCTTCGAGTGCTATTGGAAGGATCCGGCCAAGACCGCCGAAGCGTTCGACGGTGCTTGGTGCTCGGTCGGCGACCTGGCGCGCCGCGACCCGGACGGTTACATCGTCCTGGTCGACCGCAAGAGCAACATGATCATCTCGGGCGGCGAGAACATCTATCCGAGCGAGGTCGAGGCGGTCTTGGCCCAGCATCCCGCGGTCCAGGACGTGGCGGTGGTGGGGCTTCCCGACCCGCTCTGGGGCGAGCGGGTCCACGCGGTACTCGTGCTCCGCCCCGGCGCGCCGTTCGACGAGACGGCGTTCCTCGAATGGGCCCGGCCGCGTCTCGCCGGCTACAAGCGACCCCGTTCGCTGAGCCTCGTCGCGGAATCCGAGATGCCGCGGACCGCGACCGGCAAGATCCAACACAAAGTGCTGCGCGAGCGGCTCGTGCGCGGGCTCGAGGGCGGCGAGCGGGGAGCGTGAGCATGGCCGAGGGTGCGGGTGCCGTGACCGACGTGAACACCGATCCCCTTTCCTGCGCCGCTTGGGTGGCACGCTTCCTCGAGGTGCGCGGGATCGACCGGATCTTCGGCCTGCAGGGCGGCCACATCCAGCCGATCTGGGACCATTGTGCGCGTCGCGGCATCCGCATCGTCGACGTCCGCCACGAAGCGGCGGCCGTGCACATGGCGCACGCCCATGCCGAGCTCACCGGCAGCCTCGGGGTCGCCATGGTCACCGCCGGCCCGGGGGTGACCAACACCGTGACGGCGGTCGCCAACGCCCATCTGGCCCGCGCTCCGGTGCTCCTGATCGGCGGCTGTCCGCCCCGGCCGCAGGCCAACATGGGACCCCTGCAGGACATCCCGCACGTCGACATCCTGCGACCCGTGACGCGCCAGGCGCGGACCTTGCGCGTTCCGGAGCAAGTCGTGCGCGAGCTCGACGAGGCGGTGGCCCGCGCGACGGGCGATTTCGGCGAGCCCGGCCCGGTCTATGTCGAGATCCCGACCGACGTGCTGCGCACGTCCGTGCGCGAAGGGCTCGTCCTCGAGGAATGGCTGCGCCCCAAGCCCCGCCGCCTCCTCCTCCCCGACCCGGCAGCGGTCGAAGCGGCGGTCGAGGCCCTCTGGTCGGCACGGCGGCCGCTCGTGATCACCGGCCGAGGCGCGCGCGGAGCGTCCCAGGCACTGGTGCGGCTGCTCGACGCCACCCGTGCGGTCTATCTCGACACCCAGGAAAGCCGCGGCCTCGTGCCGACCGATCACCCGGCCTTCGTGGGCGCGGTGCGCGGCCAGGCGATGAGCGAGGCCGACCTCGTGCTCGTCATCGGCCGCAAGCTCGACTACCAGCTGGGCTACGGCTCGCCCGCGGTCTTTTCCGCCGCCCGTCGCTTCCTGCGGATCGCCGACAATGCCGGCGAGCTGATCGACAATCGCCGCGGCGATCCCGAGATCCTGGCCGATCCCGCCACCACGCTCGCGGCGATCGTGGAGCGGGCGGGCAACCGCGAGCCCGCGACCGACCGGAGCTGGACGGCCGCCTTGCGCCGCCGCCACGAGGAGCGCGCCGCCGCGGCCGCTCGGGCCGCCGCCGAAGCCGGGCTCGGAAGGGACGGCAAGATTCACCCCATGGCGATCTTCGCTGCGCTGCGCGAGTTCCTGCACCCCGATCACGTGGCGGTCGCCGACGGCGGTGATCTCCTGTCGTTCGCCCGGATCGGTCTCGAATCCAAGACCTACTTCGATTCGGGCGCATTCGGCTGCCTCGGCGTGGGTGTGCCCTTCGCGATCGCCGCGGCGCTCGCCTTCCCCGACCGCCAGATCGTCTCGGTCAACGGCGACGGGGCCTTCGGCTTGAATGCGATGGAGATCGACACCGCGGTCCGGCACGGCGCCCGGGCGGTCTTCGTCGTTTCGAACAACGCCGCCTGGAACATCGAGCGGTTCGACCAGGAGGCCAATTACGCCGGCCGGGTCGTGGGCACGACCTTGGCGCATTCCGATTACGCCGCCCTCGCCCGGGCGCTCGGTGCCCAGGGCGAGCGGGTCGATCGGCCGGAGGACTTGCGTCCGGCCCTCGCGCGCGCGTTCGAGAAGGCCCCCGCGGTCGTCGACGTCGTGACCTCGCAGGCCGTGGTCTCCTCCGACGCCTGGAAGGGGCTCGGCTTCGTGCCCGACTACCAGCCCTTGACGGCGTGGGACGAGGCCGAACGGAGGCGCCGGGCATGAGCTTCGGGGCCGACCTTTCGGGCAAAGTGGCGCTCGTCACCGGGGCCTCCTCGGGGCTCGGGCTGCACATGGCGAAGACGCTCGCCCGCGCCGGTGCCGCCGTGGCGCTCGCCGCCCGGCGGTTCGAGCGGGTCGAGGCCGAGGCGCGCGCCCTTTCCGAGGCCGGCGCGAAGGCCCTCGGGGTCGCTTTGGACGTGACCGATCCCGCGAGCGTGGAAGCCTGCCTCGAGGCCGTGAGGCGCGCGCTCGGCACAGCCACGATCCTCGTCAACAATGCCGGCATCGCCCACACCGAACGCGCCCTCGAGCTCGCGCCCGCGACATTCCGCGAGGTGATCGCGACCAACCTCGAAGGTGCCTTTTTCGTGGCGCGCGCTGCGGCGAAGGCGATGGTCGAGGCCGGGGTGGGCGGCAGCATCGTCAACGTGGCCTCGATTCTGGGCTTGCGCGTCGCGGGCCGGGTCGCAGCCTATGCCGCCTCCAAGGCCGGGCTCGTCCGGCTGACGGAGGCCTTGGCGCTCGAATGGGCGCGCTTCGGCATCCGGGTGAACGCCCTCGCCCCGGGCTATGTCGAAACCGACCTCAACCGAACCTTCCTTTCGAGCGAGGCGGGGCAGGCGCTCCGGCAGCGGATCCCGCAGCGCCGCTTCGGCCGACCCGAGGACCTCGACGGTCCGCTCTTGCTGCTCGCCTCCGACGCCTCGGCCTACATGACCGGGGCCGTGCTCGTGGTCGACGGCGGCCATCTCGTCGCGAGCCTCTGACCGCACGACGACGCGGCGGATCGGCCGAGCGACGGTGACTCGCTCACGGAACGCCGAGCCGCACCGGCGCGCACTGGCGGAGGGGAAGGGATTCGAACCCTCGATAGGGCTTTGAGGCCCTATAACGGTTTAGCAAACCGCCGCCTTCAGCCACTCGGCCACCCCTCCGCGGCGGCCGCTATATGGGGGGCGGCGCACCCGGCTGTCAACGCGAGGGCCCCGTTTCGGCCCCTGCACGCGCCACGGTACCCGACTCGGCTCAGAGCCCGAGATAAGCGGCCTTCACGGCCGGGTCGTCGAGCAGCGCCCGGCCCGTCCCGGCATGCGCGATGCGGCCGGTCTCGAGCACCCAGGCGCGGTCGGCAAGGGAGAGGGCGGCCACCGCGTTCTGCTCGACGAGCAGGACCGTGACGCCCTCCGCCCTGAGCCGCGCCACGGTCGCGAGGATCTGCTCGACGAGGGTGGGGGCGAGCCCCATCGAGGGCTCGTCCAAGAGCAGCAGCCGCGGCTCGGCCATGAGCGCGCGGCCGATCGCGCACATCTGCTGCTGGCCCCCGGAGAGCGCGCCCGCCGGGGTGTCGCGGCGTTCGGCGAGCTGCGGGAAGAGCGCGAAGACCCGCGCGAGATTGGCCTCCGTCCGCGCGCGCCCGCGGCGGAAGGCGCCGAGCCGGAGATTGTCCTCCACCGAAAGCGGTGCGAAGAGCTGGCGGCCCTCCGGCACCTGGACGATGCCGCGGGCCACCCGCTCGTGCGGCCGGAGCGACTCGACCGCCTCGCCCGCGAAGCGGATCGTCCCGGCGCGGACCGGCAGGACACCGGAGATGGCCCGTAACAGCGTCGTCTTGCCGGCACCGTTGGCGCCCACGAGGGCAGCGATCTCGCCCTCCGCGACCTCGAGGTCGACACCCTTCACGGCCTCGATCCGGCCGTAGCCGCAGCGCAAGCCCGAGACGCGCAGGAGCGGTTCAGGCGGCATGCGCGGTCTCGAGCCCGCGGCGGCCGAGATAGGCCTCGATCACCCGCGGGTCGCTGCGGACCTGCTGCGGCGTCCCCTCGGCGAGCACCCGGCCCTGGTCGAGGACGAGCACCCGATCCGAGATCCGCATGACGAGCTTCATGTCGTGCTCGACCAGCACGACCGCGACGCCCCTGCGGGCGATCGCGACGATGAGCCGGTCGATCTCCTCGGTCTCGACCGGGTTGCACCCGGCAGCCGGCTCGTCGAGCATGAGGACCTTGGGCTCGCAGGCGAGGGCCCGGGCGATCTCGAGCCGCTTCAAGGCACCGTAGGGCAAAGCCGCGGCCGCCTCCTCGGCCCGCTCGGCGAGACCCACGAAGGCCAAGAGGTCGCGGGCCCGCTCGCGGCTCTCGCGGTTCTCGCGCAGCACCGAGGGCAGGCCCAAAAGCTCGGCCCAGAGCCGCCGGCGCTCTTTCAAGTGGCGCCCGACCATCACGTTCTCGAGCGCGCTCATCCGGAAGAAGATCTGCAGGTTCTGGAAGGTGCGCGCCAAGCCGCGGGCGGCGAGCGCGTGCGGCGGCAGCCCGGTCACCTCGCGGCCGTCGAGCCGGACCTCGCCCGCCTGCGCGCGGTAGAGGCCCGTGACGATGTTGAACAGCGTCGTCTTGCCGGCGCCGTTCGGGCCGATGATCGCGAGCACTTCACCCGGATCGACCGCGAAGCCGACCGAATCGAGGGCCCTGAGCCCCCCGAAGGCGATCGAGATGTCGCGGGCCTCGAGGAGGCTCAAGCCGCCCTCCGCCGGGTGAGCAGGCCGGCGATGCCCGGGACGATCCCCTGCCGCAGGAAGACCATGAAGAGGATGATCAAGAGACCGAGTACGGCGTGCTCGTACTCGTGGAACAGGGTCAAGGCCTGGGGCAGGACGGTGAGGAGTGCCGCCCCCACCACCGCGCCCGGGATCGAGCCCATCCCGCCGATCACGACCATCGTGACGAGCTCGATCGAGCGCAGGAAGCCCGCGACCTCGGGGGTCACGAAGCGGTTGAAAAGCGCGAAGAGCCCGCCCGCGAGCGCGGCGTAGACCGCGGCCATCACGAAGACGACGAGCTTGTGTCGCGCGACGTCGACGCCCACGACCGAGGCCGCGACCTCGCTGTCGTGCAGGGCACGGAGCGCCCGCCCGGTCGAGCTGTCCTCGAGGTTGAGGGCGAGCCAAGCCGCGAGCAGGAGCACGATCCCGGTGATCCAGTACCAGGTCGCGGGACCGGCCACACGCCAGCCCAGCAGCTCGAGGCGCGGCACCTGGATCCCGTCCGGCCCGCCCGTGACCGGCACTTCGCTCACGAGCACGAGATGGACGAGGATGCCGAGTCCGAGCGTGGCGACCGCGAGATAGTGGCCCTTGAGGCGGAGGATCGGCCGGCCGACGAGGAAGGCCAGGACTCCCGCGGCGAGGAGGCCGAGGCCCATCGAGGCGAGCGGGTCGAGGCCCAGATGCTTGGGCCCGAGCGCGGTGGCGTAGGCACCGATGCCCATGAAGCCGGCATGGCCCAGGCTCACCTGGCCGGCCAGACCCATGAGCAAGGCGAGACCGAGGGCGGCCACCGCATTGATCCAAACGAGGGCCGCCACCCGCAGATGGAACGGCGAAGGGAACAGCAGCGGGACGAGCAGGAGGACGAGCGGGAGCGCGCCCAGGACGAGGAGCTTGGTGCGGGTGCCGGAAGCCATGGGTTTCACACGCGTTCGACCGCGCGGCGGCCCAAAAGGCCCTGCGGCATGGCCAAGAGCACGAGGAGGATGACCAAGAAGGCGACCCCGTCCTTGTAGGTCGAGGAGATCCAACCCGCCGCGAACGCCTCGAGGAGGCCGAGGACGAGACCGCTCAGCACGGCCCCCACCGGATTGCCGATTCCACCGAGCATCGCCGCCGCGAACCCTTTGAGCGCGAGGATCGTGCCGACGGCGTAGGAAGTGAGCGTGATCGGAGTCACGAGGATGCCACCCACCGCGCCGATCGCGGCCGAGATCGCGAAGGCGAGCGCGAGCACGATCCGCGTGTCGATCCCGACGAGCTCGGCCGCGAGGCGATTGGCGGCGGTGGCGCGCACCGCTTTACCGAGGAGCGTGTGCTCCATGAACAGCCAGAGCCCGAACACGATCGCCCCGGCGCCGGCCAAGACCCAGAGCGACTGCGGCAGGATCGCCGCCCCGAAAAGCCGAAGGGGCTCGTCGCCGCTGAACGCCGGCAGCGCGTGGAACTGCTTGTCGAAGACGATCTGGGCGAGCCCGCGGATCAGGATCGAGGCGCCGATCGTCACGATGATCAAGGTCACGACCGTCGCCCCCTTGGCGGGCTCGATCGCGAGGCGGTGGAGGAGCAGGCCCGTCGCGACCGCGACCGCGATCGCGAGTGCTGCGGCGAGCGGCAGCGGCAGCCCGGCCTCGAAGGCGAAAACGGTGACCATGCCGCCCAGCATCACGAACTCGCCCTGGGCGAAGTTGACCACCTCCGAGGCCTGGAAAACGAGCGTGAAGCCCAGCGCCACGAGCGCGTAGACCGCACCCGTCGTGAGACCCGCGAAGAGGAGCTGGACGAGTTCCGCCATGGGATGTCGGGGGGCCGGCCCCTCCCCTCACCTCGGGCTCAGTAGAGCAGCTTCCAGGTGCCGTTCCGGATCTCGAGCATCCGGAAGGCGGAAAGGTCGAGCCCCATGTGGTCGGTCGCGCTCATGTTGACGACCCCACCGGTGCCGACGAAGCCCTTGGTGGCCTGGAGCGCGTCGCGGACCTTGACCCCGTCGGTCGTACCCGCCCGCTGGATCGCCTGGACGAGGAGCATGAGCCCGTCATAGGCGTGGCCGCCGAAGGTGCTCACGGGCTGCTTCTGCGTGCTCTCGTAGGTGATCTTGTAGTCGAGCACGACCTTCTTCTGCGGGTCGCTGTCCGGCAGTTGTTCGGGGACGAGCATCGCCGCGGCCGGCAGCCGCACACCCTCGGCCGCCGGGCCGGCCAGGTCGATGAAGCTCTTCGAAGCCACACCGTGGCTCTGGTAGAGCGGGAGCTCGAGCCCGAGCTGGCGGACGTTGCGCGTGACGATCGCCGAGCCCTGGCCGAAATCGGCGTTGACGATGACCTCCGCCCCCGAGGCCTTGATCTTGTTGAGCTGCGGGGTCGTGTCGGTGTCGCCCGGGGCGTAGCGCTCGTCCGCGACGATCTGGATGCCGCGCTCGGGTGCCACTTTCAGGCATTGGTTGCGCATCGAGGCGCCGAACCCCGCGGTCGAGCTGATCATTCCGACCTTCGAGAAGCCGCGCTTTTTGACATCTTCGAAGATCTTCTCGCACGCCATCTTGTCGGTGTGCGGCGTCTTGAAGGTGAAGGGTTTGACCGGATCGACGATCTCGATGCCGCCCGCGAGGCTGATGAACGGGATCTGCGCGTCCTCGAAGACCGGGATCGCGGCCATCGTCGTGGCCGTGGTCGTGCCGCCCACCACCGCCACGACCTTGTCGCTCTCGACGAGCCGCGTGGCGAAGGTGCGCGCATTGTTGGCGTCGCCGCCGTCGTCGTAGATCACGAGCTCGATCTTGCGACCGAGTACCCCGCCCGCGGCGTTGATCTTCTCGGCGTACAGCTCGAGCGTGCGCTTTTCGGGGTCGCCCAAAAACGAGGCGGGACCGGTAACCGAAAGGAACGAGCCGATCTTGATCGGCTCCGCGGCCGAAAGTGGACCGGTGGCCAACAGGGCCGCGCTCGCGACCCCGAGGACGAAACGAAGTCGGTTCATGGCTGCTCTCCCCGATCGAAGTTCACGCTCAGCTCGCGAGCCGGCGGATGCCGCAACGGCGGAACCGCCCGGCTACGAAGGCCGTGTCGACGAAGGTGGCGTTGCCGGCGGGATTGGCGCCGGTGACGTGGAAGTCGCTGAAGGCCGCGGCTTGGTTCACGTAGATCCCGCCCTCGAGATCGATCGAGAGCGAGGCGCCCGCTTGCGCGAAAGCTTCGACCGCGCGGTCGACGAACCGCTCGTCGGTCGCCCAGAGGGCCGCCGTGATGGCACCTTTGCTGCGGGCCGAACGCACCGCCCGCTCGAGCGCTTCCTCGGCGTCACGGCAGCGAATCAGGAAGGAAATCGGCCCGAACCACTCCGAACACCAGGCGGCCTCGGCCTCGGCCGGAAGTATGACGACAAGGGGCGTGGCCGTGCGCGCCGGGCCGGCACCGGAAAGCGGCGTGCTGTCGCGCAGGATCCGGCCGAGCTCCCGGGCGCGTGCGATCCGCTCGAGCGTGGCTGGGTTCTGGATCGTGCCGAGCACCGCCGAAGCGCGCGCCGGATCGGAAAGAAGCTCGTCGATCGCACCCACGAGCGCCCGCGCGAAGCCGTCGAAGTCGATCGTGCCGTCACCCACCCGAATTCCCCGCTCGGGCACGAAGATGTTCTGCGGTGCCGTGCACATTTGTCCCGAATAGAGCGCCAGCGAGAAGGCGAGGTTTGCGCAGACCGCGGCAAGATCGCGGCAGCCCTGGATCACCACGGGGTTGACCCCGGCCTCCTCGGTGAACAGGAGCTTGTCGCGCAGGTTCTCCCGCAGCCACGCGCCGAAGGCGGGCGAGCCCGTGAAATCGACGATGCCGATCGCCGGATGCAGCGCGAGCTCCTTCGTGATCGGCGCGGCGCTCGAATCGACCGCGAGCTGGACGATGTCGGGATCGAAGCCTTCCTCGCGGAGCACCGCGCGCGCGGTCCGCACGGTGAGCGCCAAGGGCAGCACGGCCTTCGGGTGCGGCTTCACGATCACCGCGTTGCCGGTGACGAGCGAAGCGAACAGGCCCGGATACCCGTTCCAGGTGGGGAAGGTCGAACAGCCGATCACGAGCCCGATGCCGCGCGGCACGAGCCGCCATTCCTTGGCGAGCCGGATCGCCGGGGCCTTGCCCTGCGGCTTCTCCCAGAGCGCCCGGGTCGGGAACCGGGCCATCTCCTCCCAAGCGAGCGCCACGGCCTCGAGGCCGCGGTCCTGGGCGTGCGGCCCGCCCGCCTGGAAGGCCATGACGAAGCTCTGGCCGGTGGTGTGCTGGACGGCGTTCGCGAGCAGAAAAGACTCGCGATTGAGCCGGGCCAGGATCTCGAGCGCGATCCCGACCCGGGTTTCGACCGACGCCCGCGCCCAGGGTCCGCGGGCGCGCTCGGCCGCCGCCACGAGCGCCTCGACCTCGACCCGCGGGTAGCGGATGTCCAAGGGCTCGCCGGTCCAGGGCGAAACCTCTTCGCCCACGGGCTCGCCGCGGCTCTCCTGGTCGAGCGGGAAGAGCGTTCCGCGGAGTGCCGCGAACGCCGCTTCGGCGTCGGCCTTGGCGGTGTCGCCGTAGATCTTGCCCGAGGGCAGCTCGGGATACGGGCTCCAGAACCCCCGGCTGCGGCTCGCGGCCAGGGCCGCCTCGAGCGTGGCACGGTGCCGGGCGAACAGCTCCGCCATCTCGCCTCCCCGTATCTCCCCGAGCCTTGCCCGGGTCGCGTTCGTCGGATACCTGAACGCTCGGTCAGCGAATGGCAAGAGGGGTGCATCGAGCTTTCCGCATGGCTCGGGGCCCCGGGGAGGCGGTCATGAGCGAGCCCGTTCGGGTCGAGCCGCGCGAAGGCTTCCGGCGGATCGTCCTCGACCGCCCCGACCGGTTGAACGCCTTCGACCGGCCGATGCACGCGGCGCTCGCGGCCGCCCTCGACCGGGCCGCCGCCGACAGGGACTGTCGCGCCGTCCTTCTGACCGGCGCCGGCCGCGGTTTCTGCGCGGGGCAGGACCTGGCCGCGGTCGAGGGCGAGGCGGATCTCGGCCGGCTCTTGGCCGAGACCTGGAACCCCCTCGTCCGGAAGCTACGCGAACTCCCGGTCCCGACCGTGGCCGCCGTCAACGGGATCGCGGCCGGTGCGGGCGTCGCGCTCGCACTCGCCTGCGACCTCGTGCTCGCCGCCCGGAGCGCCCGCTTCTTCATGGCCTTTTCGAAGCTCGCGCTGGTCCCGGACAGCGGCGCCTCCTGGCACCTGCCGCGGCTTCTCGGGCCGGCTCGGGCCCGCGCGCTCGCACTCCTGGGCGATCCTCTGTCGGCCGAGGAGGCCGAGCGCTTCGGTCTCGTCTGGCGCGTGGTCGACGACGAAAAACTCCGAGGCGAGGCCGAAGCGGTTGCGGGTCGGCTCGCCCAGGGGCCGACCGCGGCCCTCGTCGCCACCCGCCACCTGCTCGAGGGCGCATGGGACCGCTCCTTCGCCGAACAGCTCGGCGAAGAGGAGCGGTTGCAGCGCGCGCTCGGCGAGGCCCCCGATTACGCGGAGGGCGTGCGCGCCTTCCTCGAGAAGCGCCCGCCCCGGTTCGGAGCCCGGTCATGAGCGAAGCGGAACGTCCCTCGGTCGAAGCCGTCGCGGCCGCCATGTGGGCGGAGGACCGGGCGAGCCGGGGCCTCGGGATGGAGCTCCTCGAGGTCGGCCCGGGCCGTGCCACGCTCGCCATGCGGATCGCCGAAACCATGGTCAACGGCCACGGCATCGCCCACGGCGGGTTCATCTTCACTCTCGCCGACAGCGCCTTCGCTTTCGCCTGCAACTGGACGGGCGAGCGGACCGTGGCGGCGCATTGCCAGATCACCTATCTGCGGCCGGCGAAGCTCGGCCAGCGCCTCGTGGCGGAAGCGGTCGAGACCTTCCGCGAGGGCCGCAACGGCATCACGGACGTGCGCGTGCGCACCGAAGAAGGCGAGACGATCGCCATGTTCCGCGGCCATTCCCGCACGATCGGCGGCAGCATCTTGTCCGGGGAGGCGAAGTCGTGAGCAGGACGCCCAAGTTCGGGCCGGCGCCCGATCCGGCCCTTCTCGACCCCATGGAGCGGGCGAGCCTCGACGAGCTGCGCGCGGTGCAGCTCGAGCGACTGAAGGCGACGCTCCGGCGCGTCTGGGAGAACGTGCCACACTACCGGGCCAAGTTCGAAGCCCACGGTGTCCACCCTGACGATCTCAAATCGCTCGCCGACCTCGCCAAGTTCCCCTTCACGACCAAGGAGGATCTGCGCGCCACTTACCCCTTCGGCCTGTTCGCCGTGCCGCGCGAGCAGGTGATCCGGCTGCACGCCTCGTCGGGGACGACCGGCAAGCCCACGGTCGTGGGCTACACCCGGGCCGACATCGACACCTGGTCGGAGGTCGTGGCCCGCTCGATCCGCGCCTCGGGCGGCCGGCCGGGGATGATCGTCCACGTGGCCTACGGCTACGGGCTCTTCACGGGCGGGCTCGGCGCCCATTACGGGGCGGAGCGGCTGGGCTGCACCGTGGTCCCGGTCTCCGGCGGCATGACCGAACGGCAGGTCCTCTTGATCGAGGATCTGAGGCCCGACGTCATCATGGTCACCCCCTCCTATATGCTCGCGATCCTCGACGAGTTCCGCCGTCAGGGCAAAGATCCGCGCGCTAGTTCCCTGAAGATCGGGATCTTCGGCGCGGAGCCCTGGACCGATGCGATGCGCTTCGAGATCGAGGACAGTTTCGACATGCACGCGGTCGACATCTACGGGCTTTCCGAGGTGATCGGGCCGGGTGTCGCCAACGAGTGCGTCGAGACCAAGGATGGGCTTCACGTTTGGGAGGATCATTTCTATCCCGAGATCGTCGACCCGCAAACGGGTGAAGTGTTGCCCGAGGGCTCGTTCGGCGAGCTCGTCTTCACCACGCTCACCAAGGAAGCGATGCCGGTGATCCGCTACCGCACCCGCGACTTGACGCGGCTCCTGCCCGGTACGGCACGGCCCTCGATGCGGCGGATCGAGAAGATCACCGGCCGCAGCGACGACATGCTGATCATCCGCGGCGTCAACCTCTTCCCGTCGCAGATCGAAGAGCAGATCCTCGCGACCGACGGCCTCGCCCCGCACTACGAGCTCCGGGTCACCCGCGAGGGCCGGCTCGACGAGCTCACCGTGCGCGTCGAGGCCGCTCCCAAGGCGGCCGCGCACGAGGCGCGGTTGATCCTGGCCGAGCGGCTGCAGCACCACATCAAGAGCGTGATCGGGGTGACCTGCACGGTCGAAGTCGTGGAACCGGGCGCGATCGAGCGGTCGATCGGCAAAGCCAAGCGGATCGTCGATCTGCGCCCCAAGGGCTGAGCCAGGTGGGACGACCCCGTTCGGCCGACTACGAGGCCAAGCGCCGGCGTATCCTCGAGGTCGCGGCCCCGCTCTTCGCCCGCCACGGCTACGACCGCACCTCGCTCGCGATGATCGGTCAGGCAGCCGGCGTGGCGAAGTCGCTCGTCTACCATTACTACCGCGACAAGGACGCGGTCCTGGCCGACCTCTTGCGCCGCCATCTCGAAGAGCTCGTGGCGGCGGTCGAGGCGGCGGCCGTGCTCGACGAGCGGCCGCCCGAGCGGCGCCTCGCCGACATGGCGGCAGCACTCCTCGAGCGTTACCGCGACGCGGATGCCGAGCACGAGGTGCAGATCGCCCACCTCAAGCTCTTGCCCGAGCCCGTGCGCGAGGAGCTCTACGCGCTCGAGCGCCGGCTCGTGCGGCTCTTCACCGAGGCGCTGCTGGCGGTCGAGCCGGCCCTCGCGGGCGATCGCCGGCACCTCAAGCCCTTGGTCATGAGCCTGTTCGGCATGCTCAATTGGGCGTTCTTGTGGTTCCGCGAGGACGGCCCCATGGACCGCCGCGGCTACGCCGAGCTCGCGACGCGGCTCGTGCTGGGGGGTGCCCGGGCGATCGCCGCCGAACGGGCGCCGTACGACGGGCCGGCGGCCCGGCCGTTCGCTCAGGCCGCGTCGTAGTCGACCGCGAGCTCGGTGCTCCGGGGCCGGCTCTGGCAGGTCAACACATAGCCCGCGGTGAGTTCCCAATCGCGCAAGGAATAATTTTCGTCCATCGCGACCTCGCCCCTGGTCAACCGAGCCCGGCAAGTGCAGCACATCCCGGCACGGCACGACCAGGGCGCATCGATGCCCGCGCGCAAGACGGCCTCGAGGACCGTCTCACCCTCGTGCATGGCGAGCTCGGACGTGACCCCGTCGAGCGTGACCTGGAGCCGCGCCACGGCCGGCGCGGTCTCGGCCGCGACCTCGCGCCGCCGCGCCGCGCGCTTCGGCCCCTCGGCCGGGGTGAAGCGCTCGACGAGGACCCGCTCGGCCGGGACGCCCATCGCGGCGAGCGTCGCCGCGCATTCCTCCGGCAGCCCCGGCGGGCCGCAAATGTACGCGAGGTCGATCGTCTCCGGTGGCAAAAGCCGCGGCAGAAGGGTTTCGAGATGCGCCCGGTCGATCCGCCCGTGCAGCACGGGGAGCTCGCACGCCTCGCGGGAAAGGAGGTGGACGAGGGCGAACCGCTCGAGGTGGCGATCCTTGAGGTCCTCGAGCTCGCCCTTGAACATGACGTCGGTACGCGTGCGGTTGCCGTAGAGGAGCACGAGACGCGAGCGGGGCTCGCCGCGCAGGAGCGCATGGGCGATCGACAGGATCGGGGTGATGCCGGAGCCGGCGGCGATCGCGAGCACCAGACGGGCGCGTGCCGGGTCCGGCTCGAAGGTGAAGCGGCCCTCGGGGGGCATAGCCTCCAACATCTCGCCCGGGGCGAGCTTCTCGTTCGCCCAGGTCGAGAAGAGCCCGCCCGGCACGCGCTTGATGCCGACCCGGAGCACCCCTTCGGCCGGATCGGCGCAGATCGAATAGCTGCGCCGGATCTCCTCGCCGTCGAACACCCGCCGGAACGTCAGGTACTGCCCGGCGGTGAAGCGGAACCGCTCGCGCGCCTCCTCGGGCGGGGCGAGCGTGACCGCGATCGAATCGGCCGTGAGCCGCTCGGTGGCGGTGACGAGAAGCGGCCAGAAACGGCTACCCGACATGTTCCGTCGTCTCCCGGCGCCCGTAGCGGCGGACGCCTCAGAGGCACTTGAAACGGTCGAACGGCTCGCGGCAGGTGCGGCAGCGCCAGAGCGCTTTGCAGGGCGTCGAACCGAAGCGGGAGATCTCCTCGGTCTCGGTGCTGCCGCAGCGCGGGCAGGCGACCGGCGCATCCGGGTCGGCCCGCGGAGGCGGCGGTGCGATGCCGTAGCGTCGGAGCGCGGCGCGCCCTTCGGGTGTGATCCAATCGGTCGTCCAGGCCGGGCTCAAGACGAGGTTGACGCGCGCCTCGGCGATGCCCGCGGCGGCGAGTGCGGCGCGGACCTCCTCGGCGATCGCCCGGGTCGCGGGGCAACCCGTATAGGTCGGGGTGAGATCGACCTCGACCGCCCCGTCGGCGGCGAGCCGCACCGCCCGGACCATGCCGAGGTCGGCGATCGTGACGACCGGAATCTCGGGATCGGGCACGGCCGAGACGGCCTCGATCGCCCGCTCCAGCCGGTCGAGGGCGACGGTACTCACCAAACGGCTCCCGGATAGGCTCGCGGCAGATGCTGCATGACCGCGAGCATGTGGCCCAAATGTTCGGTGTGGACGCCCCTGAGCCCGCCCGTCTGCATCCAAGTCGGCGCGGGGAGCGGTAGTGTGGCCTCGGCGAAGAGCCGATCGAGCGTCTCCTCGAAGGCCGGGCGGAGGCTCGCCGGATCGGGCGCGATGCCCGCCTCGATCATGGCCTCGCCGACCTCGTCGAGCTCGAAGAACTCGCCCGTGTAGGGCCAGAGTGCGTCGACGGCCTCGAGTGTCCGGCGTCGGCTATCCTCGGTCCCGTCGCCGAGGCGCACGAGCCAGGCCCCGGCGTGGCGCAGATGATAGGCGACCTCCTTCTCCGCCTTCTCGGCGATCTCCGCGAGCGTGCGGTCGCTCGAGCTCCGCGCGAGCTGCCAATAGGGGTGGAAGAACGCGGAAAAGAAGGTCTGGCGGACGATCGTGAAGGCGAAATCGCCACGCGGCAGTTCGCAGATCAAAAAATTCCGGAATTGCGATGCGTCGCGCAAGTAAGCGTAATCGTCTTCACTCCGGCCTTTACCCTCGACCGTTGCCGCGTACTGATAGAGGAGCCGCGCCTGCCCCAAAAGGTCGAGGGCTATGTTCGTGAGCGCCAGATCTTCTTCGAGCATCGGTGCGTGGCCGCACCATTCGGAAAGTCGGTGCGAGAGGACGAGCGCACTGTCGGCGAGCCGCAGCAGGTAGACGAGATGCGGCGTCTCCTCGCACCTCCCCGGCCGCTCGGCCGCTCACATGTGCCCGACTTCCTCGGGGATCTCGTAGAAGCTCGGATGGCGGTAGATCTTGGCCGCCGTGGGCTCGAAGAGCGGCCCCCTGTCGGCCGGGTCGGAAGCGGTGATCGCAGCCGAAGGCACGACCCAGATCGACAGCCCCTCACCGCGCCGGGTGTAAGTGTCACGCGCAGCTTGGAGCGCCATCTCCGCATCCGCGGCGTGCACCGAGCCCACGTGACGATGGGCGAGCCCGGTACGCGAGCGGATGAACACTTCCCAAAGCGGCATCTTGGCTTCGGCCATGGCGGTCACTCCGCGGCGATGCGCTGCGCCCGTTCGCGCGCCCGCTTCTTGGCAGCATGGGCGAGCGCCGCCTCGCGAACCCAGGCTCCCTCCTCGTGTGCCTTGCGGCGGGCGGCGAGCCGCTCGCGGTTGCAGGGTCCGTGGCCTGCCAGCACCCGCTTGAACTCCTCCCAGTCGATCTTCCCGAACCGCCAATGCCCCGTGGCCTCGTCGTAGCGCAGCTCGGGGTCGGGGAAGGTCAGGCCCAGATAGAGCCCTTGCGGGACCGTGGCGTCGACGAACTTCTGGCGCAGCTCGTCGTTGGTGAATCGCTTGATCTTCCAGCGCATCGACTGCTCGGTGTGCTGGCTCTCGGAATCCGGCGGGCCGAACATCATGAGCGACGGCCACCACCACCGGTTCAAGGCATCCTGCGCCATGGCCTTCTGTTCGGGCGTGCCGCGGCAGAGTGTGAGCATGATCTCGTAGCCCTGGCGCTGGTGGAAGCTTTCCTCCTTGCAGATTCGGATCATCGCCCGGGCGTAGGGCCCGTAGGAGGTCCGGCAGAGCGGGATCTGGTTCATGATCGCCGCCCCGTCGACGAGCCAGCCGATACAGCCGATGTCGGCCCAGGTGAGGGTGGGATAGTTGAAGATCGAGCTGTATTTGGCCTTGCCGGCGAGCAGTTGCTCGTAGAGCTCTTCGCGCGACACACCCAAGGTCTCGGCCGCGGCGTAGAGATAGAGCCCGTGGCCCCCTTCGTCTTGGACCTTGGCCAAGAGCGTCGCCTTCCGGCGCAGGGACGGGGCCCGCGTGATCCAGTTCCCTTCGGGCAGCATGCCCACGACCTCGGAATGGGCGTGCTGGCCGATCTGGCGGATCAGCGTGCGGCGGTACGCCTCGGGCATCCAATCGTTCGGTTCGATCCGCTCCTCGGCGTCGATACGTGCCTGGAACGCCGCGAGCTTCTCCGGATCCTCGACGATCCGGGGCCCCTCGACCCGCTCGTTGAGTGCCTGGCTGTACACGGCCCGACCTCCCTGCCCGACACAGCATACCTTACGAAAAATCGGCCACGTGTTCAAGCCGTGTAAGATGTGGCCGGATCCTCCGTTCTCGCCGAAAGATCGGCGAAGCGAGCCCGAAGCTCGGGCCCGGGCGGCGGCAGGGGACCGGCCTCGGTCGTGGCGTGCGCGTCGAGCCAGGCCTCGGAAGGTTCGAGCAGCCGGTGCCAGAGCCGGCCGCAGAGCGCCCGGGCGGCGGGCTTCGGCCAATCGGCCGGCAGGAGCGGGGTGGGCAGAAGCGGGTCTTTCAAGACCACGCGGCGATAGTCGTGGATCAGGAGGAGCCGGGCCACGAGGGCGGAAAGCGGCTCGACGGGTCGATCGTCGGCGAGCGCCGGCTCCCATTGCGCGAGGAACCGGCGGTAGCGGGCGGCGATCGCCTCGAGCGGCCAGGCGAGCGCCGCGAGCGCCGGCCCCTGGCCCGTCGCCGGCTCGGCTGCGAGCCGCAAGACACCCCGGAGATCGGGCACCGCCCGCCCGTGGGGCGCCACGAACACCCCGGGCGCGATCGCGGCGAAGCCCGCCGCCTCGAGAGCGTCGCGCGCGCGCTCGCGATCGGCTTGCGGCCCCAGGACGGCGAGCTCGAGCCGGCCCTCTTCGTCGGCCGGTGGCGGCCCGTAGATCCGCCGGGTCGCTTCGGCGAAGACCGCCTCACCGGCCCGCGCGAGACGATAGAACGCCCGCCGGCCCACGCGCCGCCGTTCGAGCCAACCCTCCGCCGAAAGCCGGGAGGCCGCGGTCCGCACGACACCCTCGGCGATCCCCATGGCCGCCATGATCTCGATAAGCGAGACGACCGAGAGCTCGCCGCCGCGCGGCACGATGGCGTCACCGAAGAGCGTGACGATGAGCGAGCCCGTGCGGTGCGGGCCGTCGTGCAGGGCGGCGAGGCGCGGGGCGAGCCAAGACGGCGGGTCGATCACGCCCGCGGTCCATGGCACGATCGACGCCTTTCGGGAAGATCGCCGGTCGTGACGTGGCATGCCGCCCGGCTTCCCCATATGAAGGGGCGTACGGTCTGCCGCGGCGCCACCGAAGGGCGCCGATCCCTGCCTTTTCGAGGAGACATGGAGCACGACGTTTTCCCCGCCGGGACCGGCGACATTCTCCTTTACCTCGCCGCCGCGGGGATCGTCGTGCCGCTCCTCCAGCGGTTCGGCGTCGGTCAAGTCACGGCCTTCCTCGTGCTAGGCGCCCTGCTCGGCCCGCACGTCGCGGGTCGGCTCGCCGAGCTAGCGCCGTGGCTCGGCGTCGTCACGTTCAAGGACCCCGAGATGCTCGAGCGACTGGGCGGGCTCGGTGTCGTCTTTCTCCTGTTCGTGCTCGGCCTCGAGCTCTCGCTCGACCGGCTCGCCGCACTCCGCCGCTGGATCGTCGGGCTCGGCAGCCTTCAGGTGGCGGTGACCGGGGCGGTGATCGCGGCGATCGCCGCGGCCTTCGGCAACGGCCTCTCGGCCTCAGTCCTCTTGGGCCTGAGCCTCGCCCTTTCCTCGACCGCGGTCGTCATGCAGCTGTTGATCGAGCAGCGGCGGCAGACGACCGAGGCCGGCCGGGTCGCCTTCGCCGTCCTCTTGGCGCAGGACATCGCGGTCGTCCCGATCCTCCTGCTCGTGGGGCTCTTGACCGGGCTCGCCGCGGCCGACCCCTGGGGTGCCCTCGTCGAGACGCTCGCCTTGACCGCTTTGGCGTTCGGCTCGCTGCTGCTGCTCGGGCCGCGGGTGATCCGCCCGCTCCTGCGCCTGGCGAGCCGCGCCGGCGGTCGCGAGGTCCTGGTCGCCGCGGCCCTCCTCCTCGTGATCGGCAGTGCGGGGATCACCGCCGGAGCCGGCGCCTCGCCGGCGCTCGGCGCCTTCGTCGCCGGCGTGCTGTTGGCCGAGAGCGAGTTCCGCCACACGATCGAGGCCGACATCGAGCCCTTCAAGGGCCTCCTCCTCGGGCTCTTCTTCGTCACGGTCGGGACCGGCGTCGATCCGCTCGCGATCTTGCCGGAGCTGCCGCTCGTGCTCCTCTCGGTCCTCGGTCTCGCGGCGATCAAGGCCACCCTCGTGGTGGCACTCGGCGCCGGGTTGGGCTTGGCCCTGCCGGTCGCCCTGGAGGTCGGGATCCTCTTGGGCCAGGGCGGCGAGTTCGCCCTCGTGGTCGTGGCCCTGGCCCAGCGCGGTGGGCTCGTCCCGGCCGAAACCGCCCGCTTCATGGTCGCGGTCGTGTTGGTCTCGATGCTCGCTTCGCCGCTGCTCGCCCGGCTCGGCCCGGCGCTCGCCGAGCGGCTCCGGGCGCGGCAGCGGGCCGCCCCGGCCGCCACGCCCGAGTTGCCGCCGGTCGCCCAAGAGGTCGGCCACGTGGTGATCGCCGGATTCGGCCGGGTCGGCCGCACCGTGGCGCAGATCCTGGACCAGGCCGCGATCCCCTGGCTCGCCCTCGACCTCGATGCCGCCCGCGTCGCCGAGGAGCGGGCCCGCGGCCGGCCGGTCTACGTGGGCGACGCCGGTCGGCCGGAGATCCTCGCTCGGCTCCGGCTCGAAGAAGCCCAGGCGTTTATCGTCACCCTCGATCAGCCGGCCACGGCCGAGCGAACGGTGACGGCCGCTCGCCGGATCGCGAGCCGCTTGCCGATCGTCGCCCGCGCCCGCGACGCCGCCCACGCCCGAAAACTCCTCGAGCTCGGCGCCGATGCGGTCGTACCCGAGGCCGTGGAGGCGAGCCTGCAGCTCGCCGGCCGCGCCTTCGAAATCGTAGGCCTGCCGGCCGAGGAGGTGGCGCTGCGCCTCGCTCGCGAACGGGACCTCCTGCTCGCTCCCGAGGCGACGTGAGCGCGGGCCGCCCCGCTCAGGCCAGCGCCAAGCCGAGCCGCCCCGCGAGATCCTGGACGAACTGGAACGCGACCCGCCCGGAGCGGGCGCCGCGGGTGGTCGCCCATTCGAGCGCCTCGCGCCGCAGCCGCTCGGGCTCGACCGGCAGGGCGAAGTGTTCGGCGTAGCGCTGGACCATCTCAAGGTAGACCTCCTGCGAGCAGGGGTGGAAGCCGAGCCAGAGGCCGAACCGGTCGGAAAGCGAAACCTTCTCCTCGACCGCCTCGGAAGGGTTGATCGCGGTCGAGCGCTCGTTCTCGATCATCTGCCGCGGCATCAGGTGCCGCCGGTTGGAGGTGGCGTAGAACAGGACGTTGGCCGGCCGCCCCTCGATCCCGCCCTCGAGCACCGCCTTCAACGATTTGTAGGAGGTGTCGTCCTGGTCGAAGGAGAGATCGTCGCAGAAGATCACGCAGCGCCGCGGCGTTCCCGCCAGGATCTGCAAAAGTCTCGGCAGGGCTTCGATGTCCTCGCGGTGGATCTCGATCAACTTCAACGGCCCGAGCCCCTCGGCGTTGACCCGGGCGTGGACCGCCTTCACGAGCGAGCTCTTGCCCATCCCGCGCGCCCCCCAAAGGAGCGCGTTGTTGGCCGGGAGGCCACGGGCGAAGCGACGGGTGTTGTCGAGCAGGATCTGCGCCACCCGGTCGATCCCGCACAGAAGATCGAGCTCGACCCGGTGCACCTTGGCGACCGGCCGGAGCCGCTCGCCGCCCTCGAAGACGAAGGCCTCGGCCAGGTCGAGGTCGACCGGCTCGGGCGACGGCGGGGCGAGCCGTTCGAGCGCCGCGGCGATGCGGCCGAGAAGGGGGAGGAGCTCGGGATCGCTCATCGGGACTTCCGGGCGGGGCGGCGGGGCGCCGGGCTGCGCCGCGGGCGCAGAGGTTAGCAGCGCAAGGTGCGGCGACAAGGCCCGGCCGGTCGCCGACCGTGGTTGCATCCCGCCCTCCCCCCGCTATAGTCCAGGACCGATCGGCCTCACCACCCTCCGAGGACCCCATGCTGGTTTCTCCGGCCTACGCCCAGGCCTCGGGCGCCGGGGGCGGCGACGTGTTCGTCTCGCTCTTGCCCCTGGTGTTGATTTTCATCGTCTTCTGGTTCCTGCTGATCCGCCCGCAGCAGCAGAAAATGAAGCAGCACAAGGCGATGCTCGAAGCGCTCAAGAAGGGCGATCAGGTTTTGACCGGCGGCGGCATCGTCGGCAAGGTCACCCGCCTCGATCCCGACGGCATGGTGATGGTCGAGATCGCCCAGGGCGTGCAGGTCAAGGTCGTCAAAAGCACGATCTCCGACGTGCTGACCAAGCCCGCCCCGGCGGCCAACGAGAACGCCGGCGCCCCGAGCGGCAGCGCCGGGCCGGGCGCGGGCGGCTTCTTGAGCCGGTTCTTCAAGCGCTGAGCCCTCGGCCGTGCGCATCCCCGCCTGGAAGCGCTGGCTCGTGGCCGTCGTCTGCGTCGTGGCCGTCCTCGCGCTCGTGCCGAACTTCCTTTCGCGCGAGACGGTGGACCGTCTGCCCGATTTCTTGCCCAAGAACCACGTCGTGCTCGGGCTCGATCTGCAGGGTGGCTCCCAGCTCCTGCTGGAGGTCGACGCGAAAGCCGTCGTGAAGGACCGGCTCGAGCAGCTCGTGGGCGAGGTGCGCGCGGCGTTGCGGCCGGCGCAGATCGGCTATCGCGGCCTCGGTGTGCAGGGCGAAGCGGTGGTCCTCACCCTCACCGATCCGAGCAAGCTCGACCAGGCGCTCTCCGAGCTCGCCAAAATCAACCCGCTTCTCCCGGCGGCCGGCTTCGGCGCCGGGTCGATTCGCGAGCTCGAGATCGAGGGCCGGAACGACGGTCGGATCCACATCGCCCTCTCCGAGCGGGCCCGCGCCGAACGGATCGGCGCGGCGGTCACGCAAGCGCTCGAGGTGGTCCGCCGGCGGATCGACGAGCTCGGCACCCGCGAGGCCTCGATCCAGCGGCAAGGTGTCGATCGGATCCTCGTCCAGGTGCCGGGCGAGCGCAACCCGGAGGCGATCAAGCGGCTGTTGGGTAAGACCGCCCGGCTCACCTTCCACATGGTGGCGATGGAGGTCGATCCGGCCGAAGTCCGCGCCGGCCGCGGCCCGGCCGGTGTCATGTTGGTCGAATCGGCCGAGCGGTCGGGGTCGCGCGAGTGGGTGCTCTACCGCCAGGTCGAGCTCTCGGGCGAAAACCTCGTCGACGCCCAAGCCACCTTCCAGAACAACGAGCCCGTGGTGAGCTTCCGCTTCGACAGCCAAGGCGCACGCAAGTTCGCCCGCATCACCCAGGAGAACGTCGGCAAGCTCTTCGCCATCGTGCTCGACGACAAAGTGATCTCCGCACCGCGGATCCGCGAGCCGATCCTCGGCGGCTCGGGCATCATCTCCGGCAGCTTCACCACCGAGACCGCCAACGAGCTCGCCGTGCTGTTGCGAGCGGGGGCCCTTCCCGCGCCCTTGACGGTCATCGAGGAGCGCACGGTCGGGCCCGATCTCGGCGCCGATTCGATCCGCGCCGGGGTGATCGCCTCGATCGTGGCGCTCGTCGCGGTGATCGTCTTCATGGTCCTCTATTATGGCCTGTTCGGCGTGATCGCCGATCTCGCCTTGCTCTTGAACCTCGTGCTGATCGTCGCCGCCATGTCGCTCCTCGGCGCCACGCTCACGCTTCCGGGGATCGCCGGGATCGTCTTGACGATGGGCATGGCGGTCGATTCGAACGTCTTGATCTTCGAGCGGATCCACGAGGAGGTGCGGACCGGCCGGACGCCCCTTTCGGCGCTCGAGACCGGCTTCGACGAGGCGCTGCGCACCATCGTCGACGCCAATCTCACGACGCTCATCGCCGGGGCCGTGCTGTTCCAGTTCGGCACCGGGCCGATCAAGGGCTTCGCGGTCACCCTCGTGATCGGCGTGATCACCACCATGTTCACCGCCGTGACCGTGACCCGGATCATGGTCGCCGCCTGGTACTGGCGCGCCCGTCCGGCGCAGCTCGCCGTCTGAGGCCCCGATGCGCGTCCTGCCCCGGATCGTTCCCGACGGTACGAACTTCCCGTTCTTCCGCTACCGTCACTGGGCGTTCGCCGCTTCGGTGGTGGTGATCGTCGCGGCGATCGTCATGATGCTCGTGCGCGGCTTCAATCTCGGCATCGACTTCGCGGGCGGCATCCTGCTCGAGGTCAAGACCCCGGGCCCGGCGCGGCTCGCCGAGATGCGCACCACGCTCGGCGGGCTCGGCCTCGGCGAGGTGGCGTTGCAGGAGGCGGGTTCGAGCGACCTCGTACTGATCCGCGTGGTCCGCCAGCCCGGCGACGAGAGCGCCCAGCAGGCGGCGATCGAGAAGATCAAGCAAGCGCTCGACCAGAGCTTCGGTCCCGGCCTCGACTATCGCCGGGCCGAATTCGTCGGCCCCAAGGTCGGCGAGGAGTTGCGCCGGGCCGGCACGCTCGCCGTGGTCATCGCGCTCGTCCTGGTACTGGTCTATCTCTGGTTCCGCTTCGAGTGGCAATTCGGCGTCGGCGCGATCCTCGCCTGTGTCCACGACGTCTTCGCGGTCCTGCTCGTCTTCACGGTGAGCGATCTCGAGTTCAACCTGTCGTCGATCGCGGCGATCTTGACCGTGGTCGGCTATTCCCTGAACGACACGGTCGTCGTGTTCGACCGCGTCCGGGAGAATCTGCGCCGCTACAAGACCCTGCCGATCGACCAGCTGATCGACAAGAGCGTCAACGAGACATTGGCCCGTACCGTGATGACCACGGCCACCACTCTGTTGGCGCTTTTGGCGCTCTACCTGTTCGGCGGACCGGTCATCCAGGGCTTCGTCTTCGCGATGCTGTTCGGGATCCTGGTCGGCACCTATTCGACCACCTACATCGCCGCCCCCGTCCTCTACTATCTGAAGCTCCGCCCCGCGGCCCTCGCGGCCGGCGAGTCGGCGCCGCGGCCCGGTTGAGCGCCGGTGGAGCTGCGACCCGTCCCGACCGGTGAGCGACCCTTCGTCCGCGCCTACCGGCCCGGCGGCTTCACGATCGGCGTGACCCGTTGGGAGGGCTCGGTCCTCTTGTTACCGGATCGGGTGGAGCGTTGGGCACCGCTCGATCCCGAGGCGTTGCGAGCCGACGACCTGCACGCCCTACGCCCG
>Ga0308415_1000091_pt1 | contig 34674 bp, 28 predicted proteins | sample HotsprSampleOS55_FD_203465 | JGI IMG/M metagenome (GOLD analysis project Ga0308415, IMG submission 203465) | Hot spring phototrophic mat microbial communities from Octopus Spring, Yellowstone National Park, Wyoming, United States - 20090730_OS55 ... | reverse complement strand
TGCCCAACGTCCTGGAGATGGTGCGTGAAGGGTTGATCACGACGACGACAGTTGAGGTGATCAAATACACCTCGCGCGCGATCGGTCCGTTCCCGGCGCACCTCACCGTCGCCGATGTGATGACCCGCCAGGTGGTCAGTGTGCGTCCCGATACGCCGGTCGCCGAGATTGTCGCGCTGTTGATTGACCACGCGCTGCGCTCGGCGCCGGTCGTCGATGCGGCGAACCGTGTGATCGGCATTATTACCGACGGCGACCTGCTCACCCGCGGCGCGACGGAATTGCCGCTGGCGTTGCAGCGCGAACTGTCGCTGGCGGAGCGTGCAGCGACGATCGAAATCCTTGCAGCGCACCCGCACATCGCAGCCGATCTGATGACCCCCAATCCGATCACATTACCGGAGACCACGCCGCTGGCAGAGGCGGCGGCAGTGATGGCGGATCGCGGCTTGAAACGTATTCCAGTTGTTGATGCGCAACAACGCCTGGTCGGCATGGTCAGCCGTTCTGATCTCCTTGCCACCGTCGCAGAAGGGTTGCGCCAGCGTCCCGCCACACCCTTCAGGCAGCCAGATGGCGCACCCAAAACGGTTGGTGAGATCATGATCACCGATGTTCCGACCGTCCAACCCAACACTCCGCTCGCAGAGACGCTTGATCGCCTGCTTGAAACCGACAAGCGACGCGTGATCGTCGTTGATGGTGAGCGCCGGGTCATTGGAATCATCACCGATGGCGATGTCATGCGGCGCGCTGCAAAACGGGTGCGTCCCGGCGCGCTACGTGCCCTGGCGGCGTGGTTCGGCGGCGGCGCCCGTCTGCCTGGGCTTGAAGTCGCTGCTGAGGGGCGTACTGCCGCCGATGTGATGACCTCCCCAGTCGTGACGCTGCTGACCGATGCGCCGATTGCCGATGCTGTGCGCCTGATGATGGCACATAGGATCAAGCGGATTCCGGTTGTCGATGCCGATGGGCGGTTGGTGGGAATGGTCGGGCGAGCAGAAGTGCTGGCGGCGTTGAGTCGGGGATAGCGGCTTCGATAATGCCCCACATCCCCCTAACCTGTGTTACACTATTACATTGTTCCACACCAACCCTACACCCACATATTACTCCTGTCGTCTTATCTTATGTAGAGCGTGAGGCCGTACCGTGACCGACACAAAAATTATCTATTCCATGATTCGGGTCGGGAAGATTGTGCCACCAAACCGGCAGGTACTGAAGGATATTTCGCTCTCGTACTTCTACGGCGCCAAAATCGGCGTGATTGGACTCAACGGCGCCGGCAAATCGACCCTGTTGCGCATCATGGCAGGCGTTGACCGTGATTTCTTTGGTGAAACGGTCATCGCACCAGGGTACACCGTCGGTTTCCTGGAACAGGAACCGCGCCTCGACGACTCACTCACCGTCCGGCAGACGGTCGAGCAGGGGGTGCAACCGATTGTCGATCTCTTGCGACGCTACGACGAGGTGAACGAACGGTTCGGCGATTCGGACGCCGATATGGACGCGCTGATTGCCGAGCAGGCAGCATTGCAGGAACAACTGGATCATCTCGACGCGTGGGATCTCGACAGTCGGCTGGAACTGGCGATGGATGCCCTGCGCTGTCCGCCCGGCGACACGCCAGTTGCCGTGCTGTCGGGAGGAGAGCGCCGACGGGTGGCGCTCTGCCGTTTGTTGCTCCAGAAACCGGACATTCTGCTCCTCGACGAGCCGACCAACCACCTTGACGCCGAATCGGTCGCCTGGCTTGAACGTCACCTGCAAGCATACCCAGGCACAGTGATCTGCGTTACCCACGATCGTCGGTTCCTCAACAATGTGGCTGAATGGATCCTGGAACTGGACCGCGGCATGGGCATCCCCTGGCGCGGCAACTACTCATCATGGCTGGTTCAGAAGCAGCAGCAGATCGCAGCTGCCGAGAAAGCCGAGAGTCTACGGCAGAAGACGCTGGCGCGCGAACTGGAGTGGATCAATGCTTCACCCCACGCACGTCAGGCAAAGAGCAAAGCGCGTATCGCTGCCTATGAACAACTCCTCAACCAGAGCGCCGAGCGCGCCGAGCGCGAGCTGGAAATCTATATCCCTCCTGGTCCACGCCTTGGTGACCTTGTCATTCGCGCCGAGCATGTGACGAAGGCATATGGCGACAAACTTCTGTACGACGACCTGACGTTTGATGTGCCGCCTGGCGCAATCGTTGGCATCATCGGTCCGAACGGCGCTGGCAAAACCACCCTGTTCCGCATGATCACCGGGCAGGAGCATCCTGACAGCGGCACTTTGATTGTCGGTCCATCGGTGAAGCTAGGGTATGTCGATCAGAGTCGCGACTCGCTGAATCCGGATCGCACGGTGTGGGAAGAGATCTCCGGTGGCGATGAGGTAATCATGCTTGGCAACCGACAGGTTAACTCGCGTTCGTATGTGGCGCGCTTCAACTTCACCGGCGCTGACCAGCAGAAGAAGGTGGGAACCCTTTCCGGCGGCGAACGCAACCGGGTGCACCTGGCGAAAGTGCTTCGTTCAGGCGCGAATGTGCTATTACTCGACGAGCCAACAAACGATCTCGATGTCCACACCCTGCGAGCGCTGGAAGACGCGCTTATTAATTTCGCTGGAAGCGCGCTCATCATTTCCCATGATCGCTGGTTCCTTGATCGGGTTGCGACCCATATTCTGGCGTTCGAGAATGAATCGAGCGTTGTCTGGTTTCCCGGCACATATAGCGAATACGAGGAGGACCGTCGACGTCGCCTCGGCAAAGCAGCTGATCAACCGCACCGTACCGTGTACCGTCGCCTGACGCGCGAATAAGCGTGCTATCGTTCCTTTTCGGCCCATTTGTTACTCAAATGTTACTGTTATTAGACAATTAAGGCATAATGGAGGGAATCGTGATATATGTCACAAGACGTCGGGAGGGGAGATCTAACCATGGAGACGTCAGTGATAGAGGTCCCAGCGTATGTAACAAACGAGAAGCTGATACGCTGGGTTCAGGAGATGGCTGATCTGTGCAAACCGGATCGCATCTACTGGTGCGACGGCTCAAAAGCGGAGTACGATGCGCTATGTGAGCAACTTGTTCGGGCGGGGACGTTTATTCGATTGAACCAGGAGAAGTGGCCCGGATGCTACCTGGCGCGTTCTGATCCAAGCGATGTAGCGCGTGTCGAAGATCGCACCTTCATCTGTAGCGTCAGCCGCAGCGATGCGGGACCGACCAACCACTGGATGTCCCCCAAAGAAATGAAAGAGACACTGATCCCGCTTTTTAATGGTTCAATGCGCGGGCGCACCATGTACGTCGTCCCCTTCTGCATGGGTCCAATTGGCTCGCCGCTCGCTCTGATTGGTGTCCAGATCACCGACTCGGCGTACGTTGTCGTGAATATGTGGATCATGACGCGGATCGGGAAGAAAGTCATCGATGCGTTGGGTAATAATGATTTTATTCCCTGCCTGCACTCAGTCGGCGCACCGCTTGCACCCGGACAGAAGGATGTGCCCTGGCCCTGCAATCCGACGGTCAAGTATATCGTCCACTTCCCGGAAGAGCGCATGATCTGGTCGTATGGCAGCGGGTATGGCGGCAACGCTTTGCTAGGCAAGAAGTGTCTAGCATTGCGCATTGCATCAGTTATCGCTCGTGACGAAGGATGGCTCGCGGAGCACATGCTCATCCTGGGGGTCAAGGATCCGAAAGGACGCAAAACTTACGTCGCAGCTGCGTTTCCCAGTGCCTGCGGTAAGACCAACTTTGCCATGCTCATCCCACCTAAACCCTTTCAGGAAGAGGGATGGGAAGTGACAACCGTCGGTGATGACATCGCCTGGATCAAGCCCGGACCTGACGGTCGCCTGTATGCAATTAATCCAGAGACTGGCTATTTCGGAGTCGCTCCTGGCACTTCATACGCGACAAACCCGAATGCAATGATCACGCTGTCGCGTAACACCATCTTCACCAATGTTGCGCTGACGCCCGATGGCGGCGTCTGGTGGGAAGGAATGACGAAAGATCCGCCGCCAGAGGCGATCGATTGGCGAGGGCACTACTGGACGCCCGAGTCAGGTCGACGAGCAGCGCATCCGAATGCGCGCTTCACCGCTCCAGCTTCGCAGAACCCAGCGATAGACCCTGATTGGGATAATCCGAATGGCGTTCCCATCCGTGCATTTATTTTCGGCGGTCGCCGCAGCACTGTCGTGCCGCTTGTCTATCAGTCGTTCAACTGGACATTTGGCGTCTATATGGGCGCCACCATGGGTTCGGAGACGACTGCTGCCGCTGTCGGTAAGATCGGTGAAGTGCGTCGCGACCCGATGGCAATGCTCCCGTTCTGCGGCTATCACATGGGGGACTACTTTAATCACTGGTTGCAGTTCGGTCGCACCATTCCTAACCCGCCGCGTATCTTCAGCGTCAACTGGTTCCGCAAGGATGCCGAAGGGAACTATCTCTGGCCCGGCTTCAGCGAGAACATGCGCGTCCTCAAATGGATTGTCGAGCGCGCTAATGGTCGGGCAGTCGGCATCGAAAGCCCAATCGGCTGGATGCCGCGCTACGATGATATCGACTGGCGTGGGCTGGAGGGTTTCAGCGAAGAGAAGTTTACTGAACTGATGGCGGTTGATCGCGATCAGTGGTCACATGAAATCCTGCTGCATGAAGAGTTGTTCCTGAAGATTTACGATCGCCTGCCCAAAGAATTCCACTCCGTCCGCGATTTGCTGCTTTCGGCGCTCTGGCGCTCACCAGAGCGCTGGGATCTGCTCGATGGTGATAACTAACCCCCATTAGCATGTCCACCTGTTCCCCGCTGGGTTGCTAAAGCCAGGCTTCAGCAACCCCATATTCTTGTGCCTCCCGTTGCATTCCTTCTAACGAAGTAGTACTATGGGCAGTGTCGGGCATAGTACCTCTGTTCATGTCAGAAGGATACCTTTGCGTCATTGCGATTGCGATATACGTCGAGTAAACTAGAGACGTGGTCGGTCGTCAATGCTTGCAATTAACCCAACCGGCTACGATAGGACGCTCAGGCTCCCGAGATCACGCACCCGACGTCGCAGCAGGATAATCCAGTTAACATCGCAGCCTATCTCGTACACACGCGCCAGTCCGCCTTACCAGGTACCAGCACGTTGCTACGCAGCGCAGGAGCCTGAGCACGAAGTTGGAGATCATCGCCCTGGCATTTGCCAGGGCGATGATCGTTTCAGGAGTAACGCAAGGAGTGAAGCGTTTAGCTTGATAGCAGTATTGGTGCATAGGGCAAAATGGGTGAGCGAACCCCCATCCTGGCAGAGAGAAGGCGAGCTGGCCAGGTAGGTGAGAGGAAAGGCACGTGAGGGCGTTGTTCATCGTTTATAGCGTCGGGTTTAGCCCCATCGAACGCACTTCTAGAGCACATTTCCGAGTTACACTCTACATCTGTTCACGAATCACCGGCAGACCAGGAACCCGCGTGCGAATGCGGTAGAGCGAAGTGCGCGCCGTGATGTAGAGAGTCTGGCGATCCGCATCACCCCAGGCACAGTTCGCCGGTCGCTCCGGCATGGCGATCACACCCAGCCACCTCCCATCCGGCTCGAAGACCCACACCCCAGTTGCACCGGTAACGTACAGGTTCCCCTCGACATCGACTTTCATTCCATCCGGTGATCCAGGTTGTGGGTGATCCATGTCGGCGAAGATACGCGAGTTTGCCAGCCGGCCGTCGGGCAGAACATCGAACGCACGCACGTGGCGCCGCGAAGAGTCATCGATGTACAGAATCGTTTCATCGGGCGAGAATGCCAGCCCATTGGGGCGATCAAAATCATCGACCAGCAGTTCGACCGTTCCGTCGGGCAAAATGCGGTAAACGCCGTTGCACGGCTGCTCGCGCTCTTCAGGTGCAATACCGTAGGGTGGATCGGTAAAATAGATCGTGCCGTCCGATTTGACCACGACATCATTCGGGCTGTTGAGGCGCTTCCCGCCATACATATCCGCCAGCGTCACCGGTTCGGCACCTGGCTCAGCGCGCGAAACGCGCCGACCGCCGTGCTCACATGCGATGATGCGTCCTTCGCGATCGAGGGTGAGACCGTTCGAATGACCGCTCGGTTCACGCCAGACGGATACGCCGTGGACAGGATGCCAGCGGTACTGACGGTTAGCAGGAATATCTGAAAAGATCAGAAAACCATCTGGATACCAGACCGGACCTTCAGTGAACTCAAAACCGCCAGCGATGCGTTCAGGATCGCCCGGTTCGATCAGTGCTTTCAGCCTCATGGCAGGCACGTACTTCATATATGACACGGTTTGCACTTATCGTAACATGGACTGTCTGTCCTGACAATGTTTGTGGTGTTTGCGCAAATCTGCTATAAGCGTTAAACTCTGGAGATACAGTTGCAAGCCTGCATACCGAGACAGGAGCAACCCGCAATCCATGACTGCGCCTGCTGAGCGTATCAGGAACCAGTGTCGTGATTCAACCCGTGAAAGATCCGCTTGCTGAACTGCAACAGGAACTTGCAGCACTGCGCATCGACCGGGAACGTAACCTCCGCGCGCTTGACATCATCCGGAATGTCAGCATCGCATGCCTGGGACGAGTCAACGCACGTGCAATTTTTGAAGCCATCCATCGTGAACTTTTGCCGGTGTTTCATTACGATGCCGCATATTTTGCTGTTTGCGATCCCTCCAACCGCGAGACATTTCGGGCAGCGCTGCTCGTCGATGAAGAGAGCATCGAGTATCTGGAGAACACGCCGTATGGACCGCTCACAGGTCTGATGGTGCGGGAGCGCAAGCCGTTACTGGTCCAGGATTTGGAGCAGGAGCGCAGCTCGCTGGGTGTTGAGCCAGAGCAGTTCGGCAATCCGCAAAAGCGATCACGTTCCTGGATGGGAACGCCGCTGATCCTCGGCTACGAAACGGTTGGCGTTATCTCTGTTCAGAGTTACCGCCCGGGCATCTACGATCAAGACAGCCTTGATCTGCTGCAGCGCATCGGCAATCTGCTGGCAGTAGCGCTGGAAAATGCAGCGCTCGTCGAACAGCAGCGTGCGCTAAGCGATGCGTTAACCGGACGCATTGCTGCCCGGACGCGCGAACTGGAGACACTGACGGCACTCGCAGAAGAACTGGCACTCCAGCGACCACTCGATGAGTTGCTTAATCGTGCGTTGGCGCTGCTCACGGAACACCTCAGTATGCGTGGCGGAGCAGTGCGATTGCTGAGCGCGGACTGCACCGAACTGATCCTGGCTGCTGCTCAGGGTTTCCCACGGGAGTACTCGGAACGCCTGGCGCGCCTGCCGGTTGCTGGCAGCCTGATGCACAGCGTCATCGAAGAGCGTCGTCCGCTCATTATCGACGATCTAGCGCATAGCAGCCATTGGGAACGCATCGGTCTGAACTATCGCGCATTGATCGCCGTGCCGTTGCAGATTGGCGATCGGGTGTTGGGAACCCTGCTGCTGGTTGATGATCACCAGCGCGTCATCCAGGATCAGGAAATCGAGTTTGTGCGCGCTGTCGGTCATCAGATTGCAATTGCGATTGAGAATGCCCGGTTGTTTGCCGAACGGGAACGTCAGGTTGCGGAACTATCGGCGCTGAGCGACATCAGCCATGCCGCCAGCACGACACTGGAACTGCGCACTCTGCTACGCCATATTGCGCGCGCGCTGGCGCGCTTCATGCGCGCTGATGTTTTCTCGGTGGTCGTGTATGACGCCGAACACGACATCATCAGTGATGGTCTGTCTATCGATGAGGGTGAAGAACACACCTTCTGGCAGCGTCAGCCCCCGCCGCCCGATTCGTTGACTGCGTGGGTTTTGCGTCACCGACGTGCACTGCGCTTCGATAACCTGATCGAGGAAATCGGGCGTTTCCCGGAATTGAGCGTGCATGTCATTGGCGCGGAGCGCACGGCATTATCGTGGCTGGGCATGCCGCTCATCGGGCGTGAGGGGCAACCAATTGGCGTGCTGATGGTGCAGGCGTACTCACCAGCCGCTTTCGACGCGCGCGACGAGCAGTTTCTGGCAGCAGTGGCGCGCCAGGTGGCGCTGCACGTGCAGAATGTGATGCTGTTTGCAGCGGAACAGGAAGCGCGACGCACCGCCGATACCTTGCGTGAAGTGGCGCGCGTGCTGAGCGCTGCGTTCAGTTCAGGCGAGGTGTTGAAGGTCATTCTGCGTGAATTGAAGAAGGTCATTCCGTATGACAGCGCTTCGATCATGCTGCGCGAGGGGCGGATCCTGCGCGCTGCCGCCGTCGCGCCGGAAACGATCGCAACACGGCTGGATGCAATGAACCGTCCGTTAGACGAACCTGGCGCGGCGGTCTGGGTGGTGAAACACAAACAACCGCTGCTGATCGATGATGTCAGCACCTCGTCGATCTGGGCTCCTGAACCGCATATCAGCGAAATTCGCTCGTGGATTGGCGTTCCGCTCGTTGCCAGAGGCGATGTGCTTGGCGTGCTGAATATCGACGCAAACGAACGAGCGCGCTTCACGAAGCGCGATGTCGAAGTTGTGCAGGTTTTCGCCGACAATGCAGCCATAGCCATTGAGAATGCGCGTCTGTACGCCGAATCGATTGCGCGCCGCGAGCAGGAATTGGAGATTGCGCGTCGCATCCAGGCGAACCTGTTCCCGCGTGAACTCCCGCGTCGGCAGGGGATCGCGCTAGCAGCGCGCTGCCTCCCAGCGCGCGAAGTGGGCGGAGATTTCTTCGACTGCTTTGCCCTCGGCGAGCGCAAGGCAGTCGCTGTCATGATCGGTGATGCGTCGGGCAAGAGTGTAGCGGGCGCTTTATTGATGGCGATGGCGCGTTCGGTCGGGCGCGCCGAAGCAATCGACCACGAAGAGCCAGCGCTGGTCTTGCGTGAAACTAACCGCAGCATGGCGCATGATGTGCCACGCGGCACATTTGTTGCTCTCTGTTATGCCACCATTGATCCTTCCGGACGCATGGCGGTGGCGAATGCTGGGCAATTGACGCCAGTATTGGTACGTGCTGATGGCGGCATTGAGTATCTCTATCCGCCAGGACCGACATTACCCCTCGGCATTCAACCCGATATGGGATATGAGACGCTGGCAGTCGATCTCGCACCAGGCGACACAGTGCTATTCTTTACCGACGGTCTGGTCGAGGCGCACAATGCGTCTGGCGAGTTGTTCGGCTTTGAGCGGCTCGATGCGATCCTGTCAACATGCGCCGCGCTTCCGCCGCATGCATTGATCGACCGCATTATCGCCGAGGTGCAAGCATTCATGGGAAATGTTGCACAGCACGATGATATGACGCTGGTTGTGGCGCAAATCAGCAGAGATTGATTTAGTGTACTCAACCGTTGTACACGATCCCGCCACTGCGCAGATACTGGTCGAGCACGTCAGCCGCCTCAGCGCGGAGCACCTGGCGAACAACAGCGATGCCGCGCCGCTCCAGGTAAGCATACGACTCGGCAAACACTGGACCCTCATCAAACCCGATCCGCTCGGCATCATCACGGGTCGCGCCGCAGACCAGGCGCCGCACGCCGCTCCAGAGCGTAGCGCCCAGGCACATAGCGCATGGTTCACACGATGTGACCAGTTCATACGGTGCACCAGTGCCACGCAGCGAGTAGGACCCCATCCTCGCCTGTGCAAACATCAGTGCCATAACCTCGGCATGCAGTATCGCGTTATTCAACCGCGTGACACTGTTGACCCCTGCGGCTATCAGCATACCGTCACTGGCACGAAAGACGGCAGCGGCGAATGGACCGCCCGTACCGCACGTGATATTCTCGCGCGCCATGTCGATAACCAGGCGCATACGCGATTCGTCGTCATGGAGATACACGGGCGTCGCCAGACGTTGTTGCAGCCAATCGGGAAGCGTGATGGTTAGGACGTGTGCTTTTGTGTTCATAGTGTGCGATATTATACGCCCCCTTCTTGACAGGCGCCAGAAAAGAGACAGACTGCGAGGATCAACAGTCAGGGAGTGCCAGCCTGAAGCGCCAGCAGCACAAAAATGACAATCAGTGCAGCTGCTGCGGCGACACGCAGGGAGTCGGCAATACGGCGCAACCGGGCAGCGCGCATCGCCAGTGGACCGGTCTCGTCCCACAGACGCGCTGCATTCGCCTGAATGAACATACGGGCATAGCCGGCGTGTCGCAGGCGATACTCGCGCCACTCTGGTTCGAAGCGGCGCGCGAGCCGGTCGCTGAAATCGAAGGCGGCGGTAATTGACGTTGGCGGAAGCGTGGCGCTAGCGCGTAGCGCATTGATTGCCTGAACTGCGAACCAGCCAGCAAATATAGCGCAACCAGCTGCAATCGAAGCAGCAAAGGTCAGCGTTGGACGCCATCCGCCCGTGCTTGCGTTCCAGATGAAGACCGCGAAGAACAGCGCAGCAACTAGCGCAACCCCAGCAACGACGCCATACATCGCGGCGGTTGTGCGCAACGGAGAAGGAACAGGTTCGGCAGTCGCCCTTTCCGCCATATGGCGAGCAGCGCAGGCAGTGCAAAACGGCACGTTGATTGAAGCGACGTGGAAAGTCGTTACGCCGCGCGGCATATCAGTTGTGATCCCCCGACGACGATGCTCGCGGGCGAAGGCGCGCTCGACACGCAGCATGACACCGGCTGCCCCACCACAGGCAGGGCAACGTGGCGGCAACGTAATGTCACGCAAACGCCCGCGCACCCGGACAATCGTGATCTGTTCTGCCTCGGTCATACCGGTGCACGAATCAACCGTAACCGACGCCGTACTTTCGACTGGCGATGATAGCGGATTCCCAATTCGTAGTACCCGATCAGTTGATCCATTGTCGCCTGCCAGCAACGGCTGCGCGCATGTTCGAGAGCGCCCTGACGCAACCGCGCCAGCAGGGCGGGTGAATCGCGGAGTAGTCGCACTCGTTCCCGTATCTGCGATGGGTCGTCCGGATTGTAGACCAGTGCATTGACCCCATCACGCAGCGTATCGACCAGCCCGCCGGTCAGCGAGCCGATCACTGGCAATCCGCACGCCATTGCTTCAAGCGGCGCCATACCGAATGTTTCGCTGGTCGAAGGAAAGACCAGCACATCCGCCGACGCATATGCCCTTGCGACATCATCGCCACGCAGATAACCAGTAAAGACTGTTCCTGTACCGGCGAAGTATGCCTGCATCTGTTCCAGTTCAGGTCCGCCGCCGACGAGCGCCAGGCGCACCCCTTCCAGACCGCAGACCGCATCGCGCAGCAGGTGGACATTTTTCTCACGCGTGATCCGCCCGACATACACTGCCAGGAAATCGTCGGGATGACCGCCGCTGAGTCGCTCACGCATCGCAGCGCAGCGAAAGTCGGGGTGGAATCGCTCCGTATCAACGCCGCGATGCCACCAGCGTACACGGCGATACCCGCGCTCGCGCACCTTGTGGAGCATTGCACTGGAAGGAACCAGGTTCAGATCAGCAAAATTGTGTCCGGTGCGGAAGAGCCACCAGGCGATAGGAACGCCCCACGCACCTACATAATGGGTCGTGTAACTGGTAATATCCATATGCGCCGAAGCGACGAGCGGAAGGTCAAACCATTTCGCTAGCGCAATACCGGTAGGTCCGAGAAACGCCGGATTGACGACATGAACGACGTGGGGCTGAAATGCGCGCAGTTCACGAACGATTTTGCCACTCGGCAGGTTGATCCGCAGTTCCGGGTAGAGCCAGAAGCGTGGTCCGCCAGTGCGTACCAGACGATGACCGGCGTAGGTATCGGGCATGTCGGGCGGACCAAACAAAAGGACCTCGTGACCCTTATCACGCAGATGCTGGAGCGCCAGGCATAGAACCGAGACCACGCCATCGATCTTGGGCAGAAAGGTCTCTGTGAAAATGGCAATCCGCATAGAAGCATTCCATCACAATGAGACTTACACGGATTATACCATTGTTCACGGATGCAGCAGCAACGCATCCTGTGGCGAGCGACAGGTGATAATGTCAGGAAGCGTCGTGTTCAGGGATGCAAGCGTGGCAGCGACTGCTGGCGTAATTCCGCTGATGGCGACCCGGCACCCAATCAACCGCAACCCCTGTGCAACCTGGACCATGCTTTGCGCGACCGAGGTATCAACATGCGTCACACCAGCGATATCGGAGGATGACGAGGCGTGTCCGTCGATGCGCAACCGTCTCCAACAGGCGCTTGTTTAGCGCCTATGCGCGGCGAGCATCAAGATTGCCCACGATCGGTGCAAGAAGAACGTCATCGGCAATCGCAATTGCAGGCGTTTCCAGATCCGATACGAGCTGGAGCAACCGCCCCTGTTCGGCACTACGCTGTTCCAGTTCATTGGCGCGCTGTTGCGCCAGTGCTAACGCCTCTGCCGTACGCATCCGCTCCTCTTCAGCGATACGACGCGCTTCCTCCAGGCGTTGCGCATTGTCGACTGCCAGACGACTCAAGATCATACCACCTGCAAGCGCCCAGTACGCAACCAGGTTAGGGATCGAGGTATAGATGCCACTCCACCCGCCCCGGACAAGCATGATTACGAGAAAGAGAGTCGCATTCAACAACAGCCAGCGAGACCCGGTGAGCAACAGAGCCACCACCATTGGAACTGCGTGTAACAGACTGTTGCGAAACATATGGTTCGCTGGCAAAGAACGCAACTGCCAGCATAATCGTAATCGCCGGAGCGTGGCGCGCATACTCCCCACCCCTGTCTGTATGCAATCAACAACCCTCCAGCACAGAGAGCGCCAACAGCGTACCCGATGCGTGTTATTGGATGCGCGTCGCGGGTCAGCACGCTGACAAGCGCCACCAGGGCGCCTGTCAGGATGAGGATAAACAAGAATGTGTTGATCTGGCGTTGCGTCCAGCCCATGGTTTGATCGCTGTCGTCTTTTGTCTGATGCTCCGTGTCGATTATATATGAAATCCCAACACCCGCTAACCTGGGAAGTGTTCCCCGGCAGCAAGGGCATCGTGCCCTCGTAGACGCGACGAGATGTGGGTCTGGGATGAGAAACGGCGCCACTGGAGGCGAGGGCACTGTGCCTTCACACGATGAAAGCAGGACGCCCTCGATCCCAGGCGCGTGTGTTATCTCGGGAATGACACAACCGGCTTGCCTCTGCGATCACATCGTGTTGATGTACTGCATACATACGAGGACCGTAGCAGTTCCCATGGTACAATAGCAAGAGTTTCGCCATTTTATCCGGAGATCACGGGTGTCAACACAGCGCACAATTCTGATTACTGCCGGGCTAATGCTCAGTCTGTTTCTCGCATCGATGGAATCGACGGTTGTCAGCACTGGCATGCCAACAATTGTCAGCCAGCTGGGAGGTCTCGAAAGTTACAGCTGGGTATTCACTGCCTTTATGCTCGCTTCGACGACGACCGTTCCGCTGTACGGCAAACTCTCCGATCTTTTCGGACGACGGCCGGTATTCGTCGCAGCTATGGCGATCTTTCTGACCGGATCGGCGCTCTGCGGTCTGGCGGCAACAATGCCGCAACTAATCGCCTTCCGCACCATCCAGGGGATTGGCGCTGGCGGGTTGTTGCCGCTGGTATTCATCATCATTGGTGACCTGTTCTCACTGGAGCAACGCGCCCGGTTGCAAGGGTTGTTTTCGGGAGTATGGGGCATATCGTCGATCGCAGGACCGCTGCTGGGCGGTTTTATCGTCGATCAGGCGTCATGGCGGTGGATTTTCTGGATCAACATCATTCCCGGTCTGGCAGCGACGGCGATTGTCTGGTTCGCCTGGATTGATCGCCCGCGTGCCCACAATGTGCCACCACGTTCAATCGACTACGCCGGAGCATTGCTGCTGACTGCCGGAGCAGTTACGTTGCTTATGAGTCTGACCGATCTGGGCGCATCATGGGCGCTGCCGACGCTGGCAGGAGCGCTGGCGCTGTTTGGGGCACTGGTCTGGGTTGAGCGCCGCGCGAGCGATCCAGTGTTGCCGATTGGGTTGTTCCGTGACCGGATGTTCCTGGTTGCCTGTGGTCACGGCATCCTTGCTGGCTGCGCCGTGTTTGGCGGTGCGACATTCGTGCCCCTATACGTGCAGGGAGTGCTGGGCACGAGCGCAACCGAGGCAGGAGCGGCGCTGATGCCGATGCTGCTGGCATGGGTCTTTTCGAGCATTCTCGGCACGCGGCTGTTACTCTGGGCAGGATACCATACCATTGCGCTTGCGGGCATGGCGGCGCTGGTTATCGGCGCGTTTCCGCTCATGTTCCTCGATACGCAAACCAATCGTCTGCTGCTGTTGATAAGTCTGGGGTTAATGGGTTTCGGCATGGGCTTTTCGATCCCAGCGTTTCTAATCGCAGTTCAGAGCACAGTTGAACGCAGCAAACTGGGTACAGCCACCTCGACTCTTCAGTTCAGTCGCAGCATCGGAGGCGCGTTTGGCATCGGCATTATGGGAGTAATCCTCAGCGCTACCGTGGTCACGAATCTGGTTGCTGCCGGTCTTGACGCCTCTACCTCGCTCAACAACCTGATCGATTCGCCGGGAAGCGCCCCCGTAGTACAGGCGACGCTGCGTGACGCTTTGAGCGCCGGTATCCGCGGCGTGTTCGTTGTAGGGTTCATTGCGTCCGTGCTGGGATTGCTGGTGACGCTGCTTGCGCCACGCGGGCAGATCGCGCAGATGAGCGCCGAGCGTGAGCGTCGTGAGGGTGTGGTACATCCGGCAGCAGAACACGGAAGGTGATACCGGTGCGGGACATATCAGAGGCGCCCGGCGAGCACGGAGTGCAACAACATAGTCCCAACGTGGAAATGACCGTCGCACGGGATGTCCCGCTCAATCGGCAAAGATATCTCTGACCGCCACGCTGAAGCCCGGTAGAACATCATCCCCCGGCAGATCATCGTCGATGGTAAACTCGCGGACATCGGTAAGCGAGCGATATGCAAACACGCTCTGTGAGGACGGATTGACAAGCCACACCAGACGCACCCCTATCGAAAAGTACTCACGCAGCTTTTGTATGGTCTCAGACCAGGCGTTGCCGGATGAGAGGATCTCGACAATGAGATCGGGAGGAACGTCCAGAAACGCGGTTTCTCCCCTACGGTCATACTGATCCTGCGAGATGAAGAGCACATCAACGGCGCGAATGGTATCTGGATCCCGACGTGTGTAGACGCCGACCTTGCCTGAGCGCACTTTTCCAAGACCGTGCGCGCGCACGAATGAGAGCAGGATGCTGGTGATATTCGCTTCGTACCCGCCATGTTCATCACTCGTTGGCGTCATCGGCACAATGCTCCCGGCAACCAGTTCACATGGTCCCGTATCATTCAGCGCTGCAAATTCTTCGCCGGTCATCATCCGTTCTGTCTGCGGTGCGATCCTGGTTGTCATAGCCATTCTTCTTGTTCGCATACACTCCGCTCTGAACGTGCCGACTGCATTATTATTACGGATTTCACTCCGGCAGGACATCAAAGACCCGCACTGGCATACGCCGGATGTGCTATGATGATGTGTGCTGTTGGCGTTGATGCAGGGACGAAACGATAACCGGCTCTGCGCGTATAGATACGGCAATTGTCCGAAGCGGGATAGTACAGCGATCTCCGACCGATCGACCAGCGCGTCCTGTTGCCACTCTGACACTCCGCAGACACAAAGAAGGCAGGTATGACCGACTCGATCGCAACGATGACCTCTCAGGCTGAAGCGGCTGTCAGACGCCACGCTGCGCGCAACTTCTGGCTCAACGTTCTCGATAGCGGCACATTCTACCTGGGATTGAGCATGTGTCGCGTTTCACCGTGCTGCCGCTCTTTGTCGAGCGTCTTTCGCCTGATCGCTGGTTGCAAGGGTTGATCCCGGCGATCAACTATAATGGTTTCTGCCTGGTCTGTTCATTGTGCCGCTGATCGCAGCGATACCGTGGCGCAAGCCGATCCTGTTAACGGCGACATCGTTCGAGCGCCTGCCGTTTCTGATCCTTGGGCTGGTGCTGCTCTTCTGGAGCGATCTGCCGGGCGCCGGCCTGCTGGCGATCTTTTTTGGCTGCTACGCCATGCATGCGATTGCCGCCGGTTTCGCATCCATTCCTTGGCAGGATTTCATTGCGCGGGTCATTCCGGGCAAACGCTGGGGGATCTTCTTTGGGTTGCAGAGCGGTCTCGGCGGATTGCTCGGCATTGGCGGCGCGGCAGTCGCCGCGTGGGTGTTGACGGCATTTCCGTTTCCGCAGAGTGTCGGTATCCTGTCGCTGATCTGTTTTGCTTCGATGGTCGTGTCGTTTATCTTTCTGGCAGCAACCGTCGAACCAGCCCTGCCGCCGCAGCCAGCGCAGCCGTTGACGGCATTCCTGCGTGGCGTGCGTCCGCTGCTAGATCGCAATGTTCCTTTTCGGAACTACCTGATCGGGCAGGTAAGCATCGCTCTCGCGCTTATCGGACACAACTTCATCACTGCACTGGCGCTCGAACGCTTCAACCTGTCTGGAGGGGCGGTGGGCGGATTCACAGCGGCGCTGCTGGCAGCACAGGCGATCAGTGATCCTATCCTCGGCGGGATGGCGGATCGCTGGGGACACAAACAGGTGCTGGAACTTGCAACTGCTGTAGGGTTGGCGGCGATCCTGATAGCGCTGGTTGTGCCAATGCCGGTCTGGTTCCTCGTCATTTTTGTGCTGGTCGGCTTTTCGCAGGCAGGGTACATCCTCTCCGGGTTTACGCTGGTCTTCAGTTTTGCTCCTTCCGCTCAACGACCCGCCTACATCGGCGTGTCGAATATCGTAATGGCGCCGGTTGCCGCTGCTGGACCGCTGCTCTCCAGATGGCTCGCCGAAATCGCCGGGTACGAGACATTGTTCGTTGTTCTGTTGTTGATTCGGCATCGCCGGGCTGGGGTGGATGCGCCTGCGCGTGCCGCGCCCGACCGTGACAGCATCGCTGGAAGAAGAACGGGTGTAGTGAGGTGCGTTCTGATGCGTCTTTGCTCTCTCATCACCCCGACTCCCTTCTCCCATAAGGGGAGAAGGGGGAGATGAGGCGTTCTGAGATTCGGAGCAGGTGATAGAACGCAGAAGTTGCCAGAGAACCTCCCCTACTACCACTAGACTACATACGCTCGAAAATGAAAATATACTCATGCTTGAACACATAGAATCCGCCTGCAAGAGCACGGTATCGCCACAACTCTTTTTGTTGCCTCTTTGCAGTCGTATCTTCGAAGTTCTTAACCACGATGCTCTTGAGAGAAAAACCCCGTTTCAGCACTTCGTTCATTGCATAAAAACCAAGAGGTATCCATTCTCCCTTTGCATACTTGTCCCCTATGACAAGTATAAGATACCTGTTTTTATCGAGAACTTTGGATGAATTCTCAACGACTAAGCCCAGCATCTCAAGAAACTCTTCCACCGATCTTGCATTCGATAAGTCCCTCTTACTTTCACTGAATTTGATAATATCAAAGTAGGGTGGATGCATAATAATGAGCTGAACTGATTTTATTCCGTATCTCTCCAGAAGTGAAGGGTAATTTATTAACGTGCTGTCCCCTTCAACAATATCAATGACAACATTATGTGGATTTGGCTCCGACATGATGAGTTTTCGGGAATAATCTACCATTCTTTTTTGTATTTCGATTCCTATGCAGTTTCTTCCTAATCTCTGTCCTTCGATAAGTGTCGTTCCTGAACCTGAGAATGTGTCTAATACCCAATCTCCCCTTTTTGTATATCGCCGCATCATCTGGTAGGGGATTTGCGGTATAAAATTTCCCCAATAATCTGCACTGTGGACGCCTGAACTATCGCGGCGGTCAATAACCCACAAACTGTCAGTGTAGATATCTTCATATTCCTTCCATCTATTGAGATTAATGTCATTGTCTTTTCCTATTTTTTCTTCATTTATGCTCTTTATTAGCCGATCAATGTAGTATTTTGCCCTTTCTACTGTTAGAGATTCAGATATCTGTTCAAGGTCGGATAAAATATGATCTCTGTGAAACTTGACGACGAATGTTTCTCCCATGTGCGTATGAATCTCATCGTTCGCATCTTCAATGCGACGCTTAATCGCGGCAACCGCTGTTCGTATGTCCCATATCGAGGCGAGCGACTTAAGACTCTGGATCTCTCCGAGGAGCACATGTTTGTTCAAAGACAGGATATTATGTCCATTGACAGCATCGTGTTCATCAGCATTGAACAGTGGAAGGTTGTGGGTGAACTGCTTGATCATAGGTCGTGCTCCTTTTCTCTGCCCGATGCCCTATAGTGTACCACAGATAACAGAACGAACGAGCGGCAACACGGCGGCATACAGCCTTCAAACCGCGCCTATCAGCGTCCTTTACTGCTCCACTTCCACCCCATCCCTGCCATCCTCGAGACGCAGCCGTTCGCCGGTCTGCGGGTCGTAGACCCCGATGAGCAGGCGGTACGTTGCTCGCGGCACGCCAGACGGGAGGAGCACCGCTGCCCGGCTGCGACGGGTTTCATCAGGTTGCCACGCGGTTGTGGGAACTGACGATGGGGGACCATCGTGTTGCGCGACGATCCGGTTGTTCGAGTCAAGCAGATGAACGAAGATCATCAGATCACGTCCGGGTGGTGCAACCACACGCCAGTGCAGTTCGATCCGCACGGCATCGCCGCTCGAGACATTCAGCGATGAGACTGCAGCGCGTTCGAGCAGCAAGGCGTCGCCGAAACGCGCGTTCATCGCACGGAGCGGAGCGCCGACCGATCCGAGTTCGTAGACAACCAGTTCGACGCCGCCGTACCAGCGGCTTTCGGCACGAAAAGCGTGGTCGGCGAGCCAGGCGTTCACCACCCCATTCGGATCGGCTTCGTAAGGAACGTAGAAGACGCCGTACACCCGCCGGTGCTGCCGCTCCATCTGTTCGAGTTCGGCGATGACGGCAGGCGGATCAAGGGGTCGGAAACGTGGCAGAAGGTAGCGGGTCTGCGAACCGTGGAAGTAATAGTCGAACACATCGATCTGCCCCGGACCGATCAGCAGGATGGCGTCATCGGGGCGCGCGGTCGCCGCGATTGCCCGCGTCAGGCTACGATAGTCGTCGCGCTGGAAGGCGGGATTGAACCACTCGTTATGCAGTGGCGTCACAGCGGCGGCAATGAGCCAGATTGCGGTCAGCGGCGCGCCGGAACGCGCCGGTGCTCTGCGCGCCAGCGTTGATCCGCCGGCGCCGAGGAGCAGATGAAACGCCGGGAGCGCCGGGAGCAGGAAGCGCGCTTTGTAGTACGGCTGGTTCAGGGAAAGGATGATGATCGCTGCCAGCGGAACCACGAGCCAGGCGAGCGCCATGCCGGTCGCACGCGGCGATGTGCGCCACGTCGTCAACGCCAGCGCCAGCAGCGCCACGAAGCCGATGAGCCAGAACCAGAACACTGGCGGCGCCGCCGGTCCAAGACTGAACACGCGCAGCGCATCAGACAGGATGAAGAGCGGGTCGGTCGGTTGTTTGGCGAATGTCCAGACTGCCAGACGCTCCCGACTTTCCCAGACAAGCCACAGGAAGAACCCGGCGAGAGTCAGGTGCAGGGCAATCCACAGCAGCAACGCATTGCGTCGCAGAACCAGCGCACCCGCAAGCGCCGTCGCTGCCACGAACGCAACCATGAAATAATGGGTCGCAAGGGCTGCCAGTGCTGTGAGACTGTAGAGTGTCCACCACATCCAGCGTGATTGTCGCAGAGTGCGCGGAGTGCCGGTCATCTCCTGTTCGCGGATTACAGCGTCAAACGCCAGCCAGAGACAGATTGCCAGCAGCATTGCCAGCGCGTACATGCGGGTTTCCTGGCTGTAATGAATGGCGAAAGGGGAGACTGTGGCGGCGATGCCGGCGAGCCATCCGGCGCTCTCGCCGAACCAGCGCCGTCCAAGGATCGTCGTCAGAACCGCAGCGGCAGCACCGCACACCGCGCTGAACGCGCGCGCCGCCGCTTCGCCGGTCCCCATCAGCAGCACCCACCCGTGGAGCAACCAGTAATAGAGGGGCGGGTGAACATCCGCGGCGGCGGCGCGCGCGATAGCGTCGAGCGGCTGGATAGCCAGCGCAATTGTCAACCCTTCGTCGTACCAGAAACTCTGGGCATCGATCCGGTAGAGGCGCAGCGCCAGCGCAATTGTGAAGAGCGCTGCCAGACTAAGCGCAGGTGAGATACATTGGGTATTCGGTTGGTGCATCGGTTGCATGGGGAATGTCCTGTCGCTGTGATCATACCATAGCGACGCGGAGGAGCTGTTGAGTGTGAAACATGTCATTCACACACCCCTCGTATTCGATGGGGAAACGCCAAGCATATTCCAGTACGCGATCTGCGCCATGACAATCACAAAGGACAGACTGTACACGCTTCCTAAATCAATGCGCCACGCTGCAGAGAGATGAGCCGCCAGTACGTAGACAATCAGCAGAAACCAGATGTTGTCACCGGTCGTGTCGAGAAAGAGATCGGCGAGATCGTCCCACAATAACGCCAGAACGATGCTGTCGGAAAATGACGAAGAGACAGGATCGTCAGCATACCAAACAATCCTGCAACGTAGTAGATGCGCCGACGCTGCTGGTCGAAGGAGCGGCGCTTCTGTTCAATCTGCTTCATCGTAGCCAGCTGAGGTGAAACTGGAGCGTCCGTAGCTGAAAATGGGCGAGAATAGGGCGACCTATGCAGCGCTGATGTATGATTCTGGGGATCACACGTAAAGGCGACTGGCATAACAGGTTCGCTATAGATTCGCTTCAAATTCGAGTCCATTTTGTCAAATGCGTTGTGCTAACATACGAGCGTGTCTGGTTTATTCCTGGTTGCAGGAGGCGCTCGATGTCGAATGAAGTGTTTGCCGATCACTACGCTCTAGTGCTCAATCGTGCACCATTCGAGTGGTCGGTCGATGAAGGGCGACTGCGGTTTTTCGGTATACCATCTGCGCTCTTGTGGTTGAATCCCTCGTTGTTGAAAATTCTGCGCCCACTGGCAGATGAGATTGGCATTCCGCTCTTTCGCTTGCTGGTGGCGCATAGTGGAAGTTTCGGAACTGCCGAAGACTATCACAACGTGGCAAAAGCGCTGGGCGCCACATTCGAAGAGGGGCTTCTCGCCTGGGGCGAAGTCATCAGTACAATTGGATGGGGGCGCCTGGAGTTGCCGTTTTGTGATATGCAGCAACGGCGAGCAATTGTGCGCATTCGTAACCCGTGGGAACTTGAGATGCAGCGCGGGCAGCCAGTGAACTGGGGATGCCCGTTCCTCCAAGGGAAGATCATCGGTCTGTTCACGCACGCCTTCGGCGTCCCATGCTGGGCTGACGAGAAGAACATCGTGACCGACGGGGACGAGACGTCTGTTGAGTTCCACGTGTATGAATCGAACCGCACGATCGAGAGTGAAATTGCTATCCTGCGCGAGGCACGCGAGCGTGAGCGCCAGCAACGCCTGCTCGACGAAATTGCTGCCAAGACGCTAGAACTTCAGAAGGCGAACGAAGAGCGCTTGCAGCTTCAGGAGCAGATCATCGCAATGCAGGCACGCACGCTGGCTGAACTTTCGACGCCGCTCATTCCGCTAAACAAGCGCGTTCTGCTGATGCCGCTGATCGGCGCCTTCGACTCGCAGCGTACGCAATTGACAGTTGATCGCCTACTACACGGCGTTGCTGAATACCATGCATCGGTTGTGATCCTCGACATTACAGGCGTGCCGGTTGTGGATACGCACGTGGCAAGCGCGCTGATGCAGGCGGCGCAGGCGGTGCGATTGCTGGGAGCGGAAGTGGTGCTGACCGGTATCCGCCCCGAAGTCGCCCAGACGCTCGTCGGCATGGGGGTGAGTCTGCAGGGTATTGTCACACGCGGAACCCTTCAGAGCGGCATTGAGTATGCGAACAGCACCCAGTAGTCTCTTTTCGGTTATACTGGGCATATGCCCAAGCGCATTGTAATCTGTACGGCGCAGGTGCCGTTTGCGCGTGGCGGCGCTGAACTGCTGGTCGATGGATTGCGGGATGCCCTTCAGACGCACGGTCATCTGGTGGACGTGGTTGCGCTCCCCTATGCCTGGCAACCGCACGAACGCCTCATCCCATCGGCGCTGGCGTGGCGTCTCCTCGATCTCGAGCATGTCAACGGCGTGCCGGTCGATCAGATCATCTGCACCAAATTCCCATCGTATGCGGCGCGCCATCCGCGCAAGGTCGTCTGGCTGGTTCATCAGCATCGTCAGGCATACGACTGGTACGGCACACCGCTCTCCGATTTCGCCAATACTCCGGAAGACCGTGCAATCCGCGATCAACTGCTGCGAATGGACCGCACGACGCTGAGTGAGGCGCAGCGGCTGTTCGCCATTTCGCGGAATGTCGCAACGCGCCTTAAACGGTTCGTCGGTCTGGACGCGCAACCGCTCTACCCGCCGAGCCGGTATGTCGGGCGTCTGCGCTCTGGTCCGTATGGCGATTACCTCCTTTCCGATGCGCGCCTCGATGCTGCCAAACGTCTCGATCTGCTCCTCCGGGCGCTTGCCCGCACCAGGCTGCCTGTTCGCTGCGTGTTCATCGGTGCCGGTGAGGAGCGCGCACGGCTGGAACGTCTGGCATCCGACCTGCGCCTCGGTTCGCGCGTCGAGTTTCGCGGTTTTGTGCCCGATGACGAATTGATCGACCTGTATGCCTCGGCACGCGCCGTCTATTATGCGCCGTTCGATGAAGACTATGGGTTCACCACGGTTCAGGCGCTAGCTGCCGCACGTCCGGTAATCACTGCCAGTGACGCAGGTGGCGTATTGGAGTTTGTCGACCATGGAATTACAGGACTAGTCGCCCCGCCGGACCCCGACGCACTTGCAGCGCATATCGATGCGCTGTTTGACGATGTTACACTTGCGGAACGTCTCGGTGCTGCTGGACCGACGCGCGTGGCGGATATTTCATGGGATCGGGTTCTTCGGGCATTAGTGTTGTGAGGCAGAACATCGAAGCCCATGCCAGGCTACCGCGCCGTTCCCAGGGTACATGAACACTCTGGCTGCCCCGCTTGACAGCCTCCCGTCAATGCGCTAGCATCGGCACATTGCAAAATCTTCAAAATAGAAAATGAGTGTCTACCTCGGCATCGATGGGCGGCACCAAGATCGCCGCCGCTGCCGTTGATGTACACACTGGCGAACGGCTCTTCCAGCTGGTGATCCCTACCAGGGCGCACGAAGGTCCGGCGGCATTCATCGAGCGTATGGCTACGCTTGCTGAACAGGTCTGCGCTCAGATTGCCACACCGCCCGATCAGATCCCCGCAATTGGTATTGGCGTGCCCGGATTAATCGATCTTGCGAAGGGAGTAACGATCCTGCTGCCGAATCTGTCCTCCGGCTGGCGCAACGTCCCGCTCGCCGCCAACATCACCCATCTTACCGGTCGCCCAACGGCAATTATCAACGACGCACGCGCGTTTACCCTGGCGGAGGCGACCTTCGGTGCCGGGCGCGATGCGTCGAGCGTCGTCGGCATCACGCTGGGCACCGGCATTGGCGGCGGCATTGCGTTCAATGGGCGATTGCACCTGGGCATCGACGGCACTGCTGGCGAGGTCGGGCATATGACGATTGACCCGTACGGACCACGCCGCGGGCGCAGCAACCAGGGCTGTCTGGAAACATTCGCCAGCGGTCCTTCGATCACGGCGATGGGGTTGCGCGTCGTTGCCCAGGGAATGACAACGCAGATCGGCGCGCTGGTGGACTACGATCTGAACAAGATCACACCTGGCGTTATTGCGCGCGCCGCCGAGAACGGCGACACGGTTGCGCGCGAGATCCTTCAGCGCGCCGGGAGTTATCTTGGCATCGGCATCGCCAACCTGATCACGATCTTCAGCCCCGAACGCGTTGTGATCGGCAGCGGACTGTCGCGCCTGGGTGAATGGATTCTCGAACCGGCGCGCGCTGAGGTGACAGCGCGTTGCCATCTCACACCACTTGATCGCGTTCAGATAATGCTGGCGCAACTGGGCGGCGAGGTGGGCGTGATCGGCGCTGCGCTATGGGCATCGCAACGGTTCGATGGAGAACATTCAACAGCAAAAATGAGCGCATATGAGGTCGCATTTAATCACGCTGCTCGGCACAGGACTGATCGGCATGTTCTACACCATGACGCTCCACGGTCATCGGGGGCGCGACCGGATCACGACGGTGTACTCGCGCACCCGCGAGCGCGCTGAAGCATTCGCAGCGCAGTGGGGAATTGCCAGAGCCACCAATGACCTCAAGGCGGCGATCGCAGACCCCGACACCAATACGGTGATCATCGGTTTGCCCAACGATCAGCATGTGCTTGCGACAGAAATGGCGGCGGCAGCCGGTAAAGCAGTGCTCTGCACCAAACTGCTGGGACGCACCGCAGCCGAAGCGCAACAGATGCTCGAAGCGGTCGAAAAGGCGGGTGTGTTCGCCGGATACCCGGAAGACCTGGTCTATACCCCAAAAACGATCAAAGCGCTGGAGTTCGGTCAGAGCTGGCGCGTTGGGCGACGTGCTCTGGGTTCGTTCGCATGAGACGCATCCCGGACCGCACAGCGCCTGGTTCTGGGATGCGCACGTGGCAGGCGGCGGAGCGATTATCGACCTGGGATGCCACTGCGCCGAAATCATTCGCAATTTTGCCGGTAAGAACAACTGACCGGTGGAGGTAATGTGCTGGGCGGATACGCTGGTGCATCCGATCGCTGCCGAAGATAACGCAATTGGCTGATCCGATTCGAGAACGGCGTTATCGGACAGTTCGAAGTAAGCTGGACCTTCCGCGGCAGTATGGACCTGCGCGACGAGGTTGCCGGAACGAATGGCACCATCTGGCTTAACCACTTCCTGCGCACTGGCTTCGAGATGTTTACCGCCGCTGGTGGCGGATACGTCGCCGAAAAGGCGGAGGCCGAAACCGGCTGGCTCTTCCCGGTTGGCGATGAAGTGCATGAACTGGGGTACAACCACTATGTTCGAGGCAATGGACAACAATCTCGCGCCGATGGAGACCTTCTACGACGGCTATGTGGTCAACGCCATCCTAGACGCCGCTTACCGTTCGGCGAAGTCGCGGCAGTGGGAAGCGGCAGATATCGAATGGCGCGCAACTGAGCCGATGAAGCCGCTGTGCCGTGTTGCGCAGGAGATCGACGGGTATGCGCTGGTGAAGGAAGAGCGTATGCACGGCAACAAATTGAAACAGATCCTCTCCGATAAAACCACCGGTCGGATCATCGAACGGGTGATCGATATCCAGTGATCTTCCGGATGAGAGATGCCATGACCCTCGACCCTGCCCCTGCACTTGACTATCTAGAGCGTGCCGAATCGATCGTGCGCCGGGTGCGCGAGACTCAGATCGATGCGATTATCGAAGCAGCGCAGATCTGCGCCGACTCGATCGCTGCGGGCGGACTGGTGCATCTGTTCGGCACCGGGCACTCGCGTATTCCGGTGGAGGAAATGTTTCCGCGCCACGGCAGTTTTCCCGGCTTTCATCCGATCGTCGAACTGTCGCTCACCTATCACAACCCGGTGGTTGGGGCAAATGGGCAACGTCAGGCGATGTTTCTCGAAAAGGTTGAGGGGTTCGGTCAGGTGATCATGCGCAATTTTGTGTTTGGTCCTCACGATAGTTTCATGATCTTCTCGAATAGCGGAGTCAATCAGGTAGTGATAGACGTCGCCCTCGAAGCCAGAGCGCGCGGCATGCCGGTGATCGCCGTGGTGTCGGTCGCCCACTGTCTGGCATCGTCGCCGCGTCACAGCAGCGGCAGGCGCCTGATCGATTGCGCCGATGTGACGATCGATACCTGTTCACCGGCTGGCGATGCGCTGGTGACGGTTGAAGGACTGGCATACCCGGTTGGTCCTGGCTCGACAATCGGGTTCGCAGCCGTGGTCAATGCGCTCAAATGTCCGGTTGCCGCCGAACTGACGAAACGCGGTCAGCCGCCGCTGGTGCTGACGAGTGGCGTGCTGATCGAGAACGCTGCGTCGGCGGAACTGTTCGAGCGCACATACGACGACTATTGGGCGCGGGTGGCGCAGGTGTACGGCGGTTGAATATCCGGTGTGTGATGCGTCTGGCAGGCAAAACAGCGCTGGTAACCGGTGCGGCGAGCGGCATCGGGCGCGCAGTCGCCCTGCGATTCCTCGCCGAGGGCGCGCAGGTGGCCGGTTTCGATGTCGATGCCGATGGCTTGAATGAGACATGCGCACGGAGCGATGCAGCAGATGCGTTCCTGCCGGTTGTGTGCGACCTGACCGATCCATCACAGGTGGATCAGGGCGTGTCACGTGCGATAGCGACCCTGCAACGCCTCATAGTCGTCTTCAACGGCGCCAGTGCAAGTGGACGGCGCTGGGGTGATGGACCCGTCGGCGCCTGTACGCTCGAAGGATGGCAACGGACGCCGGACGTGAACCTGACCAGCGTCTTTCTGATGTGTCGCGCTGCGCTGCCGCATGTGCTGGCAGCTGGCAGCGGATCAATTATCAATCTCAGTTCTGTGCTCGGCACAGTCGGTGGCGATGCCGATTTCGCCACCCATGCCCATGCTGCTGCAAAAGCAGGGATCATCGGACTGTCGCGCGCAATGGCGTTGTACTATGCGCCGCACGGGGTGCGGGTCAATGTCATCGCCCCGAGACTGATTGCAACGCCGATGAGCCAACGGGCACAGGAGGACGAACGGATTCAGCAGCGATTGGCGCACCTGCAACCGCTGACCGGCGCGATGGGCGCACCCGACGATGTCGCCGGAGCGGCCGTGTATCTGGCATCTGACGAAGCCGCTTTCGTAACCGGCGTAGTGTTGCCGGTTGATGGCGGCTGGACCGCGTGGTGAAGGCGCACTGCTCAATGAGGTGACGCATGGATCTCCCCCTTCTCCCGACCAGTGTCATTGGTTCCTACGCCTGGCCCGCGTGGTTGCACGTCGCTCTCTGGGCGGCGCAGCGCGGCGAGCTCGGACCGGAAGACATGCGCGAAACTCAGGACGATGCGGTCGATATGGCGTTGCGCGATCAGGAAGATGCTGGCGTGGACATTGTCAGCGATGGCGAGATGCGGCGCGCCGGTTTTTTCACGGCGGCGTTCTACGGTTTTCTGACAGGACTGCGTGAACTGCCGCCGCAGCGCCGGATCGGCGTCGCCGGTCACGATCAGCGTGAGAGTTACGAGGCCGTTGAGCCGATTACCGCACCGAACGGTCTTGGCTTGCTCGCCGAATTCGATTATGTCAAGCAGAGAACGACGCGCCTGATCAAGATGCCATGTCCCGGTCCGTTCACGCTCGCCGGGCAGATCAAACCCGGCGCGGTCTACAAAACGCGATGGGATGTAGCGGAAGCCCTTGTCCCGATCATCAACACCGAACTCAGGGCGCTAGTCGCCGCAGGATGCACCTTCATTCAGATCGACGAACCCTCGATCGCGGTGCGCCCCGATAACCCATGCGCATTCGTGGAACCTTTCAACGCCACGGTCGCCGGGGTCGATGCGAAGATCGGACTGCACCTCATATTTCGGCAACTACGTCGGGCGTCCCACGGCAAAGCGCACCTATCGCCCGCTCTTTCCACACATTCTCGACGCGCGCGCCGATCAGTATGCGCTGGAATTCGCCAACTGCGAACTGGCTGAGATCGACCTGTGGCGTGAATTTCCGAGCGAGAAGGAACTGGCTGCGGGGCTGGTCGATGTGAAGAACTATTACATTGAAACGCTGGAGGATGTTGCCGGGCGGATCCGGATCGCATTACAGTATGTCCCGACAGAAAAGTTGACGATTGTGCCCGACTGCGGGTTCAGCCAGACAGCGCGCTGGACGGAGCGCGCCAAACTGAAGGCGATGGTGGACGGAGCGCGCATTGTTCGACGCAAACTGACCGGGTGATTTCAGGGCGCAGGAGCGACAACGACAAGAGCCGCCTGGTCGGGCGGCTCCCTTACGCTGCTATGGCTGATGCCACTTATGCGCTAGTAGTTTCCATCAACCGATCCATCAACCGATCTTCAGCATACTCCGTCTCAGCGGCCTCGACACCCAACAATTCTGCGGTGATAAACGCAGCCAGCGCCGGTGAGATCCGACCGTTTTCTACGCCCTCTTCAATGAGCGCCAGAAGATCCTCGTTTGTCATTGTGCCCCCCTTTCTATCCATGCAGTTTACAGACGCGCCATCGCGCCAGGGTTCGTAGATTATACCCGAAATCGTCAAAAAAAGATAGGGGAAGTTTGGACGATTATACACGAATTCCTCTGAAAAAGATAGGGGAACTTTTCACATCCGGTATAATCGCTACGGCGGCGTGTTCTGCGTTGTCAGGACAGTGAGCAGGAGCATATGGGCAAGGCGCTGATCATTCTCAACCCCTGGGCCGGGCGAGGTCATGCTGGCGAACGACGACACGATCTGGATCTGGCGCTCGAGCGGGCTGGCGTCGATTACGATATGGTCATGACCCACACGCGGGGCGGTGCGATCGAAATGGCGCGCCAGGCAATCGAACGCGGCTACAGTTCCGTCGTCGCTGTTGGTGGCGATGGGACGCTCAACGAAGCCGTCAACGGCATTAAGAGCGCAGAAGCGGTAGGTGGACGACGTGTGCCGCTGGGGATTATCCCGCTGGGCACCGGCTGCGATTTCATCAAGGCGCTCGACGGTTTTGTGCCAAATGACATCTATGGCAGCGTCCAGCGCATCGTTCGTGGGCAGACGCGCACCGTCGATCTGGGTCTGGTCCGGGTGGACAACGAACAGGAGCGGTGGTTCATCAATGCGCTGGGCACCGGCTTTGATGCGCAGGCGGCCGCTGAAGCCTTGAAGATCACCCGTGTCAGGGGGTTTGCTGTCTATCTTCTGGCAATCATTCGGGCCATGGCGAACTACAAGGCACATCCAATGACCGTCGAGTTCGATGGGCGTCGAGTTCAGCGGCGATTGCTCTTCGCCAGCATCGCGAATGGCCGCTATCAGGCGGGCGGGTTTCTGCTCACTCCCGACGCGCACATCGATGATGGGTACTTCGACGCCTGCCTAGTCGATAATCTGCGCATCGATGAGATCATTCGTCATATTCCAAAGGTGCTCGAAGGGACGCACACAAAACTGCGCCAGGTGACGATGGCGCGCGTGCGGCACGTCACCATCAGCAGTTCTGCACCGATCCCGGTTGCCACCGACGGCGAGGTGCTTTCCGTCCGCGCGCGTTCGGTGACGGCGGAACTTATTCCCGGCGCCATTGATATTCTTGCGTAGCACACTTACTGATTGCCACGCTCCCCGCGTGCTGCAACGGCGATGCCCGCCAGCAGGATCACGAAGCCGACCAGTTGCAGCGGCGCAAACCACTCGCCAAAGAGGATGAGCGCCAGCACCGCCGACCCGATCGGTTCGCCCAGGAGCGCAACGGTGACAAAGGTGGCGGAGAGGTAGCGCAACGACCAGTTGAAGGCAGTGTGTCCGAGCAACTGCGGTCCAACCGCCAGTCCAAGGATCAACAGGTAGGCAAGCGGCGGGTAGCCGCCAAACAAAGTGAGCGGGTTTGCCGTTCCGGCAAACGCCAGCGCCATCAGCAGCAACACGACAGCGGCGCTTGTGTAGACCAGCCAGATGTACGCCAGCACCGAGACGTGTCGCCGCAGACTGCGCCCAACCAGAAAGTAGATCGAGCCGCCGAATGCGCCGAGCAGCGCCAGCAGGTTCCCCAACAGCGCATTGCCGCCGTCAGGACTGGCGCTGTCGCTGATGCCGATCAGGATGCTACCCGCGATGGTCAGGACAACCCCCGCCATGGTCAGAAGCGACGGGCGCTCGCGCAGCAGCAGCGCCGACAGCAGCGCAACCCACAGCGGGTTGGTCGATACGAGCGCAACCGACGACGCGACCGAGGTGTATGCCAGTGATGAGATCCAGGCAGCGAAGTGGACTGCTAGGAAGACGCCTGAAACGACGCCGAGCAGAAGATCGCGCCGTGAAAGGCGGCGCAGTTCATTTCCCGCGCGCGACCAGGCGATGGGTAGCAGGATGATCGCTGCCAACCCCAAACGACCAGCAGCGATCGTTATCGAGGGCATCTCCATTCCCTGCGCATAGCGGATCATGATCGCAGCAGCAGCAGCGACTATCACCCCGCTGAAGAGCACCAGATACGGCAGTACCCGCGTCAGGCGGGTGACAGGGCGTTCAGTCGCCTGTTCGAGAACCGAAGATTCGGACACGCTTGCACCCTTTCCAGTCGCGTTGAGCTATGCAGTCTCTATAGTATAATGGAATGCATGCCAACCGTGACGCTTTCCACCAGTCCAGGACCACTGATCCTTGAAGCGCGCCGCGAACCGCAGGTCTGCTATGTGTTACTCACCGTGCGTGCTGCGGCAACTGGCGACGCTGGTGCGCGCCCGGTCAATTGGGCGCTGGTCGCAGACGCAAGCCGATCGATGCGCATTCCCATCGTTGATGAGACCCAGTTTCGCTCATTGTTGCGCAACGGCTCAGCGCAAGAGACGCTGGTTGATGGCGTTCCGGTGTGGCAGTTGAGCGGTTCGGCGCCGCAGGAGGTGTGCAAGGCAGCGTCAAGCGCGCTCGATCATGTCGTCCATGCGCTGCACACCGTTGTCGAGCGGCTCGACCGGAATGATCGGCTGTCGCTGGTCGTCTTTGCCGATCACGCACTCCTCCTGATACCGGGGATGGTCGGTTCGGATCGGGTCACGCTGGTACGCGCCATCGAACGGTTGCCCGGTCTTGATCTGGGGGATGGCACAAATCTGGCAGACGGGATTGCGCTGGCGCTCAATCAGATCCGCACCAACCGTAACGCACACCGCGCCAACCGGGTTCTGCTGCTGACCGATGGCTTCACCCGCGATCCGGCGGCCTGTCTGATGCTGGCAGACCAGGCGGCTGACGAACATATTGCCATTACGACTATCGGGTTGGGTGGCGAGTTTCAGGACGATCTGCTGACAGCGATTGCCGACCGGAGCGGGGGAAATGCTCTCTTTTTGAAGCGCGCTTCTGCCATCCCGCGCGCTATCAGCGCCGAACTCGAGACGGCGCGTGCTACCGCTCTGCCAGCGGTGGACATTGCCATCGCCCCAATGCGTGGCGTCATGCTGCGGCGGGTCACCCGCACGCGACCGGTGCTGGCAACTCTCGCTGAGCCGACCGGCGCCGGGGCGTCTGATGTCGTTTCCGTTCTCCTGGGGGATCTGCCCGCTGGATCGCCGGTGACGCTGCTGCTGGAATTCCTTGTACTGGCGGCAAACCCCGGACCGCTGTGGATTGCCGGAGTTGCGGCGCGGTCGGCAGGGGTGCGTCTGGCGGAAGCGGACATCAGGGCGACCATCGCACACGGCGCCCCGCCACTGAGCGACGACGTGCGCGCGGCAGCGGCGCGGGCAATGGCAGCTCGCCTGATGCGTCGTGCAATCGCCGCTTCCGACTCGATCGAAGCGGCGCGTCTGATGCGCGCCGCTGCCGCGCGCTTCGATGAACTCGGCGAATCGGCGCTTGCCGCTGCTGCCCGTGAACAGGCGGCGACCATCGAGCGCAACGGTCGTGCCGCCAGCATTGTCACCCATGAATTAATCTATGCGACCCGCCGACTTGGCGATGCATCCTGAACTTCCGCTGAGGAGAATATATGACGTCGAGCGTGCATCAGGATACGACTGATACTGTCCGACCCGGTCGTTTTGGTCCCTACGGCGGCGCCTACATTCCCGAAACGCTGGCAACGGCAGTTATGGCGCTTGAGCAAGCATATGCGGCTGCGCGTCAGGACCCTGCCTTCTGGGCGGATCTGGATCGTCTGCACCGCAGTTATACCGGAAGACCGACACCACTTACCTTCGCCCAGCGTCTGACGGAATACCTTGGCGGAGCGCAGATCTATCTCAAGCGAGAAGACCTGGCGCATACTGGCGCGCACAAGATCAACAATGCACTCGGGCAGGGGTTGCTGGCGAAACGTATGGGCAAAACGCGGATCATCGCCGAAACCGGCGCCGGGCAGCACGGCGTTGCAACAGCGACCGTGTGCGCTTTGCTCGGAATGGAGTGCGTGGTTTATATGGGTATCGATGACATGGCGCGCCAGCAACCGAATGTCTTCCGCATGCGCCTGCTGGGCGCGGAAGTGCGTGGGGTCGCCAGCGGCTCCCGCACCCTTAAGGATGCCATCAACGAAGCCATGCGCGACTGGGTGACCAATCCGGACTCCTATTATCTGCTCGGTTCGGCACTTGGTCCGCATCCGTACCCAACTATGGTGCGTGACTTTCAGAGCATCATCGGACGGGAAGCGCGCGAACAGATTCTTGCGGCGACCGGGCGTTTGCCCGATGTTGTGCTGGCGTGCGTTGGCGGCGGCTCGAATGCCATCGGCATCTTCAGTGCGTTCATTGCTGATGAGGGGGTTGAATTGCGCGGCGTCGAGGCAGGGGGACGCGGCGCAACCCTCGGTGACCATGCTGCGCGCTTCTCCGGCGGGCGACCGGGAGTGTTGCAGGGAACCTATACGTATGTGTTGCAGAATGACGATGGGCAGATCGGGTTGACCCACAGTATCTCAGCTGGTCTCGACTATGCTGCGGTTGGACCGGAGCATGCGCTGCTTCACGACCAGGGGCGCGCCATCTATACTACAGCCGACGACGAAGAAGCGCTCAACGCTTTTCAGACGCTGGCGCGACTTGAAGGGATCATCCCGGCGCTAGAGAGCGCTCACGCGGTTGCCGAGGCGATCAAGATCGCGCCAGCCATGCGTCCGGATCAGATTATCCTGATTAACCTGTCGGGTCGCGGTGACAAAGACATTTTCACTGTTGCGCGGGCGCTGGGGGTGGAGGTTGAACGTTGAACGTTGTACATTATAACGTTGTGCGTTGCACGTTGGGTGTTGGGGGGGTGAAGGTTGCACGTTGCACGTTGGGTGTTGGGCGGCGGGCGTTGCACGTTGCACGTTGAACGTTGTAACGTTGAACGTTCAATGTCTGGCTGCATATCGTCGCTGCCTGCGATGGGCGCTGATCAGCTACACCGCGATCACCATCGTTGGATGGGCAGTTGTGGGTGAACGCTCCCTGATTGCATACTTCGACAAACTCATCGAGGTGGCGCTCATTGGTCTGATCGCAATTGAGGTGAGACAGGAAGGCGAACGTTGACGGGATTCGACATCCACGCTGCGATGGCAATCCTGCGCGCCGAGATGCCGCATTTCCCCAAGCCGCTGATTGACGGCATGGGCGAGGAAGAGGCGCGTAACCCATTTCGTATTTTGATTGCCACGATCCTGAGTCTGCGCACCAAAGACACTATGACTGCCGTAGTTGCGCCGCGTCTGTTTGCAGCAGCCGATACGCCGGAGAAGATGCTGGCGCTCAGCGAAGATGAGATTGCTGCGCTGATCTATCCGGTTGGATTCTACCGCAACAAAGCGCGCACGATCCGCACGATCTGCCAGATCCTTATCGATCAGTATGGCGGCGTGGTTCCCGCCAATCTCGATGCGTTACTGGCGCTACCGGGCGTGGGAAGAAAAACTGCCAACCTGGTGCTCACCGCTGGTTTCGATCTGCCAGGGATCTGTGTTGATACCCATGTTCACCGCATCTGCAATCGTTGGGGCTATGTGCAAACCAGAACGCCGGAAGAGACTGAGATGAGACTGCGTGAGATTCTGCCGCAGGAATACTGGAAGGAGATTAACGGGTTGCTGGTGACCCTTGGGCAGAATATCTGCCACCCGATCTCGCCGCGCTGTAGCGTTTGTCCGTTGGCGCATCTCTGTGCGCGGATCGGCGTGGAACGTCATCGTTAGCAGCGGTTTTCTGCGTTCCCGTGCGCTTTTGCCCGTCCCCCCAAACCCCCTTCTCTCACAAAGGGAGAAGGGAGTTTGGGCGTTCTGAAGACCAAAACGAGAGAAGGAATGCAGGAGCTTCCCAAAAACTCATCATGCAAGAAGAGGAGAAGGGGGAGGTGTGGCACGCTGATGGTGCGCGTCCCCACATGCGTGGGCGTCTCATGAACCGCATCGGCAACCATCGCGCCCAGACGTGCTCGTCTCCACATACGTGGTCGTCTTACCCTGCATACCACGCTGCGACCCATTACGGGAGCGATGGCGCCACGCTCCTGGCCACACCATGGCGCGGAAGGCGAGTCGGAAAGTCAGGCAAAGGCGCTGCCTTTGCCCACTCGCGTCGGATGGGTCATAACCCCAGGCATCGGGGTCCGACCCGTAAACGCATTCCTGTCGCTCTATTCCTATCACGCTCTTCAGTGAGATGCAGCACGGCAGTGTCAGAACCGGAGCGCTTTCTGAAGAGCATGTTATACTACTGAAGCAGAGAGTATTTGCGAGGTTGTTCAGGAAACCGCGTGCTGGAGAAGCGTCACAGGGGTAACCATGTACATACGCTGGATCGTTCGCAAACACAAAAACGCTGGCGTGGCAAACGTTTCGTTCCACGATGCGTATCTGGTGGAAAGTTATCGTGATGAAAACGACTCGCCCCGTCAGCGAACTATTTGTTATCTGGGGAATATCCGGCAGATCGGCGATGAATTTCCGCCGC
>Ga0308415_1000090_pt1 | contig 34855 bp, 28 predicted proteins | sample HotsprSampleOS55_FD_203465 | JGI IMG/M metagenome (GOLD analysis project Ga0308415, IMG submission 203465) | Hot spring phototrophic mat microbial communities from Octopus Spring, Yellowstone National Park, Wyoming, United States - 20090730_OS55 ... | reverse complement strand
CAAGAGGTCATAGCGGCGGGACGCCAGTTGGGAGAGCGCCTCTTCCCCGGACGCCGCCTCGTCCACCCGGTACCCCCGCCCTTCCAGCGCGGTTCTCAACACCCGGCGCATGTCGGCCTCATCATCCACCACCAGGATACGGGGAGACCCTCCGTTGGCCCGTTCTCCGTTCATCCGGTCACTCCTTATGACAGGTCGCAGGTCTCAAGTCGCAGGTCTCAGGTCGCAGGGCGCAGGGAGCAGGGCGCAGGGCGCACTTCGCACTTCGCACTTCGCACGTCTTACAAATGCTTCGCGTCTTCGTGTCTTTGTGGGTAACTACCTACCAGGGAGCCCCCGGGCAAGCGCTATCAAAGACGCGGCGAAGGCATGCCCCTGTAGCGCAGGCCGCCAGGCCTGTATTCGCAGGCTAAAGCCTACGCTACATTATCTGCAAACGATTCAGGGTAGGTAATTACCTTTGTGGTAAATACTCCCGGAGGGGCAGGTAGACCGTGAAGGCCACCCCCGGCCCGTCCTCCCGGTTCTGCGCGGCGATCCGCCCTCCGTACCGCTCCACAATCTGGCGGCTGATGGCCAGCCCCAGGCCGGTCCCCTCCGGTTTGGTGGTGAAAAACGGCTCAAAGAGGTGCTCCATCTCATGGGGCGAAAGGGAGGAGCCGTCGCTGGTCACCCGCAGCCACAGTTCTCCGTCCGCCGTCCCGGCGGCAATCCCCAGACGCCCACCCCCGGGCATGGCCTCAATGCCGTTGAGGAGCAGGTTGACCAGCACCTGCAGGATGTCGCCGGGGACAACCCACAGAGGGGGCAGGCCGTCCGGCACCTCCGTCTCCAACCGGACGTTGGAGCGCTCCAGCCGGTGGCGGACCAGGAGAAGGGACTGGGTGACCAGTTCCTGCGGCCAGACGGACTGCCGTTTCCCGTCGGAGGGACGGGCCAGCCCCAGGGCCCGCTGCACCGTCCCGGCCAGCCGCCGGACCTGTTGCAGCGCGATCTCCAGGCCCGCCCGCTCGTCCCTCTTCCAGCCCGGCCGCTCCAGCGCCAGTTCCAGGGAGTTCTGGATGACCTGCAGGGGGTTGTTCATCTCGTGGGCCAGTGACGCCGCCAGCCGCCCCAGCGCGGCCAGTTGCTCCGCCTGGGCCATCTGCCGCTCCATCCACCTCTGCTCGGTGACGTCCCGGATCAGGACGGCCAGCCGGGCCACCCGGCCCTCCGCGTCCGCCGATGGGCCCAGGCTGTACTCGTACCACCGTTCCCCCACCCGGCGGTCCAGGCGGGCGGGACGGCCACTGAAGACGGCCTCTATCTCCTCCAGCGGCAGGATGTCCCCCAGTGCGGCGGCAGGCCGCCCGACCACGCGACGCTCTTCCGTCTCCCCTATCAGCCGGAGCATCGCCTGGTTGACGGCCAGAACGGTCCCCTCCGGGCCCAGGAGAACCGCGGCATCGGTGAGGCCGTTCAACAGCGCCCGGGCGGTGGCCTCGCTGGCCCGCAGCGCGTCGTAGAGGCGGGCGTTGCGGAGCGCCAGTTGGTCCGCCACCGTCTCCAGCACCCGCACGTCGTCCTCGCCGAAGGCGTCCCGCCGGGGACTCTGGACGTCCAGCACGCCGATGACCTCCTCCCCAATCCGCAGGGGCACGGTCAGTTCGGCCTGGGTGGAGATGCGGTCTGGATACCGGTTCACGTAGCGGGGTTCCTGGCTCACGTCGTTGGCCAGGAGAGTCCGGCCGTTCCGGGCCACCCACCCCACCATCCCCTCGTGAGGGAGAAGCCGGTGGTCCGGTGGGAAGAGGTCCACAAACCGGCCCGCCCGGGCCTGCATCACCCAGTCCCCGCTCTCCGGTTCCTGAACGAAGAGGGCGACGTGGTGGTATCCGAAGGTCTCCGCGACCAGTCGGACGGCCTGCTCCATCACCACTTCCGGCGGGTTGAGGTCGGAAATCCGGCGGGCAATCTCCTTCACCATGGTCAACCGGGCGACCTGCCGCTCCAGGCGATGGAGCGTCTCCATCCGCTCGGAGACGTCCAGGACGGCGCCCAGGATGGCGGGGCGCCCGTTGTACTCTATCTGGCGGGCCAGGACTTCGCAGTAGAGGGTGGAGCCGTCTTTCCGCAGTGCTTTCAGCAGATACCGGACGCCCTCCGGCTCCTCCCCCAGGCGTCGTTGGATGTTCTCCACCACCATCGCCCGGTCGTCAGGGTGGATGAGTTCGTCCACCCCCATCCGGTCCACCACCTCGTCCTCCCGGTAGCCCAGCATCCGGCAGAGGGCAGGGTTGATGTAGCGGACCCGGCCGTCCTGGAAGACGTAGATGCCGGCCAGGTTGGCCTCGGTGAACGCCCGATAGCGGGATTGGAGGGAGCGGGTCTCGTCCAGGAGACGGCGCTGAAAGCGGTCGTACTCCCGCAGGAGCGCGCCCACGGCCGTCAGGCCCAGGAACAGCACCGTCCCGGCGGTGAGCCAGTCCACCGGAAGAAGGGAGTTGTCGGTCCGGACCAGCCACGGAGTCAGCCAGCCCCGGGCGGCGGCGAGGGCGAAGAGGCCGTATTCCAGCCCGCCCAGGGCGGCGGCGGCCAGGGCCGCGCGGGAGCCCAGGAGGAACCAGGTCAGGATGGGGAGGACAAGCAGGTAGACCCGACCGTCGCCCATCAGGCCACCTCGCGCCAGGGCGATGGTCGCGGCGGCATAGCCGACTCCGGCGAGGCCCCAGGCCCGCAGCGGGAACGGCAGACGGCGCAGGAGAGCCAGCAGGAGGACCACTCCGTAAAGGAAGCCGTAGGCGAGAACTGCCGGCCACTGGCGGGGGTCCAGGGCGGCCTCCCGGATGAGAAGCGCGATCACGGGGGTAGCGGCCCCGCTCACTGCGATCAGGAGCACGTCCAGCACACGCTGGCGCCAGGCATCAACGGAAAGGTCGGAATCGCCCATACCGGATTCCCCGTTCATTCCGTTGGCGGGTAGCAGGGTAGTGCCCCTTAAATTACCTACCCTGAATCGTTTGCAGATAATGTAGCGTAGGCTTTAGCCTGCGAATACATAGGCTTTAGCCTGCGAATACAGGCCTGGCGCCCTGCGCTACAGGGGCATGCCCTCGCCGCGTCTTTGATAGCGCTTGCCCGGAGGCCCCATGGTAGGTGGTTACCTGTGGGGGATTCTACCACGAGGCAGGGGTTCTGTCAACGATTTGGGCGTAGAGCGATTCCAGATGGTCCACATGCTCCTCCATGGTCATCGGCGGCCGGACGCCGGCGCGCAGGCGGGGGAGCAGGTCGGGTTCATCCAGCAGGCAATGTTTATTTGCGTGTCGAAGACAGACATTTGAGATGTTGGTATCGCTTAGGCACTTTCCAAGGGGGATCCAGAGGGGCGAGCAATTTTCGCCATTCATAATGGGTGATTCGGCACAAGGCTTGGACTTTACGTCTTTTTTGCCATATTTTAGACAATTCACTAAGAGCTCTTGCGCGTCCTCGTAGAGAATGGAAATCATGTCGGGCTACAAGGGCGTAAAAAATAGCGGAAAGATCGTATAGTAAAATGAGCGGAAGATAATAAGCAAGCCAAGGCATAGGGTAATTTTTCAAGATTAGCCAGACTTTATTACGCCCCAAAAGGAAGCTTTTGAAAGGAGACCCCTCGCCTAAGGTGGCAGAATGTAAATGGTAAACCCGCGCTGCCGGAACATAAAGAGCCCGCCAACCTGCGGGTCGTGCTCGCCATGCCAAGTCCACGTCTTCTAAATAGGCGAAGAAATCCTCGTCTAAAAGGCCTATTTCCTCCAGCACTGCTCGCCGGTAAAGGGCTGCTCCGGCACAGGGCCCGAAAACTTCAATTGGTTCCTCTTCCTGACCTGGTTGTTCTCCTCCCCTATAGTCCCATGCAATACCGACTGGATCAATATTAATGCCTGCAGAGTTAATCACGTGCGGCTGGTTAGCGAAGAGCATTTTGCTGGCACACATTCCCACTCGGTCATCGGACTCGGCGGCTTTTACTAATGCCCCCAGCCAACCTGGCTCTGGTTCTGTATCGTTATTTTTTAAAGTAGCAATGAGTCCTCTGCAAAAAGTCCGAACTTTACCAACTCAGTGCCGGGCGTTGAAGCGGCTGGAGGGCCAGGAATCGCCATTGCAGCGCCCGAATCATCCGAACAAAAGAAAACACAGGAGAGCACGCCGGCTGTTCCGCCCGCCCTGGCTGCCGCTTCTGCCCTCCTTCCTGTCCCCTTTCCGCCTGCAGGGGCCGTACTCTGGCTTGCCAGAAGCGGTGCAACCGCCGGACATTGACCACCGCCGCCGACCCAATCACCATACAGGCTACGCGGAAGCGGCCCCGTACCGGGGCTTTCCCTCCCGCAAACGGATGTTTCACACTGCGCACCGTGGATTCTGCTGCCGCCCGCAGGTTCCGCCCTCCTTCCCGATGCTGGCGGGAGCGACGCCGACGTTCCGCTCGCTGTAGCGCTTCGGTCGTGAAACGCAAGACCCACTCTCCCAACCGTTTCCGCTGGACCACCGGGCAACGGGCTCGCTCGGCACAGGTGGCGCAGGTCTCTCCAAAGACCGCCAGAAAGGCCTTGCCCGAAGGGGATGCGCTCACCCGGGCTGACTCCCCCTTCGGGCAGGTGACTTGCTCCGGTTGGCCCGATGCATCCGCCTGGACCTGGAAATCCTCCAGGTAGAACCGCTCCGGGTCCTGCGGTCGGCCCCGAATCGCCGTCTGAATCAAGGTGACCTGATGCTCCGCCAGCAGAGCATCATTCTCGGGACTCCCGTAACTCCCATCGGTGAAGTGGAAAGTCCGTCAGCACGGGTATTCCCGACGGCGCACCTGGCGGAAGATTCACCTGGGCGTAGACAGTGAAAGCGGTGAAATTCAAGCAGTGGAACTGACCGAAGCGGCGTCCACGATTCCCAGGTGGTTCGGCCGCTGTTGGAGGAAGTGGAACGCCCTTTGGCCAGTGCCGCCGGGGACGGTTCGTATGACCGCCGGGAGGTGTACGAGGCCTTGCAGGAGCATAGCCCGGGGGTGCAGATCGCCATTCCCCCTCGTCGGGATGCCCGCATCTGGCGGCACGGGAACAACAAAGGGCCACCCCATCCGCGCGATGAGAACCTGCGCTATATTCGTCGGCACGGTCGCCGAGCCTGGAAGCGGCAATCGGGCTATCATCGTCGTCCCCTGGCGGAAACGGCTGTTTTTCGGCTCAAAACGATCTTTGGAGACCATCTGAGTGCCCGTTTGCTGGAGACGCAGCGGACTCAGGCTCGCATTCGGTGTCGGGCATTGAATCAGATGACGCAACTGGGAATGCCCGACAGTTATGCAGTGACCTGAGAGAGTACTCCTGGGAATTCAGAACCAAATCGGAAATTCGGAATCGGGGAGGTCTCCCCGTTTCGCGCCCAAAAGGGGGCGATTTATGCACCAAAGCCCAGTGGAAATATTGTATCCATAACCGCACTTCGCGCAAATGGGATTTTTTGCCCGGCCCGAAGCGTTGGGCTGGCACAGGGCTTATCAGCGCTCTGATATTTTTCGTTCGTAGTCAGGCACGGAGCGCCAGCGGGGTGCCGTTCCGAGCCTTTTGGACGCCACTCCGCTTCGCTTCGTGGCTGACTGCGAGCACCTTCGTTAGAGCATTGATAAGCCCTGGGGCTGGCATGGCTGGCATGGTTTGCTTGCGCTTTCCGCCATCCCGGTGTATACTTTATTAGTGGACTGATGGTTGACGACACCCGCCTCCAGCGACAGCAACAGGCGCAGGCCATCCTGGCCCGGGTGCAGGAGGCCCTTCCCTCCGTCCTCGCCCGTTATCCCGTCGTCGTGGCGTATGTCTATGGCTCCGTCGCCCGGGGGACCGTCCTCCCCACCAGCGATGTGGACATCGCGCTGGTTCTGACCGAATCGCTGCCCCCCTACGAAAGACTCCAACTGGAACTGACCATAGAGGGGGAGGTGGAAGAGGCTGCCGGCATCTATCCCATAGACGTACGGGTCATTAACGACGCCCCTCTTCTGGTTAAAGGACGGATCCTCCAGGAAGGGATTCGGGTCTACGAGGGGGACCGGCAGAAACGTATCGCCTTTGAGGTGCTGACCCGTCACCAGTACTGGGACTTTGAGCCGTTTGTCCGGCCTCTTCAGCAAGCGTTTCTGAATCGGTTGCGGCAAATTTATGGTCAACCCTGAAGTCGTTGCTTCTTTTTTGGGTAACCTTCGTCGTTACCTGGAACAACTGCGCATCCTGGCTGCCGTACCCCAGGATGTGTTTCTGAACGATTTCACGAAAGTTGAAAGTGCCAAATACCTGTTACAAGTCTCCATCGCCTGTTGCCTGGACATTGCTCACCATATTATTGCCGACGAAGGCTATCGGACGCCAGGCAGTTACGCCGACGCCTTCGTGGTCCTCAGCGAAAACGGTGTCGTGCCGTCGGACTTTCTGCCCATGTTGAAAAAGATGGCCAGTTTCCGGAACCGGTTGGTCCACCTGTATTGGGAGGTGGACAACCGGACCGTTTACCGGATTCTCCAGGAGAACCTGGGGGATTTTGAGCGGTACATCTCGTACATCGTAGACTTTATCCAAAGGAGCAAGGCATGACCCTCTGGTATCACCGCCGCACCTGATCCGAAGTCTGGGGCGCCGGTTGGCGCCCGCAGACCGCTGGGCTCATGTCCGGGGGCGGCGGGGATGCCGCACCCTGAGACCTCTACGGGCGCGTGCCTCCGGAGCCGCCGCCGGCGTGAGCCGACGGCGGCTTTCTGTTGCCCACGCCGTGCCCGGGCCACTGCCCGGTCGCGTGGAGATTCCATTTCAAGGAGGTACGCACCATGTCCGAACGTATCACCCGTTTCTTCGCCTCGCGCTGGGGCATCCTCCTGGCCGGGGCGGTCATCGGTCTCCTGGCCCCGCTCCTCCAGCGGGCCGGCAACCCCACCAACATGGGGATCTGCGTGGCCTGCTTTGAGCGGGACATCGCCGGAGCCCTGGGCCTCCATCGGGTCGCTACCGTCCAGTACATCCGGCCCGAGATCATCGCCTTCGTCCTGGGCTCCCTGATCGCCGCCCTCCTCTTCCGGGAGTTCAAGCCCCGCGCCGGCTCCGCCCCCATCGTCCGCTTCCTCCTGGGCATGTTCGCCATGACCGGCGCCCTGGTCTTCCTGGGCTGCCCCTGGCGGACCCTCCTGCGGCTGGCGGGCGGGGACCTGAACGGCCTGGTGGGCACCGCCGGGCTCGTCGCCGGGATTGCCCTGGGCGTCTTCTTCCTGAAGCGGGGCTACTCCCTGGGCCGCAGCCGCCCGGCACCGGCCCCCGTGGGCTGGATGATGCCCGCCATCATGCTGGGCCTCCTGCTCCTCCTCATCTTCCGCCCCCAGTTCACCAAAGACGGCCCCATCTTCTTCAGTGCCGAAGGGCCCGGTTCCAAACACGCGCCCATTCTCATCTCTCTGGCCGTGGGGCTGGTCATCGGCTTCCTGGCCCAGCGGACCCGCTTCTGCACGATGGGCGCCTGGCGGGACGTCATCCTGATGAGGGATACCCACCTGATCACCGGGGTGGGCGCGCTGTTCGTTGTCGCCCTGATCACCAACCTGGCCCTGGGGCAGTTTAAACCGGGCTTCGCCGCCCAGCCGGTGGCCCATTCCAACCATCTCTGGAACTTCCTGGGGATGGCGCTGGCCGGGCTGGCCTTCCTCCTGGCGGGCGGCTGCCCGGGCCGCCAACTCTTCCTCTCCGGGGAGGGGGACGGCGACGCGGCCCTCTTCGTCCTGGGGATGATCTTCGGCGCCGGTTTTGCTCACAACTGGGCCCTGACCGGCGTCCCCGATAAACTGGCCGAGGGCGCGCTGATGGTGGGCGGGCCCGGCCCCTACGGACAGGCCGCCGTCATCATCGGGCTGGTTTTCTGCATCGTGCTGGGCTTCACGATGCGGGAAAAGAAGTAGGACAACTGCGAGCAGTTGTCCTACAGGAGGTGAATTATGGCGAAGGTCGTAGACGCACGGGGCCTCTCCTGCCCCCAGCCGGTCATCCTGGCCCGGCAGGCGATGGAGGAGGGGCAGTTCCCCATTGAAGTTTGGGTGGATACCGTCACCTCCCGCGAGAACGTGCGCCGGGCCGCCGAACGGGCCGGCCTCAAGGTGCAGGTGGAGGCGGTGGGGGACGAGTTTAAACTGACGTTGATGCGGTAGGAGGAGCCCTCACCCTCTCCCCCTGCCCCCTCCCCCTCTCCCGCAAGCGGGAGAGGGGGTGGCCCGAAGGGCCGGGGGTAGGGGTGAGGGCCGGGAGGACCTATGCCCAAACGAGACTTCACCCGGCTGACCCAGATTGCCTCCTGCGCGGGTTGAGCGGGGAAACTGGCCCCCGGGGCCCTGGCGCAGGTCCTGCGCCCCCTGCTGGATTCGTTGGAGGAAAGCGAGCGTGTCGTCGTCGGGCTGGGCTCGCCCGATGACGCCGTCGTCTACCGGATGGAGAACGGCACCCTGCTGGTCGCCACGGCGGACTTCTTCGCGCCGGTGGTGGACGACGCCTATACCTACGGCGCCATCGCCGCCGCCAACTCCATCAGCGACGTCTATGCCATGGGCGGGATGCCCTTCCTGGCCCTTAACCTGGCCGCGATTCCCTCGGACATGCCGCCGGAGATCGCCGCGGAGATTTTCCGGGGCGGGATGGAGAAGGCGCGGGAGGCGGGCGTGGTCGTCGCCGGTGGGCATACGATGGACGATAAGGAACCCAAGTACGGCCTGGCCGTCATCGGGACGGTGGAGCCGGAGCATCTGCTGCTCAAGGGCGGCGCGCGGCCCGGGGAGCGCCTGGTGCTGACCAAACCCCTGGGCTCCGGCGTTATCACCACCGCCTACCGGGCCGGGCAGGCCTCGCCGGAGGCGCTGGCCCAGGCCGTCCCCTGGATGCTGCGGCTGAACCGGGACGCGGTCCGGGCCGTCCACGCCACCTCCGCCCGCGGCGCCACCGACATCACCGGCTTCGGCTTCCTGGGCCACGCGGCGGAGATGGCCCTGGCCGCGGGGGTCCGCTTCCGGGTCTGGGCGGACCGGGTCCCCATCTTGGAGGCCGCCCGTCCCCTGGCCGACCTCTGGCTCTTCCCCGGCGGGACGGCGGCCAACGAGATGTACTTCGGCCAGTGGGTGACCTTTGACCCGTCCATCCCGGAGGAGGTCCAGATGCTCCTCTATGACGCGCAGACCAACGGCGGCATTCTGGCCGCCATCCCCGCCGCGGAGATGGACCGCTTCGCCGAAGCGTGCCGGGCGCTGGACCAGCCCTTCTGGGAAATCGGGGAGGTCCTGGAGGGGGAGCCGGGGGTTGAGGTCGTCAGGGGACCGTCACCTTCAAGGTGACGGTCCCCTGAGGAGGCGAAATGATTTACCTGGACAACGCGGCCACGTCCTGGCCCAAGCCGCCGCAGGTCCTGGCGGCGATGGCCCACTTTCTGACCGAAGTGGGCGCCAACCCGGGCCGCTCCGGGCACCGGCTCTCCGTGGAGGCCGGGCGCATCGTCTACGCCGCGCGGGAGGCGGTGGCCGAACTCTTCCACGCCCCCGACCCGCTGCAGGTGGTCTTCGGCATGAACGCCACCGAGGGGCTCAACCTGGCCCTGCGGGGCCTCCTGCGCCCCGGCGACCACGTCGTCACCTCCAGCATGGAGCACAACTCGGTGATGCGGCCCCTGCGGGCCCTGGAGCGGGAAGGGGTCCCAGTGACCGTCGTCCCCTGCTCACCGGAGGGTTTCCTGGACCCGCAGGCGGTCCTTTCGGCCCTCCGGCCCGAAACCCGACTGGTTGTTCTCAACCACGCCTCCAACGTGACGGGGACCCTGTTGCCGGTGGCGGAGGTGGGACGGGCCCTGCATCGGATGGGCGGCCCGTTGTTGGTGGTGGACGCAGCGCAGAGCGGGGGCGCCGTCCCCATAGACTTGCAGGCCGATGGCATAGACCTGCTGGCCTTCACCGGGCACAAGTCCCTCTACGGGCCGACGGGCACCGGTGGCCTCATTATTGGAGACCGGGTTCCGCTGGAAGAGTTCCGGCCCCTCATCCGGGGCGGGACGGGGAGCCGGTCCGAGCGGGAGGAGCAGCCGGATTTCCTGCCGGACATGTGCGAGAGCGGGACGCCCAACGCGGTGGGGCTGGCAGGGCTGGAGGCCGGGGTCCGCTGGGTGCTGGAGCGGACCGTGGAGGCCCTCCGCGCGCACGAGGTGGAGTTGACCCAACGGCTGCTGGACGGCCTGCGGGAAATCCCCGGCGTGACGGTCTACGGGCCGGACGACGCGCGCCTCCGGACGGCGGTGGTCTCTTTCAACATCGCCGGGATGGAGCCCTCGGAGGTGGGGATGCGGCTGGACGAGGAGTACGGCATCATGTGCCGGGTGGGGCTCCACTGCGCGCCTGCGGCCCACCGCACCATCGGCACCTTCCCCGCCGGGACCGTCCGCTTCGCGCTGGGGGCTTTCACCACGCGGGAGGAGGTGGACGCCGCGCTGTGGGCCGTGGCCCGTCTGGCCCGGGGATGAGGGGGCCTTGGCGGCGGCCACAGGCCGCCGCCAAAGCCCCACCCCCTCTACAGGAGGAGGCTTATGGAGAAAATCGTGGATGCCCGGGGGCTACCCTGCCCCCAGCCGGTTCTGCTGACCCGCGATGCGCTGCGGGAAAGCGACGCAGTGACCACCATCGTGGATAGCGACACCGCCCGCCACAACGTGACCCGAATGGCCGAGAAGGCCGGATACACCGTGCAGGCCGAGGAGCAGGAGGACGGGGTGTATCTGCATATCCGCCGGAGCGAGGCCGCGCCGCAGGCCGCTCCGACCCCTCAGCCGCAACCGGCCAGCGGCCCGCTGGTCCTGGTCATCCCCTCGGAGTTCATGGGACGGGGAGAACATGAGGAACTGGGGCAGATTCTCATCCGGGGCTTCCTGCATACCCTGAACGAGGTCAGCCCGCTGCCCGACGTCATCATCTTCTTCAACAGCGGGGTCAAACTGGTGGTGGAGGGGTCGCCCGTGCTGGAGGACCTGTGCACCCTGGCAAACCAGGGGGTCCAGATTCTGGTCTGCGGCACCTGCCTGGGGTACTACGGCCTGAAGGAGAAAGTCGCCGTCGGCGAAGTGTCCAACATGTACACCATCGCCGAGACGATGCTGCAGGCGGGGAAAGTCGTTTCACTGTAGCGTAGCGCAGGATTTATCCTGTACCGGATTCAATCCTGCGCCATAAATCGCTGGTACAGCCCTTCCAGTTCCTCTTCCGAGTAGTAGTAGATGATGATCCGCCCCCCCTTCTTCCCCGGGCGGACCTGGACGCGCGTACCCAGCGCCTGCCGGAAACGGTCCTCCAGGGCCTGGATTTCTGGGGCGGCGGACCGGGCAGGCGGTCGCTGGGGCCGGGTCTGCAGAATCCGCCCCACCAGTTCCTCCGTCTGGCGGACGGTCAGGCCCTGGCGCATCACCATTCGCAGCGCCGCGACCTGGGCCTCGGGGTCTTCCAGCGCCAGGAGCGCCCGGGCATGCCCCTCCCCGATGCGGCCGTTGAGGAGCGCTTCCTTGACCGCGTCGGTGGCCTTCAGCAGGCGCAGCGTGTTGGTGATGGCGACCCGGCTCTTGCCCACCCGCTGAGCGACCTCTTCGTGGGTCAACCCAAACTCCTCAATCAGTTGCCGGTAGGCGCTCGCCTCCTCCAGCGGGTTCAGGTCCTTCCGCTGCAGGTTCTCCACCAGGGCCAGTTCCAGCGTCTGCTGGGGGGCCAGGTCCTTGACGATGACAGGCACCGTCGTCAGGCCGGCCAGTTTCGCCGCCCGCCAGCGCCGCTCCCCCGCCACCAACTGGTAACCGTCCCCCTCCCGGACGACGATGAGGGGCTGAAGAACGCCGTGGTTCTGGATGGAGAGGGCCAGTTCCACCAGTTCATCGTCCCGTATGGCCATGCGGGGCTGATGGGGGTTGGGGCGGATGTCCTCCACCGGCACCTCCAGGATGCCGGTCGCTTCCTCGCCGACGGGGATCAGCGCCTCCAGTCCTCTGCCCAGGCCGAATTTACCCGCCATGCTCCACCTCCGCCGAGGGCGCTCGTCCGTCGCCGCTGAGCAGTTCCCAGGCCAGGGCCCGGTAGGCCAGGTCGCCCGGGGAACGGGGAGCGTAGGCCAGGATGGGGAGCCCGTGGCTGGGGGCCTCGCTCAACCGGACATTGCGCGGGATGACTGTCCGGAAGACCCGGTCTCCGAAATACCGCCGCACTTCTGCCACCACCTGCTGGGAGAGATGGGTGCGGGAGTCAAACATCGTCATCACCAGGCCCCGCAGGCGCAGGTGAGGGTTCAGGGAACGGCGCACCAGGTCCAGCGTGCGCATCAGTTGAGTGAGTCCTTCCAGGGCCAGGTACTCGCACTGGATGGGGATGATGACGCCGCTTTTGGCGGCGACCAGCGCGTTGACGGTGAGGATGCCCAAACTGGGGGGACAATCTATCAGGACGTAGTCGTACCGCTGGTCCAGGCCGGAGAGGGCCATTTCTAACCGCCGCTCTCGGGCCAGCATGGGGATCAGTTCCACCGTCGCGCCGGCCAGTTGGGCCGAACTGGGCACCAGGTCCAACCGTACCCAGTGGGTCAGGGTAATGATCCCGTCCAGCGGCGCCTCGCGCACCAGAGCGTCGTAGATCGTCGCCGGGAGCGACGCGCGGTCCACCCCCAGGCTGACCGTCGCGTTGGCCTGGGGGTCCATGTCCACCAGCAGGACCCGCTGGCCCCAATGGGCCAGGTAGGCCGCCAGATTGACGGCGGTCGTGGTCTTGCCCACGCCGCCCTTCTGGTTGGCGAAGGCGTAGACGATCATAATTAACAATTAAAAAATTAACAACGAAAAACTTCGTGTCTTCGGGTCCTGGTGGTTTTCAAAGCACCGGGCGACTTCCTCCGGGGTGGGGGTGGCGGAGAGGCCGGGCCGGGTGACGGAGACGGCGGCGACGCAGTTGGCCCGGCGCGCGGCCTGCACGGGGTCATCTCCCTGCCAGAGGCGGGTGAAGAAGACGGCCGCGAAGACGTCCCCCGCGCCGGTGGGGTCCACCTCCCGGGCCGGGAAGGCCGGCAGATGCCAGACTCGCTCCCCGATGTAGATGGAGCACCCGCGCGCGCCCCGGGTGAGGGCCAGGAGGCGGGTCCGGGCGGCCCAGCGGGCTGCCAGCGCCTCGTCGCCGCCGATGTCCTCCTCGCTCAGGACGACGGCGTCGGCGCGGGGGATCCACTCCTCTGCCTCCTCCCAGGGGCCAGGGGTGACCCGTCCGGCCCCGTCCCAGTGGCGCATCCAGCCCTGGGGGGTCAGGCCCAGGAAGTCGGCCCGGATGTGGTCGGTCAGGGCGGGGTCGCACTCCCGCGCCACCGGCCCCAGGTGGAGAATGGCCGTACGCAGGATAAACCTTGCGCCACGGATGGCATCGGGGGTCAGGGGGGCGGCGCGGGCGTGGAGAAACTGCACCCGCCCGTCCGAAGTGTAGCGGTTTTCAAAGACTGTGCTCTTAGGGGCCGGGATGCGGTAAACTTCTATATCGGGAAGGACGGCGCTCAGGTCCAGGGAGTCGTCGGCGCTGGTGAGGACGGCGGTGCGCAGGCCCAGTGCGCGGGCGGTACGGGCAGCATAGGCCGCCGTGCCGCCGGGGGTCAGCGACCCGTCCGGCAACCGGTCCTGGGTGACGTGTCCGACGACGAGGTAGTCCCAACGAGACAAACTCACCGGGATGCAGTCCTGGTACCCAGTGCTTGCGGGAGCGCCTGAAGGCGGGACAGGATAAATCCTGTGCTACAAGTCCTTTCGCGTCGGGCGGGATGGGCGCCCCTGCAACACAGGCTTTTAGCCTGCGGGAGTTGGCCCGCGTCCCCAGGCCCGGCGGCCTGTCATTCTTTCCCCACGCGCGGGATAATCGTCACCCGGCGGCGGTTGCCCTCGCCGACGCTCTGGGTGGTGACGTCGGGGTGATCCCGGAGCGCCAGGTGGATGATGCGGCGCTCGTAGGGAGGCATCGGCTCCAGATAGACCGTGCGCCCGCTGCGGACCGCCTGAGTAGCCATCCGCTCCGCCAGACGGCGGAGGTTCTGCTCCCGCCGCTGTTTGTAGCCCTGGACGTCCACCACCAGGTTGACCATCTGGCCCATCTTCCGGTTGACCAGCAACCGCAGGATATACTGAAGGGCCGCCAGAGTCTCCCCCCGGGGGCCGATCAGCGTGTCCGCTCCGGCGGTCTGGATGTCCAGCACCAGCACGGCCATCTCATCATCAGTCGTCGGCTCCACCCGGCGGACCTGAACCTCGGCGGAGTAGCCCAGATGCCGGAGGAGGTCCGCCAGGATGGATCGGGCCACCTCAGCGTCTGCCGACTCCGGGGCGGCCGGGGACACCGCCAGACTGGGGGCCGGGGCGGGGATTGGCGCGGGGATGGCCTCGGGGGCAACCAGCGGCGTGAGCCGGACCCGCGCCATCCGGGCGCCGATGCCCAGGATGCCGCGACTGCCTTCATCCAGAATTTCAATTTCTACCGCCTCGCGCGGGAGACGCAGCGCCGTCAGCCCCGCCGCGATAGCGGCGTCTACGGTTTCGCCGAAGAAAATCTTTCCCTCTGCACTCGCACTCATCAGCATCCTCTCTGTATTCGCACATTCCTCACACGAAGACACAAAGACACAAAGCATATCTTTGTGTCTTTGTGTCTTCGTGTGATGTTTACCTGCGCCCTCTCTTCCGCCGAGCGGTCCGGGGCGGCCGCACCCGCTCTTTGGGGCGCTCGGCCTCTTTCGGCCGTTCCGGTTCCTTCGGCGCCTCCGCCGCACCCGCCGGGACCGGCTGCGGTTTGGGGGTCACAAAGTACTGGAGCAGAGTGACCAGGTTGGAAATGATGAAATAGATGGATAACCCGGAAGCAAAGGAGATGGAGAAAAACCCGAACATCAGCGGCATCATAATCAGCATTTGCCGATTCATCGCGGCGGACCGAGGGTCCATAGATGGTGGAGTCAGGATTTTCTGCGAGAGCCAGGAGGTGACCACCACCAGAATCGGGAGGACGTAGTACGGATCCGGCTGCCCCAGGTCCATCCACAGGAATCGGCTCTGCAGGGGGATGAGGGAAGCCAGGCCGGGAATGAAGGAATAGATGTTCTGGGAGAGGCGAACCAGTTCCAGTGGGCTGGCGGCCAGCGTGCGCATGATGGTCTGCCAGAGACCGTAGAGCAGGGGTAGTTGAATCAGCAGCGGCAGACACCCTCCCAGGGGGTTGATGCCGGCCTCCCGGTAGAGTTTCATCTGCTCCCGGGCCAATGCTTCTTTGTCATTGGCGTACTTTTTCTGCAGTTTTATCAGTTCCGGTTGCAATTCTTGCATCCGGCGGGCGGATTGCTGCTGCTTCAGCGTCAATGGCAGGACGGCTAACCGTACCACCAGCGTGAGCGCGGTAATCGCCAGCACTGTCTGGTGGCCCAGAAGGCGGTAAAACAGCAGCAGTAGATTCACCATTGGGTTCAGAATCAGCAGGTCCCACACGTCTCTCGTTCTCCTTACTGTTGAGGTGAATACGACCACACTGGACGGCCGTTCTCCACATAGAACGCCTGCACGCGCTGGGGGGCGTTGATCCGGGTCACGTAGACCTGTTCTCCGCCGATGACCATAGCGCCCAGTTGTCCCTGCCCGGGCTGCTGCCAGAGGACGAAACCGTCGGCGGTATCCAGGCCGAAGAGGGCGCCGTTTTCGCTGGCGACCAGCAACCGCTTCCCGTCGGGGCTCAGCGCCGGGCCCAGCCGGACGGTCCCCTGCACCCGGCTGCGCCAGATTTCCTGCCCGGTCGCTGCATCCAGCGCGTAGACGTTGCCATTCACGTCGGCCGCGTAGAGGCGGTCGCCGCCGCCCGCCGGGGTGCCCCAGAACCAGTTGGCGCCGGTGAAGCGCCAGACCTCAGTACCATCGGCCGGCCGCAGCGCGTAGAGGTTGTGGTCAAAGGAGCCGATGTACAGGGTGTCGTTCAGGAAGAGGGGGCGGTCGGCCATTGCGCCGCCGGCCCGAAACAGCCAGCGCAGCGCGCCGGTCTGCAGGTCCAGCGCGTAGAGGTGATGGTCCAGCGAGGCGACGTAGACGGTATCGGAGAGGATCAGCGGCGTTGCCCAGACCCGGCTTCGGGCGGTGTACTGCCAGACCAGGGTGCCATCCTCTATCCGCAGGCCGTAAATGTTCCCGTTGCTGTTGCCGATGACGAAGATGCCGTCCCCGGCGGCGCCGGGGGCGACGAACTCTCCGTCGGCGATAAAGGGCTGGGGCCAGGCCAACTGCCCACCGTTCAGGGAGAGGGCGCGCAACACCCCCCGGTAACGAGCGGAGAATATGCCCCCGGTGGATTCGTAAGAAGTGACCATGAGCAATTCGTCGTTCAGACGGGTCACCGTGTAGAAGGGACCATACTGGCTCAGGTCCGGCTTGTCGGGGAACGCCCAGACCTCCTGACCGGTCTCCGCGTCCAGCGCCCGCACCTGTTCCAGGTCCGCCACGTAGAGGGTCCCGTCGTGGAGAAGCAGGGTGGTCCAGGTGGTGGCGTGGACGCCGCCGGAACAACCGGCGAGGAGGAGGACGGCCAGCAAGGCCAGGGCGACCGGGTAGATATGCGATGGTCTATTCACGCTGGGGCTCTCCTTGAAATGACCAATTTACCAATGACCAATGAACCGATGACCAATGTACCAATTTACCGGAGATCAGGCACCGGGTCATATCCGCCGGGGTTGAAGGGATGACAGCGGGCAACCCGTTTGACCGTCAGCCAGCCGCCACGCAGGACCCCGTAGCGGGAGATGGCCTCGTAGCCGTACTGGGAGCAGGAGGGGTAGAAGCGACAGGTCGGGGGAAGGGCGCGCGAGAACGTCCATTGCCACAACCGAATCAGGGCCAGCAACAGATATTTCACCCTGTTTCCTCCTGGGTCTGCAACAGTCGGGCCTCCCGGGCCAGTTGCTCCAGCGCGGCCTCCACCTGGGGCTCTTTGACGGTCAGGATGGGCGGTCGGGCAATGAGGACGAGGTCCCATCCGGGCGTCAGGCGGGGGTAGAGGTGACGGGCCGCTTCCCGGAGCAGCCGCCTGGCCCGGTTGCGGGCCACCGCGGTGCCCAGCCGGCGTCCGGCGACGACCCCGATACGGGTCAGGCCCACCGGGTTGGGAGCGGCGACCAGTACCAGCAGAGGGTGGGACCACGACCGGCCTTCCTGCCGGGCCCGCTCAAAGTCCACCGACCGCCGGAGCCGGATTCGTCGCTCCACGGTTCCGGTTGTCCTGTCAGCGGATGGCCGCCGGAGGCCATCGCCTCTACGCCCGGCGCCGGGGCCGTCGAGCGCTTTCTTTCCAGTTCCACTTCTTGGCCCCCTCGCGCTGGACGGTCAGTTGATGGCGTCCTTTCAGCCTGCGGGCCTTCAGCACCCGACGTCCGGTGGCCGTCGCCATCCGGGCGCGGAAGCCGTGCGTGCGTATTCGCTTTCGTTTCTTGGGCTGGTACGTTCGCTTCGGCATTCTGCACACAACCCCCATACAAAATTGAATCTCCGCACGATGGCTCCCCGGCGGAGAAGCGGGTTCATTATACCGCAGAGCGGGAAAGCGGTCAAGCGCGCAGAGAGGATTTAGATGCTTGACAACCTGGCGTTCTGGACTATTCTATAGAGGTGTAACTGTTCAGCCTCCTCCCCCAGCGGCTTCGCCGCCCGCCGCAGGCGGTGGGGGTGGGGTGAGGAGGCCTGCATCGTTTACCCGGCTGAATAGTTGCGTTGCTGAGACAACAGTGATCCGCGGTGACTACCTACCAGGGAACCTCCGGGAAGCGCTATCAGAGACGTGGCGAAGGTATGCCATGGAGCGCAGGCCGCCAGGCCTGCATGCAGGCTGACAGCCTGCGCTACAAACTTGCACACAGATTCGGATAGGTAGTTGCGATCCGCGACCCATTTCTGATGGAAAGGCGCGATATATGGAGCCCTGGATCGGTTGGATTCGTCTGGTGGATGGACAGCGGCAGACCGGGGCACATCTCAGTAGTGCCTGGCTCACTCCCCCTCTGCATCCGGCCCCCGGACGGGAAAGCGAACGGTTCGCGATGGTGCTGGACCTGGCCGGTCCGGCCCCTTCTCGCCTCTACCGGGAAATCCGGGATGCGGCGGCCCAGGCCTTCTGGTCTACTCCCGGAAGCCCGATCGCGGCCCTGCGGCGGGCCGTGATCGCGGCCCACAGCGCCCTGGTCCGCTTCAACCGTCAGGTTCCCTCAGAGAGCCGTTGCGTGGGGAATCTGGCCTGCGCCGCGCTGCGGGCTGATGAAGTGTTCCTGGCCCACGCCGGTGTCGCCTGGTCCCGCATCGTCTCTGCCGACGGCGATGAACAATATCCGGACCGCCCCCCTCCTCCCCTGGGCGGCCGGCCCTACGCCGAAATGGCCATCGCCTATGTTCCGATCCGTCCCGGCCTGACCCTGCTGTTGGCCACCCAGAACCTCCTGAACCTGGCCACGCCGGATGCTCTGGACCAGGTCCTCCAGCAGGAGGGGGAAGATATACTGGACGGTCTGGAGCAGGTGGCCAGCGAGGAGTCTCTGACAGCCATCGTGCTGCGCTGGCCCGCAGAGGAGCCAGCCCCACTCCCGCCCCAGCCCTCCCCGCGCCGTGGGGCGGTGCCCCCTGCACCAGAGAAAATTCCCGCGTCTCCACCGCGCGTACCGGAAGAGGAAAAGGTCCCTGAACTGGCATCCCCTCCCGAAGAACCGGCCTTCTGGGAGAGGGTCGGAGAGGAGGTGGGAACGGAGGTTACGGAACGGGAAGCCTGGCCCCAGGAGATAGAGTTTCCCTCCCCAGCGCCCCAGGAGGTATCCCGTCCGGGCAGAAATGGGCTCAGGGGCATCGCGGCCATCGGCAGGGGGTTGGTTGGGGGCGCGGTCGCCATCGGCGGAGGGCTGGTCAGAGGAGTATCGGCAGTCGGCAGGGGCCTGGGCTCAGCATCATCTACTGCCTATCGCGGAACACGCACCCTCTTCCGGCGCGCCCTCCCGGGCGCAGAACGTCGCCGGACGGCCAGCGTGCGGACACCCCGACCCGTTCCCCAGGAGAACCCGCGCCGGATGGCCGCTCTGGCCATTGTCATTCTCATCCTGGTCATCCTGGCGACGCTCATCGCCTGGTTCCGGTACGGTCCGGACCTCCGGCGGGGGCAGGTCTTCTCGCAGGCCCAGGAGCACCTGCAGGCGGCTCAGCAGGCCCCCCATCCGGAACTGGCCCGCCCTCACTGGGAGGCCATCCTGACCCTGACCGCCGACTACGACGACCCGGAGATCCGTGCGCTCCGCACGATGGCCCAGGACGCGCTGGACCAGGTGGACGGCGTCATTCGGGTGGCCCCGGCGCTTCTGGCCGACGTGGGCAACCGGGTCTCCCGGAACCGCCTGGTGGCCTGGGAGCAGAGCGTGGCCGTCCTGGAAGGCCAGGGGCAGGTACGCCGCGTGTTGATGGGCGGCGGCAGTGAAGTGCTCTCCCTTTCAGGAGTGCCCACCCTGATAGACATCGCCCGGAGTCAGCCGGGACCCGGTCAACCCTCGTCGGCGCTGCTCATCCTGGGAGCAGGGGGACTTCTCTGGGCATACGACTCCCGCTGGTCGGAGGCCCGGCCCATGGCGTTATCCGCCGTCCCTGGAGGGCACGAACCGGTGGCTATGGCCGCGTACGGAGGACGGCTGTATCTGCTGGACCCGGCGGGTGGGCAAATCTGGCGGTATCTGCCAGAGAACGGGGAATTTGGAGGGGAGGTAGAGCCATACTTCTCATCAGAGGAGTCGCCCTCTCTGAGCGGGGCCCGGGATATGGCTTTAGACGGCAATATCTACGTCCTGTTTGAGGACGGAGGAGTTGCCCGGTACCTGGAGGGGCGGGCAACGCCGTTCGCGGTGGCCGACGTCCCGCCTCCCCAGCCCCACTTTATTGCGCTGACGGTGGACCCGGACCTGACCAACGGCCCGGTCTACCTGGCCGACGGGGCGTCCGACCGCATCGTGGTGCTGCGGGATACGGGGGTGTTCTGCGCGCAGTTGCGTCCTTCGGGGGATGAGTTCCGGGGCCTCCAGGCGCTGACGGTCAGCGAAGCGGGGGATGCTCTCTTCGTCCTGGCCGGGGGGAGGATATATCGGGTGACCATCCCGCCTCTGCCCTGTCGGTAAAGAAAATATTTTTCACTGCGGCGGCGAAGCCGCCGCAGTGAAAAATAATCTTTTCAGGGCTTGCGGAGGCAGCCAGAGGCCCATACAGAGGGACTATGTAGGAGCGACCCTTGCGGTCGCCCCCTTTGCTGTGGCCCCCTTGCAGTTACCCTGGGGCAGGGGCAGGCCCTGCCCCTACGGAGCCTGCAACGCCGGCTCGGGCATCCGCAGCGACAAACTCTCCTCACCTGTCCCGATTCGGGTGAACGTCAGGCCCGATTCCCCCACGTCCACCCGCACCCGGTCTCCCCGGTGGAACTCGCCGCGCAGGAGGCGAATGCTCAGCGGACTCTCCACGTGCCGTTGGAGGGCCCGCCGCAGCGGACGAGCGCCGAACTGGGGGTCGTACCCCTCCCGGGCCAGCCATCGGCGGGCCGCATCGGTCAACTCCACCTCCAGCCCCTGCTCTGCCAGTCGCTCCGAAATCTCCTGCATCTGCAGGTCCACAATCTGCTCCATGTGCTCCAGCGTCAACCGGTTGAAGATGATGATTTCGTCCACCCGGTTGAGAAACTCCGGTCGGAAAGTCTCCTTCAAGGCTCGCTCAATGCGCCGCCGGTTCTCTTCCTCTTCCCGCCCGTTCGTCCCTTCGCGCAGGAACCCCAGCGCGCCGCCGCGACCCGCAAACTCCGTCCCCACGTTGGAGGTCATGATGATGACGGTGTTCCGGAAATCCACCGTCCGGCCCTGACCGTCGGTCAACCGGCCGTCGTCCAGGACCTGGAGGAGGGCATGGAGGACCTCGGGATGGGCCTTCTCTATCTCGTCAAAGAGGACGACCTGATAGGGACGGCGGCGGACGGCTTCGGTCAGTTGTCCACCCTCCTCGTAGCCGATGTAGCCGGGCGGGGCGCCGAAGAGACGGCTGACGGTATGCCGTTCGTGGTACTCACTCATATCAATACGCAGGAGGGCGTCCTCGTCGTCAAAGAGAAACCAGGCCAGTGCCTTCGCCATCTCGGTCTTACCCACGCCGGAAGCCCCCAAGAAGATGAAGGAGCCGATGGGCCGGCGGGGGTTCTTCAGGCCGGAGCGCCCGCGCCGGATCGCGTCGGCGACGGCCGCAATGGCCTCATCCTGCCCAACGATGCGCTGGCGGAGCGCCTCCTCCATCCGCAGCAGTTTCTCCGCCTCCGTCTCTAACATCTGGGCCACCGGGATGCCGGTCCACGAGGCCACGACCTGAGCGATGTCCTCCGTGTCCACCGTCTCATCCAACTGGTGCTCCCGCTGCCAGGCCTCGCGCCGCTGGCGGAACTGGTCCTCCAGGCGGAGCCGCCGGACTTTGATTTCGGCGGCCCGTTCGTAATCCCGCCCGTTGCTGGCCGCCTCCTCCTCCATTTGAAGGCGGTTGATCTCCGCTTCCATTTTCTTCAGGTCGGGAGGGAGCGTATGGAGGGCCACGCGCACCTTAGCGGCGGCCTCGTCCACCAGGTCTATGGCCTTATCGGGCAGACGCCGGTCGGTGACGTAGCGGTGGGAGAGGCGCGCCGCGGCTACCAGGGCCTCGTCGGAGATATGGACCCGGTGGTGGGCCTCGTAGCGGTCCCGCAGGCCGCGCAGCATCTCTATGGTCTCCTCCACCGTGGGCTCGTCCACAAAGACCGGCGCGAACCGCCGCTCCAGCGCGCCGTCTTTCTCTATGTACTGGCGGTACTCGTCCAGCGTCGTGGCGCCGATGCACTGGAGTTCGCCCCGGGCCAGGTACGGCTTCATAATGCTGGACGCGTCCAGCGCGCCGGTCCCGGCCCCCGCTCCAACGACGGTGTGGAGTTCGTCAATGAAGAGGATGATCTCTCCCTGTGCTCGCTGGATTTCCTCCACGGTGGCCTTCAGCCGTTCCTCAAACTCCCCCCGGAAGCGGGTTCCGGCGACCATCGCAGCCAGGTCCAGTTGCATTACCCGTCGGCCTTTGAGGATTTCAGGGACGTTATCGGAGGCAATCTTCTGGGCCAGCCCTTCCACGATGGCCGTCTTGCCCACGCCGGGCTCGCCAATGAGGACAGGGTTGTTCTTAGTGCGGCGGCAGAGAATCTGGATGACCCGAAGGATTTCCGCGTCCCGTCCGATGACCGGGTCCAGTTTCCCCTCTTTTGCCAGCCGGGTCAGGTCGCGGCTGAACTTCTCCAGGGTGCGGTAGCGGGATTCGGGGCGGGTGTCGGCGAAGGACTGACCACTGCGGACGGCGCGGATGGCGGCGTAGACCCGCTCCCGGGTGATGCCCGCCTCCGCCAACACGCGGGCCACCTGGGTGCCCCGCTCGGTGATGATAGCCAGAAAGAGGTGTTCGGTGGAGACGTAATCATCGCTGAGACGGTTGGCCTCGGTGTTCGCCTCGTCCAGCACCCGTTTCACCCGCGGGGTGATGAAAATCTGCCCCACCATCCCCCGCCCGTAGATGCCGGCCTTGGGACTGCGGCGCAGAATCTCGTCCACCTGATTGGCGATCCAATCCGGGTCCACGCCCAGTTGGGCCAGAATCTGGGAGACGATACCATCCGGCTGTTCCAGCAGGGCCAGCAGGATATGTTCGGTATCTACCTGAGTGTGCCCGTAGCGGGTCATGATTTCCACCGCCCGTTGGGCGGCGTCCTGGGCCCGCTCGGTGAATCGGTCCATTCGCATCATAGTGGTTTCTCCTTCAAGGGTGACCGCCCGGTATAAGGGTCACTTTATTCTACTCGCTCTTTGTTGGATTCCCGATAGAGGAACGTTAACGTTTCGTTAGAGTGCTCTGGGCTGCTTCTATTATACCACACCTGGAGAAAAGAGGCAGGGCTTGATCAGCGCTGGAACCTCGTTCGTAGTCGGGCACGAAGCGCCGGCGGAGTGCTGTTTGGGGTCTTTTGGACGCCACTCTGCTGCGCTTCGTGGCTCACTACGAGCATTTTCATTAGAGCATTGATCGGCTCTGGAAAGGGGGCAGGTGAGCGATCACACTGGGTGCCCATGGCCTTGCTCTGTACTGGCCTCAGCGTGGACTGGCCGCTGGAGGTGGCCCAGCACTATGTCCCAAACCCGTGACGCTCCCTGATTCCTCTTTGACACCCACCCACGCAGTGCTATAATCCCCGCAGGAAAAAAGATGGTTCAATGGCAGGACGTAACTATTCCGGCTTCCTCACCTCACCCCCGCCGCCTGCGGCGGGCGGCGAAGCCGCTGGGGGAGGGGTGAGGCTGAACAGTTACTCACGCTTTACGTTTCACTTCATCCTGCTGACGGCCCTTCTGACCGCCTGCGGGGGGCCTGCGGTTGCTCCCACCGCGACGGGCACCCCCGACCCCTTCCCGGCCCTGATAGCCGTGGGGGATGCCCGCGCCGCCCACCGGGAGCGGACCGCCGCCGAGATGGCCTACTACCAGGCGGCGGACGCCCGTCCGGAGAGCCCGACCCCCTACCTGCGGCTGGCCCGCCTCTATCGGGACTGGAACCGTCCCCCGGAGGGGCTGGAAGCGCTGGCCCGGGCCGAGGAACGGGGGGCCGACCCGAAGGAAGTGGCCGCGCTGCGGGCGGCCCTCTACGCCGCGCAGGGGGATTGGGAACGGGCCGTGGCGGAGGGGGAGCGGGCCCTGGCCCTGGGCGACGACCCGGATACACTCCGGCTGGTGGCGCGCGGGTACCTGTGGCTGGGACGGTTGGAGGCCGCCCGGTCCGCCTGCCAGACCCTGGCCGAACGCGCCCCCGCCGACGCGGAGGCCCGGGAGTGCCTGGGCTTCCTGCTGGCCCTCGGCGACCCGTCGGCGGCCCGGCCGTATCTCCAGGCCGCCGATACTCCCTTCTCCGCTGACCTGCTGGCCGCGCTGGGGGAGGGGGAGCCCGCCGTCCGTCTGGCCCGTATGGGGCAGGCCGCACTGGCCGCGGGCGAGCCGGCCCTGGCCGTCCTGGCGCTGGAGCGGGCGACGGCCCGGATTCCCGACTTCGCCGATGCCCACGCCCTGCTGGGGCACGCGCTGGAGGGCCTGGGCCGCTCCGGGGCGGCGCGCGTCCACCTGGAGACCGCCGCCCGCCTGGCGCCGGATTCGCCGCTGGCCCGCTCTCTGCTGGGCCTGTACTACCTGAACCGGGGGGACCCCGCCGCCGCCCGCCCGCACCTGGAGGCCGCCTGCGACCTGGACCCGCAGAACCCGGCCTTTGCCCTCTACCTGGGTTTCCTCTACGCCGACCTGGGGCAGTACGCGGCGGCGGACATCTGGCTGGCGGAGGCAACCCGTCTGGCGCCGGAGGACCCGGATGTCTGGGAGGCGGTGGCCCGGTTCTATCTGGACCGGTTTCCGGGCGACGCGCGCGGGGTGGCGGCGGCCCGCGCCCGGGTGCGCCTGGCGCCCGATTCGGCCCTGGCCCACGCCCTGCTGGGCCGCGCCCTTCTCTTCGCGGAGGACTACGCCGGGGCAGAGGAGGCGCTGCGGAAGGCCCTGGAGTTGGCCCCGGACCTGGCCGTGGCCCACTACGACCGGGGGCGACTGTATCTCCTGCGGGGCCAGCGGGAGGCGGTGCGGGCCGAGTTCCTCCGTGCCCTGGACCTGAACACGGACCCGACCCTGCGGGGGGAGATAGAGGGAATCATCCGGGAACAGATGCCGCAGAATTTCTTGTAGGACAACTGCTCGCAGTTGTCCTGCAACTTCAACCCAGCCAGAAAGGAGGAACATGAACAGCGCCCGACGTACCCTCTTCTACATCCGCTACTCCATGGGCAACTTCGCCAACACCATCGCCTACCAGGTCTTCGGCAACCGCATCCAGTTCTACTACGTGGACATCCTGGGGCTGAACGCTGCGGTGGCAGGTATCATCTGGGCGGTCTACGGGTTATGGAACGCCGTCAACGACCCGCTGATGGGCCAGATTTCCGACCGGACCCGCTCGCGGATGGGCCGGCGCGTCCCCTACGTCCTCTTCGGCGCCATCCCCCTGGGCCTCTCGTTCTTCTTCCTCTGGACGCCGCCGGGGCACAGCCCCGCCGTGCTGGCCGCGTACTTCTTCATCATCCTCTTCATCTTTGACGGCCTCTACAGCCTCACCTGGATCGCCTACACCTCCCTATTCCCGGAAATCGCGACGACGGTGCGGGATCGGGTCAACCTCTCCGCCGCGCGGGAGGTCCTGGCGGTCATCGCGTTGCTACTCTCCTACATCCTGGCCCCCATCCTGGCGGATACGGTGGGGTACATCTGGATGGGCGCTATCATGGGCGCGCTGGTCGCCGCCGGGTACCTGGTTTCCATCCTTCGGATTCGGGAGCGCCCGCTGGCCGAGGGGGAGGGTGCCGTTGGCCTGCTCCAGTCCCTGAAGATTGTCCTCTCCAGCCGCCCCTTCCGCTGGTTCCTGGGCGCGAATATGGCCAAAGAGTACATCTGGCTGGTCCTGGCGGCGACGCTCCCCTTCTGGCGCAAGTACGCTCTGGGCATCCTGGGCCCCACGGAAGTGTTCGGGATGCGGATGAATCCGGGGGATGTGGAGGCCATCCTGCTGGGGGTGCCCATTCTGCTGACCGCGCCGTCGCTCCTGCTCTGGCGGCCCATCGTCCCCCGACTGGGCTATCGCCGGGCCTGGATTCTGGCCAGTTTCGTCTTCATCCCCGGCTTCCTGTTGATGGCCTTCGCCCGTGATTTCTACATGGGGCTCCTGGGGACGATCCTGGCCGCGCCGGGACTGGCGGGGTCTATGATTATGCCCTTCCCGGTCCTTTCGGAGATTGTGGACGACGACGCGTCCCGCCACGGCTACCGTCGGGAGGGCATCTTCTTCGGGATGAACGCGGGGATCATCAAACTGGCCTTCTCCGCGCAGGGAGTGCTCTTTGCGACGGTGATGTCCGCCGCCGGATACATCGCCGGAAGCGACGTCCAGCCCGCCAGCGCGGTCTGGGGGGTCCGCTTCCTCATCGGCATCACCCCCATCCTCGCCTGCCTCATCATCGCCTATTGCATGTATCGGTACCCCCTGGGCCGGACCCGCGCGGTTCCGGGCGCGCCGGTGCCGGAGGCGGTTGTTCCGGGGTAACCGTTCAGCCTCACCCCTCCCCCAGCGGCTTCGCCGCCCGCCGCAGGCGGCGGGGGTGGGGTGAGGAAGCCTGTAGTTACGTTCCGGGTAGCGAGTAGATTATCAGGAGGAACCATGCCACTCCCAGAAAAAGGCCGTCCCAAAGAGGAAATCTTCGCCGAACTGGAGCGCTTCAAGGCCCGCGACCTGGACTGGCGGGCCGGGCGGGTCTGGGCCTACATCTACAATCCGGGGGACGAGGTCCGCGAAGTGGTCAACCGGGCCTACACGATGTTCCTCACCGAGAACGCCCTGGACCCCACTGTCTTCCCCAGTTTGCTGCGGCTGGAGACAGAGGTGGTGCGGATGGTCGCCGACCTGCTCCGGGGCGACGAGAACGTCGTCGGCCACATCACCAGCGGCGGGACGGAGAGCAATATACTGGCGGTGAAGACGGCGCGGGACTGGGCCCGGGCCCACCGCCCCGAGGTGACCCAGCCGGAAATGGTGCTCCCCATCACCGCCCACGGCTCCTTCCACAAAGCCGCCCACTACCTGGGCGTCCGCCCCGTGGTGGTGGAGACAAACCCCCGGACGTTCCGGGTGGACCCCGAGGCGATGCGGGCCGCCATCACCCCCAACACCATTCTCCTGGTTGCCTCGGCCCCCAACTGGTCGCAGGGGGTGATAGACCCCATCGCCGAAATCGGGGAGTTGGCCCGGGAGAAGGGGTTGCTCTTTCACGTGGACGCCTGCGTGGGCGGGTTCTACCTCTCCTTCCTGCGCAAAATGGGGTATCCCGTCCCCGATTTTGACTTCGCGGTACCGGGCGTCACCTCCATCTCCGCCGACCTGCACAAGTACGGCTACGCCGCCAAGGGGGCCTCCACCGTCCTCTACCGCAACAAGGAGATACGCCGCTACCAGTTGTTCGCCTGCGCCGAGACGACCGGCTACACCCTCATCAACACCACCATCCTGAGCAGCAAATCGGGCGGGCCGATGGCCGGGGCGTGGGCGGTGTTGAACTACCTGGGCGAAGAGGGCTTCCTGCACATCGTCCGGACGGTGCACGAGGCGACGCAGCGGCTCATCCGGGGCATCAACGAGATACCGGAACTGCGGGTGCTGGGGGAACCGGCGATGTGCCTCTTCTCCTTCACGTCCGACCAGATCAACCTCTTCCAACTGGCCGACGCGATGGCCCGACGGGGCTGGTACATTCAGCCTCAGCCCTCCACCCCGGTCACCCCGCGTAGTCTGCACATTTCGGTGAACTACGGGAACGCGCACCAGGTGGACGCGCTGCTGGCGGACCTGCGGGAGGCGGTGGAGGAGGTGAAGCGGGCCACGCCCATTGATACGGAGAACGTCCGGGCCATGGTTGCCTGGGCGCTCCAGAGCCCTGACCCCCAGGAGGCCTTCCGGCAGTTAATGGGGACGGTGGGCATTGAGAGGACGGAACTCCCCGAGGAACTGGCCCTCATCAACGAGATTCTGGACCTTCTCCCCGACCCCCTGGCGGATGCCCTGCTGGTGGATTATTTCAACGATTTGTACGTTTGAGGATCGGGGGACCGCGTTGGGGGCAACCCATCAGGGGCAACCGCGTCGGGGGCAACCGCAAGGGTTGCCCCTACAAATGCAACGCTGCACAGGCGTAGCGTAGGATTTATCCTGCGTACACGATTCGTACAGAATTCATCCTGCATCGTGGCATAGGATTCATCCCGCGAAAGTGCCTGGCCTGTATTCCTCTGCGCTCTCTGCGCCTCTGCGGTGCAGAATTGCGCCAATCCATCTTCTGGAAGGCGGTATGGACTTTCATTGCACTCTCTGTCATCGGACGTACCCGCCGGACCCCACGCGCATCCGCTGCGATTGCGGCGGGGCGCTGGACCTGCGCGGCGCGCCCACGCTGGACCCGGCCCAAATCCGGCGGGATGACTACACCCTCTGGCGCTACCGACACGCGCTGCCCATCCCGCCGGACGTCCCCCCGGTCACTCTGGGGGAGGGGATGACGCCGCTGGTGGAGGCCCGCTGGGGGGACCTCGCCGTCCTCCTGAAATGCGAGTTCCTCAACCCCACGGGTTCCTTCAAGGACCGGGGGACGACGGTGCTGGTGACGGCGCTGGCGGCGGCGGGGGTGGACCGCGTGGTGGAGGACTCGTCGGGCAACGCCGGGTGCAGTCTGGCGGCCTACGCGGCCCGCGCCGGCATCCGCGCCACCATCTACGTCCCGGCCCACGCCTCGCCGGTGAAGCAGGCCCAGATTGCCGCCTACGGTGCCCAACTGATCCCCGTGCCCGGCCCCCGCAGCCAGGCCGCCCGGGCCGTGCTGGAGGCCGCCGCCTCGGGCGCCGTCTACGCCAGCCACGTCTATCATCCCCTCATCCACGCTGGAATGAAGACCGCCGCATACGAAATCTGGGAACAACTGGGAGGCCGCCTACCCGACGCGGTCGTCTTGCCAGTGGGGCACGGGAGTTTGCTGCTGGGGCTGGCCCAGGGGTTTGCCGAACTGGGGGGACAGATGCCCCGTCTCTTCGGGGTCCAGGCGGCGGCCTGCGCGCCGCTGGCCGCCGCCTGGGAATCCGGCGCCGCCGATCCCCTCCCTGTCCCAGAGGGGAAGACGGTGGCCGAGGGGGTGCGCATCGCCGCGCCCGTGCGCGGGCGGGCAATTCTGGAGGCCGTCCGTGCCAGCGGCGGGGCCGTCCTGGCGGTCTCCGATGCAGAGACCCTGGCCGCTCGCCAGCGCCTGGCCCATCAGGGCTTCTTCGTGGAACCGACCTCCGCCCTGGCCGTCGCCGCGCTGGACCCCCTCCGGCCCCGCCTGGAGGGGACGGTGGTGGTCATCCTGACCGGCAGCGGGTTCAAATCCATCCGGTGAAAGCAGGTGACGGTCACCTTGAAGGTGACCGTCACCTGTCTTCACTACGGCACCAGCACAATCTTGCCGAACTGCTCGCCCCGCTCCATCAGTTCAAAGGCACGCTTCCCTTCGGCCAGCGGCATCACCCGGTCCACCACTGGCTTCAACTTCCCGGCCCAGATGAGGGCCATCACGTCCCGGAAGTCCTGGTGGCTCCCCATCGTGGAGCCGATGATGCTGATCTGCTTGCCGAAAATGAAGCGGATGTCTATCTGGGCATCCGGGCCGGAGGTGTTGCCGACGATGACGATGCGGCCGCCCCGGGCCACCACCCGCATGCTCTGGGCCAACGTCGCCCGCCCCACGTTGTCCACCACCACATCCACCCCCCGCCGGTCCGTCAGTTTGTAGAGGGTTTTCGGCCACTCGGGGTCTTCCCGGTAGTTGAGGACGACGTCGGCGCCCAGTTCCTTCGCCCGGGCCATCTTCTCCTCGCTGGAGGTGAGGGCGTAGACGGTGGCGCCGGCCAGTTTGGCGATCTGAATGGCCATAGAGTTGACCCCGCCCCCGGCGCCGATGATCAACACGGACTCGCCCGCGCGCAGGTGGGCCCGGTGGATGAGCATCCGCCAGGCCGTCAGGGAGACCAGGAGCGGCGCCGCCGCCTGAGGGAAGTCCCACCCCTCCGGCATCGCCATCAGGTTGCCCGCCGGGACGGCCACGTACTCCGCCTGTCCGCCCCGGATTTGCTCCCCCAGGATGACGTACCCCGGGCTGACGGAGTCCTCCCCCCGGCGGGTGTACTCGTCCTCGGTGGTGGAGACGCCGGGGTCCACCACCACCCGTTGCCCAACCTCCCATCCGGAGACGCCCTCCCCCAGCGCGGCCACCTCCCCGGCGATGTCCGCACCGCACCAGTGGGGCATCGGCAGTTTCAGCCCCGGCCATCCCCGGCGCACCCAGATGTCCAGGTGGTTCAGCGCGCACGCGCGCACCCGCACCAGTACCTGCCCCGGCCCTGGCTGCGGGTCGGGCACATCCTCGTACCGCAGGACGTCCAGTTCCCCGTGTTCGTGGAAGCAGAGCGCTTTCATGAAAATCCCTCCGCTTGACAGATTGGGTAGTCGGCCTTATTATACGGGCGATTTCCAGGAAGTGCAAAAGATGCAGGATGCAGGATGCAAGACGCAGGATGCAAGATGCAGGATGCAGGACTTCTTGCCTCTTGCTTCTTGCTTCTTGCTTCTTGCCTCTTGCCTCTTGCTTCTTGCTTCTGCGTTCTTTGCGTCCTCTGCGGTTAGAAAATGAAACACTGGCAGACTCTGGAACTTCCCAAAATCCTGGAACGGCTGGCGAGCCACGCCTCTTTCTCCGCCGGGGCTGAGAAGGCCCGGGCGCTGGCTCCCAGCACCGACCCGGCGGAAATCCGGGAGCGGCTGGCGACCACCACCGAGGCCCGCCGGTTTCTCGCCCTCCATCCCCAGGCCGACCTGGGCGGCGCGCGGGACGTCTGCCCCGTGGTGGACGCCGCCCGGCGGGAGGCCGTCCTGGCCCCCACCGACCTGCTGGACGTCGCCCAGACCCTGGAGACGGCCCGGCGGCTCCGACAAATCCTGACCCGGCAGGAGGCGCAGTTCCCCCGCCTGGCGGCGGTCGCGGCCCGCCTGGAACCCTGTCCCGAACTGGTGGAGGCCATCGGGCGCGTCCTGGATGAGCGGGGAGAGGTCCGGGACGACGCCTCCCCGGCCCTGGCGCGCATCCGCCGCGACCTGCGCGCCGCCCACGACCGACTCCTGGACCGCCTCCAGCGCATCATCTCCTCCCCGGAGACGGCCCCCTTCCTCCAGGAGCCCATCATCACCATGCGGGAGGGCCGCTACGTCATCCCCCTCAAGGCCGACTTCAAGGGCCGCATCCGGGGCATCGTCCACGACCGCTCCGCCTCCGGCGCCACCCTCTTCATTGAACCCCTCTCGGTGGTGGAACTGGGCAACACCTGGCGGGAACTCCAGGCGGCGGAGGAGCAGGAAATCCGGCGCATCCTGGCCGACCTCTCCGCCCGCGTCGCCGCGCGCGGCGCGGAGATAGAAGAGACGGTGGACGCGCTGGCCGAACTGGACCTGGCCTTCGCCAAAGCCCGCTACGCCGACGCGCTGGACGCGGCAGAACCGACGATGACCGACGGGAAGCCGGACCGGGACGGCGCGCGCCTCCGCCTCCTGCGGGCCCGTCACCCCCTCCTGGACCCGGCCACCGTCGTCCCGATAGATGTGATTCTGGACGGGGGGACCCACGTCCTGGTCATCACCGGCCCCAACACCGGCGGCAAGACGGTCACGCTGAAAACGGTGGGGCTTCTGGCGCTTATGGCCCAGTCCGGCCTGCACATCCCCGCCGACGAGAACTCCTCCCTCCCCATCTTCGCCGCCATCTACGCCGACATCGGCGACGAGCAGTCCATAGAACAATCCCTCTCCACCTTCTCGGCCCATCTGACCAACATCCTCTCCTTCATCCACCGGGCCGACGAGCATTCGCTGGTCCTTCTGGACGAACTGGGGGCCGGGACGGACCCGGCGGAGGGTTCGGCCCTGGCCCGGGCGCTCCTGGAGACCTTCCGGCAGCGGGGCGCGATTACCCTGGTGGCCACCCACTACCCGGAACTGAAGGTCTACGCGCAACTGACCCCGGGCGTCTGCAACGCCTGCGTGGAGTTTGACCCCGAGACCCTGCGGCCCACGTACCGCCTGACCATCGGCATCCCGGGCCGTTCCAATGCGCTGGCCATCGCCCGGCGGCTGGGGTTGGACGAGGAGATTGTCCGCCGGGCGGAAGCGCTCCTCTCCCCCCAGGAGCGCCAGACGGAGCATCTGCTGGCGGACCTGCACCGGCTGCGCCTGGAGGCGGCGCGCGCCCGGGACGAAGCCTACGCCGCCCGTGCCGAGGCCCGGCGCCTGACGGAAGAACTCCGCCGCCGTCTGGCCCGCATAGACGAGGAGCGGGCGGCCATCCTGGAGGAGGCCCGTCGGGAGGCGCTGGAGGAACTGGAACGGTTGCGGGAAGAAGTCCGCGCGCTGCGCGGGCGGCTGCGTCGCCTGGAACTGGCGCCCCGGGCGCCGGAAGCGCCCGCCGAATCCCCCGCTCAGACCGTTACGGAGGCAGAGGCGGTACTGGACGCACTGGCCGCCGAAGTGACGGAGGCCCTCCGCCCGCCGGAGCCCCTGCTCCCCACTGGCCCCCTCCGGCCCGGCGACACCGTCTGGGTGAAGTCCCTGCGCGCCCTCGGCCAGTTGCAGGCCCTGGAGGACGACGAGGCGGAGGTCCAGGTGGGCCCCCTGCGGGTGCGGGTCCCAGCGCGGGAACTGGAGCGGCGCGCCCCACCGCCCCCGGCGGTGGAACCGGCATCCGTCCGCTACACGCCCCCCTCCGTCCCCCTCCGGCTGGACCTGCGCGGCCAGACGGTGGAGGAGGCACTGGAACAACTGGACCGGTACCTGGACGCGGCGGCGCTGGCCGGCCTCCCCTGGGCCCACATCGTCCACGGCAAAGGGACCGGCGCCCTGCGCCAGGCCGTGCGGGACTTTCTCCGCTGTCACCCCCTGGTCCGTTCCTCCCGCCCCGGCGAGGACGGCGAAGGCGGGGACGGCGTGACCGTCGTGATGCTGAGGGAGGAATAATACCTCACCCCACCCCCCGGCCCCCTCCCCTCTCCTGACCTTCGGTCAGGAGAGGGGAGGGGGTGCCGCCGAAGGCGGCGGGGGAGGGGTGAGGAAAAAAGGAGGAACTATGGCATCCATCCATCTGGACATCTGGCTCTACGGCCCGGTCGCCCGCTACGGCGGGGCAGAAGACCAGGGCTCCCATGCCCATCTGAACCTCACCATGCCCGAGGGGACAACCCTGGAGGACCTGCTGAACCACCTGGGCATCCCGTCGGAGGAACGGGGCATCGTGTTCGTCAGCGGCGCCGTGGCCGCGTTCCCCGGCCTGGACGCCGGCCTGGATGTGGTGCTGAAGGACGGGGACCGGGTGGGGATATTCCACTCCCGCAGTATGTGGCCCTTCCAGTACCGCTTCGGCGCGGCGATGACGCCCCAACTGCAGGAGGCCCTGCGCCGTCGGGAGGACGGCGGCATCCGCCACGCCTACCGGAGCGTGCAGCCGTGACGCTGGCATCCCTGGATTCCACCCCCCGGCGGGTGCTGATGTTCGGCGGCAAAGGGGGCGTCGGCAAGACTACCTCCTCGGCGGCGACGGCCCTTCACTTCGCCCGTCGCGGCCTGCGGACGCTCATCATCTCCAGCGACCTCACCCCCTCCCTCTCCGACATCTTTGAGACCGACATCGGTCCCACCGAGCGGCCCATCCCCGGCGTGGAGAACCTCTACGGGCTGGAGATTGACCCGGACGAGGTGATGCGCCGCTGGAAGGAGAAGTTCGGGCCCGAAGTGTACGCGGCGGCCTCGGCGCTGGTGGACCTCCCCTACGACGAGGTGGTGGACTACGTGGCTATGGCCCCGGGCATCCAGGAGGAGTTCGTGCTGGACTACATCCTGGAGCGCGTCCGCGACCGCCGCTACGACCTCGTCGTCTGGGATACGGCGCCGGCCGGAGATACCCTCCGTCTCCTGGGCCTGCCTCAGCGCTTCCTGGAGCACCTGCGGGTGGCCCCGAAGGTCTACCTGGAGGTCCGGGACACCTTCAAACTCTCCCGCACTCCGTTCCTGGAGATCATTGAGAGTTGGAAACGGCTCTCTGAGCAAACCATCCGGTTCTTCACCGACCCGGAGAACGTGGAGTTCATCATGGTCACCATTCCGGAGGCGCTGGGGGTCTACCAGAGCCGCCGGGTGATGCGGGACCTCCGTCGCCACGGCCTGACCGTCCGCTACCTCATCGTCAACGACATCATCCGGGAGCCGGACTGCGAATTTCACCGGCAGCGGTGGGAGATGCAGCAGCGCTACCTCCGCCAGTTGCGGGAGGAACTGGACGACGGCCTGACGCTGGTGGAACTGCCGCTGTTGCCCTACGAGGTGAAAGGGGTGGAGCGCCTGGCCGAGGTGGAGAGGTACCTCTTCGGCACGACCGGATAGGATTCATCACCACGAAGGCACCAAGACACGAAGTTTAAAATTAACAATTAACAATGAAAAAATTAACAAATCTTCGTGTCTTTGGGTCTTGGTGGTGAAAAGAAGTGATAAAATTGACAATTCTTCGTGTCTTGGTGGTGAAAATGGGGAACGGGCCCGCCCGGGGGAATTCCTGCGGCACGCCGACCAACTCTGGCGCTGGCACGGGAGCGTGGCCGACTATGCCCGGGCCTGCGGGGAGGCGGAGCGGGAGCCGGATTGGGGGCTGGTGGAGGCGGTGCGGCGGGGGCTGGGGGCTGACTGGAAGTCAGCCTTTCTGGGCCTGCGGCCGACGGTCGGCCTGCGCCGACCAAGAGCAGCGTCGGCGGAGGCCGACGCCCAGCGCGAAGCGCCCATGGGAGGCCGATTTCCAATCGGCGCAAAGCCTTCGCCGACCGGCGGTTGCCTCGGCGCAGGCCAACGCCCAGCGCGAAGCGCCTATGGGAGGCCGATTTCCAATCGGCGCAACAGGCCTTGCCGACCGGGAGCCGCGTCGGCGCAGGCCGATGCCTGGCGCGGAGCGCCCAGGAGAGGCCGATTTGAATCGGCACCCTCACCCCACCCCCGGCGGCTGCGCCGCCGC
>Ga0308415_1000088_pt1 | contig 34935 bp, 17 predicted proteins | sample HotsprSampleOS55_FD_203465 | JGI IMG/M metagenome (GOLD analysis project Ga0308415, IMG submission 203465) | Hot spring phototrophic mat microbial communities from Octopus Spring, Yellowstone National Park, Wyoming, United States - 20090730_OS55 ... | reverse complement strand
TAATAAAAGCCGGTGAGCGCAGCCAGTCTCAGCCGTTACGGCACTCTGGAGGTACGGTTTTTCAGGACTTTGGGCTTCTGCCCCCGGTACGATTTTAAGAGACTTGACAGTGCCTTTGTGCCTTTGTGCCTTTGTGTCTCTGTGTGAGAAATGAGAAATACAGTTGCCTTTGTGTCTCTGTGTGAGAAATGCAGTTGTCTCTTTTCCCCGCCTGTGTTACAATGGAAGAGAGCATGCGCTCTGCGACATGCGCCCTGCGACCTGCGCCTTGCGACCTGCGACTTGCGACCTGCGACCTGCGCCCTGCGCCCTGCTCCCTGCGACCTGCGACCTGAGACCTGAGACCTGCGACCTGCGACAGGAGACCCTATGGACCGTCCGTTGACCTTTCAGGAAGTCATCCTTCGCCTTCAGCAGTTCTGGGCCGAGAGGGGATGCCTCCTCTGGCAGCCATATAGCGAAAAAGTCGGCGCCGGGACGATGAATCCCGCTACCGTCCTGCGCGTCCTGGGGCCGGAGCCCTGGAACGTCGCCTACGTGGAGCCCTCCTATCGGCCCGACGATGGCCGCTACGGGGAGAACCCCAACCGGATGCAGATGCACATCCAGTTCCAGGTCATCCTCAAGCCCGACCCCGGCAACCCGCAGGAAATCTACCTGCAGAGTCTGGAGGCCCTGGGCATCCGCCGGGAGGAGCACGACATCCGCTTCGTGGAAGATAACTGGGAGAGCCCCGCCCTGGGCGCCTGGGGCCTGGGGTGGGAGGTCTGGCTGGACGGCCTGGAAATCACCCAGTTCACCTACTTCCAGCAGGCCGGCGGCATGACCCTGGAGCCCCCTGCGGTGGAAATCACCTACGGCCTGGAACGCATCACGATGTTCCTCCAGCGGGTCCGCTCCGTCTGGGAGATTGACTGGGACGGCGTCCACACCTACGGCGACGTCCTCCTGACCCCCGAGGTGGAGCACTGCCGCTACGACTTTGAGGTGGCGGACATAGACGCCCTGCGGCGGATGTACGACCTCTTTGAGGACGAGGCCCGCCGCTGTCTGGAGGCCGGGCTGGTCATCCCGGCCCACGACTACATCCTCCGCTGCTCCCACACCTTCAACCTGCTGGATTCCCGCGGCGCCGTCGGCGTGACGGAACGGGCCCTCTTCTTCCGCCGGATGCGGGAACTGGCCCGGCAGGTGGCCCAGGCCTACGTGAGCCAGCGGGAAAGGGCCGGGTTCCCGTGGCGGGCTCGCGCGCCCCGACGGGAAACCCGGCCCGAAGGCACGCCGCCCCCACCGCCGCCCCCCGGCCCGGCGACGCTCCTGCTGGAAATCGGCACCGAAGAACTCCCGGCGGGGGACCTCTCCCTGGCCCTGGCCCAACTGCGGGAGGGGGCCCCGGCCCTTCTGGCGGAGGCCCGTCTGGACTACGAAAACCTGCGCGTCCTGGGGACGCCCCGGCGGCTGGCCCTGCTGGTGGATGGTCTGGCGCCCCGCCAGCGCCCGCTGGAGGAAGTGGTCAAGGGGCCGCCGGCCCGCGCCGCCTTTGACGCCGAAGGCCGCCCCACCCAGGCCGCCCAGGGCTTCGCCCGCCGCCAGGGCGTGGACGTCGCCGACCTGCAGGTCCGGGAGATGGACGGCGGGCAGTACGTCGTCGCCGTCCGGCAGGTGGAGGGCCGCCCGACCCCGGAGGTGCTGATGGACCTCCTCCCCCGGCTGGTCGCCGGGGTGCGTTTCCCGATGAGCATGCGCTGGAACGAGACCGGTGTTGCCTTCTCCCGCCCCATCCGCTGGCTGGTGGCTCTCCTGGGCGACGCGGTCATTCCTTTTGACTACGCGGGGCTCTACAGCGGCTGCGTTACCCGGGGCTCCCGTCCCCAGGGCTCCCCGGAGATTTCCCTGGCCCGCGCGGAAGAGTATCTGGACCGGATGCGGGCCCACGGGATTCTGGTGGACCCCGATGAGCGCCGCGCCGCCGTCGCCGCGCAGGTGGCCGAACGGGCCGCCGCCGTGGGCGGACAGGTGCCGGAGGACCCGGACCTTCTGGAGGAAGTGACCAACCTGGTGGAGCAACCGACGGCCTTTCTGGGCCACTTTGAGGAGGAGTACCTGCGCCTCCCCACCGAGGTCCTGGTGGCCGTGATGAAGAAACACCAGCGCTACTTCCCGGTCCTGGACGGCGATGGGCGGTTGCTGCCGTACTTTGTCGCCGTCCGCAACGGCGGGGAGGAGCACCTGGATGTCGTCCGGCAGGGCAACGAGGCCGTGCTGCGGGCCCGCTTCGCCGACGCCGACTACTTCTACCGGGAGGACACCGCCCGGCCCCTGGAGTCCTTCCTGCCCCGCCTGGCGACCCTCACCTTCCAGGAGCAACTGGGCTCCATGCGGGATAAGGCCCGCCGTCTGGAGGAACTGGTGCCCGAAGTGGCCCGCATGCTGAGCCTGACGGAGGAGGAGACGGCAATCGCCCGGCGCGCCGCCCACCTCTGCAAGGCCGACCTGGCGACCCAGATGGTGGTGGAGTTCACCAGTTTGCAGGGCATTATGGGGCGGGAGTACGCCCTGAAGTCCGGGGAGCCGCCGGAGGTGGCCCGGGCCATCTTTGAGCACTACCTGCCCCGTTTCGCCGGGGACGCGCTTCCCGAGACCCTGCCGGGGCTGGCTCTGGGCCTGGCGGACCGGCTGGACAGCCTGGCGGGGCTCTTCGCCGTGGGGCTGGTGCCCAGCGGTTCCGCCGACCCCTACGGCCTGCGCCGGGACGCGCTGGGGATGGTGCAGGCCCTCATCGGCGCGCGGCGGTTCTTCTCCGTCCGCGCCGGGCTTTCGGCGGCGGCCCGTCTCCTGCCCGTCCGGGCCGACCCGGCGGCGCTGGAGGCCGCGCTGGAGTTCTTCACCGGGCGGCTGCGGGTGTATCTGCGGGAGCAGGGGTTCCGCCACGACGCCGTGGAGGCCGTCCTGGCCGCCCGGGGCGACGACCCGTACCGGGCCCTGCTGGCGGTGGAGGCGCTGAGCCGCTGGACGGCGCGGGACGACTGGCCGCGCATCCTGGATAACTACGCCCGCTGCGTCCGCATCACCCGTGACTTCGCCGAACGGTTCACCCTGGACCCCAGCCGCTTCGTCCACCCGATAGAGCAGGAACTGTACGATGCCTGGCAGAAGGCCCGCCGGCAGGTCCGGCCCGACAGTTCGGTGGACGATTTCTTCACCGCCTTCCTGCCGCTGGTGGACGTCATTGACCGGTTCTTCGCACGGGAGACGGGGGTGATGGTGATGGCGGAGGACCCGGCGTTGCGGGAGAACCGTCTGGCCCTTCTGCAACACATCGTTGCGTTGGCCGACGGCATCGTGGACCTGAGCCGGATGGAGGGGTTCTGACAGGGAGCAGGTCGCAGGTCGCAGGGAGCAGGGAGCAAGTCGCAAGGTGGTGGTAACGCTTCCCTAACTGTTTTGTAACTGTGAGAGGAAGTGCATACTTTAGGAATTGTGTTATAATTTGGGCGGTTCAGTTTCACTTTCGTGACGGTTCAGGCGGGGAAGGGGGGATTTTGTGGCGGAGGGGATCTGTCACAAAATCTCTTTTTTCCTCATTTACAGCATCCGCACAGGAGATAGCCTGGACATGAACAGTCCAAAGATTTTATACATTGAGGATAATCCGGAAAACCGTTTGCTGGTCCGGCGGATTCTGGAGGCTGAGGGGTACAACGTGGTGGAAGCCGTAGATGGCCCCTCCGGGCTGGACTTAGCGGCGGCTTCTCCGCCCGACCTGATCCTTTTGGACATCAACCTGCCGGAGATGGACGGGTACGAACTGGTGGGGCGGTTGCGCCAGATTCCGGGTCTGGTCAACACTCCCATCATCGCGCTGACGGCCTACGCGCTGAGGGGAGACCGCGAGCGCATTCTTGCCGCCGGTTGTGACGGGTACATTCAGAAGCCGATAGATGTGGATAGTCTGCCGGTCCAGGTCGCCTCGTTCCTGAAGAAACGGGCCGGCTGAGGTTGAGGAGGCACCCATGCCGCCGGTAAACCCGCAGGATGTCACTGTTCTGGTTATTGAGGACAACCTGAACAATTTCCTGCTCATTGCCCGCCTGCTGGCGTTCGTTGGGGTGGGGCGCTGCGAGTGGAAGGCTTCCGGCTGGCAGGTGCTGGAATACGCCGAGACGTTGCCGCACATAGACCTGATTCTGATGGACATTTTCCTCCCGGAACGGGATGGGTATGAGGCGCTGAGCCTGTTGCGGTCTGACCCTCGTTTCAAGGACATTCCCGTGATTGCGATCACGGCGGATGCCAGTGTGGAGAGTATGGAGCGGGCGCGCAAGGCCGGGTTTAACGGTTTCATCGGCAAGCCCATAGACCCGGACCGGTTTCCGGAGCAAATCCGGCGCATCCTGCGCGGGGAGCCGGTTTGGGATCCGGGGATGTGACAGGAGTTCGCAGTTGGTCTTTTTGCCACGAATTGCACGAATTTGCACGAATTAAAAGAACAAAATTCGTGCAAATTCGTGAAATTCGTGGCGAATTCCGTCTACGGTACAGGTTGTTTTTTGCATGATTAGGGGCTGAGGGATGGAGGCCTTTCAGGGGGCCGCCGGTCTGGAAGTACCGGGTGTGGGGATGCGCGGTGGGTTGGGGCGGACCATTCTGACCGCCTTCCTGATACTGGCGATTGTGCCCCTCAGTGTGGTCAGTTGGTATGCCTCTACCCGTCACCGCCAGAATATTCAGGGAGAGGTGACGGGGAAACTGGTCACCATTGCCGCCCTGAAAGAGGCACAGATGACCCGCTGGCTGGAAGAACAATCTGCGGCCCTGGATGACCCGGAACTGCGGGAAGCCGTCCTCCGTGCGGCCGGAACAAGCCCCGAAGAAATCCGTTCCCTCCTGACCACTCTTGCGTCCCAGAAGGGCTTTGAGGACCTGGCCCTGGTTGGCCCGCAGGGGCGGGTGGAGTGGGCCGGGGATGCCTACTGGGAGAACGATACTGTGCTTCTGCCTCTCACCCCCGACTCCTTCGCCCTTCAAACATCTCTGAATCCTGCCAGGCAGGGAGGCATCGTCCTGGTACGGCCCCTGGATTCAGCCCGATGGCCGTACATCGCGGCCCGGTTGAACGGGGAGGGTTTCATCCATATCCTGGAGGAACGCGCCGGCCTGGGCGATACCGGAGAAGCCTATGTGGTGGACCGGTGGGGGTTCGCCTGTCCGCAGAACCGCCGGGTTGCCAGTCCCGCGATTGAGGCGGCCCTCTCCCAGCAGAACGGTCAGGGCCTGTATGAGAACTATGCGGGCACGCCCGTCATCGGCGTCTACCGGTGGCTGCCCGCGCTGGGCCTGGCCCTGGTCGTGGAGCAGACGCAGGAGGAGGCTTTCGCGGGCAACGAGGCCGTGACTACCGCCGTCATTGCGGCGACGCTGGCGGTGGCGATCGCCACGGCGGCCATCGCGGCCGTGGTGACCCGCCAGATTACCCGACCGGTCGTCCGGCTGACGGAATCCGCCCTGCGGATTGCCGCCGGAGACCTCTCCCAGCGGGTGGACATTGCCTCCCGGGATGAAATTGGCATCCTGGCCCAGGTCTTCAATCAGATGGCGACGGAACTGGAGGCCCTGTACAACGACCTGGAGGCCAAAGTTACGGAGCGGACCCGCCTTCTCCAGCAGGCCAACTACCAGATTCAGCGTCGCGCCATCCAGTTGCAGGCCAGCCTGGAGGTCGGGCAGGCCGTCACCTCCATCCTGGACCCGGACGCGTTGCTGGACCACGTGGTGCGCGTGGTGCGGGATTGCTTTTATTACTCCTACGTCGCCGTTTACACCACAGACGAATCGGGCGACGGGTTGGTTCTTCGGGCTTCCGCAGGAGAGGCCGACCCGTTTCATGGCGCGCGCGTGACCGGGGAGTCCATCGGTGCGGTCGGGCAGGCGTTCCGGGACGGTCGGGCGGTTCTGGAGAGCCGACCGGTCTCCATCAAAGTGGGGCCGCCCCTCTCCTACGCCCGGGCTGAGGCGGCGCTCCCCCTCCGCCTGGGGGACCGGGTGCTGGGGGTGATGGATGTCCAGAGCACCCAGCCCGAGTCCTTTGACCAGGATGATGTCTCCGTCCTCCAGAACGTCGCCAATCAGGTCGCCATCGCGCTGGAGAACGCCCGGGCCTACGCGCTGGAGCGGGAGGCCGCCGAGCGGCTGCGGGAACTGGACCGCTCCAAGCGGCGATTCCTGGCGAACATGTCCCATGAACTGCGCACACCGTTGACCAACATCATCGGTTTCGCCCGCCTGATGTTGAAAGAAATAGACGGCCCGCTGACCGACCAGCAGCGGCATGACCTGGAAATTATTTATCACAACGGGGAGCACCTCCTGGGCCTTATCAATGATCTTCTGGACATCTCCCAGATTGAGGCCGGGCTGATGGAACTGGAGTTCCGGGAGGTAGACCTGAGCGATCTCATCCGCAGCGTGATGGCGACGGCCAGCGCGCTGTTGCGGGGGAAGCCGGTGGTGATGCGGGAAATGATCGCACCGGACCTGCCCAGGGTGCGGGCCGACCCCGCGCGCATCCGGCAGGTGCTCCTGCGGATTCTGGCCAATGCGGCCAAGTTTACCGACCAGGGCACCATCACCGTCCGGGCATGGCCGGTGGATGGGGAGGTCCGCATCAGCGTCAGCGATACCGGGATGGGCATCGCGCCCGAGTATCTGGAGCGAATCTTTGAACGGTTTGAACAGGGTGTCACGGAGAACGGCCGTCGCCCCGATGGGGCCGGCCTGGGTCTGGCGTTGAGCAAAGAGTTCGTGGAGATGCACGGCGGGCGTATCTGGGTGGAGAGCGAGGTCGGAAAAGGGTCCACATTTACCTTTACGCTACCCCTGAAGCCGGCAGAGAGGTAAACTATGACCGTCGCCACCATAGATCGGGAAACGATTCGTCGGATTCTCGTAGAGGAACTCCCGCGGGCGATAGAGGAGGACACAGATTTCCGGTACTGGTTGACCGGATGGATGGCGGAGACCTTCCCCCGGCGCTCGGAAGTGGAACAGTCTACGGCGCAGATACTGGAGCAACTGGCCGCGCTGCGCCAGGACTTCAACCGCCAGATGGCCCTGCAGGCCCAGCGGATAGAGGCGCTGGAGCAGCGGATGGATGCCTTTGAGCAACGCATGGAAGACCTGCGTCAGGACTTCAACCAGCGCATGGAAGACCTGCGTCAGGACTTCAACCAGCGCATGGAAGACCTGCGTCGGGACTTCAACCAGCGCATGGAAGACCTGCGTCGGGACTTCAACTGGCAGATTCTGCGCCTGACGGAACGACACGAATCCCTGGAGAAGCGGGTGGACCGCGGATTTGCGCGATTGGAGGCCACCTTGGGGGCCATCGGCGCTCGCTGGGGACTGATGGCCGAGGAATCCTTCCGCTCCGGAATGGCGGGTATCCTTCGGGACGAGTTCGGCTGGCAGGTGGAGCACGTTCTGATTATGGATACCGAAGGGTATGTCTTTGGGCGGCCCGATCAGGTGGAGATTGATATTGCCATTCATGATGGCGCCCATTGGCTGGTAGAGATTCGCTCTTCTATGAGCAAGCCCGATATGTACACCTTCGTCCGCAAAGCGGAACTCTACGAGCGACTGCGGGAGGTCCAGGTTGCCCGGCGAATCGTCATCTCACCGATGATCCACCCTCAGGCGAAAGAGGTCGCGGGCCGCCTGAACATAGAACTATACACCTCTGTCTACGATGTCTCGCCGGATCTCTCGGGGGATGGGGAGAAAAATCGGTAGGGAGCGCGATGACCGCGGTGGTGGCTGTGGCAAACCATAAAGGCGGCGTGGCCAAGACCACGACCTGCCTCTCCCTGGGCGGCGCTCTGGCGGAGCAGGGGCTCCAGGTCTTGCTGATAGACCTGGACCCTCAGGCGCATCTGACCCTCTCTCTGGGGCTTCGCCCCGAGGAACTCCGTCACACCGTCGCCGATGCGCTGCTGGAGCAGCAATCCGTCGTGGCGGTCAGTCGGGAGACAGCAGTGGCAGGTCTGGACCTGGTGCCGGCCAGCGGCGAACTGGTGGTCCTGGACAAAGCCCTCTATGGCCGGCCCGGTTACGAGTACCGGCTGCGGTATGCCCTGGAGCGCATGCCCGTTGCCTACGACTTTGTCCTGATGGACTGCCCGCCTTCCTTCGGCACCCTGACCCTCAACGCGCTCACCGCCGCCGATATGCTCATCATCCCGATACAGTGTGAGTACTATGCCTGGCGTTCCCTCCGCCCGATGCTGGAACTGGTGACCGTGGTCCGGCAAAAGACCAACCCCGCCCTCCGCTACCGTCTCCTGGTGACCATGTACGATGTACGGAGCCGTATTCACCGGCTGATTCTGGAGCAAGTCCGCCGCTTTTTCCCGCAGGCCACTTTTCGGACGATGATCCAGGTGGATACCCGGCTGCGGGAGAGCCCGGCCTACGGCCTGCCGGTGACCCAGTACGCCCCGCGCACGCGGGCTGCCGAGCAGTATCGGGCCGTCGCTCAGGAGATTATGGAGTGCTTTTCCCCTTCGCCCACCGTTATCGTGGGACGGGAGGAAGCGCGGCCCGTGGAGTATCCCGTCTTTGTATGAGAAATCACGAGGAACAGGGATATGAAGTCCTTCAAACGATCGCTGGAAGAACTGTTTTCGGATTTCACCCCTCCACCACCGGAGATCACTCCGCCCACTCCCGCGCCGGAAGCACCGCCAGCACCAGCCCAGGCCCCTCGCCCGCCCGAAGCGACAGTGGTGCCCCTGGAACGGGAAATGGTCCAGAGGGCGTGGCCCGAAATCCCTTTGATTGGAGCGCATGTCCGGAACATCCGCTCCCAACTCCTGGGGAATGCGTTGATTATCCTGGCCGTCATCCTCTGGACGGCCTTTCTCCTGGGGAGTGCAACGTCTCGTTTGCAGCAGGCGATAGCAAAGGCGGAACATGAAACATGGCGCTGGAGCGTTGCCCTGGAGGCGGGGAGAACCGTTATAGATTTGTATACGCTTGTTGACCGGGGGATCCTGCTTCGGGATCAGAACCTCCTGATAACCGGCCTGGAAGGAATCCGGGAAGGGATACGGGCCGCTGGAGAGCGGCTGGCGGAGAGCGCAAAAGACCTGCCTCTGAATGACCCTCTTTGGGCGGACATGCTTGCCCTTAAAGCCAGTATCGCTGGAGTGGATCACTGGATAGATTATGCGATAGAGCAGGCCCAGGGGGGAGATTGGGAAGCAATTGCCAGACTGCAGGCTCAGTTGATATCCTCTTACTTCCAGGAAATCAGTAACGGGATCACCCGCGTCCAGCAAAGGGCAATGGAGCGCCGTGCTCTTGCGGCAACCGAAGCGGCGATGAATCAAATGTTATTACGCAATATCCTCCTGGCCTGGGGCGCAATCCTGGTTCTGGTGATCCTGGGAGTGAATGTCGCTCTTCTGCACAGCATTGCCGCTCCTCTGGAGCGGATGGAAGAAGCGGCCGCCCGGTTGGCGGCAGGACATCTTGATACTCGCGTTGCCGTGGAGCGGGCCGATGAGTTTGGCCGCCTGGCCCAGGCCTTTAATGAAATGGCTGACCGCCTGCAGGCTCTGTACAACGAACTGGAAGAGCGGGTGCAGGAACGGACCCGGGCCCTCCAGGAAGCGAACTACGCCCTCCAGCGGCGGGCCATCCAGTTAGAGGCCAGCGCCGAGGTGAGCCGGTCCATCATCTCCATATTCAACGTGGACGAATTGCTGCGGCGGGCCGTCAATCTGATTCGGGACCGCTTCGGCTTCTACCACGCGGGCATTTTCCTGATGGACGAGACGGGGGAGTGGGCGGTATTGCGGGAGGCCACCGGCGAGGCGGGCGCCCAGATGAAGGCCCAGGGCCACCGCCTGCAGGTGGGAGAAACCAGCATGGTCGGCTGGACGGCCCTCCATCGCCGCCCCCGCATTGCGCTGGATGTCGGTGAGGACGCGGTCCACTTCGCCAACCCTCTCCTCCCCTACACCCGTTCGGAGATGACTCTCCCGCTGATGGTCGGCGGTCGCCTCCTGGGGGTGCTGGACGTCCAGTCCACCGAGGAGGCCGCTTTTGATGAGGACGACATTCGTACCCTCCAGAGCATGGCTGACCAGTTGGCCATCGCGATAGAGAATGCCCGACGGCTCTCCGAAACTGCCGCGCTGCTGGAGGCGACCAGTCCCATCTACCGCTTCAGCCGTCGGCTGAGCACCGCGGCCACCGTGAATGATGTTGCGGATGTCATCATTGACGCCGTCTCCGAAACCGAGGCGGACGGGTGTGTGGTGGTGGAGTTTGAGTCTTCCGACGGGGTGCCGGAGATGCTCTCTTACCGGGGGGTCTGGCGGCGAGATCGGGAGCCCATGTTCCAGCCTGGAATGCGAATCGCGGTGACAGAGGCCCCCCTGCCCGCTCCGATCCTGGGCCGGATGTGGGTTACTGAGGATGCCCAACGAGATTCCCAGATGTCGGAGAAGGCTCGGAAACTCTTCCGCGCGACCGGTGTCGGCGCTCTGGTCAACATCCCGCTCCGGGTGGGGGATCGGTCCGTTGGTCAGGTCGTCATCCTGCGGTCCACACCGGGTCCCTTCTCTCCGGCGTCGCTGCGACTTTATGAGGTGATCGGCGACCAGGCCGCCGTCGCCCTGGAGCGGGCCCGCCTGCTGGAAAGTATGCGGCAGCGGGCGGAGCAGGAGGAGGCTCTGCGGAGCATCGCCGATCAGATTACGGCCACCTTTGACCTGCGGACAGCCCTGCAGACGACGCTGCAGCAACTGGGGCAGGTGCTGGACGCCCGTGGCGGCTATGCGGAACTGGGAACCCGGTAGCGCGAAAGACGCGAAAGGCGCGAAATTCGTGATGCGTGAAACGTGAAACGTGAAACGTGAAACGTGAAGCGTGAAACGTGAGAGGCGATACGCGATAAGCGATACGCGATAAGCGATACGCGATACGCGATAACGGAGGCACATCGGATGCCCGATACCCAACGGCAAAGCGAGATAACCGAATTTCAGGCCTGGCAGGTCCGCGCACTGCGGGTTCTCCTGGGCGTGCTGGCAGTTGCCGCGACGCCGGTGATCATTTTCACCACCATGGAGGCAATTCGCTATCCGGAGCGGGGTGCGGCGGCACCGCTGTTCGGCGCCTTCTACGTCCTTCTACTCCTCCTGGCGTTTCTTCGCCGAGTTCCCCATCGGATCCGGCTCATTGGATTCCTGACGGTGGGCTACGCGGTGGCAGTGATCGCCTTTATGCGAGGTGGGCTGGTCGGGGACGGTCGCCTCTATCTGATGATTCTCCCCTTGCTGGCCATAATCCTCTCCGACCTGCGCCTGGGTCTGGCGGCGGGCGTCTTCAGTTTGCTTATCCATCTGGCTTTTGTGCTGTTTGCCCAAATGGGATGGCTCTCCCAATGGGTTGTGGTGAAGGAAAACCCGATGGCCCTCGGCGACTGGATCAGCGCCTCGGCCGTCTTCCTGATGTTGCTGGCGGGCCTGCTGGCTGTCGTGGGGCTTTCCAACCATTCGCTCGTTCAGGCGCTGCGGTCGGCCCAACAGTCGGCACAGGAACTGACGGCTACCTATCAGTTGCTGGAGGGCCAGACCCGGGAACTGGAACGGCGGGCCCGCTGGCTGGAGGCCGCGACATACGCCGCCCGGGAGGCCGCCACGCTGGAAGAGCCAGACGTCCTGCTCTCCCGCGTGGCTGAAGAACTGGCCCGACGGATGGACCTGGAGGAGGCGATTTTCTACACTGCGGGTCCGGAAGGCGAACTGGTTGCCCGGGCGATGGCGGAAAGTCGGCAGATTGTGCCTGTAGATGCCATGCCCTCCGGTGCGTCGCCGCTGGTCCGGGAGGTCCTCCAGAGCGGTTCCGTCCGGTCTGGGTGGTGGGGTGGCCTGTACGAAGTGGCCTTCCCGCTGCGGCTCCAGGAGCGAACACTGGGGGTGATGGTGGTTCGTTTCCCCACCGAAATCCGGATGGACGGAACAGAGACTGTGGTTCTGGAGTTAATCGCGGATCAACTGGCGGTGGCGCTGGAAAATGCCCGTCTCTTCTCCGAGACCCGGGCCAGCCTGCGGGAACTGGAAGCCCTCTATCGCCGATATACGACTCAGGCGTGGGAGCGCTTTGTCCGGGAGGCCCAGGAGAGCGTCCGTCTGTGGACGGGGCCGGAGGAGGTCCCGGAGGGGGTCTGGCAGGCCCTCTTTGAGCAGGCCCGCGCCTCCGGCTCGGTCGCGGTGGGCGAGGAGGATTCCCGGTACCTGCTGGCCGTGCCGGTGAAACTGCGGGGTGTGGCGATCGGCGTGCTGGGGTTCCATCGGGAGCAGGCGGCAGGCCGGTGGCGTCCGGAGGAGATCGCGGCGGCCGAGACTGTGGCGGAACGGCTGGCGCTGGCGGTAGAAAACGCCCGCCTGCTGGAGGAGGCCCAGCGCCGGGCCGCCCGGGAGCGGCTGATCGCCGAAATCTCCACCCGATTGCGGGCCTCCCTGGACCCGGATACCGTCCTCAAGACCACCGTCCAGGAACTGGGGCGGGCCCTGCGGGCCCGCTGGGTGGCGGTGGAAGTGACCGGACCATCGCAGGAGAGCGCGGTCCGCTCCCAGGAGGTGGACGGATGAACACTTTCTGGGTTGACCTGATTGCCTACGGCGCTGTGGCGCTCATTTCTTTGGGGCTGGTCCCGGTTGTCCTGGGAATCGGCATCCGTCGGCGGGTGAACCTGCTCTTTATCGCACTGATGCTGGCCATTGCCCTGTGGGCCGGGACCTCTGTGGTGCTCCGGATTTCCCTCTGGCGGGTCTGGCAGGCGGGACCCGTCCAGCAATTCTGGATGGAACTCTCTTCGCTGGCCTTCCTCCTGAGTGCTCCGTTGATACTGGCCTTCAGCGCCGCCTACGTGGAGACGAAGGCCCGCTGGCCCTACTGGGTCAGCCTTCTGGGGTTGGTGGGAATTGGGCTTTTCGCCTTCCCCCTTTTCCGCCATCAGGTGGTCTATAATGTCCACCTGACCCCTTCGGGGGGGGTATCCTGGGACCGAAACCCGCTCGGTTTTGTGCTCTCTTTGCCCCAGGCGGTGGGCCCCATCCTGAGTTTGGTTCTCCTGTGGCAGGAGCGGCGGCGGATTCGGGACTACTCCCTGATGGCGGCCCTCGCGCTGCTGCTGGCTTCCGCCCTGATCTTTTCCATCATTCCGGTGAATTTCCCGTCCCTCAGCCTGACCACCCTGCTCGTGGTGGGCCTTCTGGCCTACGCAATACTGAACCGACAACTCTTTAGCCCCCTGCGGGAGTTGACCCGGGAGTTGGAGAAACGGGTGGAGGAACGGACCCGCGAACTGGCGGAGACCTCGCTCCGGCTGCAGGAGGCCAACCGCGACCTGGCCCGCCGGACGGCCCAACTGGAGGCCGCGTCCGAGGTCGCCCGCCGGGCCGCCGAAATCCGCGACGTCCAGACCCTGCTGGATGAGACGGTCCGCCTGATTTCCCAGCGCTTCGGCTTTTACCACGCGGGCGTCTTTCTGGTGGACGAGGCCGGGGAGTACGCCGTCCTGCGGGCCGCGTCCTCCGAGGGCGGGCAGCGGATGCTGGCCCGGGGCCACCGACTGGCGGTCGGAGAGGTGGGCATTGTCGGATACGTGGCGGGGACCGGGAAACCCCGCATCGCGCTGGATGTGGGCGAGGACGCGGTCTTCTTCAGCAACCCCGACCTTCCCCACACCCACTCGGAGATGGCGTTGCCGTTGAAGGTCGGGGAGCGGGTCATCGGCGTGCTGGACGTCCAGTCCGAAGAGCCGGAGGCGTTTACCCAGGAGGACGTGGCGGTTCTGCAGACGATGGCCGACCAGATTGCGCTGGCCATTGAGAACGCCCGCCTGCTGCAGGAGACCCAGGACCGCCTGCGGGAGGTGGAAGCCCTGACGGGCCAGGCGATCCGGGCGGGCTGGCAGCAGATGGCCTCCGCCCGACCTGGTTGGGGTTATATCTACGATGGAGTGGAACTGAGACCCAAAGAGCAGGCTCTCCTCCCGGAAGGCACCGAGCCGGGGCTTACCCTCCCTCTGCTGGCGGGAGGCGAGACCGTTGGTCGGGTGGCGCTGGCCTTTTCGGACCGGTCCCCCACAGATGAAGAGGTCGCCCTGGCCCGGGCGGTGGCGGAGCAGGCCGCGCTGGCACTGGAGAGCGCCCGCCTCTTCCAGGAGACCCGGCACACGCTGGCGGAGATGGAGGCCCTGTATCAGGCCAGCCGGGCCATCAGCACCGCCACCACTCCGGACGAGGTCCTGCACGCCTTCGTGGACCACGTGATCCCGCCCCAGATCGGTCGTTGTGTGCTGGCGCTGATAGACCCCGAAAGTCCGCCGGAGGAGCCGGTGGTGGAGGTCGTGGCGGCCTGGGACCGGGGGCTGGAACGTTCCCCTTCTTTGGGGCGTCGCTGGAGTACTGCCCAGATTCCCTTCATCGCCCGGCGGGCCACCGAGCCGGTAATTATTGCCGATGTGGATGCTTACCCGGATGCGGATGAAATCTCCCGATACGTCTTCCGGCATGTACTGGGCGTTCGGGCCGTGCTTTCTATTCCCCTGATGATCGGTCAGCGCCTGCTGGGATGGCTGCTGGTGGAGTCCCTCTCCGAACCCTGCGAGTTCAGCGAGCGGGAGGTCCGCCTCTACCGGACGCTGGCGGACCAGGCCGCGCTGGCGCTGGAGCGGATGCGCCTCTTTGAGGAGACCCGGCGCCGGGCCGAGTGGGAGCGCATTCGCGCGGAAGTTTCTGCCCGCGTCCGTGCTTCCACCGACATGGAGACCATCCTCCGTACCGCCGTCCGGGAACTGGGGCGCGCCTTCCGGGCCGCCGAGGGCGTCATCCAACTGCACGGTGGGGACGGGCATGGGTAATGTAGCGTAGGCTTTAGCCTGCACCACAGGATAAATCCTATGCTACAGGATAAATCCTATCCTACGGTAGCGCAGGATTCATCCTGCACCACAGGATAGATCAGGCGCAGGATTTATCCTGCCCCCTGTATGAGGGTAAAGATATGCGCGATGAGGAAGTCGTCACGCTGATCCGGCAGAGACTGCCGGAATTGATGCGAACGGACCCGGAGATTCGGGGGTGGATCCTGGACCTGGGCCGGGAGTATTTTGCCGGCCGGGCCCAGACGGATGCCCGTTTTGAGCAGATGCTTGCGGAGTTGCGCCAGGAGCGGGAAGACTGGAATCGCCGCTTTGAGGAGGAGCGGGCCGAGTGGCGCCGTCTCTGGGAGGAAGAGCGGGAGGCGTGGAACCGCCGCTTTCAGGAAGAGCGGGAGGCGTGGAACCGCCGCTGGGAGGAGGAGCGGGCAGAATCGGAGCGCCGCTGGCGCAGGTTCCTGGCCCGGTACGAACGTCGCTGGCAGCAACAACTGGCGGAATGGAACCGCCGCTGGGAGGAGGAGCGGGCGGAATCCCAGCGCCGCTGGGAGGAGCAGCGGGCCGAATGGAACCGCCGCTTTGAGGAGGAGCGGGCAGAATCCCAGCGCCGTTGGGAGGAGAATCAGAAGGAACATCAGGAATTCCGCGAAACTTTTCGCCATCTCCTCCAGCGGATAGATACGGGCATCTCGGCCATCGGCGCCCGTTGGGGCATCTTCGCCGAATCCGCTTTTCGCAACGGCATTCAGGCCATCCTGGAGGAGAGTTTCGGCGTCCAGGTCCTCCATTACCAGGGCTACGATGAGACGGGCGACGTCTTCGGGCATCCGGATCAGGTGGAACTGGACCTCATCATTCGGGATAGCACCCTCATTGTTTGCGAGATCAAGTCCTCTATGAGCCGTTCCGATATGTACACCTTTGATCGGAAAGTCCGTTTTTACGAGCGCCGGGAAGGCCGCCGGGCGGACCGGAAGATGGTGATTTCCCCGATGGTGGAGGAAAAAGCCCTGCAGATTGCCCAGAAGTTGGGGATAGAGGTCTACACCCACGCCGATGAGGTCCGGCTGCAGGAAGCGGGTTGAGGATTGGAGGCATCTATGGAGCGATTCTCTTTCCGACGGTTTCTGAACACCCTGGGCGGACGGCTGGCCGGCCTGGCTCTGTTCCTGGCGATCATTGCGATCATTGGTGGGGGCATCGTGGGTGTGCAATTGCTCCGCATCCGCGATGCCGTGGCCGTGATGGGAGAGACGACCTCCTATCTGGAGACAGCATTGTCGGTTGCTTACCAGACGACGGAACTGGTTCTGCGTACCCGGGAAGATGTGACACGCGGGGTTAATCTGGAAGAATTGCATCGTGACCTCTCCCCTTCCCTGATCGCGATAGAGATGTACCGGCAGGTCTTGCAGGATCAGGCCCAATCTCTTCCCCCCGGGAGCGAACTTCGGGCCAGCATGAACACTACGGCCGCCACCTTGGTCAATGTGACGCAAGTGACCCACCAGATTCTCCAGGCTACGGAGGAGGGTTATCAGGACTGGACCCCCTATCTGCTGAACACATTGAGTGTCAACCACCGGCTGCTGGGGCAGGAAGTGGAGAAAATGGTTGCGCTGGCCCGGGCGCGCCATGCCCAGGCCCAGGCAGAAGCCCGGCTGTCCGCCCAACGGGTGCTCATCGTGGTCCCGGTGGTGACAGTGACGGTGATTCTGGCTGCGGCGGGCGCGGCTGTGCTGGTCCTGCGGGGAGTGGTCACCGGAGCCCGCCTCCTCTCCGATTCCGCCGGGCAGTTGGCCGCCGGACGCCTGGAGACCCGGGCGCCGGAACGGGGGCTGGAGGAGTTCCGCTTCCTGGCCCGGGCTTTCAACAACATGGCCTCCGAGCTCCAGGGACTCTACACGGGCCTGGAGCGGCTGGTGGCCCAGCGCACCGCCGACCTGGCCCGCCGGACCGCCCAACTGGAGGCGGCGGCCACCGTCGCCCGGGAGGCCGCCGAAATCCGCGACCTGGACACTCTCCTGAACGAGACCGTCCGCCTCATCTCCGACCGCTTTGGCTTCTACCACGCCGGCATCTTCCTGGTGGACGAGGCCGGAGAGTACGCCGTCCTGCGGGCCGCCTCCTCCGAGGGCGGGCAGCGGATGCTGGCCCGGGGCCACCGGCTGGCCGTGGGGAAGGTGGGCATCGTCGGCTATGTGGCGGGGACGGGGAAGCCCCGCATCGCGCTGGACGTGGGGGCCGATGCCGTCTTCTTTGACAACCCGGACCTGCCGCTGACCCGTTCGGAGATGGCGCTACCGCTGAAGGTAGGGGAGCGGGTCATCGGCGTGCTGGACGTCCAGTCCGTGGAGCCGGCCGCGTTCACGGAGGAGGACGTATCGGTCCTGCAGACGCTGGCGGATCAGGTCGCGCTGGCCATTGAGAACGCCCGCCTGCTGGAGGAGAGCCGCCGCGCGCTGGAGGAACTGGAGCGGTTGTACGGAGGCCGGGCCCGGGAGGCCTGGCAAGTATGGGCGGCCTTTCGCCCGGCGGCTTACCGCTATACCGGTATGGATGTGGAGCCCCTCCCGGCGCCTGTCCCGCTGACCGGCGAGGGGGATGGTCGTCAACTGGCCGTGCCCATCCGCCTCTGGGGCCAAGCCATTGGAACCGTCCTGCTGAAGCGGACGGAGGAGCAGCCCCCCTGGTCGCCCGAGGAGCGGCGGCTGGCGGAGGAGATGGGCGAGCAGATTGCCCTGGCGCTGGAGAACGCCCGGCTGATCGCGGAGACCGAGAGCCGGGCCGCCCGCGAGCGTCTGCTCAGCGAGATGACCTCCCGTCTGACCCGCTCGCTGGATATGGACGCGCTGCTGGAGGTGGCGGTGCGGGAACTGGCCCGGCTGCCGGAGGTGGCGGAGGTCGCCGTGTACGTGGGCGCCCGGGAGTAAAAAACGGTTCGTAACTGTTCAGGCTTCCTCACCCCACCCCGCCGCCTGCGGCGGCACCCCCCTCCCCTCTCCTGACCTTTGGTCAGGAGAGGGGAGGGGGTAGCGGCGAAGCCGCTGGGGGAGGGGTGAGGCGGAACAGTTACAACAGTTCTTTATCGCAGAGACCGCAGAGTACGCAGAGTGCGCTCTCCGCGTTCTCTGCGATGAGTTTTCGCAACGGAGGCAGACAATGGAGACCTACGATGTCATCATCGTTGGCGCAGGCCCTGCTGGAACATCTACTGCCCTGCACCTCCAGCAGTTGGCGCCAGAACTGGCGGAGCGGACGCTGATCCTGGAGAAATCCCGCCACCCCCGGACCAAACTATGCGGTGGAGGGATCCTGCCGGATGGGCTCAGAATCTTACAGAGGCTGGGCCTGGATTTCAACGAAGTTCCCTACACCCGCATTCTCCGAGCCCATTTTGAATTTGACGGCCGGGGAACGGCCCTTACGGGGGAAGGGGCGGAGAGCCTCCACGTGGTCCTGCGGGAAGACCTGGATGCCTGGCTGGCGCGCAAGGCTCAGGAGCGGGGGGTGCCCTTGCAGGAAGAAACCCCTGTCCGGCGCATTATCCCTGGGGATTCGTTTGTGACCGTGGTGACGGCCGATGGGGAATATCGGGCCCGGGTCGTGGTGGGGGCCGATGGGGCACACAGTGTGGTCCGCAGAGCCATCGCTCCTCATCAACGCGTTCCCTATTCCCGCGCGCTGGTCCTCTGGGTCCCCCCGAAACCGGAATCGTCGTCCCACGCGCCCGAAGACGCCTATTTTGACTTCACCTGTATTCGGGAGGGGGTGCCCGGTTATATCTGGGATTTCCCCATTCTGGTGCACGGTCAGCCGATGCGCTGTTGGGGGATCACGGATAACGGAGTTGGCCCTCATCATTCCCGGCCGTTGCGTCCGCTATTGGCCCGGGAGATGGCCCGGCATGGCTATCGGCTGGAGGATTATCCTCTCTACGGAGAGTCGGTTCCCCACTTCGGCGTCCGCAATGTATTCTCTGCACCGGGAGTCTTGCTGGTTGGAGATGCTCTCGGGGTAGACTTTCTGTACGGCGAAGGGATTGCTCCCGCCCTGGGCTACGGGCAACTGGCGGCCCGGGCCATCGTGGACGCTTTTGCCGAAGGCGACTTTTCTTTTCGTGACTATCGGGAACGGGTCCTTCAAAGCCCGTTGGGGCAAGTTCTTCGGAGACGGGCATTGACGGCCAGCCTGATTTTCCGTCTGCGCCATCCGGCGATGCAACGGTTCTTCTGGCATCGCTTGGGCCAGCACCTCCGGACCATCACTGAGCGGTATCTCACCAATTGGGCCTGATGCTTTGCGAGAAGGATGCGATGAGCGAAAAGAACGTCCGTAAAGACCTGCTGTTCTTAAGAGGACTCCTCTCCCGCCTGGGGCCGCGGTATATTTCACTGGCGAACGTCCCCGGGGTCCTTGCGGCCATCCCGACCACCGCGCTGGGCGTCTACTACGTGACGACCACCATACCATTCACTCCACAGCAGGTGAATATCCTGGGGATCATCCTGGGAATCCTGATCCCTCCCGTTGCGGCTCTCGGTTTTCTGAACTTTTCCCGGTCCAGCCGGGCGATCCGGGCTGTGCTGGCCGCGCGGCCGGGTCAGCCTGTGTCGCCCGAAACCGAGGCCAGGGCCTGGCAGGAAGTGACCCGCTTTGCCCGCCGGGCGGCTGCGTTTACGTTCTTCAGTCTCTTTCTCTGCCTGACTGTTCCCGGCACTATCGCGTTTGTGATCCTGGGCCGTCTCCAACTGACCTATTTGCCTTACCTGCTCTTCGGCAATCTGATCACCATCACCTGGGTCAGCATTTACCACTACTTTTTGACGGAGTGGGCGTTGTGGCCGGTGCGCGAGCGCCTGTTGCCCCGTTCCCCCGAGGTCCAGCAACGCTACATGGCCGGAGTGGGCATTCAGTCCCGAATGCTGGTCGTCTACACCGCTTTAATCCTGACGACGCTGCTGATGGTGGTGACCATTGCCTACCGGAAAAGCGAGGAGGCCCTGGCCCCGGGGGCCAACCCGGTTCTGGTCCTCCAGAGCATGCAGAACCACATCGTTTTCGTCAGCCTGCTGGGCCTCTTCGTGAGTTTGGGGTTCTCTCTCCTCCTGTCCCGTTCCGTCGCCGTGCCGCTTCGGAGATTGACGGGGGTGATGGCGGAAGTGGGGCGAGGAAATCTGGGGCTGCGCGGGGAAGTCGTTTCCACCGATGAGACGGGTCGCCTGACGGTTGCCTTCAACCAGATGGTGAGCCAGTTGCAGGCGTTGCAGACCGGCCTGGAGGAGCAGGTGGCCCGGCGCACCGCCGAACTGGCCCGCCGGACGGCCCAACTGGAGGCGGCGGCCACCGTCGCCCGGGAGGCCGCCGAAATTCGCGACCTGGACACCCTCCTGAACGAGACGGTCCGCCTGATCTCCGACCGCTTCGGCTTCTACCACGCCGCCATCTTCCTGCTGGACGAGCGGGGAGAGTACGCGGTCCTCCAGGCGGCCTCCTCCGAGGGCGGGCGGCGTATGCTGGCCCGGGGCCATCGGCTGGCCGTGGGGAAGGTGGGCATCGTCGGCACGGTGGCGGGGACGGGGAAACCCCGCATCGCGCTGGACGTGGGGGCGGACGCCGTCTTCTTTGACAACCCGGACCTGCCGCGGACCCGTTCGGAGATGGCGCTGCCGCTGATGGTGGGGGAGCGGGTCATCGGCGTGCTGGATGTGCAGTCCGAAGAGCCGGAGGCGTTTACCCAGGAGGACGTGGCGCTCCTGCAGACGCTGGCCGACCAGATTGCGCTGGCGGTGGAGAACGCCCGGACACTGGAGCAGATGCAGCGGACGGTGCGGGAACTGGAGCGGGCCACGGGCGAGTACACCCGGGAGGCCTGGCGGACCGTGCAGCGGGCCCGCCGCTGGGTGGGCCGCCGCTACCGCCGCCTGGTCGCCGAACCGGCGGAGGAACCGACCGAGGAGGCCCGCCGGGCGCTTTCGGAGGGCCGTTCCGTCCTGCAGCCCCTGCACGAGGAGGGGGACGGCCGGGTGGTCGGCACGCGGCTGGCGGTCCCGATGAAACTGCGCGGCCGGGTCATCGGCGTCCTGAACCTCCGCTTCGCGGCCCCGGAGGTGCCGCCGGAGACGGTGCAGATGGTGGAGGCCATCGCCGACCGTCTAACGCTGGCGCTGGAGAACGCCCGCCTCCTGGAGGAGACCCGCCGCCATGCCGAGCGGGACCGGATGATCGCCGAAATCACCGCCCGGGTGCGCGCCTCTATGGACCCGGAGACCATCCTGCGGACTGCCCTGCGGGAATTGGGGGCCGCCCTGGGCGCCGACCGGGTGATGGTGCGGATGGGGAGTGCGTTCCGTGACCATGAAATCGGATGAACGCGGTGAAAGCCAGTGGTTGCGAAAACGGAGCCATACCACTGAGAATTCTTCGCAGTTTTCAGGAGGTCCCAATGGCGCATTACGAAGTCATCATCGTTGGTGCTGGCCCTGCTGGACTTTCTACTGCGCTCCATCTTCAGCAAATGGCCCCGGAGTTGGCAGAACGGACGCTCATTCTGGAGAAGGCCCGTCATCCCCGAACAAAACTTTGTGGCGGGGGCGTCACACCCGATGCGGAACGGGTGTTGGGCCGCCTGGGCCTGGATGTCACCGAAGTCCCCCACGTAGACCTGGTGAGTGCGCATTTTCTTTTTGAGGGCAAGGGTATTCCCTTGCGCCTGGGCGAAACGTATGCCTTTCGGGTGATCCATCGGGAGGAACTGGACGCCTGGCTGGCCCAGAAAGCCCGCGAACGCGGCTTGGCTATCTTGGAGGAGACGCCTGTACAGCGGGCAATTCTGGGAGAGGGAGGGGTGGAACTAATTACCTCGCGGGGAACATATCAGGCAAAAGTGGTGGTGGGTGCCGATGGTGCCCACAGTGTTATCCGAAGATCTGTCATTGGGCAGCATCGCTCTCCTTTTGCCTATGCATTAGTGCTCTGGGCTCCTCCCAATCAGCAATCTCTTCACTGTCCGGATGTGGGATACTTTGATTTCTTCTGTGTAAGCCGGGGGGTTCTGGGCTACGTGTGGGATTTCCCCATCCTGATCCGGGGGCAGACGATGCGATCGTGGGGCATCTGCCAACTGGGCGTAAGACGAGAGGACGAGCGGCGGCGAATGATTCATCTGTTGGCTGGCGAACTGGCACGTCACGGCTACCGGTTGGACGACTATCCCCTCTACGGTGAATCGGTTCCTCTCTTCCGCTCAGGGGGTCTTTTCTCGGCTCCCCACGTCCTACTGGTAGGGGATGCAGCGGGGGTAGACGGGGTTTTTGGTGAGGGAATTGGCCCGGCTCTGGGCCAGGGAGAAGTAGCGGCGAGAGCGATCTGTGATGCTTTTATGTCCGGCGATTTTTCATTTCGGAATTACCGGACGGATCTACTGAAGAGCGATGTAGGCCGGTCGCTCAGGCGGCGGGAGGTCTTCGCGTTCCTCTTCTATCGCCTCCGCCACCCCGTTATCCAGCGGCTGATCTGGTGGAGATCGGGTATGATCATCGGTTTTTTGGTGAAAAACTTCCTTCTGGGATGGACAAAGTCGTACGAGAAGAGGGAAACAAAATGAAACGGAGAACCTGGCGAGCAGCACTGGCAGAATGGTGGAACCGATGGATAACCATAGACGTGCCGGATGAAGAAAAGGCGCGGGCAACTCGCCTCTTCAGCACCTTAATGATCATCAGTACCGGGACGGCAGCATCTATTGCCCTAACCTTTGTCGTCCTTTGGCGTCTGGGGTTGATGGCGGATCGGGATTTTTGGATCGCCGTGGCCTTCCCTGTAGCGTATCTTCCGCTTTCTCCCTTCTGCCTGGCGCAGGCACGGCGGGGTTATGTTTATCCTATGGCTCGTTTCTATTCTTGGGTGAACTTTGTGAGCCTTTCCCTGGCTGTTTTTGTCTTTGACGGATTGCGCTCCCCTGCCTGGCCTCTCCAGTTGTGGACGATTGTAGTTGCCGGGACCCTGATCTCGCCGGGTTACGCTTTGATGATGACAGGACTGTTGATAGGGTACTCTTTGCTGCTGGCCGTTCTGAGTTACTGGGGAGTATACGTTCCTCCCCTCACCGTTGGGCCAGGGCGAGAGATCGCCACAATCGTGTTTACGATGATTATGTTGGTGTCCACCGGGGGGCTTCTCACTTATTTGAACATGGACAGTCTACGAAAAGCGCTGACGCGCCTGCGAGCAACCACGCGCGAACTGGAGGAGCACCGCCGGACGCTGGAAGAGCAGGTGGCTCAGCGCACCGCCGATCTGGCCCAGCGCACCGCCGACCTGGCCCGCCGGACCGCCCAACTGGAGGCGGCGGCCCATGTTGCCCGCCGGGCCGCCGAGATTCGGGATGTGGACGTTCTCCTGAACGAGACGGTCCGCCTCATCTCCGACCGCTTCGGCTTCTACCACGCCGGTATCTTCCTGGTGGACGAGGCCGGAGAGTACGCCGTCCTGCGGGCCGCCTCCTCCGAGGGCGGGCAGCGCATGCTGGCCCGGGGCCACCGGCTTGCCGTGGGGAAGGTGGGTATCGTCGGCACCGTGGCGGGGACAGGGGAGCACCGTATCGCGCTGGATGTGGGGGCAGATGCCGTCTTCTTTGACAACCCGGACCTGCCGCTGACCCGCTCGGAGATGGCGCTGCCGCTGAGGGTGGGGGAGCGGGTCATCGGCGTGCTGGACGTCCAGTCCGAAGAGCCGGAGGCGTTTACCCAGGAGGACGTGGCGGTCCTGCAGACGCTGGCCGACCAGATTGCGGTGGCGATTGAGAACGCCCGCCTGCTGGAGGAGAGCCGCCGCGCGCTGGAGGAACTCCAGGCCGCCTACGGGGAGCGCGTCCGGCAGGCCTGGGAGCGGGTGGAGGGAATCCCGCCCGCGCTGGTCTACGACCGAGTGGCCATCACCCCGGTGGAAACGCCACCGCCCGTGCCCGAAGTGGAGGAGGCGCTGCGGCAGGGGCAGGTCGTCGCCCTCAGTGAACCGGATAACGGTCGGTCCGTCATCGCCGCCCCCCTCCGCCTGCACGACCGGGTCATCGGCGCCATCACGCTGGAGGAGACCGATGAAGCCCGCCCCTGGACGGAGGACGATATTGCCCTGGTCCAGGCCGTCAGCGAGCAGGTGGCCCTGGCGCTGGAGAGCGCCCGCCTCTACCAGATGGAGCAGCGCCGCCGCTTCATCGCCGATACCCTCCAGGAAATCGCCCGGGTTGTCGGCTCTACCCTGGACCCCCAGGAGGTCACCCGCCGGTTGCTGGACCAACTGGAGCGGCTGATTCCCTTTGACGTCGCCGTCATCCACCTGCTGCGCGGGGAGCGGCGGGAGATCGTCGGCGGGCGGGGGGTGGACCTGGAGGCCATGCAGCGGTGGCTGGAGAAGCAACCGCCGGTCTCTCAGGACCTGCTGCTGGCGGAGGTCCTGCAGACCCGCGCTCCCGTCATGATCGCCGATACCCGCACCGACCCGCGCTGGAAGCGCCAGGGGGCCCGCTCCGGCCTGGCCGTCCCCCTCATCCTGGGTGAAGAGGTCATCGGTTTTCTGCTGATGGACCACCCCCAGCCGGGGATGTACACCGAAGAGACCGCCGCGCTGGCCGGCGCCGTGGCCGCCCAGGCCGCCGTCGCCGTTCAGAACGCCCGCCTGTACGAAGAGGCCCGGCGTACCGCCAGCCAGATGCAGGCCCTCTACGAGACCGGCCGTGCCCTCTCCGCCACGCTGGAAGAGGACGCGGTGATGCGGGCCGTTCTGGAAACGGTTGACCGCCTGATGGACTGCGAGTTCGCCATTGTTTCACTGGTGGATGAGGAAACGGCGACCATCGGCATCAACCACGGCATCTGGCGGGGCCAGTTGGACCTCTATCCGGAGTGGGTGGAGAAGGCCCGGTACCCCCTGGACCATCCGGACATCATCGCGGATGTTTACCGGACGGGCCGGACGGAGGTCCTCACCGGCTGGGACGACCGCTTCAATCGGGAAATCTGGGAGAAGTACGGCCACGAGCGGTACCTGCGGGTCTTTATGCCCATTCGCTTCCAGGAGCGCAGCATCGGCGTGGTGGAAGTCAGTTGGGACCGGAGCCGGAAGGAGCGGGTGACCGAAGAGGAACTGCGGCTCCTCTTCACCCTGATGGACCAGGCGGCCATCGCCATCCAGAACGCCCGCCTCTATGCCGAGACCCGCAAGCGGGCGATGGAGCAGGAAGGTCTGGCCCGTATCGCCGCCCTGGCCGTCTCCACCCTGGAACTGGAGCCCTTGCTGGAAGGAATGATGCGGGAGGCCGTGCCGCTTCTGGAATCCGAAAGCGCGGTCATTCTGCTCTACGACGAGGGGATGCGGTCTCTGCGAATCTCTAACCTTCTCTTCCGGGGTTCTTTTCTCCCTGAGGCCCGGGAGTGGACGGTTCCGGTGGACGCGCCGGGGATGGAGCAGAGCATCTTCGCCCGGGGCGGCGCCTACTACTCCAACCTGGGCCTGGGCGACCCCAACCTGATCCCGGCCTACCTGCCCTATATGGAGCGGTTGGGCGTCCGCAACTTCTGTGGGGTGGCCCTGCGGGTGCGGGATCAGAGCATCGGTGAACTCTACTTCCTCAACCGTCCTCGCGGTTTCGGGCACAACGAAGTCCGACTGGCCCGGGCCGTGGCGGGCTACGTCGCCAACGCGCTGGCCAACGCCCGCCTCTTTGAGGAAGCCCGCCTGCGGGCCGAGGAACTGGCCATCCTGAACGAACTGGGCCAGGCCCTCACGGCCCAACTGGACGTGCAGCAGGTGCTGGAGGAGGCCTACCGGGGCGCCAGCCGTCTCCTGGATACCACCAACTTCTACATTGCCCTCTACGACCCGCAGACCCGGATGGTCCATTTCCCGCTGGAGGTGGAGGAGAACCAGCGGCGTCCCTACCGCTCCCGCCCGTTTGCCGGCGGCCTGACCGAGTACATCATCCGCAACCGGAAGCCGGTTCTGATTGAAGACGACCTCCCGGCCCGTCTGCAGGAGATGGGGGTGGAGATGATCGGTCGGCCAGCCCTTTCCTGGCTGGGCGTGCCGCTGATGGTGGGCGACCAGGTCCTGGGGGTGATGGCGGTGCAGAGTTACACCACCCCGCGCGCCTACGACCGCCACGACCAGGACCTCCTCACCGCCGTCGCCAGCCAGGTGGCCATTGCCCTGCAGAACGCGCGCTCATACGAGGATGCGCAGCGGCGCGCGGAGCGGGAGCGGCTGGTCCGGCAGATCATAGAGCGGATTCAGGCGGCCCCGGATGTGGAGGGGGTTCTCCAGGTCGCCGTTCGGGAACTGGGCCGCGCGCTGCGGGTTCCCCGCACGTTTGTCCAGCTGGAAGTTCCCCGAGGAGATGGATCGGTTCCACCAGAAGGACGATAGGAGAGAATGGCTTACTGGCGGTGAGCCGCAAGGCCATGCAGGTCTGATGTGGAATTCCTTTACGAGCCGACAGGTAAATACCTACCCGGCTGGTTTGCAGACAACGTGGCGCAGGCTGTCAGCCGTGGCGCAGGCTGTTAGTACTACAACCGCACTTCCCCGTTTTGAAGGGTCAGAGGTGACTGTCACCTGCCTTGACGCCTGACATTTGCGAGCATCCTCTGGTTGACACAGGCGTTTGATCGCCCCCTGGCCTTATAGGTGACAGTCACCTTGGGCATCTGCGGTTGTAGTATTAGCCTGCGTACAGGCCTGGCGGCCTGCGCTACCGGGGCATGCCTGTGCTGGCGTCTTTTATGGTGCTTGTCCAGGGGGGCCCCATGGGCATCAATTTAAGCCCGACGGTAAACCGTCGGGCTGATTCAGCAAAGCCCGGCGGGCTGTTTTGAGCCCCGAAGGGGCTTGGCAACATCAGCCCGACGCTTTAGCGTCGGGCGGAAGAGCTTGATGCGTATGGGTGCTTGTCCAGGGGGCCCCTGGTAGGTAGTTACGCGGACAGGCGCTTGTTGGCGCAGAAGTCCTATACCCAATCCCAATCAGGAGGAAAGCCATGGAACGCCGTATCGTCGCAATGGATCCCACCATCCCCAACGCCGGACGGGTCTACGACTACGTCCTGGGTGGCACACACAACTTTGAGGCGGACCGACAGGCTGCCGAATATATGATCAGCCTGGTCCCCTCCACCCGCAAGTGGGTCCGCATGTTGCGGATGTTTCTCCACGAGGCGGTGCTCCGGCTGAGCGAGGAAGGATTTGACTGTTTCCTGGACCTTGCCTCCGGACTGCCTACTGTGGAGCACATCCACGAAACGGTGCCCCACGCCCGGGTGATTTATGTGGATAACGATCCCGTCGTCGTGGCCTATGGCACCCAGTTGCTGGAAGGGAATCCCCGGGTCCGGTATATTGAGGCAGACATTCGGGATATTGACTCTCTCTTGCGTTCTCCGGTGATCCCGGAACTCTTCGGAGATAACCGGAAAGTCGCGATTGGCTTTAACGCCGTAACCTGTTTTCTGACTGATGAGGATATCCAACGGATCGCCCGAGCGCTTTACGATTGGGCGGCTCCCGGGAGTAAGATGTTCGCTACGTTTGAGACCAAGGATCCCCATCTCATGACCCCCCAGATGCAGCAATTTTTGGACATGTTTGAGCGGATGGGAAGTCCGTACTGTTTCCTGACCCTGGAAAAGTCTATGGAGTTAATGAAGCCCTGGGAGGCGGACGAGCCGGGATTCCGGCCCCTGGCGGAGTGGCTGGGGCTTCAGGACCAGATCACGGAGGCCGACCGGGAGGGAGTGGGTCTGGAGTTCTACGGGGCCATTCTGGTCAAGCGGCCAATCTAATCTTCAGTTTTTAGACAACGTAGCGCAGGCTGTCAGCCTGCATGCAGGCCTGGCGGCCTGCGCTACAGAGGCGCGCCTTCGCCAGTGTCTTTTATGGTGCTTACCCACAGGCTTCCTGGGTAGTTACCTGCCTGTCGTCATTGCGAGGCGGCGGTTAGCCACCGAAGCAACTCCCTTGCGGGCCTCACGAATGTTCTTGTTATTCTCTGGAACTTGCGATCGCTTCGCCGCCTTCGGCGGCTCGCAATTGCACTGGGGGTATTTACGCCCCGAGTAAAAATTTGGAAGGGATGGGAGACAAGGGATGGACCGTTTAGACCTTCTACCGGTTTTGGAGGACCGAAAATCGCTGCTGCAGGCACGGGTGGAGGAATCTCTGCGCCGAAACGTCCTCCACAATACGGGGCGCATGGCCTCCCTTCGCCAGTTGCCGGAAGTCAGCCGGCGCTTGGTGGAAATGTTCTTTCAGGATGTTGCCTGTGCACTCCAGGAAGAAGAGGGCTCCCGCCAGATTCGGGAGTGGGTTCGCCTGGGCCTGGGCGCTCGCTCCGCCATAGAGGCTCTGGGCGTTCTCGCACAGACGCTCTTAGAGATTCTGGACGAGAGGGATTTCCGGACCCTGGCCCCCCACCTGGAACAACATCGTTCCTGGTGGGTTCTCAATCTGGTGGAGGCTCGTACCCAGGACGCGATTGCCGAATTTGAGCGCACATATCGTGGGCTGAGTGCGGCTCTGGAAGAAGGATTCCGGCGAGAGCGGGAGGCTCGGGAAGAACTTCAGCGTCGTGAGGTCCAACTTCGTCTGGCGGCAGAAATCGCCCGGGCAACGGTTTCCATCCTGGACCTTCCCACCCTTCTTCAAACCGCTGTGGACCGGCTCCTTCAGGAGTTTGACCTTTACTATGTGGGGCTTTTCCTGGTAGATGAGGCGGGGCGGTACGCAATCCTGAAGGCAGCCACGGGGGAGGCGGGCCGAAGGATGATGGAGCAGGGGTACCGGCTGGAGGTCGGGGGCCGTTCTATGATCGGTTGGTGTATTGCCCACCGCCAGCCGCGCATTGCTCTGGATGTCGGCGTGGACGCCGTCCATTTTGAGAATCCCTTCTTGCCCGATACCCGCTCCGAGTTGGCGATCCCTCTCATCACGGGGGACACGGTCATCGGAGCGCTGACGATTCAGAGCGACCGGGAAGCCGCGTTTTCGCCGGAGGACATCGCCACCTTTGAGGTTGTGGCGAGCCAACTGGCCATTGCGATCCAGAACGCCCGGCTGTTTGAACAACTTCGCGAGGCCCTCCGGCAGGCAGAATCGGTCCAGGCCCGTTACACCCGTCAGGAGTGGGAGACCTATCTCGGTCGTCAACCGATGCCCCCTGGGTATCTGTGCGACCTGGAAACAGTGTCTCCTCTCCTTCAGCCTATCTCCTTGCCTATCGCGGATGTTCCATCGGATCGCCCACTGGCAATGGAATGGGACGGGCGCTCTCTTCTGGTGTCGCCCCTGCTCGTCGGAAAACAACCCATTGGTCTGCTGGGGTTGGAGGAAACCGGGCCGCGGGTCTGGACGGAGGACGAATTAACACTCCTCACAGAAGTCCAGGAACAATTGTCGTTGGCTCTGGAGAACCGCCGCCTCTTTGAGCAGACCCGCCAGGCCCTGGCCGAGACGGAAGCCCTCTACCGGGCCGCCCGGGCCATCAGCGAGGCGACCTCGGTGGAGGAAATCGTGCGCGGCGCTGCCACCGTGGCCCCATCTCTCGGCTTCACCGCCTGCTCCCTCACTGTCGCCACCCTCACCGACCCGGACGGCGTCCCCACTCACGGTGACATCTACCCGGTGGTCGCGGCCGGGGAGGACTGGATCATCCTGCCGCCGATGCAGGCCTTCCCCATCGCCGACCGAAAGGCCGCGCGCCGGGTGCTGGACGAGCCGGACTTCGTCCTCATATACGCCGATGTGGAGGACCCCAGCGCGGACATCCCTGAAGAGGTGCGCCAGACGACCCGCAACGCAGGGATGCGCGGGATGGTCACCGCCGGGCTGAGCATCTTCGGGCGGGCGCTGGGATTCCTGAGTTTTATCAGCCCCAACCCGCTGACGGGGCTCTCCGAAGAGCACATCCGCCGCATCCGCACCGTCGCCGATCAGGTGGCGGTGGCGCTGGAGAACCGCCGCCTGTTGGAGGAGACCAGCCGCCGGGCCGCCCAACTGGCGACCGCCGCCGAGGTCTCCGCGGCCGCGTCGTCCATCCTGAGCCTGGATGAACTCCTCCCGCAGACCGCTGAACTCATCCGCCAGCGGTTTGACCTCTACTATGTGGGTATCTTCCTGCTGGATGAGACGGGGCGCTGGGCCGTCCTGCGGGCCGGGACCGGAGAGGCCGGGCGCCAGATGCTGGCGGCCGGTCACAAACTGGAGGTCGGCGGCAAGTCCATGATCGGCTGGTGCACGGCCAACGCCCGGGCCCGCATCGCGCTGGACGTGGGCGCGGAGGCCATCCGGTTTGATAACCCCCTCCTCCCGCTGACCCGCTCCGAGATGGCCCTCCCGCTCATCAGCCGGGGTCGGGTCATCGGCGCAATGACCATCCAGTCCGACCGGCCCGCCGCCTTCACCGAAGAGGACATCACCGCCCTGCAGACGATGGCGGACCAGTTGGCCACGGCGATTGAGAACGCCCGGCTCTTCGCCGAGACCAGCCAGACCCTGACGGAGACCCGCGAACTCTTTGAGGCCAGCCGGGCCATCGGCGCGGCCACCACTCCCGCCGAAGTGGCCCGGGCACTGGTCCAGTACGGGGCCCGTACCGGCCTGGACCTGGCCCGGGTCCTGGTGGTGGATACCCCGGAGGAGCCCACGCACGTGGTAATGGGCGAGCACTGGGCGGTGGATGGCCGTCCCGTCCATCCGTACGGCACCCGTCTCCCCCTGGCCAATTTCGGCCTGAGCCGGTTCATCCAGCCCACCGAGGCCTTCACGGTGGAGGACATCTACGCCGACCCGCGAGTGGATGCCCAGGCCCGAACCGTCCTGGAGGTCCTGCGGCTGCGCTCCTTCGCCCTGGTCCCCATCTCCATCGGTCAGCGGATGCTGGGGGCACTCCTGGTGGGGCGGGACACCCCCTACGCCTTCCCGGAGAAACTGGTCCGCAACCTGTGGACCCTCTGCGGTCAGGCCGCCATCGCGATGGAGAACCTGCGCCTGTTGGAGGAGACCCGCCGCCGGGCCCGCGAGTTGGAGGCCATCAACGAGATTGGCCGCACCATCAGTTCGGTTCTGGACCCGCAGGCCCTGATGCGGCAGATTGTGGACATCACCAAATCCCGCTTCGGCTATCACTTTGTCAGTATCCTGCTGACGGAAGACCGCAGGCTGGTCTTTGAGGACGGAAGCACCATCGGGGATTCGGACCGGCGGCTTCCGCCACGCGGCGTGACTCTGGAGATAGACCGGCCCGGCATCACCACCGACGCGGCGCGCACCGGCCAGCCAGTGGTGGTTAACGACGTCCTGAGCGACCCCCGGTACATCACCGTGCCGGAACTTTCGGCCACCCGCGCCGAACTGGCCGTTCCCATTGAGGTGAAGGGGCGGGTGGTCGGCGTGCTGGATGTCCAGAGCGACCGTCCCAATGCCTTCACCCAGTCGGACGTGCTTCTGATGACCTCGCTGGCCAGCCAGGCCGGGGTGGCGCTGGAGAACGCGCGGCTCTTCGCCGAGACGGAGGCGGAGGCTCGCCGCCGGGCGCTCATCAGCGAGGTGCTCCAGGTGGCCGCTACCACCATGGACCCCGAAGACCTTCTCCGCCGGGCGGCCTCGGCCATCTCCCGCCAACTGGAGATGCCCACCTTTGTGATGGCGTGGGAATCGGAATCGGAAACCCTGCGGCTGGTCACGGTTCAGGACCCGACGGGGCAGGAGATTTCTCCACCCCGCCCGGATGTGCGGATGGGCCGCCAGCAGGCCCCGCCGATGGTGGAGGCGCTTTTCCGGCCGGATGTGACCGTCCTGCGGGACATTCCCCGCCTGGCCTACGGGCGAATGGTGGGCATATCTCACCAGTGGGGCCTTGTGGATGCGGCGTTTGCTCCTCTGGTCATCCGCGGGCAGCCGCTGGGGCTCCTGGCCCTGGGCCGCCAGCACGGGCACCCGTCCATTGATGAGAACGAGGTGGAGTTCCTCCGTATCATCGCCGGTAACCTGAGCGTGGCCTGGGAGAACGCCCGCCTCTACCAGGAGGCCGTGGAGACGGCGGAACGGCTCAAGGAGGTGGACCGGCTCAAGTCCCAGTTCCTGGCGAACATGTCCCACGAACTGCGGACGCCGCTCAACTCCATCATCGGCTTCTCCCGCGTCATTCTCAAAGGAATTGACGGCCCCATCACCGACCAGCAGCGGCAGGACCTGGAGGCCATCTTCAACAGCGGTCAGCATCTGTTGGGCCTCATCAACGACATCCTGGACATCTCCAAGATTGAGGCCGGCAAGATGGAACTCTCCTTTGAGCCGACCGACCTGGGGGAGATCATCCGGGGGGTGATGTCCACCGCCATCGCGCTGGTCAAGGATAAACCCGTAGAGTTGCAGCAGTCGGTCCCCGCCGACCTGCCCACCATCATCGCCGACAGTCGCCGGGTCCGCCAGGTGCTCCTGAACCTGGTCTCCAACGCGGCGAAATTCACCGACCGGGGGTTCATCCGGGTGGAGGCCCGGGTAGATGGAGACTTTGTCACCATCTCCGTATCCGATAGCGGTATCGGCATCCCGCCGGAGAAACTGCCGCGCATCTTTGAGGCCTTCACCCAGGTGGATGCTTCGCCGTCCCGCAAGTACGGCGGTACTGGCCTGGGGTTGACCATCAGCAAGTCCTTTGTCGAATTGCACGGCGGAAGAATCTGGGTGGAGAGTGAGATGGGCAAGGGGTCTACCTTCACCTTCACTCTGCCCATTCAGGGGCCGTCCCAGGTCAGGGCGGAGGCCGGCCCAAAGGTGGAGGAGTCCCCGCTGCCCGAGGAGGCGCCGACCCCGGTTTCGGAAGGGCCGGGGCGAGTAGTGCTCTGCGTGGACGATGATGAGGGCGTCATCACCCTCTTCCGCCGGTACCTGGACAAGCAGGGCTACCGGGTGGTCGGCCTGACGGACCCCTTCCGGGTGGTGGAAGAGGCCCGCCGCATCCGCCCCTTCGCCATCACTCTGGACGTGATGATGCCCGGCAAGGACGGCTGGCAGGTCATCCAGGAACTGAAGGCGGACCCGGAGACCCGCGATATCCCGGTGGTGATGTGTACCATTGTCAGTGAGAAGGGCAGGGGGCTGAGCCTGGGGGCCGCGGATTATCTGGTCAAGCCCATCCTGGAGCAGGATCTGATCTCCGCTCTGGACCGGCTGGACCGGGAGGAGGGACGCCATCGGGTGTTGGTGGTGGACGACCAGCCCGATGACCGGAATCTCCTGCGGCGGATCATTGAGACTCAGGAGGGGTACCAGGTGATGGAAGCGGCCAGCGGGCAGGAGGCCATCATGCTGGTTCACCAGCGCCGCCCGCACATCATCATCCTGGACCTCCTGATGCCGGAGATGGACGGGTTCGCCGTGTTAGAAGCGTTGAAGGCAGACGAGGCCACCCGCGCCATCCCCATCATCGTCGTCACGGCCAAGGAGTTGACGGAGAGGGACCGCCAGTTGCTGAACAACCGGATTGAGGCGTTGATTCAGAAAGGAGTTCTGCAACAGGAGGAGTTGCTGGAGGATGTGGCGGCGGCTCTGCGCAAACTGGCGCGGGCCGCGCGGTAGGGATGGTGTGATAGCAGGTGACGGTCACCTGTAAGGTGACCGTCACCTGTTTTTATTGATTAAAATAAAACCGTGTTCATCCGTGTTCACCCGTGTCCCATTTTCCGCCTCCATCAGCGCGCGCAGCGCATAGGTCACCCGCCGGGGCCGGGGAGTGAGGAGCCCCAGGGACTCCCAATCCTGGGCCAGCCGCTGCAGGCGGCCCATAGAGACCTGGCCCCGGAATGCCTCCCGCAGGCGGACCAGGTCAAACCTCCCGTCCAGGTGCTCCAGCGCGTACCGGACCAGTTCCCGCTCCAGCGGGCTCAGGGTGGGGAAGGAGGCCGGTGGGCTGACCTGGGGCGCGATGGCGGACGCCTGGAGCATCTGCAGCCATTGGGCCGCCTCCGCAATCAGGTGGCCCATGTTGAAGTAGAGCCGGTTGGACCACTCTGCCAGCCCCTGGAGGTCGTGGATGTAGGGTGGGGAGGTGAGCAGGGTGCCGTAGGCCGCGAAGGGGAAGTCGGCCCGGTTGAATACCCCGGCCCGGCCGTTGCTGGCCTGGGCGCGAATCACATCCCACCGCTCCTCGGTGACCGTGTAGTCCAGCCAGAAGGTCACCAGAGTCCCGCCTGCCAGTCGCCAGTACCATGCCGCGCCCAGCCGGCCCACGTAGCCGGGCACCCGCCGGGCAATCTCCTCAAAGATAACGTCCGCCAGCCGCAGGGCCTGGAACGATGGATAAAATAGTGGTGCCATGGTTCACCTGTCACAGGTCGCAAGTCGCAGGTCGCAGGGCGCATGTCGCAAGTCGCAGGTCGCAGGTCGCATGTCGCAAGTCGCAGGTCGCAGGTCGCAAGTCGCAGGTCGCAGGTCGCAAGTCGCAGGGCGCAAGTCGCAGGTCGCAGGGCACAGATGGTCGGCCCAGCCATTATCGGTTATCAGCGATCAGTTGTCAGCAACCACTGGCCCATCGTCAGCGGTCCGTCTTCTGTCGTCCGTCGTCCGTCGTCTGTGGTCTGTGGTCTGTGGTCTACCTCTGGAATTCCCGCGCCAGTTGGGCCGTGCTGATGTGGATCATCGTCGGGCGGCCGTGAGGGCAGGTGCGCGGGCTCTCACATTCCTCCAGTGCCCGCAGCAGTTCCTCCATCTCTTCCCGGGAGAGCACCTGTCCCGCTTTGATGGCCCCCCGTTTGCACACCCGCCGGATAATTGCCCGCTCTATCTCCTCCGCTCCCCTGCCCCTCCGCTCCCCCGCTCCTCCGCTCCCCTGCTCCTCCGCTCCTCCGCCCCCCTGCTCCTCTGCCCCTCCGCTCCCCTGCTCCTCCGCCCCTCCGCTCCCCTGCTCCTCCGCCCCTCCGCCCCTCCGCTCCC
>Ga0308415_1000084_pt1 | contig 35389 bp, 33 predicted proteins | sample HotsprSampleOS55_FD_203465 | JGI IMG/M metagenome (GOLD analysis project Ga0308415, IMG submission 203465) | Hot spring phototrophic mat microbial communities from Octopus Spring, Yellowstone National Park, Wyoming, United States - 20090730_OS55 ... | reverse complement strand
ACCCTAACCGACCGCTCCCAAGACTTGCTGAGATCCATAGCGTTCGCGCGCATTTCTACGCGCTGCCAGAGTTGCGCTATCTGCCAGCGGTGCCATCGGCGCCGTAAACATGCTCGTGATCACCACCAGGGCAAAGATGAACCAGAAATCGGTCACGCTGCTAAGCACAACTGCTGGCGGGGTCGCACCGACGATGACAATAGGGAGCAGCGCACGCCGTATCCGCAGAGTGTCGGCAAGCAATCCCCACAACGGGCTGGCAATCTGTACAATCCCTGCCAGCAACAGCAACACCCCAATCTGCGCCGGGTCTAGTCCGATATTCCGATAGTGCAGAGTAATGAACGGCACGGAAGAGCCAAGCGCTACAAACCAGAAGAAAGTAGAACACTTTCGGTACGATCAGGAAACGTATCGCGTATGCGCGAAGCAAAGAGCAAATGGTTATGGGGACAGTCCGATCCATCGACAGGACAATACCCGCGCATTATGGGGCACAATCCCGTGGTATCATACATAAAGAATGCGCAATCAGCGATGCGGTTGCGTTCTTCCTGATAGAAGCGTTGTTGTCGGATAACGGCGCAGAGACGAAGGCCTCCGCCACCTTCGTCGCCTGTCAGTCAACGCAGGAGTGTGGACGCTTCCCGGCAGCGTGATCACGTATCTGGATTAGGACCCGAAGGAAGGTAAGGTGTGTTCGACGGTCGGCGCTGACCGGCGTACATATGCAGGAACGTTGACTGAAATACAAGCGTATCTCTTCCAGAGATCCTTTCTGGTCGCCAGATGATCTATGAGCGAAAGAGACATCCATGCGCGAGTTGAATCTGATCGGTCGAACAATAGGACGCTTCGAAATTCTCAGCGAACTGGGACGCGGCGGCATGGCTGTGGTCTACAAAGCGCGCCAGACGTCGCCCAACCGAATCGTTGCGCTCAAGGTGCTACCGCCGGAGTTGAGTCTCGACCGCACCTATATTGCTCGTTTTCGCCAGGAAGCCGACAGTGCAGCCGCCCTCGAGCATCCCAACATCGTTCCAATCTACGTGGTGGACGAAGCTGAGGGTCTGCACTATATTGCGATGAAATTCATCGACGGGCGCACACTGAAGGAGATCATCCACGAACGCGGCTCGTTGCCTCTCGGTGAAACGATCAGGATTGTTGAACAGGTTGCCAGTGCACTCGACTATGCCCACAGCCGGGGCGTCATCCACCGCGACATCAAGCCTTCCAATATGATGCTTGATCGCAACGGCTGGGTCTACCTGACCGACTTCGGACTGGCGCGCGGCATGAGTGAAGGAGGCGGGTTGACCATCGCCGGAACAGTGATGGGGACGCCGGAGTATATGTCGCCTGAACAGGCACAGGGGTTGCCGAACATCGGACCACCAACCGACATCTACGCGCTCGGTGTGGTAGTCTACGAAATGCTCACCGGTCGTATGCCGTTCAAAGCCGATACGCCGATGGCAATGCTGGTTGCGCGTCTTCAGCAAGCGCCCATTCCACCACGCGATTTCCGCAGCGATCTGCCGCTGCTGGTCGAAGATGTTATCATGCGCGCGCTGGCACGCAAACCGGAGGCACGCTATCGGAGCGCTAGTGAGCTGGTTGCTGCGCTAAAGCAGGCTGCAGGTTTTGGCACAGGTCCCATACATAGCGCCTCGCCACTCGTTTCGCCGCCAGCCGGAACGCCGCTGCCTTACGTGCGCACCGTACCACCGTCGCCTCCTGCCGGAACGACAGTGCCCCGCCCGTCCGAATCTCCTGTTTCTCCGGTTTACGGGCTGCCGACACAACAGGCTGCACCGCCGTCCGGCGTTCCGACGATGCATGCTACGTCGCCTTCGTATGGAACTCCTGCTCAACCACCTGCCAGCGTTCCGACAATGCAGGCGATGCCTCCTGGAACCCTGCCGCCACAGCCTGCTGTGCCGTCCATGTCGCAGGCGTCAGCGAAGCCGAACAAGGGCAGCGGTGTGGGATTGATGATCGGTGGGATTGCGGCAGTCGTGCTGCTGGTGCTGGTTGCTCTGTTCGCGCTTCGTCCTGCCGACGGGCGGAGGCAGCAGATCGACTCTGCCCTCGCCCAGGCTCATCAGCTGTTCAACCAGCGCGGGAAACTGGATCAGGCTATTAGAGCCTATCAAGACGTGCTCAGGATTGATAGCGCCAACGCCGAAGCCCATACGCGCCTGGCTTTGATCTATCAGATGCGTGCGCGCTACAGTGATGCCGAAGCAGCAGCGCGCGCCGCAATCGACGCTGATAACCAGGCGGTTCTGGCGCACGCGATACTTGCCGAGGCGCTGGACAGCCAGGGCAGGTACAAAGAGGCGCTCGACGCGGCTGATCGCGCAGTTGACACTGATCCCGACCATCCGTCAGGGTATGGGTCGCGCGCTATGATCAAGGCAGCCCGCGCCCTCGATGACGCCGATGTGACTATGCTCGCCGAAGCTGTCGATGATGCCGAAATCGCGCTCGAAAAAGCTGTCGGACGGGACAATCTGCTCCAGGCGCTGGCGCACAACGCACGCGGTGTCGTCTACTGGTATCAGTATCTGTTCAATAACAATGCGGCGATGGTTGCACGCGGCGGCGATGAATTTAACCGCGCTATCGGTCTTCAGGGGCAGATTGCTGTCTTCCACTCCAACCTTGGCTACTTCTATAACGACCAGGGTGCGAGTGCGCTGCGGCGCGGCAACCGTCAGGAAGCCGTATCACTGTTCGATCTGGCACGGCAGCAATTCGAGCGTGCGCAAGATATCGATCCGGTCTACGGGCATGCGCACACTGGGCTTGGCTGGAACCTCTATTTTCTAGAGGATTATACCGGTGCTGTGGCAGAATTCAACAAAGCGATTGAGCTGAATCCGCAGGATACCGATGCGTATATCGGCAAGAGTTACGCGCTGCTGGAACGCTCGCCGCCCGACTTCGACGGCGCTATCGCCACCCTGGAGCAGGCAATCGCTGCGGCGCCGTATGTCCCTGAACTCTTCGCGCGCCTTGGATGGACGCATATGAGCAAAGCGTTCGCAGCGGAGAGCGGCAGCGCAGCGCAGATGGCGCTCTTTCAGCGTGCGGAAGATCGTTTCCACGAAGCGCTGGATCGCAATGATCGCTTCGTCAACGCGATTACCGGTCTGGGATGGGCGCAGTCGGCGTTGGGGCAGTACGATCAGGCGATCGACACGCTTCAGCGATCGCTGGCGATTAAGGAAGACCAGGGAGATGCGCATTTTGGTCTTGGCTGGACGTACTACAACATGGGGCGCTTCACCGATGCCGAGAGCAGTTTTCGTCGCGCCATTGAGATTCAGCCACTTGATGGCAGCAATTACTACTGGCTCGGATTGACGCTCGAACAGCTGGGACGTGTGGAGGAGGCGAAACAGGCATATCGCACCGCTGTCGAAAAGGGGAACCGTTTCGCTCAACAAGAACTGGATCGCCTGGGGCAGTGAACTGCACGTTTGCTGGGAATCGCTGTGCTATACGCTTCGCTGCCCGTTACTGCGATCCAAGTCCCTGTCATATCGTGTTCTTCAGCCCGGCGCCTGGCATTCCGCGTAGTTTCTCCATATCCTGCCCGATGTCGATGAGCGCCGTCCGGCACCAGCGCTCCATCTGCTCCGTGAAATGGATCAACCCTTTTGAAGATTGATCCCGCGACGGCAGGAATGTGATCGATGTCTGCGAAGATCTGCGCGGCGGGGCGCGTCGGTCCGCTGGCGCTGGTCTTTCCCGGAACCTCCAGCGATGATAACCGCATCCCTGGCATGCTGGTCAACATGTGCGCGCCGCACCTGGCGAACGGCGCGACTGGCATCGGCAGCGGGCGCTTCGCGGATTTCTTCTTTGATGATCTGATCTCGTATGTGGATCGACACTTCCCAGTCATTCCCCAAGGAAGAGCGCAAGGCATTGTCAGCTTTTCGCCCGGTGGCGCTATGGCACTGTCGGTTGCGGCGCGGCGACCCGATCTGTTTGCCTGCGCTGGCGCATATGATGGCACGTTCCTGTATGCTTGTGATCGGTGGCGGCGTATACGTTGCCATGGGTGATCGCCGATCCGAGGTTGGACACTGCCTACAGTGTGCCGCGCGATATGACATTATATCGCTCAATACAACGACGCCGATCTGATCCCGCGTGATGATGCCGTTGCCCTCGCGCACGTCGTCTTGGTGGTTGCACATAGTCTGGAGTCATAGGAGCCATAGCAGTCAGACTACTATTGCGGCGAGCATCTTCTGGCATGCCTGTGCGCAGGTGGTCTTGCCAATACGCTGGAAGATCCGATGACTCCGGACGGTGATTGTACCTGGCGAACTGCTAATCGTTGTTATTGCGCTGACCCTGTCGTTGTACGACCGTGCACTGCTCCATGAATCACCGAAGGCGTCCGACCGTGTCGAACGCCCTCGATGAGAGAAGAGAGGAGAAGGAGACAACAGAATCTTAGCACAAACTTAACATGGATTCAAGAGCCTTTTTGACATTACATTTGACATGACCCGCAGATTATCGTACTATTATGCCTATCAATTGATAGCGTCGCGCATAGCGCTGCTAGGGGAGCCAGGAGAGCCTGGCTGAGAGTGCGGCCCGACAATGCCGCTGACCCTTTGAACCTGACCTGGGTCATACCAGCGTAGGGAATGCAACCGGCGTACTGATGAACCGCCGCTCCCTACTTCTGGGGGCGGCGGTTTTTGCATCAGGGAGCGGCGCTCTTCGCTCACAAGAGGACGAAGCTGGATTGCGCGTTCACAGGGAGACGATAATGGCAACAATAACCGTCAGTTTTGAGGTGTTGCCGGGCGGATTGGCGGATAAAGCCGCAACCTATGCGGCAGTGGACGCAGCCATCGCGGTGGTTGCCGAAAGCGGTCTGACGTACCGGGTGGGTCCGATGGAAACGACCATCGAGGGAGAGTACGACGACATTATGGCAGTGATCAAGCGCGCGCAGGAGGCGGTGCTGGCTGCTGGCGCAACCCGGGTGTTCACGCTGATCAAGGTGGATTACGACCCGCGCGGTTCGACAATCGCTGAGAAACTGGCGAAGTATGAGAAGTGAGCAGGCGCAACGGATCGCGCCGGAAACGGCGATTGGGCGGCATATCGGCGAGGTGCAGCGACGCCTGGCGCAGGCGTTCCCGCCGTTCGTGCTGCTGAGCGCGATGGTAGCGGCATGGGAACTCATCGTGTGGCAACTGGCGCTACCAGCCTGGTTGCTGCCGCCGCCATCACGCATCCTGACCACCCTACTCAGTAATCTGCCAATCCTGGGTGAGCACGTCGTGGCGACGCTTACTGTCACCATTCCCGGCTTTGGGCTGGCGCTGGTGACCGGCTTTGCGCTGGGGGTGCTAATCGATGCGTCGCCACTGCTGCGGCGCGCTGTCTATCCGCTGCTGGTCACGTCGCAGACGGTGCCAATTGTGGCGATTGCGCCGCTCCTGGTGGTGGGGTTCGGATTCGGCATGCTCCCCAAGGTGCTGGTCGTTGCGCTGGTGACCTTCTTTCCAATTGTGGTCAACACTGCCGATGGGCTTCAGGCGGCGGATCGCGATCAGCGGCGATTGCTGGAGGCGATGGGCGCGAACTACTGGCAATTGTTGCGTCTGTTGCGCCTGCCTGCCGCCCTGCCGTCGATATTCACCGGTATCAAAGTCGCTATCACCTACAGTGTTATTGGGGCGGTGCTGGCTGAATGGATTGGCGCGAGCGCTGGGCTTGGCGTCTACATTGCGCGTTCGCTGCGCGCTTTTCGCACCGATCAGGTCTTCGTCGCAGCACTCGTGACGTCGCTGCTGACGATAGTCCTGTTCGCCCTGGTGACGCTGCTGGAGCGCTGGATAGTATCGTGGAGGGACGAACCATGAAACGAACAGGGATCATGTTGCTGGCAGCGCTGGTGCTGGCAGCGTGCAGTACAGCGCCAGCGAGTCCGACGAAGGAGTTGACCCCTGTGCGCGTGGGGCTGGACTGGACACCGAATACCAACCATACCGGATTGTACGTTGCGCGCGACAAGGGGTACTACCAGGAACAGGGGCTGGATGTCGAGATCCTCGGCGCGCAGGAAGGGGGCACGGTTGAGCAACTTGTGGCGACCGGCAAACTCGACTTTGGCATTTCGTTCCAGGAAGCAGTGACCCATGCGCGCGTCGAAGGGGTGCCAGTCGTGTCGATTGCGGCGATCATTCAGCACAACACCAGCGGCTTCGCCAGTCGCGCCGACGAGGGGATCACCCGCCCGCGCGATTTCGCGGGCAAGAAATACGGCGCCTTCGGCTCTCCCATCGAGCAGGCGACGATCAAGGGGTTGATGGAGTGCGATGGCGCCGGTGATCGCTTCAACGAGGTCGAATTCGTCGACATCGGCAGTACCGATTTCTTCGTCGCCACCGAGCGCGGCGATGTCGATTTCGTCTGGATTTTCAAAGGCTGGACCGGTATCGAGGCGGAGGTGCGCGGGACGCCGCTCACGATCCTGATGATGAACGACCTCAAGTGCATCCCGGATTACTACACCCCCGTGTTGATCACCAGCGAACGCATGATTGCAGAAAAGCCAGACGTAGTGCGCCGCTTCCTGGCTGCCACTAGCGCAGGGTATCGCTTTGCCATCGAAAACCCCGACGCAGCCGCTGAAGTTCTGCTGAAGGCGGTGCCCGAACTCGACGCAACCCTGGTCAAACGCAGTCAGCAGTACCTTGCCGGGCAGTACCAGGCGGAAGCGCCGCGCTGGGGCGAGCAGAAACTCGACGTCTGGCGTGACTATGCGCAGTGGATGGCAGACCGCGGGCTGATCGCCAGGATGATCGAGCCCGAGAAAGCCTTTACGAACCAATTCCTGCCGTAGAACCCGTCCGACTGTCGGACAGTCCGGGGTAAGAGCAGGCGCCGCGCGGCAATCTCCAAGCTTATGAAGATCGGGAGTTTAATCCGATATTCGCTCTTGCCGTCGAGCTGATTGAGCATTAAATCCACTATACTGCACCAGCCGTCGGGCTAAAGCCCTTGGCTATCCAGGGCGTAGCCCGCCTGCGCAGGCTCTACCGGATTATTTATTCAAAGACCGTTCAAACAGGCGCTGAGCACAGACACATCGTCTGGGCAGAGGAAGCGTATGGCGACACTCGACGTGCGCGGAATCAGCAAGACTTTTCGCGGGACCAACGGACTGGTGACGGTGATCGAACAGTTGAGCATGCGGGCGGACGCTGGCGAATTCGTTGCGATCATCGGTCCAAGCGGCAGCGGCAAGAGCACTCTGTTCAACATCATCGCCGGGCTGGAAACGCCCGACTCAGGCGCAGTGATCATCGACGGCGCCGATGTCACCGGGCGGCGCGGGCAGGTGGCGTACATGCCGCAGCGCGACGCGCTTCTCCCATGGCGCAGCGTGATCGAGAACGCGGTGCTGGCAACGATTGTGCAGCGCGGCGATGTGACCGCCGCCACCCGCGAAGCGCGCGCGCTGCTCGACGATTTTGGACTGACGGGATGGGGCGATGCCCGCCCTGCAATGCTCTCCGGCGGCATGCGTCAACGCGCCGCCCTGCTGCGCACCGTCCTCTGGCATCGCCCGATCATGCTGCTCGACGAACCCTTTGGCGCGCTCGACGCGCTAACCCGCGCCCAACTCCAGCAGTGGCTGCTCGGATTGTGGGACCGTCTCGACCGGACGATCCTGCTAGTGACTCACGACATCGATGAAGCATTGTTGCTGGCAGACCGCGTGTACGCACTGACGCCGCGCCCGGCGCAGATTGCGCTCGAAGTGGCGGTCGATCTCCCGCGCCCCCGTTCGTATGCGGTCGTCGCCGACCCCGCCTTTGCCCGGCTCAAACTCCGCTTGCAGCAGGTGCTCAACGTCTACTGAAAGGGAACCTCACCACACTACTTAGCCGAAACGACGCTTGCGCCGAATCGACATCTCATTCACGCGCCCTGCCACCGAAGCCGGAAGTAGATAAACTGCTGCTCGGTTTGCCAGGGCGTCACGTGGGTCTCACGGCAGACCTCCTGAAGCTGGAAATCCGCCCCTAACTCGGCAAGGATGGTCTGTTCATCGTAACGCACGACATCAAGACCGCTGCACTTCAGCGGTCCATCCAGAGCAAACGTGGAAATAATCACCGTACCGCCCGGCAGCAACGTCCGGCGCAACGTCGCAACGTACCGGCGACGGTCGTCCGCCGCCGTCAGAAAATGGAACATCGCCCGGTCATGCCATACGCCGAAGCGATATGGCGGTTCAAACGCCAGCACGTTGGCATTGAACCATGCAACATCGGCGGATCGCGCGCCAAGGCGCGTGCGGCTATGCTGCAATGCTGCGTCTGACCAATCCAGCACGGCAAGGCGCGTGTACCCTTCGTTGAGCAGGAAGTCCACCAGCGTGGAAGCGCCGCCGCCAACATCGATAATGCCAGCATCTTTGCGCACCCCGGCCCTGGCAATCAGTGCCAGCGACACGCTTGGGCGACGCTGATACCAGCTGACATTATCCACGCCTCTGGTGCGGTATATCTGGTCCCAATGATGCTGCGTAGACATGCGTTCTGTCGCTGTCAATTGCCAGAGTCGGGGTCTGCGGAGCAGTTTATTTCAATTCAATCGTATCACATCTTTGCCGCTGCCGCGGGTGGCGCCTGCGTTCCAATGCACACCCATCGCACGATCCGCGCGATAGTGCGCGCATCATCAATCGCGCGATGGTGCGTCCCTTCAAACGCCATGCCCAGGGAGCACAGCGCGGCGGCAATGCCCAATGGCTCGTGCAGACCGCGAGCGCGAGCGAACGCAGCTTTGAGGTTCAGATGTTCCGCGCCGAACGGATAGGCGACCCGGTGAAACGCACAGTCCTGGACAAACTGAGCACGGTCATACTCGCCCCAGGAACAGAAAAGCGCATCGCTAGACATCTCCTTCCATGCTTTCAGCGCGTCGAGCGCCTCCGGGAAGGAAGGAGCGCTGGCAACCTGCTCTTGCGTGATCCCAGTCAGCCTGGTGCAGAATCCGGTCAACTCCGGGTGGCGCACCGGGCAAACAAACGTCTGGAATTCGGACGCAACCTCGAATGTGCAAGCATTCTGCAGAACTGCCCCGATTTCGATGATTTCCATCTCGTGGCGCGGGACAGAGCCATCATCGGAGCAGGTGGCCTCCACGTCCACGATCAGGTAGAAGGCGTTCGTGATCCGCATTTGTCTCTCGTTCCAGTAGTTGAATAATCTGCTACAGTCGCCGCGAGTGGGTGCACTGCAGAAGCATACGCTGTCACTCCAACTCGGATCGAGATGCCTGGCGATATTCATTGCGACATCACCCGCAGCGGGGACGAAGCTGAGCAGTACAAACGCTCAATGGATCCGCTTCTCGTAGCCAGCCCACTCCTTTTCGCGCAGGACGAACTTCTGGATCTTGCCGGTCGATGTTTTGGGCAGACTCTCGACAAACTCGACGAACTTCGGGCACTTGAAATGCGCTAGCCGCTCGCGGCAGAAGGCGATGATCTCGTCGGCGGTCGTCTGTGCGCCGGGTTTGAGGATGATAAATGCCTTGGGCGTTTCGCCCCATTGAACGTCGGGTACCCCGATGACGGTCGCCTCCAGCACCAGTGGATGCTGATAGAGCACACGTTCGATTTCGATGGTCGAGATATTTTCGCCGCCGCTGATAATGATGTCCTTCTTGCGGTCGCGCAGTTCGATATAACCGTCCGGGTGCATCACTGCCAGATCGCCGCTATGGAACCATCCGCCGCGAAACGCTTGCCTGGTAGCTTCCTCGTCGCGGTAGTAGCCCTTCATCACATTGTTGCCGCGCATCACCACCTCTCCCAGGGTGGCGCCGTCCGCCGGGACATCGCGCATCTCCTCGTCCACTACACGAAGTTCCGGTGCGTGCAGGTAACCGACACCCTGGCGTGCTTTGAGACGGGCACGTTCTTCAAGCGACAGCCCATCCCATTCGCGCTTCCACTCGCAGACCGTATGCGGTCCGTAGGTTTCGGTCAGCCCATACACGTGGATGATTGTCGCCCCCAGTTCTTCCATCCGCTGAATGATCGCTGGCGGCGGCGGCGCTGCTGCCGTCACGATGGTCAATTGGCGGGCAAAACGAAAGCCAGGTGGGCATTCCATCGCCAGCATAATCAGCACCGTCGGTGCGCCGCAGAAGTGGGTAACCTGTTCTGCCTCAATCAGGGATAGAACGCGGGCAGCATCCACTTTCGGCAGGCAGACGTGCGTGGCGCCGATGCCGGTCACCGCCCAGGGGAAACACCATCCATTGCAGTGGTACATCGGTAGCGTCCACAGGTAGGTGCTATCGGGGCGCAGACCAACCTCAATGATTTCTCCCAGCGCATTCAGATACGCCCCGCGATGGGTGTAGATCACACCTTTGGGGCGACCGGTTGTGCCGCTGGTGTAGTTGATGCTGATGGGATGATCCTCATCGTCTACCGGATACGCAAAGGGTTCAGGGCTGGAGTCCTTCAAGAACTCCTCGTAGTTAACGCCGTCCGGCAGTATGCCAGCATCGGTTGGGCTGCCAGCGTGCCGGCTCGACACATCCGCGACCACGATCACCTCTAGCGCGTTGAGTTGCTTCCGGATCGGGGCGATAAGCGGCGCGAGTTCGGCATCCAGAATCAGCGCTCTGGCGCCGGAGTGATCCAGAATATAGCCTATCTCATCAGATGTCAGGCGAATGTTGATCGGAACGAGGATCGCGCCGATCTGCGGAACGCCGAAATGCGCCTCAAGCACTTCGGTCGCATTCCGGCACAGGATCGCAACCCGGTCGCCCGATTCGACACCCTTCCGGCGCAGTGCGTTCGCCAGCCGATAGACCCGCGCACCAAATTCGGCATACGTCAGTCGCCGATCACCATCTACAATGCCCCTCTTCTCCGGAAAGACGCGCAGAGTACGTTCCAGAAACATCAACGGCGAGAGTATCGAGCGGTGGACAGGGAGACCAGCCCACCGGTCGTTCGACCACAACAACTGGAAGCGATCATCGGCATACGGATTCATGTTCTTTTCCTCCGGGGTGTCATCTCATCAAAACCGGTTTTGCAGAAAGCTACGGTCATCTCTATTGCGATGGGAAGGATAGCTTATTACGGTACTATTCGGTGCATACACAGCTATTGTGCTTCAACGCGACATCGATACATATTGACGGAAGACCGAAAATCTGTGTTCTTCATTCTGCATTCACTTGCGAACGTATAGCAGTTCTCAGATACATTGACCCCTGTCTGGGCCTACCGTGTCATGCAAGGTACCCGCATCCGCTTCCAGCAGAACGTAGACCGAAATTATGAATTTCAAGAATTAATCTCCGTATCACATCTAGTAATACCAGGCGCTGTACACCGGTGCTCATTCACAATTTGCTCTGCTTGCTACAGATCAAAAACTGGGGTGGTCATCATGAGGGTAAATTTTTTGGAAAGCCCTTACGTCCTATCTCCTATTTCAGGCATTGGTACGCTCAAACTCCTCCTTCTCCCCCTGTGGGGACGAGAGTTGGGGAGATGGGGGTAAAGGCGGATGAGCATGCAGAAAATCTCTCATCTCTCCTAGATCTCTACTCTTGAGAGGACTGAAGAACACCTTCGATACGGCGCGAGATCTGATGCGTATGCTACAACTGCTGCCGCTGCGCCAGTGCATACGCGATGCCCTGTTGCAGACTGCGCAGCGCAATCATATCCTGCATTTCGGCGCCAATATGCACCAGCGTCTGTGCAACCTCGGCACTGATGCCGCTGAGCACAACGCGCGCGCCCAGCATCCGCGCCGCCTGTGCTGCCCGGATCAGCGCGCCAGCGACCTGTGTATCAACTACTCTGACGCCTGTAATATCCAGGATGGCAATATCAGCGCAATGGGTCGCAATGCCTTCGAGCAGTGTTTCCATAATCTGCTGCGCGCGGCGGCTATCAATCGTACCGATAATCGGCATTACCACCACCCCTTCGGCAATCGGCATCAGCGGCGTACTCAGTTCACGCAGCGCCGCCTGTTGCGCCTCGATCACTTCCTGTTGCAGCGCACGTTCACGAATGGCTTCTTCCGCGCGTCGTCGCAGCGTGATGTCGGTAAACGACACCATACCGTACACAATGCGTCCCTCTGCATCCCGAATCGGCGCGCCGTGGATCTCGATCAGTATCCGACCATCAGGGCGCTCGATCTCCATATCATCAACTGATGACGTCTCTCCACTCAATGCGCGTACCAGCGGCATACGCTCTGTAGGGTAGAGTTGATCAGTTCCGGCTACAAAAGCACGATAAACCTCGGCGAGTTGCCCGACGGTGACGTCGGACATAATACCTTTGCCAAGTATCTCAATAGCGCTGCGGTTAGCATAGAAGGGACGCCCGTCCGGTTCGACGACGAAGACTCCGACCGGTAGCGCATCGAGAAAGCGGAGCAGGCGTTGCTCACTGTCGCGCAGCGTCGCTTCGACCCTGCGACTCTCGCTCATATCGCGCATAATTGTCGAGTAGTGGGTGATTGCTCCGTCAGCATTTTTGTGCGCAATGATGACCTGTGAAACCGGAATTTCCCTCCCCTGCGGGTCGAGCACTGCCGTATTGCCGCTCCAAACCCCCTCGCGTGCAGCGTGCGGCAATCCCTGGTTGAGGATCAGATCGGCTGCCCAGGCTGGATGAAACTGGGGAATGCGCGGCTCTTCCGACAGAGTATCCACCTCGCCGAGTAGACGCCGACCGGCCGGATTGATGAAGATCACCCGCCCTTTGCTGTCGGCGGTGCTGATCACGTCTGGTGTATATTCGATAATCGCCTTCAGTCGTTCGGTGACTTCATCATCCTGCTGACGCTGCGCTAGCAATGCCTCAAGTTCGGCAACGCGACGGCGCAGGCGTTCCAGTTCGTCAGCAGGATCATTCGGGGATGACATATGGGTTGCTCCTGATTGCTATCGTTGAGCCTGTTTGCTTGCTGACGCAAGTTTAAGCGATCCCGGCAAAAATGCAATGTCCTGTCTGCTACATGGGATTGGTTTAATGAAGATTTGGAGAATTATAATCCGGTATGCTGAACTGACTGTGAAGCTAAAATCCTCGGCTATCTAAGGCAAAGCCTGCCTGTGCGGGCTAGAGCGGACTGTGTATTCAAAGACTATCAGACAGTCGAGCCGAGGGGAGGACGTACTGCCAGGCCCAGGCACGCTGAGAGTTGGGGTGTTGACGCCCCAGAGAGTCAGGCAGGGAGAGCAGGGCGCTCAGAACCCGGTTCTGGGGAGAGGCGGCGACGTGTTCATTGATGGCCGGGTGGGTGAGGAAGGCTTCGACTTCGGGTGCACCCGGTTCGTTGGGATGCCGTTTGCCGTAGAAGAAGGATAGAGCGCCGAATCTAGCCCACATAAGAGTTCTCGGTGCGGATGGAGCGGAAGCAAAATCCATCACCATCTACTGGATAAGACCACACAAGGGATGAGATGGCTCGTCGTCAGATCACCGGGGACGATGTGGTCAAAGTTCTCATCGCCCCAGAGCAAACGGCAGTTATCCGCGAAGGCCGGGAGGTCTATCAATCTCGTTTTCAGGCTGGCGAACCACCCAAAACGCATCTGCTCCGCGTCTTTGTAGATATTGACCGCACTCCCCCAGAAGTGGTGACAATGTATCGAACAAGCAAGGTTGCGACGTACTGGAGGACAGAAACATGAAAGTGATTTATGACCTTGAGACCGATACGCTCACGATTATCTTTGCCGAGACTCCGGTGGCCGAAAGGAAGATAAGCCGGGGGGTGATTCTGGACTACGATGCTTCTGGTAATCTGGTCTCGCTGGAAATCCTCGACGCTTCACGTCGCGTCACTTTGCCGAGCTAGATTGAGTATCAAGTCGCCCTCGTGTCGGGGTGACATGCAAATGACGGGTGATTGATAAAAGGATAGAACACCGGGAAGCCACAAGGCAGCCTTACACCGCATCCGACTGCCCCGCGCTGTGCACTCGATTAACTGGCCAGTCCTGCTCGCAGGCGTTCGGGTTAACGTCTTTCCAGACCCACGCAGGCAGCTGACGCGCGAGCAACTTATCTTCATTTGCCACCGTTCCGCCTCGAGACCCGCGCGGGCAGCTGACGCATGTGTTAGACCCCTATGGCTACTTCGCAGACTGTGTCAGATTGAACCCTGGCTAATCCAGTGGGACTCCCGAGGCAATCCTTACTTGTGGGCGGAAATGTCCGAGGTGCCTGCTGGCGTCCCGCTGCCTCCAACAGAAGGTGAGTTGGTGCAACTTCTCGAGCATACGTTCGCCCGGCTCGTTAGAGCGCCGATAGGGTCGCCCGAATCGTCCATTTTCGTTGAGCGTTACTGTCACAGTGGCATGTCTACAGGTCTGATCAGTTTTGCCTTCTGGCAAGAAATTGGGTTGCCACTCTCGCGGGCTCGCTATCTCGGAGCCTGACAATTCGTCCGAGCCAATACTGCGCCGCAGTGTAACTCGGGCGTTAGAGCTTTTCCGAATAACCCGGTGACTTGCACGGCGATCACGCCACAAGCGACAGGGAGAAAGGCAGGATACTGGATAGGCTCTCACTGCCGTGTATCAATCCGGCTACGCATATCGAGCGCAAACAGACGCACACTGATCGGAGCGCCAGCGCGCGCGGGATCAGGGGTGGCAGGCGCCTGCAATGTCAGAACGTGCTGACCGGGAGGAAGCAGGAGGTGCAGTGTGCGCGCCGGTGCGCGTCCGGAAAGAATATCGAACGTGCCTAGAGACGCGCCATCCAGCGACCAGGTGAGTGGTCGTGGATGGGCATATGCTTCCAGCCAGCATGTGAGGCGCACAGGCGTCGGAGCAGGAGAAGGGTTGAACAGACGCACCTCAGCCCGCTCTCCCATCCAACGCCAGCGAACGTCGCTGTCAGGCTGGCGTTCAAGCGGTTGCCAACCCTCCCCCAGAAATGCAATCGGTGAAACGGGCCAGGTATCCGGCATTGCGTAGACCTCCAGCGTTTCATCAACAAAGATCGGCGGCGGTATGCCCAGATCAGCCAGCAGGGGACGCACGCGCGCAAAATACTCGTCCTTATTGCTCTCCAGGTCCATCGTGATGTAGCGGATGCGGTATGCAGCAAGCGCCCGTCGTCCGGATTCGGGCCACGTGGGTAAAACCACGTCATGTCGCTCGACTTCGCCGAACTGGATGTCGCGTATGCCCGGAGTGTACTGCGCAAATGGGTATGCTGGCGGACGAGCGACATACCCGCCGATAATTGGCCATCTGTGAACCATTTGGGGCGTCAGATTTTCGCTGCGATTGATGTTGATGTACAGCGGCAGCGGCATCAGCGCGCCATCGGGCGGCGGAAGCGTTGCGTAGAACGGGTGGATGCGGCGCTCGACGATAGGGTGAGGTCCGGCATAGCCGTCGATGCCCACAACTGCAGCAATCAACACTGCCACAGCAATCCACGCGCGTCTCCGTGAGCTACGAAACAGGCGCGTTTGCAGCCCCGCTCGCACGCCGTATGCCGCCAGTACCGCCAGACACAGGCTGACCATCACTGCCATGTGGTTGGGGCGCTGCCCGGCGCGGATGCCTGGCAAATCCTGAATCAGAGCGTACGGCAGCGGCAGACCGGTATGCCAGCCAGCGATCTTCAACTGTGGTCCCAGCGCCAGCAGCAGACACGCCAGCGCCAGCAGAACCCAGCGCCACGCATTGCGTCTGAAGGCGAGCGCGCCCACCGTTCCCAGGCTCAACGCCACCCATCCCAGCGCCACGTTCCAGATGGGCGCATCGGGATAGATCTGGTTGCGCCAGGCGCGCACTGCCGGACCCCACCACGGATTGACCGGGCTTGGCAGAAACATATCGACCAGGTCGGCGGAGCGTTCGTACTGCACCTGACGCATGTCCCACATTCCATCTTCTGCGCGCGTTGCCAGGCTGCTCAGCGCTGGCGCCAGCGCCAGCACCCAAACGATAAGCGGGGACGTCCCCCACGCAAACACCCGCGCTCCTTGCAGCACCCGCTGATTGTGCTCAGATGAACGAAAGGCCCCACACCCCCAGATGCACGCCGCGCATCCAGTATAGAGGGCGGCAAACAGTCCGTAGTACCAACTGCCCAGACTGACCCACACAAGCATTGCCCCGGCTGCCAGCGCCCAGCGCCACGATGGGCGTTCGAGGAGCAGCAGCAGGGTATAGGCGTACCACGGAAGCCAGTGGATGGCGGCGACTTCCAGATTGCCGTCGATCACTTTTTCCACGTGATAGGGCGAACAGACAAAGGTGGCGCCGGCAACCAATGCGGCTCGTTCGTCGCCGGTCATCCGCCGTGTGAATAAGAACGTTGCGTATCCGCCGATGGTGAAACTGGTGAGCACGACCCAGTTCACCGCAGCAATCGATCCGAGGGTAAGGGTCACCGGCAGTGCCAGGATGCCCTGGCTGAAGCCGATAGGCTGCCAGAAGAGATCAATGCCGTCCGGGTAGAAGAGCAACGGAGAAAAAAACGGGTTGCGCAGCGACGTGATTGCATATGCGATCCACCACAGGTTCCAGGCGTTCTGATAGGCGTCAACACCATCGACAGCGCCAATAACGCCGCGTGTCAGGTTGATCGTCAGCGGCCAGGTGAGGATCACGCCGAGGAACGAGTAGACTGCCAGGGAGATCAGGTGGAAATGTATGCCTATCATCGAAGTGCGCTGTGCATCCATAGACGTGCTGGAACGAGGCGGATTACCTGGTTGATGCCGGGGGCTACCAGAGGCATCACGGTCTGAACCAACATCACCCATCGCGGCGCTTCCGCAACGCCAGCATCACATAGAGCGGATCCGACCGGTCGAACCGTTCTTCGAGCGGATGGATCAGCCATGCCAGCAGCAGATCCTTCAATACGAAACGCCGCCAGAATCTGGTGAGACAGGTTTCGTGATACCTTCCGTTGAGGATGCTGCGCCCAAATGCGTGTCGCTCGACGATGTCGGCGTGTGCCGGTTCGATGTACGTTCGTCGAATATCGTCATCGGTGTAGAAGCGGAAGAACGACCCCGGCTTTCCCTCCTGCACGAACGCGTTCCGGGCAACCTGTCGGAACGGTCGAATGCCGGCAAAGAACGAACGCCGCTCGCTGCTGGTGAATGGCAACGTCAGCGCAACGATGCCGCCTGGAGCGAGCACGCGCCCTATCTCGCGACCGGCTGCAACGTCGTCGGGAATGTGTTCGAGCGACGAGACCGCACTGATAAATGGCGCCGATCCATCGCGGAACGGCAAGCGGGTAGCGTCTGCCACGACTGGCAGCAGGTCGCCGTCACCAGGGCGCGCCGTTGCACGTCGTTTGTCGCGCTGCCAGCGCACACGACGCGCTTCAATCTCGACGATCACGACATTCACGCCCTCTTTTGCCAGCATATGCGGGAACGATGAGGTTCCAGAGCCAATGTCAATCACCGTATCGCCACGCGTTACGCCCAGCGCCCGTGTCGCCCAGGGATACTCGATCAGGCGCCAGAGACTGAAATCATTGACCGTTTCCCACAGGATGCGCAGCCCATTCAGCGCAACCTCATACCGCAGACAACGCCACGCCGATAAACGGATCGGAGTGCGGCGCACCGGTGATTGTTCGACAGCAGACCCGGAAGTGACCATAACGCATATTCCTCTACACAGGGCGCTCCAGTATACCATACATCGCCTTGACAGCAATGCGATAGTCATGTACTATTCATAGTTGATTGAAACTATCATTATCATATCGAGGAGCACGCCGGTCATGGCAGAGAAGAAATCGAAAACCGACGTTACTGCCCGCGATAAGACGGGCCGGGTGACCAACCGGTACTGCAACCATTGCGGGCAGCGGATTATGAATGACCGTGAGATGGTTGTGATCATGGACGGTCGGCGGCGGAACAAGACGTACTACCGACGCGATTGCTTCAACCGCCTGTTGAGCGCGGATCGTGAACTGGGGCTGGATGGTTCGCAGACCTGCCCCCTGCGCTGATATGCCTGTCGAGGGGAAACCATATGGCAACGTGTGATCTTACCGGCAAGAAAGTCGCCTTCGGGCGCAACATTCGCCACAAAGCGTCCGGGGGATGGGCGCGCCGCGCTCCCAAAACCAACCGCACCTTCCGACCGAATGTTCATCGGCACACGATATACGTGCCGGAGATCGGGCGCACTATCACGCTCAATCTTTCGACGAAGGCGCTGCGGACGATCAACAAGAAAGGGTTGATCGCCGCCGTGCGTGATCAGGGGCTGTCGGTCGAAGCATTTCTCAAGGAGCACCTTCGATGACGCATCAGGACGGATCTCACCGTATGCGCGGACGTGGGAGGCGCAAAAAAGTCTGCGAATTTTCGCGTCTCGGCATCTTGCCGGACTACAAAGACCCGGAGCGGCTCAAACGTTTTCTTGGTCCGACGGGGAAAATCCTGCCGCGCCGTCGCACCGGTCTGAGCGCAAAAATGCAACGTAAATTAACCATTGCTATCAAACGAGCGCGACATATGGCGCTTTTGCCATTCGTCGAGCGCAGTATCACCGACCGGCGACGCTGAACCGCAGTTGTGGGTGCGTATCAAGAATTGAATCCTCAATCTTCATGAGCCCCACAATCAGAACGTTCGGCATACCGGATGAGTCGCCGGACTACCGCGCAAATACCGGTTTCTGCATAATGTTGGCCCCTCCGCGTCGTTGTCGCCGCGTGGGTGACAACAACAGTTGCGTATCTCCACGTTTATGCCGACAGTCAGGCGACGTTGTTTCCCCGCCCTCTGTTTCTCGACCCTGTACGCCGCTTTCCAAATCAACAGAAGTCGCCCAACCTTGATTGACACGTGCGTATCGTTCTGTATACTAGAGGTAACAGACGCAGGCGCGCCGGATGAGCCTGCCAGGTGGAAAGGAGCCAGAGTGATGTCGCATACGGTTCACGAACCGCATCCTCATGTCCACAGCGAGCATTGTGGGCACATTCGCATTCTTCACGACGGGCACGTGGATTATCTGCATGACGGACATCTGCACTACCCGCACGAGGGGCATTATGATGAGCATGTAATTGCAGTCAGCGCCGATAACCCCGATATCTGCGCTCCCATTGCATGCCAGTGCGGACATGATGGATGCGGACATCCACTTGTTCCACATGGTGACCACTACGACTATCTGGTAGATGGACGTTTGCATCACTCCCACGGTGATCACTGCGATGACCATGGTCCGGTGACTGTGGTGTAGGTGAATGTCAGCAGCGAAGGAGTAAGAGCCAGACCTGAGGGTGTGGAAGCCCTGATGCTGCGCATTCAGGTGTGGGTAAGAGCACGCCCCGTTTCCCCCTTCCTTACACAAGCAAGTTCTCTGACAAGCCTCTGCGCGCTATCTCCCGGTTCAGGAATCAGGACGCCCAGGGTCCCCCTTCTCCCACAATGGGAGAAGGGGGCAGAGGGGGATGAGGGGCAAAAGCGTACCGGAATGCAGAACATCACTCAACAACACACGTCTCGCCGCAATCATCGCAGATCGAACGTTCGCGCGCGAGGACCGCGATCACTCGCCTCGACAGTGACCGAGATCTGATCACCCTCCTGGAGTGACCGCCGAACCTGGCTGAAGAGCGATCCGTGGACATACACATCGAACTGCGGATGATCGACGCGCGCAAAGAGGAACCGCCCTGCCGGGTCGATACGCACAATCGTGGCATTGACCGGACCGGATGGGAGTGGACCGGTATACGGCTCCCGGTCACGCCGGGAACGTTCGCCCGACCATCCACGCGACTCTCCGCGTGGTCGATCATGCGAGCGTGACCAGTCTTCGGAACGACGTGAACGGGATGCGCTGCTTGCCTCAATGGCTTCGTCGGTGATCCTGCCATTCCCCGACACATCGTGGGGGCAGACGCGCCCACCAGTAATATCGGTCAGACTTCGTCCCTCCTTCCGTGCCCGACGCCCGGCAGGGCAACGGGTCGGTTCGTTCGTAAAGCCTTTCTGCGCATAAAACTCCTGCTCGCCCGCCGTGAACACGAACTCGCCGCCGCAATCCTTACAGGGAATGTGCTTGTCCTTGAAACTCATAGATGGGTGTCCTTACTGTCTCCTTGTCATCCTGATAGTCCCGGATGCGGTCGCCCTCCCGGAAGACGAGCGAGGTGAGGTTTGGTACGCCTGCCATCAACCTGTCCACGATGAGTGGATAACCGATGCCGGGGTGCAAATGATCTTGTCTATCAGTTGCAATTTCTACTATACCCGATTGAGGAAACACATGTCAAGGAAATGAACCAGAAAAACGATACGGTCTATCGATGCAGCGTACCGATCACCAGCACGCTGCATCGATGCATCGGAACTGCAGCTACTTGAGGAAGAAGGTGGTATACAGCCCAACCAGGATGAAGAAGGCGAACCACGCGCCCAGCATACCGGTGGCAATCGACCCAAATTGTTCTACGCGCGGCGACACGCTGCCATCGCGCTTCGTCCCGCCTGATTGATACAACACCAGCGCCAGGTACGTGACGACGGCAACGCCGACGATGGTGGTTACGCCAAAAATCAGGATCGACCCCCAATCTATGATGTAGGGGTACTCAGATACGCGATACCCAAACCGTTCCAGAGAGACTGCACGGATGACTTCCCGCACAACGCCGACCGTCATCAGCGATGCAAACCAGACCAGCAAGGTACGCGGTGCGTGCTGCATCGGTTGCTTCAAGAAGAAGAAATAGCTGGTCAGCGCCAGTCCAAGACTCGTCAGCGCAACCCCAAGTGGTATGCCGATGCCGAACTCGACGCCTTCCGTCGCTGCCCATAGCAGGCCGGCCAGTGTATACAGCGGACTGACGACCAGACCGATCAATCGTCCTTGCCTGGCGACCCACTGCATAAAGGGCGCATCCTCTTCAATACGCCGGAAATACCATGCGAACAGGGTGAGCACCACTGCCAGGCTCAAGCCCGCCTGCAATGGTAGAAGAAACGTCAGGCGCGGGATATTCCATGAATGGAAAACAACACCGCGCGTGTCGATAACACCGTTCGGCGCGTACCATTCCATCCAACGCTCAGGACGGATCGACACCGATGCCAAGACGTGCATCACCCATCCGGCGAAAAAGAGCAACACGAACGACGCCACTGCCGACCAGAGCAGTTTTCCGTCGGCGCTCCCTTTGAGATAAAACAGATACGCCAGACCGTAGCCACCCATCATCACAAAGATGAAACTCACCGACCAGAAACCGGTCAAGGCATTGCTTGCGTACCAGAGAGGGTCATGGATCGTCTGCACGAAGAGCAGCGGCGCAATTCCCGTCACAATGCCGAGTCCAACCGCGTTGGGCGTCAGCCGTGCTGCGACGCGCCCCAACCGCAGGCGATAGTCAGTCGGGCGCAGGAAACAGGCAATCGAGCACGCGCTCGACCCAAGCGCCAGGGTTACAAAGAAGATGTGCAAGACCCATGTCACCACCAGCAATACCTGTAATGCAGGCGGATAGAACGGTGCACCCAGCGGGTCGCGCATCCGTTCGAGCATATCGCCAATGTCCATGTCTTACCTCCTGACTTGCGCCTGGGGTTGTGGCGCATACTGCTGTTGAACGAAGTATTCCAAATACAGCGCCATTGCCGCCCGTTCTTCGGGTGTGCCGACAAACGGGTGCATGTAAGGGAAGGCGCCAATGCGCTGCAGGTACGCTTCAATCTTCGGTGCAGTCGTCATCTTGCGTCGCTCCAGCAACTGCGCCAGCGAACGCAGTGCCAGGCGCTGATCAAAAATAGTGATCGCCGTCTGATTGCTGACACTGTGGCATGCCGCGCACTGCTGAATGACCAGCACACGCCCCATCATAACCTGATGATCGGGCAGTCCGGCTGTCGCTCCAACCGAAATCGTCTCTGGACGTGGCAGAAACGGCAGTGAACCGAGCATACCAGTCTCGTTCAACGGCTCCTCTTCGCTTTGAATTCCACGCGCAGGGATATCGTTGAAGACCAGTTGATTCGAGGACATATAGCCAGCAATAATGTCTGGCTTACGAATGACTTCACGGGTGCGCTCCGCGCCAAAAATGGCAGCAAACAGCACTAGCATCGCCCCAAGTGCAATGATCGGATGCTGACGACGCGGCATTGCCAGCGCAAACAGCAACCCCAGGAAGGTCGCAATCAGCCCACCGACAATGACCGTAAATGTAATAGGTGGAATGGCTGGAGAGCGCAGAATAGTTTTTGCATGATCCGGAAGCACAGGGTAGAACCAGAGGAACCAAATGCCAAGTGCGATGATCAGCCCGCCGAGCCCTATTGCTGCCGCTGTACGGATGATCTGCTCACGCGCGAAATATCCTTTTGGCAAGCTGGTAGCGATTAGCATTACCCAGGCTGCAGTGATGGTGAACATCAGGAAAAACCGCGTGAGCAGCTGCGGCCAGAAGGTGGGGTTGAAGAAACCGTTCAGGCTCTCACCAGTCGTAAACCAGAGTCCCGGTGTCAACTTGAACGACAGAATGCCGACAATGAGCGTCAAGGTACCGGTGCCTCCCAACGCCAGAATCCACGCCAGCCGCAGGTGCGTTCGCGGACTGACCCGCCCGAAGGTGTAATAGTAGGCGATAATCCCCACGACATCGATCAGGAACATGTACCATTCTGAACCCCAGTAGAGCACAAAATTGTGGATGAGAGTGGAAATACCACGTGGGTTGGCAACAGTCGTAGTTTGCCAGATTCCCACGCCTGCCAAAGCGCCAAAGACGTATGCGAACACCAATAGCCCCAGTGCACTCCGTTTGAGATAGACGTACAGTTCCGGGCGATTTTCGTACACTGCGCGCCGTTCCAGGTACAGGTTGAACCACGCTGCCGCAACCGTCAGGTGCGAAACAAGGACATGGAAGGCGGACACAATAGCGACGAACATCGCCGAGTGAATGAAGATACCTTCCCATACCGGATACATAGGTGCTCCTCGTGATTGCTCAGCGGCGACATATCGTGATATACTTCACGATTATTTGCAATAATAATCACAAAGTATCCGGCTGTCGTTGCGCTGGCGCAAGTTTGCGAGGGCATCGGGAGAGATTATTGAACAGTTGCAACGGTGCGATATTACGACTCGAATGACGTCTCCGCCCGCGTGAGCAATTGCTGGCGATCAGTCACAACCACGCACCCGCGTCGACTCTGCACCAGACCCTGCTGTTGCCAGAGATGGAGCAGGCGATTGACAGTGTAGTGACTCACGCCGATAAGATCGGCAAGATCGCGCTGCATAATCGGTATCTTCACCTGTCCTGGTGCGCTGATCGGCGCGCCATACTGGTCAGCGAGGCGGATGAGCGCATGCGCCAGGCGTTGCTCCACATGCTCAGTTGCCAGTTCAAGAAATTGCTGTTGAAGATGATCACGATACTCAGATAGCAGTCGCAAACTGCTACGCTGGAGCACCGGGTAGCGGTCGATCAAACGGTGCAGGTCGCATGCGCGCCAGGTGAGCAACCGGCAGGGCGAAATCGCCTGTGCTGCGAGGGTGTACATCCCTTCCGGCAGAACTGCGCTGATCCCGACTATATCCGACGGACCGGACAGGCGAATGACGCTCTGTCGTCCATCAGCAGCGAGTTTGTAGAGACGTACCCATCCATTCTGCACTGCATATAGCGCTTCCGCCGGAGTATGTTCCTCAAACAAGATTGCACCGCGTCGTGCCTGAGATACACGCGCATAAGCGGCAATATCGTCGAGCGCCTGGGGATCGAGACCTTCGAAGAGTCGGTAGCGTTCAAGCACGTGCATAGTGTAATCCTTTTGGGGGCGACCGCGAGATACGCCTGATCCTCCACAACAGGCGCGTCTCGCGTCTCCCGTCAGTTACAATGAAGTAACGGAGAAGATATGCAGGAATGCCGCGTTATGATAATGCTGACAGATGCAAGCGGGCAGGGCGGACGCTACGCGGCGGAGGGGTCAAGGGCGGCAGAGGTTGATGACGGGGGCTATCTTGAACAGTCGGAGTTGCGCCGACAGGATGCAGCGCGTGTCCGATCATCAGCAATGTCGTCAGCACGATTGGGTGCACAATCTCCGGCAGATGGTGGCTCAATGGTGTCTGGTCGTCAGAATTCAATGTCCGTTCGCCAAAATTGCAGACGAACAGCGGCAATGGCTGTGTCATAAGTCGCTGTACCCACGGCATCACCTGGCAGTGAATGATACACATCACTGGGGCATGCAATGCGACACACCAGAAAAGGAACAGAACCAGAGCGCATTGAACCGCGCGCCGTACTGCGCGCATCGGTGGATGAAGGAGAATAACCAGATTTGGTGTTGCCGACGAGCCCTCAGGCATCACGATCAATGCGCTGTCATTTCAGATAAATGTCGAAAGGCACGATGAATTTTCAGAATTAAGTCCAGGTTCTTCATCAGTCTCGCAGCCGGAGCGTTCGGCATGCTGGGAAATGAGCTGCCAGACTACAGGGCGAATTCCAGTTTATATTGTCAATCTTCATATGCGTTGACCTGGGTGGATCGGCGCATCTCGATAAAGGTGACGATCGGACGCACCGTCATGATAGTAGACTGTGAAAGAAAGCGCAAATCAATCGCCGCTCGTTTTGCGAGACGCTATCAGTCAATCCCCGGCATATGGTACAATGGGAGAGAAAACGCTGCTCTGGAGTAAGAAGGGCAATGCAATGAGTCGTTTTCTTGACGAACGCAGACACACGCTGCCGCCCGCAGTAACGACCCTCGCTGAACAACTTGCTGCTGCCGGGTACAAAGTCACCCAACCGCGCCTCGCAGTGCTTAAAGCGATCACGTCGCTGCCCGGTGCATTCAGCGTTCAGGAAGTCGAGCAGTGGCTGATCGAACGTCATGAGTCGCCGGGAATCGCCAGTATCTTTCGCACTATTCGGCTCCTCTGCGACCTTGGCATGCTCCAGCGCATCCACGGTCTGGACGAGTGCCATCGGTACTGTCTGGGCGGCGGGCACAGTCACCATCTGGTATGCACGCAGTGCGGCGTTATCGAGCGCTTCGACAACTGTGGCTTGCAGGGAGTTATTTCCGGGCTTGAACAGTCCACCGGCTATCGCATCACCAGCCACGTGGTCGAACTGTTTGGTCTATGCCCGCAGTGTCAGTCGATCACAGCCTGAACCGGCGGCGATGTCCCACTCCCGTTCCCGGAAACCGCCTGCGGTGCGGTCTGATGTGGCGCACCCACGGGCGCCGCTGATACAGCGAAGCGTTTTCAGGCATCAGGACGCCCAAACTCCCCCTTCTCCACTTGTGGGAGAGGGGAATGAGGAGCAAAAGCGCACGGGAATGCAGCAACCGGGTTATGATCCGAATATCCGGTTGAGCAACAGTCCTAGCAGCATCACATACGCCGCATACCAGAGCACAACCTTGATGGCGTTGATGCGCCCGATCAACCGGTCGAGCATCGCCCATTCCGGGATCGATGAGACTGTAGTTGCCATCATCGCCGCTATCAATGTTCCAATCGGCACGATCTGGTGGAGGGCCACCAGGATCGGCCCCGTTGATGCAGCATTGATGTCGAGCGGCAACCCCAGCAGCGTGGCCGCGATCGGACCCCACCATGCAGTACCAGCCTGCTTCAGGTACTGGACCAGCGTGAGATTGAAATTGACCAGGATGCCCGCTAGCAATCCGCTGAACAGCACGACGCCGAATAACCGTTTGAACAGGGTCCACGCCTCACGGTGCGCGCGGGTCAGGATGCTTTCTTTGACACACCCGCAACCGGGATGGTCGGGCAGGTGGCGTTGCACAAACTGCGATGGATCGAGTCCCAGCAACGGTGCAAGGTACGCCGTGGCCAGCGCCGCAGCAATCCCTGCCAGAACGTAGATGAGTGCGCCGGTCGGACCGACGATCACGAACATGAATATGATCGCGAACTCATTCAATGCCGGGCTGGCAAACAGAAAGGCGGACGAAGCGCGCTGGCTGGCACCGCCAGCAACAAGCCCGACATACAGGTTCGTCACTGTGCACGAGCAGACCGGGGTCACCATCCCCATCAGCGTCCCGCCAACGGCGCCGATCAGGTCGTTGCGTCCGATAGTGCGTTCGATCCACGTTGTGCTGATGCGCAGGCGGATCAGCGCCATGCCATACGTGGTCAAAAACAGGATGATCGGCAGTTTGAACCACTCATATATCGTGTACGATGCGGTATATTTCACGTCGAGCGGTCCGAACGGAGTAGGCACAATCCATGCTGGCATCCAGTCGGTCAGCGCCTTCCCCAATGCTTTCCCGGTCTGCGCAATCGGCGCTTCAAAGACCGGCACGATGCTTCTGGCTTCGGCGCCTGCCAGCCACGCACTCATACTCTGGAACAACGCCATCCCGACAATCAGCGTCAGCACTGCGAGCGAAATGATCGGCATCACGCGCTCGAACGATCCACGTGCAGCGGTCAAAGTTGGACGGTTGAGCATATCCTCTCCGTAAATGATAGTAAATATCATATACCAAGGAGACTATACCACTGTACCTGCATTTGTCAAGATGGTGTGTTTTCAAGATAACGCGCTATCGATGTGAGCGCGATCGCAGCGTTGCTGCCCCTGGTGCACCGATGGCGCGGCTGGCATCTCGCAATGGTTCGTCTCTTGCCTTCAGAATAGACCAGCGCACTGGTGTGCCAGGTGCTGCCACTCCTCGACCAACCGCTCGATGGCGATGTGAAAGGTGTGCTTCGTCGACTCGTCGGCGCAGCGATGCCGATATGCGAGACCATACGTGTTGCGCACCCACATTTCGTACTGCACGATCCATTCAAGCAGCGCAACAAACTGCCGATGCATCCGCTGCCGCGCGTCGGGTTCAGGTGGGATAGCCGCAGGGCGTATCTGGTCGGGCAACCAGGGCAGACGTTGAGCGTTAAGCGGCGCGGTCCACATGGGGGTAAACTCGTACCGTTTGAGATAGATTCCGCCTTCTGTCGGGTTGCCGTAGAATGCGCCGAATCCCCACAACACGACGCACGCCTCCGACTCAAGCGCCATCAGATAGGCGCTGCTCCCAACTGCGCCGGATGGCGGTCGCTGACGAGAGAACCCATACTCCAGCAGGAGATTCCCTTCAGCGCGACGAATATCGCAGCCCCACAGCCAGCATTGCAGATGAAGCAGTTCCGCGCCACGCCTTCGGACCGGTTCAGGCAGGACGATACAGGCGTCGGGTGTCATCGCTTGATCCTGATCGTTCGCAGTGGTTTCCTTGCCCGTCAATGATAGCAACTACCATTTTTGGATGACGTAATAATAGTGACACTCAATGGTTTCGTCAACCAAATGGTCTTTGCCTGAATGTATGCGGAGCAGAGGACATATCCTGTATTACTACCTGTGCGCCGTCTGTTGTGAGCGGAATGACAGCATCGAACGTCGAGCAGGGAGGAAATAGATGGAGCATGGTGCGCTGGTTTCCGCAATCAGATGTATCGAGATTTCGAGCAGGGATCCTGGCGGCTCTGGTCGTCTTTGGGTATCCGGTCGAGCCATGGCCACTCATATGGCTACGTTCCACATTTGAAAGCCTGCTGCTTACTGCTGATCCCCTTCCAGCCGCAGTACTGGAGCTACAGCCACGACTCGATCAGAGTGAGGGATTGTTCAATCAGATCTGTCATGGGAGACCACTTATGGGCGGTTATCTGGCTCGCACACCATTTTACCCTGTCGTGGATAGTGCTGCTAACATGTGAGCAAGTGATCGTTGCCTTGAGCTGGTGCGCTACTGCCTATGGTATCGTCGCGAACATTGCACATGCGTTAGGGGGATCGTCCTCTGGGCGCGCTGGACGTGCTGGCTGCACCCTATAGCCGAATGATCACCCTCCGCATATCCCCCCGGTCGGACTATCCTGCGATCGGAGAGTACGGCAGAGTGTGTATCCGATGGTCGCTGTCTGAGTCTCTCTATCAGTGATCTGCGCATCACTGCGCTCCCTGTCACTAACGCCTAGTGCACCAAGGTTCAATATCTGGACATTCCGCCGACACGCCCAGCAATTGCTGCGCCGCCGTGCCGTTGAGAGTGATAGTCCATACTGGTCAGGCGCTATCGATTTCCTTACTTTGCTGGTTCTGTCTGCTAAGATGCTTGCTCTGCGATCAACTGGTTATAGAGCGCTTCGAGATGAACGGTCAGCGTTTCAGCCCGATACCGATCAAAGACTTCGGCGCGTCCGGCAGCAGCAAGTCGCGTTCCCAGGGCGCGGTCATTCAGCAGACGTATAAGCGCCTCTGCCAGTGCTTCGACATGACCGTAGGGAACCAGTAAACCAGTTCGTTCGTGGCTGATAACTTCGTTACCTGCCATCACGTCGGTGGTCACTACCGGCGCTCCGGCAGCCATAGCCTCAATCAGCGGTATGCCAAAGCCTTCATATCGGCTTGGCGCCGCTACGACGGCTGCATTGTGCAGCAGGCGAATCTTTTCATGCTCGCTTACCGGTCCGACGATATCCAGATGATTGGTTACGCCGCCGACTGCTGCAATGTGCCGCAGGTCGGCTTCACCGTTACGGTTGTGACTCACGAACATAAAACGGGCTGTCGGCGCTTCACGCAACACGAGCGGCATTGCACGCGCCAGCAAGTCGTATCCCTTGCGTGGCACTAGCTGCCCAATAAAAAGCACTAGAGGAGGTCGAGAAGCGACAGGAGGCGGAGTATGACTGTAGGCGTCCAGATCCACTGCATTTGGCAGCACGCTTATTCGCTTCGGATTGACTCCCAAACGGATAAGAAGGTCGCGCTCGGCATGCGATAGCGCTATCACACGATCTACACGAAGCAGGGGAGCGTGAATGAGATAGTTGCGCACTGTGCGGTGTGGATGAGCGCCGCGCGCTATCCGAAGCGCCAGCTGGCGTAGTGTCGTCACTATATTATCGTAGCGAAGCGGCGCTTCCAGAGGACGTTCCCGATCTGATACGAGGTCGCCGTCGTGCAGGAGTCCATGGATGGTAAGGACAGTGGGAATACGCAGTTGCGATGCAGCCAGCACCGTTTGAAAGCCAAGGAGATTGCGCAGGTGATGCAGGTGAATAATGTCGGGCCGATCTGTTCCAACCAAGCGTAGCAGCGACTCAGGACCGAAGAAACCCAGGGTTTTCACTCGATGCACGGGTACCGGACCGGGTAACCACTCATGACGGCGTGACTGTCCAGGATAGCGTCGGTCGAGGTACTCGTGGGCGACGACAGCATGCCCGCGTGCCGCCAGTGTTCGCGCCTGAAGTTGTTCGGGGCGGCCGGGAAACGCAGGATCAAAACCATAGGTAGTGACGATCAAAATTCGCATACGGGTTTGTGGTGCAGTGACTGTTCGTTCCAGTTTGATCGGGATAAAGTATGGCGTCCCAGTCTGCACACCCTGTCAGCTTTGTATTGTTGATGCACGATTGACATGTGTTCCGCGTACTGCCGCGTGATACGCCGCTTCTACCCGATCCGCCACAGCAGACCACGCGAATTGTGCCGCCCAACCGGGTGCAGCGTCAGCCATAGCTCGTCGGCGCTCCGGGTCGTCGATCAGGGAACGCACGGCTGCTGCCAGTGCAGCCGGATCGCGTGGCGGCACAAGAAGTCCAGTGCGCCCTTCGTCGATCACTTCGGGGAAACCGCCAAAGCGTGATGCGACGACCGGCAGCCCGCACGCCTGCGCTTCAATCAGCCCAATGCCGAACGTCTCGCTAGCAAAGCTGGTGGCGAGCAGGAGATCGGCTGCGGCGTAGATTGACGGGAGACGTTCACGTGGCAATGCTCCCAGGAAGCGTACCCGCTTTGCCAGTCCCAATTCCTGCGCCAGTCGCTCCAGGTCGGCGCGGGTTTCGCCATCACCAACGATCATCAGATGCGCCCGCGGAATCTCCCGTAAGGCGTGGAGAGCAACATCTACCCCCTTCCAGGGTTGCAGCCGACCGACCCACAGAAGGAGCGGCGTTCCGTCGGTGCGAACGATGTCTGGATCAGGCGCTGTTGGGCGAAACAGGCTTGTGTCGATTCCGTTGAAGACGACGGTCGGCTCAAACCCGTAGCGTGCTGCTACGGTACGGGCATTGAAACGACTGCACGATACTGCGGCATCGACACGTGGTGCGAGCAGTGTATCGCCCGGATAGAAATCCTCGCCGTGGCATCCCAGCACCACCCGCGCTCCGCCGAAGCGTCGCGCCAGGAGCGCCGGACCCAGGTCATACGGTTTTTGAATGTGGATGATGTCATATCCGCCAGCGATCAGTTCCGGCAGGGCGGCGATCGCAAGAGACAGACGTTCGAGCAGTTTAGCTTCGGCATATGCGCGGTGGAGCAACGGGAGCGCCTGAAACCGGTAGCGATTAATAAACGGGAACATCAGCACCCGAACCCCCGGCGCCAGCTCACGACGTTTCCCCACTCCGCCGATGATCGTCACTGCGTGCCCGCGACGCGCCAGTTCGCGCCCCAGGTCCCATACAAAACTTTCCACACCGCCGAACCTGGTCGTCGTTGTCAAATTGTAGAGTGCAATGCGCATAGCTCGACCACCAGCGCCATCAGCCATTACAAGACACGCAGCAACCAGCGCTGCCCCGGCAGACGCATCTTTGCCAGTTGTTCGCGATCCTGCGGTTCCAGGCCGCCGGTTGCGCGCAGTGCTGCAATGAATGCGCCTGCGCCCAGCAACGCCACACATACCAGTAACCCCGCTTCACGCAACCGCAGAAGAATGCTGGCACGTGGCGGAAGTTCCGGCAACAGTGCCGCCATACCTGCCACCAGGAGCGCCATCACGCCGCTCGCTAACAAGACGCGTAACGTAAACCACCAGGGCCAGCGTAATCCCAGCAACCGATATCCGCTTGCCGTTGTCCACAACCCTGCCAGGACGCGCGCCAGCCCAAACGCCAGTGCCACGCCAACAATGCCCAGTAGCGGCGACAGCAGGACCAGCAGCGGAACGACTGAGAGTGTCAGCAGGCGCGAAATCACAATGACGCGCAACTTTTCGTACACGATCAGCGCGTTGTGCGCCGTAGTCAACATACTTTCCAGAAAGAGACAGGGCACGAGCACCCATACCAACGACGCTGCATCGACATACTGCGGCGTCAGCACTGTCAGCACAGGGCGCGCCAGCAGGATCAATCCCACGGCACCGGGGATGAGCAGCAGCACCTGGAGCCGCGCCAGCGATTGATATGCCCCCAGAAGCGTCCCGCCCTCACCTGCGCGCACCCTGGTGAACAGTGGCACCTGCACCCCGACCATCGGCGTATACAGGTAGCCGAGCACCATCCCAACCACCGACGCGCCAGCCCAGAGCAGGGCGACATCGCTGATGTCATTCGCCAGAAACACTGCAAACGACTTACTTGCCAGAAAGTCGGTCACCGTCATGAGGAATGAAACTGCGCAGTAGCGCACGAATCCGGACGGCAGGGCATTGGCAAGCGGCAGGTCAAGCGCTTCCCGTCCGTCATCCGACCAGGAGCGGATATCGGATTTCCACAAACGGTACACGTTCCATCCGGCCAGCGCAACGGCGATCGCGGGGGCAACGAACATGGCGATCAGCACGCCGATGATTGCGCTACGGTCAGGATCGGGAGTCATCCGGCTGATGAGAATGGCCGCTGCACTCAATAACGGCGGCAACAAACCCGCTGCCAGCGCCACACTGTTCCAGGCGCGCTGCTCGAAAAAACTGTTCAGGTACGCCATCAGCATGTCGTAGCAGATGCCTAGGAAGAGCATGATCAGGATGGTGAGCATGATGAGCCAGCCAGACTCATCGATGAACCGTACAAGAGTCATCTGCTCGACAGGTGGAATGCGCTTATCGGCGAGCACCTTGCCCTGCAACTCGTTAATGTAGCGGTCGTACCCTGCGATCAATCCGGCGAACACGATCATCAGGACGACAACCTGTGCTGCAAGTACAGCAGAGATCAACCGCAACACCGCGCGCGGTCCGCCGGTGCGGTTGGTCTCTGGGATGTACTTCGGCAGTGCACGAGTTGTTCCCAGGTCGATCCAGGTGCCCAGTCCATTACTGGCGCCGCTCACCAGCGCCAGCAAGCCGTAACTGGTCAACGGCAGCACCGTTAGTTTGAGCAGCGTTGCGACAATTTCGGCGATCATGCGCAGCGGCACAAACACCGCGTTCCATACAACGGCGCGCGATACCTGGCTGGCGAGTGAAGGAGCGCGACTGGTTGTCGGTTCGGTTGCCATTACTGCTGTTTGACCAGTCCCAGTTCAAACATGCCGGTGTACCAGTCGCGTTGCAGGCGATACGCAGCACGCTCCAACCCCAGGCGACGCAGTACGGCTCGCGCGATGCGGTGCGTCGGTTTCGGGCTGTAGAGCGTTCCTTGTAGCAGTTCTTCTTCGCGGAGATCGCGCACGCTGAATCCGCAGCGCAATGCAAGCGTAGCGAATGTCTGGTACTCGAAATAGTGCATGTCACTCAACCGCTGCATATCACGAAACGCAGCGCCCTGCTTGCTGCGCCCGCAGCGTGCGATCAACCATTCGGCAAGCGGACGCGGCATCCAGTTGATCCCCGGCATATGGTAGTGCGGATCGATCCAGGCTCGTCGGTTGATCACCGTTATCAGCGCCACTCCGCCAGGACGCAACACCCGCGCAATCTCGCGCAATACCTGTTCCGGCGACTGGACATGCTCAATGACATCCCAGCATACCACGGCATCGAATGCTGCATCAGGCAATGGCAACGACTCACCCGCGGCGTTGATAACCGGCAGGTGCAGATGGTAACGCGCCGCGCGCAGCATCATGATCCGACAGTAGGCTGGATGATATTCGCTGGCGATGACCTTTGCGCCACGCAGGGCTGCTGCAACCGCAAAGCCGCCCATGCCCGCACCGAGATCGAGCAATCGTACTCCATCGACCCGTCCGGCAATCTGTTCCAGTCGCGCAAGTCGTTCGCTCTGATACGCTTCCTGATTGATGCGCCGCTCGCGCCAGCGCGCAAAGTCGCGCCGCCAGCGCATATGTTGCAGCCAGGGATCAATCGCCTGCTCGAGTTCAGTTGGTGCAGCAGGTGGTTGGGTCATTATCGTTTGGATTCCAACACATAGTCGGCAATGCGGACCTTCAACGCTGCAATGCTCAACTCACGCCGGGATTGCGGGTCAAACGTCGTCGGCGCGTGCAGGCGCAATTGGGTCTGTCCCGGCGGCACGGTCAATCCTGTGCGATAGGTGCGCACCGGGCGCTGCACGTCCCAGTGCGCGATCAGGCGCTGATCATGCCACAGTTCTACCGGGCGCGGCGTCTCGTAAGACGCCAGGGTCAACGCCAATGTCATATGGATTGGCGTATCATACGGGTTGACCAGCCAGAGCGTGTTGTCGGCGCTGCCCCAGCGGTGCAGACCGTTATCGTTGCGCTCTACGCTGTCCCATCCTTTGCCTGCATAAACGAAGGGACGGCAGGCGTTGGCGAACAGGGGCAGTTCGTACCAGCGATACTGCGCATCCTCATACTCTGGTGTCGGCACGTGCCCGATCAACATCCTGAGCGTCTCCGCGACCTGTTCCTGCTCACGCGCCGTTGTCAGGTCGGTGCGCACTACCACGTGGCGCACCGGCGCGAAACACTGCATCGCTCTGAGCGTGGACGGATCGAGCGGTACAACATCTTGCTGCAATGCTCGCATCGTCCCGATAGTGTACAACAGCGGCATGTTAAAGCTGTCGTATGCCGGTCGCCGCGCGATGAACCCGCCGATGATCGGTTGACCATGCACCATCTGACTCCGTAATGTGCGGCTCGTTTCGAGCACATCGAGCGGCAGGTCGGCGACGGCGCCGGGGCGCGCTGCAATTTGTTCATAAACTGCCGGGCGCTCCAACGGCAGGAAGACGCGCTCTGGCGGGAGCCAGAGTTCGAACAACCCTGCCATCACTGCCCCTGCGATTGGCAGCATGCGCCAGGCATCTGGCGTCCCCTGGCGCAACTGCGCCAGCCCCTGTGCCGCTGCTATGCTCATCACCATTAGCACCGGCGCGATAAACAGCGCTGGCTTGCGCGCCGTCCCGAACAGCGGAAGCCGATCAAGCAGCGCATATGGCATCGGGATGCCCGTATCCTTCCCCAGCACGTGCAAACCGGGACCCATCGCCAGCACCCAGAGCACGATGGCTGTGAGTGCCAGGTGCCGCTCGCGCCGCCAGACGGTTCGTGCGCCGAGAATCGCCAGCGCCATCAGGGTCCATCCCGCCGGAACGTACCAGACGCTCGGAGTAAAGTGTTCGGCTATCGGACGCATCCACTGCTCGACCTGCGCTCCCCACAGCGGGTTGTACACATTCGGAAAGAATAATCCGAACAGGTCGACCGACGAGTTGTAGACATATAGTTCCCGGATGGCATCGCGCGTCTGGTGACCTATCGGTAATACGTCACGCCGCATAAGCATCCCGGCGAGAAACGGCGCCAGCAGGATCAGCGTTCCCATCGCAAACAGTGCATAACGGCGGGCGAGCATCCGTCGCTCACGAACCGCTGCGAACCGTGCAGCCATCCATACAATCGTCAGCACGCCGCAGATCGACGCCCAGTACCAGTCGGAAAGCACGACCAGTGCGGCGATTGCCGCAGCGCACGCAATGCGCCAGCGCTCCCCGCCGCGATCCAGCAGCGCCAGGGCGTAGATATAGAACGGGATCCAGTGCAGGCTGAACAGGTTAAGGTGGCTGTTCTGCAACTGTGCGATGTGGAACGGTCCAAGCGTAACCAGCACACCGCACGCCAGCGCCTCCCAGAATCCGCGCACGTAGTGATAGGTCAGCAGAAAGACGCCAAACCCGGTCAGCGCAAAACCCAGCAGCACCGCCGTGTTAAACGCTGCGACCGGACCCGCCAGCAGATAGATCGGCAGCGTAAGCACCGCATTTGGCGCGCCCAGCGTTTGCACATACAACTGTACGCCGTCCGGGTAGAAGAGCAGGTCGGTCCAGAACGGGTTGATGCCGTTCAGGATCGCCTCGCTCACCCACCAGAGATGCCACAGATGCAATCCGGCTTCTTCGCTGCCAGCAAAGTCGAATCGCCCTGGAGCGCCGTCAATCCCGCCGAACAGAAGTCGGTCGAAGTGCAACGCCAGGGGCCAGGTGACAATCAGCGCCAGCAGCACGTAGCATCCGAGCGCCAGCGCATAGATGGCGGCGATGCGGCTGCTGGAAGGAGCCGCCCGCTCAGCAGACGAGCGCGTCGACCGCT
>Ga0308415_1000082_pt1 | contig 35714 bp, 24 predicted proteins | sample HotsprSampleOS55_FD_203465 | JGI IMG/M metagenome (GOLD analysis project Ga0308415, IMG submission 203465) | Hot spring phototrophic mat microbial communities from Octopus Spring, Yellowstone National Park, Wyoming, United States - 20090730_OS55 ... | reverse complement strand
GTCCCTGCCGACGACGAGGGTCGCGTATGTCTCGTAGATACATGCTTAGCGCCTTCCGCTTCTCCGCCTCCATGGCTGCCTCCTACACCTCTACTAATACCAAAAGTTGGAGTGTTGATAAGCCCTGGGCGAGCAAGCAGCCTACGCCCCCGTATCCTGAGGTCGTGAGTAGAATGTTAAGTGTTCATGATTAATTCGCCTGCGCCAGTTGCTCAGTGCGCCGGTCGTAGAGATGCTCTTTCCACCTTCGGCAACCGCCTCCTGACCTTAATAGCGCTTCTCGCGCTGATGCCAGTGCTGCTATTGGTGGTCGAGCTTCCTACGCGCATCATCTCGCTAAACTTCCTTGGCTCGCCGCTATCGATCACGCTAAGCGCAGATACGCTGTTAATCGTGTTTCTGCCGGCGCTGACCGTGGCCGGCGCAGATTGGATCCTTCGTGAACATCCCGAAGTGCAATCCGGCAGGATCGCGTTCCTCTTTCCCTTCTGGGTGACGCCCGGCCTGGTGGCCCTGGCCTTGGCGATCTTGCTCACGCGCCTGACCACCTGGGCAGGCTGGCTGGCAGCGCTGATTGGCGGCTCGGTCGCGCTCGGCATGCTGCTGCTGGCCATCTATCGCTCGCTTGCCCCTGAGATATCCCCGGAAGCGCCGGCGCGCGTAGTGGTTGCCGGCATGGGCTATGTGATCGCCTTCGCCTTGTTCACTTTGATCTACAGCACACGGGAGCGCAGCGCGATCACCGCGACGGCCACCTTTCTCGCGTCGGCAGCGCTGGCGATTGACTTGCTTGCCCCCCGCTCGCTCCGAGACCTGCGCCGAGCCGCTCCTTATGCCCTAATCGCGGGCTGGCTGACTGGTCAAGCGATCTGGGCGCTGAACTATTGCAACCTCTCCCAGTGGAGCGCCGGCACCTTGCTGCTGGTGATCTTCTACGCTGCCGTCGGCATCGCGCAACAGCATCTGCTGGGCAAGCTCACGCGCAGCGTGCTGATGGAGTTCGCCATCGTGTCGGTCATTGCGCTGCTCATCGCCTGGCGGCTGGCTGATGTTCGGTGAGAGCATCTATTGGAATTAAGGAAAGGACACATGGCTACGGGCGTGCTCGTCATTGGGGCGGCCAACTTCGATATTAAGGGCCGCATGTTCCATCCGCCGGTGTTGATGTCGTCGAATGCCTCAGCGATGCGCACCAGCTTCGGTGGCGTCGCGCGCAATATTGCCGAGAACCTGGCCCGCCTGGGCATGCCGGTGACGCTGATTACCGCAGTGGGCGATGATTACGCCGGCGAGGATATCTTGGAAAGCGCTGCCGAAGTGGGCATTGACACATCGCGTGCGCTGATCGTGGAAGACGAAGTGACCGGCACCTATGTCGCTGCCCTGGATGAACGCGGGGATCTCTACCTGGGCCTAGATGACCTGCGCGTCCTACGCCACTTGACGCCAGAGTATCTACGCGCGCACAGAGAAGCCTTCCGGTCATGCGATCTGGTCGCCTTCGACATGAACCTGAGCGAGGCGGCAATGCACGAGATCATTCATCTGGCCCGCGAGTATCGCAAGCCGCTCTGCGTAGACCCCACGTCCACCGTGCTGGCCAGCCGGCTGCGGCCTTACCTCCCGCTCATCAACATCGTCACGCCCAACCTGGCCGAAGCGGAAGAACTGCTGCGCTGCGCGCCGATTCGCTCCCCTGCCGAAGCGCTACAGGCGGCGCGCCAATTGGTGGCCGCCGGCGTGCAGATCGCTGTGATCACACAGGCGGAACGCGGTGCTTGCTACGCTACAGCCGCCGAGAGCGGCCACTTCCCCGCGCTGCGGGTCAATATCGTGGACACTACCGGCGCAGGCGATGCGCTGACCGCCATGATCATCTTTGGTTACCTCAATAATTTGCCGATCAGCGACGCCCTCCAGCTCGGCGTGCGCGCCGCGGCGCTTACACTGCGCTCCACGGAGACCGTTGCGCCAGAGCTGAGCCTGGACCGGTTATACGGCCTGGGCGAAGATGTGTTGACCACCGACGACTAATCTCCCTGAACAATCTGCCCCTGCCTAGATACATGTCAAACTGGGTCGCGGTCCTGTTCTCTTTTCTCTACGTTTTTGCCGTGCTGGGCGTCGCCGAGGGCTTGCGCCGCGCCTTGCAGTTGCCGGTGGCGTTCACTCGCAAGGTGGTGCATATCGGCGTTGGCATGTGGGCCTGGGGCACCGCGGCGCTATTCACCGACAAGTGGTTTGCCAGCATCCCGCCGGCGGTCTTCATCGTGCTCAACTATGTCTCTTACCGGCGCAATCTGTTCACTGCCATGGAGTCGGCGGACAAGTCCAACTTGGGCACGGTGTACTTCCCGCTGGCGTTCCTGGTCATTATTCTGTTGTTCTTCGATCTCAGCAAAGGATTCATGGTGGCCGCACTCATGCCCATGACGTGGGGTGATGCGTTCGCTGCCACCATCGGCAGGCGGTATGGGCGTCGGCACTATGTCATTTTAGGGGCGCGTCGCAGCGTGGAAGGATCGATCGCCATGTTGCTTTGCTCGCTGCTCAGCGTCTTCTTTACTCTGCTGGCCTTTGGCGCATCGCTCGACGCAGCGTTCTTGACCAGCCTGGTCTTGGCCTTTTTGGCCACACTGGCCGAGGCGATCAGCCCGTTTGGGTTAGATAACCTGTTGGTGCCAGCTTCAGGCGCGCTGGGCTATGCGCTGGTCGGCGGGTGGCTGGGCTGATGGGACTGCTTATTCACGATGCGACGCTGGTGAGCGCCGGCCAGGTGATCCCGCGTGGCTATGTGCTGATCCAGGGGACACAAATTGCAACGGTCGGCGCAGGATCGCCCAGCGACGACGCGCGCGCCGCGGCGCGCGAAGTGCTGGACGCAGCCGGCAAAGTCATCCTGCCCGGCCTGGTGAATGCCCACACCCACCTGGAACAGACGTTCATGCGCGGCTATAGCGCTGGCCGCCCGTTGCTGGACTGGTTGAAGGGCTGTATTTGGAAGTTACAGGCCGCGATGGACGTCGAGGATGTTCGCCTGGCGACTACGCTGGGCTTGGTGGAAGCGATCCGCGGTGGAGCGACGACTGTCATTGACCATCACAAGGTGCCGCTTTCGCGCCGACATACTGATGTGGTGCTTGAAGCGGCTCAGGCGTTAGGTGCACGGCTGGTGTTGGCGCGCGCCTGGGCGGATCGCGGCACATACGCCGAAGCGCCGGCGGACATCCTGGCCGACCTGGAGCGCCTGTTCGCTGAATGGCATGGCGCAGCCGAAGGGCGCATTCAAATTGCCAATGGCCCGCTCGTCCCGTGGCGCTGTTCGGCGGAGATGCTCCAGCGCACCAGCGCACTCGCACGACAATATGGGGCGCTCACCCACTGCCACGTCAGCGAAACCAAAGCCGAGGTCGCCATGACGCTGGAAGAGACGGGGCTGCGACCTGTGCTCTGGCTCGATCGACTGGGTGTGCTGGGGGCCGACTTCCAGCTTGTGCACGGCGTCTGGCTGAGCGACGAGGAAATCGCGCGCATCGCCGAACGCGGCGCAGCCGTAGTGCACTGCCCGGCAGCCAACATGATCTTGGGATCAGGGGTGGCGCCGATCCCGCATTTGCTCGCTGCCGGCGTTGAGCTGTTGCTGGGCAGCGATGGGCCGGCCAGCAACGACGGCCAGGATATGTTCGAGACAATGCGCTTGGCGACCTATTTGCAACGCGCCGTGATGCACGATGCCAGCCTCCTGCCGCCCCAAACTGTGCTTGCAATGGCCAGCAGCGCATCCCTGGCCGCCGGCGAGAAAGCCGACATCGTGCTGCTGGATTTTGACGCCGCGCACATTCAGCCGGTGGGCAACGTCCTGGCGTCCATCGTTTATAACGTCCGAGGGAGCGACGTGGATACGGTGATCATTGACGGCAGGTTGATCATGCGCCACAAGCGCATGGTTGGCCTGGATGAGATGGGATTGATCGCGGAGTGCCGTGCGCGGGCTGCGCACTTGGCACGACGAGCCGGCGTCGCTCAATTGCACCTGCCGTAGATGGCGGTGAGCTTGCGCAGGCGGGCCTGCGCTTCGTCTGTCAATTGATCCCAGGTGAACCGCCATTGCCAGTTGCCTTCGGCGCGGCCTGGGAAGTTCATCCGCGCCTCGCTGCCCAACCCCATCACGTCTTGGAGGGTGAGGATCACCGTGTCAGCGACGGACATCAGCAGTAAGCGGATGAGGTCCCAGTGAATCTGGCTGCCGTCGCTGCCTGTGTAATCTAAAACCCGCTGGCGCGTGACGGGGTCGAGCTTCTCGAACCACCCGATTGTGGTGTCGTTGTCATGCGTGCCGGCGTAGGCCACCGTGTTCCGCACATAGTTGTGCGGCAGAAACTCAGAAGAGGCATCTGCGACGAAGGCGAAGTGCAACACACGCATGCCGGGAAACCCAAAGGCATCACGCAGCGCTTTCACCTCCGGTGTAATAACGCCCAGGTCCTCGGCGATGATCGGCAGTTGTCCGAGCGCGTCCTGGATGGCCTGGAATAGCGCCTTGCCCGGACCCTTGACCCAGCGGCCGTTGACAGCAGTCGGCTCACTAGCCGGCACTTCCCAGTATGCCTCGAAGCCGCGGAAGTGGTCAATCCGCACGTAGTCGAACATCGCAAACGCTGCGCGGCAACGCGCGATCCACCAGCGATAGCCATCCTTCGCCATCACGTCCCAGCGGTAGATCGGATTCCCCCAGCGCTGGCCGGTGGGGCTAAAGTAATCAGGAGGCACGCCCGCTACGACTTCGGGATTGCCGCGCTGGTCGAGGCGAAACAGCTCGCGGTTCGCCCACACATCCGCGCTGTCGAACGCCACAAAAATCGGAATATCGCCGATCAGCCGGATGCCCTTCTCATTCGCGTAACGCTTAAGCGCATGCCACTGACGGAAGAACTGGAACTGGAAGTATTTCTGCTTCTGGATGACGTCGCTGAGTTGGCTCTTGGCGCGCGAGAGCGCGGTCGCCGTGCGGCGCGCCACATCATCTTGCCAGGCCGTCCACGCCTCGCCTTTATGAGCCGTCTTCAGAGCCATGAAGAGGGCGTAATCGTCCAGCCAGGCAGCGTTGTCCGCGCAGAACGACTCAAAGGCTTGGTGTTGCTCAGGTGGGGCATACTGCAAGAAGTGAATATACGAGCGGTGGAGCAGGGCCTGTTTGTATTCGATCACATCGCCATACGCCACGCGATGCGGGGCAAACGGCGGGACATTGTTGAGGTCATCCGGCGACAGCGCGTTCTCCTCAACTAGGCGATCGGGGCTGATCAAGAGCGGGTTGCCGGCGAAGGCGGAGAAACACTGATAAGGGGAATCCCCATAGCCGGTTGGGCCGAGGGGCAAGACCTGCCAGAGCTTCTGGCCCATTTCAACCAAGGCGTCTACGAAGCGGTAGGCATTTGCGCCCAGATCGCCAATCCCAAAACGACTGGGGAGTGAGGTGGGATGAAGCAGGATGCCGCTTGCTCGTTCCATGCCGTTGCGCGTGGAGCTATTGTATCTGGCTCACTCGCCGCGCCGGCATGTCTGTCATACAAAGCCCCGAGAAGTCACTCATGCCCAACCCTGCTGTCATGCTGAGCGCCGGCGAAGCATCTCAGCGGCTGTGTTGACGAGGGCCATGCCGGCCCGCAATGCCTCAGCCCGGCGCGGCCTTAGACCCTGCGCTGCGCTAGGGTGACAGGGTAGGGCAGAGCGCTGGTGACCCTCGTGCGCTCGATGCTGGTCGTGCCGAGCATATCCGTCCCAAATCATGAATGCACCCCATACACCCTACAGAGGTCACCGGACATATAAAATCGCTTCGCCATGACATTGTGCCATGAGCCCCAGCACTGATGCCCGCCCATCCCTGCGCAGTGCGCTAGAGATCGCGCTCATCCTGGTCATCATTGTGCTTATCTACGATTTCTTCTTCATCTCGACCGGCGTAGCGGATGACAATATGAGCCCAACCCTGCGCGCCGGACAGCAGGTGTTGATCAGCCGGCTGCCCTACCGACTGGCCGAACCCCGCCGGGGCGACATCGTCGCTGCGTCCAGCGGGCAAAACCCTGCTGTGATCCGGTTGTATCGGGTCATCGGCCTGCCATACGAACGGGTGGTTATCCGCAGCGGTCAGGTGACCATCAACGGCCGGCTGCTTCAGGAAGCCTATCTCCTCGAACCAGCTCAGCGCTCTATCCAGATCGGCATGGGTGACGGGGAGTATCGGATCGGCCCGAATACCTATCTGTTGCTTAACGACAATCGAGCCGATCGCAGCGACAGTCGGGCCTTTGGCTTAGTGCCCAGGGATGCGCTGGTCGGCCGTGCCTGGTTGATCTACTGGCCGCCTGAGAGCGTTGGGCTGATCAATCATCAGCGCCCAGTGCTGGGCGGGCCGTAAATACGTGAGCGCTCATCGCTATGGTAATGTGAGAGAAGAGCAGAGGCTAATGAGTATCAGTGAATGCTCCCTCTGCGCCTTGACGACTTACAATCTGAGCCATGGCGAAGACCTACCCCGACGTGCGCGATTCCATCCTGGAGACGATTGGCCGAACGCCGTTGGTGCGCTTGCGCAAGGTGACGCGCGGCGTGGCGCCCGACGTCCTGGCCAAAGTGGAATTCTTTAACCCTGGCGGGTCGGTGAAGGATCGCATCGGGCTTTCGATCATCGAAGAGGCCGAGCGGAGCGGCCGGCTAAAACCCGGCGGCACCATCGTCGAAGCCACCAGCGGCAACACCGGCGTTGGCCTGGCCATCGCTGCCGCCGTCAAGGGCTACAAGTGCATCTTCGTCATGCCCGACAAGATGAGCGACGAGAAGATCCGCACCCTGCGCGCCTTCGGGGCAAAGGTCGTCATTACGCCGACAGCGGTGGATAAAGATGATCCCCGCAGCTACTACAAAGTAGCGGAGCGCTTGGTGCGCGAGACGCCCAATGCCATCCTGGGCAATCAGTACCACAACCCCGCCAATCCGGCGATTCACTACGCCACCACCGGCCCTGAGATATGGGAGCAGACCGGCGGGCAGATCGACGTTTTTGTCGCCGGCATGGGCACCGGCGGCACGATCACCGGCGTAGCGCGCTATCTGCGGGAACGCAAACCAGACGTCAAAATCGTCGGCGTAGACGTGGTCGGTTCGCTGCTCTTCGATACATGGCGCAACGGGCGCGTGCCAGAGAACCCTATCCTCAAAACTTATAAGCTCGAAGGCATCGGCGAGGACTTCATCCCCAGCACGTTGGATTTAAGCCTGTGTGACCTCGTGGTGCAGGTCAGCGACCGCGAATCGTTCCTGATGGCCCGCCGCATTGTGCGCGAAGAAGGCATCTTCGTGGGCGGCTCTTGCGGAGCCGCCGTCGCCGGCGCGCTCAGGGCCATCCCTCAGCTCAACCTGACTGCCGAACACACCATGGTGGTGTTGTTGCCCGATAGCGGCTCGCGTTATCTCACCAAGTTCTTCGACGACAACTGGATGCGAGAGAACGGCTTCTTGAACACCGACTGGTCTCAGGGCACGGTGGGCGACTTTATCCAGGCCAGCCCGCTTCGGCCGGTTGTCACCGCGACATCGGAAGAAACGCTGGGGGCCGTGATCAAGCGCATGAAACAGCACGATTTCTCCCAACTGCCAGTCGTTGATAACGAGGGGGTGCTGCAGGGCATGGTGAGCGAGAGCGACATCCTCAGCTACATGCTGGATAACCCCCGCGCCGCTATTGACACCACGACGATTGCTCCGTTGGTGCGCGAGGCCGCGACGGTGGACGAGAGCACGCCGCTTAACACGCTCAGCGACATTTTGCAAAAGGCCAAAGCGGCTGTGTTGGTGGACGAGCGTCATCGCGTGCACGGCGTGATCACCATGATGGACGTGATTGACTTCCTGGCCGCGTGAGCATGGCTCGCTGGGGACAACGCTTTCTGGTGCTCTGTACTGCCTGGCTAATCACCGGCCTGTGTTTTGGCAGCGCCTTTGCGCGGTCTCTGCAATCAGGGCAGGAATTGTTTATCCTGCGGGTGATCGCCCCTACGCCGGCGGCCATCGCGCAGCTCACCGACGGGCGCTACGACCTGCTTGAGGCCCGCCAGGGCGATGCCCTGTTCGTGCTGGGCGATCAAACTGTCCTCCGATCGCTGCGGGCAGAGGGATTCGAGGTCTCAGTGTACGCCCGCTTGCCCGAGCGCCGAGAAAGTTTCGCGCCGTTTACCTACTTCGGCGGCTATCGCACGGTGGCCGAACACTACGCCCACCTGAATGCAGTCGCCGCTATGCATCCTGAGCTGGCCACGGTCGTGGATTACGGAGATTCATGGCGAAAGGTGAATAACCGGCCCAACGGCCATGACCTGCTGGCCATCTGCATCACCAAGCGACGCCCAAACGATTGCCAGCTCACCCCCAACACCGACAAGCCGCGCCTCTTGTTGATCGCAGCGATCCACGCCCGCGAGCTGAGCACCAGCGAGATGGCCTGGCGTTGGATAGATGAGCTGGTGAGTCAATACGGACAACACCCTGATATCACCTGGCTGCTGGACTATCACGAGATGTGGGTGATCCCGGTGGCTAACCCGGACGGGAGACACCTGGTGGAACAGGGCGGCAGCGCGCCGTATCTCCAGCGAAAGAACATGAACGACTCTGCCGGGACGTGTTTGCCGCCAGGCCATCCCAGCTATGCCTCCTCTCAGCCTGGTGTTGACCTGAACCGCAACGCTTCGTTTAAGTGGGCGGGCGCCGGCAGCAGCAGTGCACCTTGCAACCAGACATATCGCGGCGCGACAGCAGCCTCAGAGCCGGAGCAGAGCGCGCTTGAGGTGCTGATGGCGCAGTTGTTCCACGACACCCGCGGCCCGCTGGACAGCGACGCTGCGCCGATCACCACCACCGGCGCGATGCTCACGTTGCATTCGTTCAGTGACCTCATCTTGCTGCCCTGGGGCTGGACGAACTGTGGTAGCAGGCCTTGCCCGCCTGGCCAGCGCGCGCCGAACGACGCCGGCCTGCGCGCGTTCGCCTTTCGCATGAGCTATTACAACAGTTACGCCGTCGGCCAAGCCTCGGAACTGCTCTATCCGGCCAGCGGCACCACCGATGATTGGGCCTACGGCGCGCTCGGCGTGCCCAGCTTTACCTTTGAGATCGGCCCGATCGACGGAACGTGCGGCTTTTTCACACCGGCTTATAACTGTCAAGATGACCTCTTTTGGCCGCTCAACCGACCGGCCTTCCTCTACGCGGCCAAAGTCGCCCGCCGGCCTTATCAGCTCGTCCACGGGCCAACCACGTTCACGGTCACGCTGAGCAGCCCCGCCGTGCTGTCCGGTCAACCGGTGACGCTTACGGCGCTGATTCGCGACGACGCCTATGGATCGGCGGCGAACAGCGTCGGGCGCCCTGCGACATATAGCATTGTTGCTGCCGAGGCCTATGTGCGCCTTCCGGATTGGGCCGGCGGCACAGCCATACCGATGACAGCCCAGGATGGCGCGTTCGACAGCCCGGTCGAAACCGCTACGGCTGTGATAAACACCAGCGGACTGAGTGCCGGGCGATATCTGATCTTCGTCCGCGGACAGAACGCCGCCGGTCATTGGGGGCCGGTCACGGCGCAATGGCTGACAGTGCTCGGCGAGTGGTATTTCCCGGTTGTCCGTCGCTGATGCGTAGCCAGGGGCACGGTTGCTTGCTGCGGCGTCGCGGTTGGCTGGTGTTGATCGCGGCTGCCGGCGTTTATCTCGCGTTCGCGCTGACCAACCTCAGCGTGCCAGGCCCAAACTATGACGAGGTGGCCGACGCCATCCCTGCGCTAGAGCTGCTGCGCGGCGAAGCGCCGGCCAGTGCGCTCAAGCAAGTCGTCGTGTTCGGCCAACCCCTGCCGCTGATGATGTCGCACTATATCGGCCCGACCTCGACATACATCAGCTTGCTGGGCTTCCTGCTCTTTGGCCCGTCCATCGAATCGCTCCGGCTGACCCAAACGCTCCTCGGCCTGGTCACGCTGTTCTTGCTATGGCAGCTTGCGCGCACATGGTTTGATGACCAAACGGCGAGTCTGGCTGCTCTGCTGGCGGCCACTGCGCCGGTATTCATCTGGTGGCATCGCGCCGGCATCTTCTTTGCCTCGCCGATGTTGCCGCTCTCGCTGGGCATGTTGCTCGCGCTAACCCACTGGTGGCGCAGTCGTCACGGCGCTGCGCTGATCGCGGCGTGCTTTCTGTTCGGCCTCGGATGCACAACCAAGTTGCTGTTCGCCTGGTGGCTGATCCCGCTGGGGATCACCGCGCTGTTTGGCCTCGGCATCGGGAGAATCCGTGCGCGGCTTCCCGGTCGGCTGACCTTCGCCTTGGCTGGCGTGGCCTGCCTGGCCGGCCTCTCCCCGCTGCTGGTGCACAACATCCCTAACCTGGACACGCTGAGCTTCATTGCCCAGAACCTCATCCGCTCACAGCTCTACGGCCACAACAACTTGGACTTCTTTAACAACTTGCGCTTCCAAGCCGAGCAGTTCTTCCGCTTGATGGGTGGCGACACGCTGGAGTTCAACGCGCCGGCTGCGCTGCCGCTGGCCGGTTTCGCCTTTGTGGCGAGCGCGGGCCATGTGATGGCGTCGCTTAAGCAAACCGATGTCAATGCTCGCCTGCCCCGGCTGTTTGCTGTTGTGAGCGTATTGACAATCATTCCCCTGGCGACGTTTAGCGTCTCGTCCATCGGCGGTCGCCATCTCTTCATCTTGCTGCCCATTGCGGTCATCCTGATCGCTTGCGCGCTGGTGGACAATATGCGCCGATTGTCCGGCCGGCCGGTTCGCCACCTCCCGCTTGGGCTTTTGGGCGCGCTCGTGCTCAACAACCTGGTGGCCAACTTCGCGATCTGGCAGTTCTTCGCGCAAAGCGGCGGGCGAGGGCTATGGTCCGACGCCATCAATCGCACTGCCGAGGTGTTGGCGACAACCTTTGCTGGCCGGCCAATCGTCGCCATGGACTGGGGTTTTGAGCGCAGCGTTGCGCTGCTGACGAAGGGACAGGTGCGGCTTCGAGAGGCTTACGAATACACGCAATCGCCATCAGCGCGCTTCGCCGAACTTAGCGCAGTGCTGCTGCGCGAACCAGCACATGTGTATCTCTTTCACGCGCCGCAGGTCACTGCCTTTAGCGGCCATTGGCCGGTCTTCCAGCGCGCAGCCCTGACAATGCGCCGCGAACTTGTGCAGACGCACGTCATCGTCGAACGGGACGGCACACCGCATACGCTGATCTACGAAGCGCGGCCGATGCCGAGACTGTTCGATCAGCCGGCCTTGCGTAACCCGCGCCATGCGTGGGTCGGCGACGGTCTGGAATTGCTGGGCGGCGACGTAAGTTATGATCCCACCTCGCGCGAAGTATTCGTGATGCTCTACTGGCGTGCGCACAGCGACTCATTGCCCGACGACACAGTGTTGGTTCACATCGTGAACCAGGCCACAGGTGAAGTTGTGGCCATCGGTGATGCGCAGCCGTTCTACGGCCACTATCCATTCTCGGGATGGCGAGCCGGCGAGGTGGTAGCTACCCCCTACTGGGTGGTGCTGCCGGCTGACCTGCCGGCTGGGGTCTATCAGGTGCGCGTTGGCGTGTATGACGCGCAAACCGGCCAGCGGCACAGGATTGCTGATCCCAAGAATGACGCAGCCGGCGATAGCTTGATGCTCCAGACGTTCGCGCTGCCCTGATCATGAACCAACGCAGAGACTTCTGGCTCGTTGTCATTCTCACCCTGCTGGCTTTTCTCCTGCGGCTGCTCGACTTGGATGCCCGCAGCTTATGGCTGGACGAAAGTTTTACGCTATTTCGTTTGTATGGCAACTGGGAATACATATTTAATAATACTGTTATTCGACAAGGTATAATATACACTGTTGATATAAATCCGCCGTTTTACTTTGCTTTGCTTAAGGCATGGGGGGAACTCGTCGGTCAAAGCACCTTCGTCCTTCGCTTCTTCTCGGCGATCTTCACCGTCCTGGTCGTGCCCGCGAGCTACGTCTTGGGGTATCGTCTTTTGGCGCGGAGGGAGATTGGCCTGGTCAGCGCTGGGCTGGCCTTGCTTAATCCTTCATATCAATGGTATACCAGTGAGTTAAGAAATTATTCTTTATTACTATTCTTGAGTTTAATAACCTCTTATATTTTTCTGATATATTCGCAAAAAAGTAGATTACTGTATATAGTATTATGGATCCTATTCGCGTTTATTACTATTTTTACCCATTATTCTGCTATAAGCCTATTGCTTGCACAAGCTATTTTACTTGCATTAATCACAAGCTTAAAAAGTTATAAAATAAATATTAAAGAATTTGTATATATATTAATAGCAATTTGTGTCTTACTATTCATTTTGATGCTCTCTGCACCGTTATGGACGCCGACACAGGAGCGTGCGCTACAGCTCGTGCTGGCCGTGTTGACGACGCCGACCGGACAGGGGGTGTCCTTGATCAGTTGGCTTGCTGAGATTGTTAGCGCATTCGCATTTGGTTTCAACGCCGGCGATCCCACTGGTCCAAACGGTATTGCCACGATACTCATTAGTATTCTTGTCATAATAGGCTTAAATACAAATCTACATAATCGAGAGAAGATATTCTTATACACATTCATATTTATACCGATTCTGTTCTGGTTCGGATTGTCTTTCTTTATAGAAAATAAACCAAGCTTTAGGTACGTTATTTTCATATTTCCCTTTCTAAGTATATGTCAAGCAAACGCCCTCTCATCGCTTAGGGCGATGCTTTGGAGATGGCCAGCAGTTAGCTGGGTGCTTAGAACCATAAGCGCTATCCTCGTGTTTGGCAGCGCCGCCTTCGGCACAGCCATGACTTTTGTGCGCACTCCAACCTGGCAAGATGATTGGCGCGCCTTCACCAACCATATACGTCAACACTGGCGCCCTGGTGATGTGCTAGTGATTAATCTCTATACACCAGAGCAGGTGCTAGATACTTACCTACGCGACCTCCCCATTGATGTTGTCCCTATACAGCAGTGGTTGCAAGTGCCGCCAGAAGAAATACGCCGCGTCATCAGCGCGCGCTACCAACGCATCTGGTATGCGAATACTGGCGGTGATGGAGGGCTCCACAATCTGGAAGCACAGGCCTTATTTAGCCCATACCTTCTGCGCAGCAGGATACCCTTTCCAGCCCGCACGAATGTCATCGAGCTTCTAGAGTATGAGCTAGGACCTTTTGTGAGCGAGCGCCTGCCGGCCCAAGCGCTCGAAATACCCGACAGGCAGGTCGGCCAGACTCATATCGCCGGCTATGAGATCGCAGTCGGCAATCCTTACCATCCTCACCCTAATTTCTGGCTGAGCTTATATTGGCGACGCGGAGGAGAAGCCGAAGACCTTTCGCGCCACACGGTTGCGCTCCGTCTATACGACGCCCAGACCAACTGGTGGGATTGGTCAATCTCAGCAGACCTGCTGCCCTCGCCGGCAGACTGGGAGCAGGGCAAGATATACCGAACCCGCCATCTGATCCCCTTGCCGCTCGGCCTGCCGCTCCAGTCCTTTCAAATGGAGCTCCGCCTGTTGACCGGCCCCAAGGGCGAGGCCGCGCAAGTTGCCAGGGTGGAAATAGACGAGCGCAGCACGCGCTGTTGCCTGCGCATTACGCAGTGGCCGGTGCAACAAGAGGGCGACCGTCATCAGCTCACAGATACTGCGCTGTTCGCCGAATATCCACATGTGCGATGGCCAAATCAGCCATTGCCGGTTGTGCTCACCTGGTATCCTGCTCGATCAAACCTCCCTGCTTGGCAGACCCACCTAAAGGTCGAGGGCTTATTAGGTGGCGTGGTGGCTTCTCTCGAGCGAACGGCAGGGGGAGCATCGTTCCCGGTCACGACCTGGCTGGTTGGTGAGCCGACGCGCGACCCATACACGCTGATGCTCCCGCCCGCGCTCCAGCCAGGCATATACCGGCTGTCCCTCGAACGCTGGCGAGAGAGTCGAAAAGTGGATGGTGTGTTGCTGGGCCTATTGCGCGTCGAGGACTACCCGCACGTGCCGGTTGCTGATCGAATCCAATATCGTGCAAATGGGCGCGTGGGCGAATTAGCGTTACTCGGCTACAGCGTAAACGGCCAACCGGCGCGCGGCAAGGTGAGCGACGTCATCACCCATTGGCGCGTAGCCGAGAGGCCAGCACGCGATGGTGTGATCTTCCTGCACATGCTCGATGCTCAGGGCAAGCTGATCTCCCAGGATGACAACCCACCTATTGTTGATGGCCTGGTGCGCAGCACAACCACCTATCGCCCAGGGGAAGGCATCAACCAACTGCATCGCCTGGAGATCCCCGCAGGCCTGCCTCCTGGGCAATATCAGCTCTATGCCGGCGTGTACGACCGCCAAAGCGTGGTGCGCTGGCCGGCCCAACAAGATGGCCGGCCGGCAAAAGATGATTTGGTCTTCCTGGGAACGATAACCATTGAGTGATTCTCCCACTAGGACATGCGTCGCAACGCGTGGCTGGAAGGGTGGCTCATGAGCCTGCTTTTGCTCGGCGGGCTGGCCATTCGCATTTACCATCTGGGCTTTCCCGAACTGGCCGGCGATGAGGGCTTTAGCTACGTCTTCGTCCAACGCTCCTATCTCGCGCTCATCACCGACACTTTAGCGATGGGTGAGCCGCACCCATTAGGCAGCTATTTCATCTTCAAGGCTTGGAGTGACTTGGCAGGGATAAGCGAGTTCGCGCTGCGCTTCCCCAGCGCCTGGTTTGGTGTCCTGGCAATCGGGCTGACGTATCGCCTGGGGCGTGAACTCAAGCTCGGCCCCGCTGTTTGCTTGGGTGCCGCCGCGCTGATGGCCTTCAGCCCGTTTGCTAGCTCGTATAGCCGCGAGATGCGCATGTATAGCATGTTGCTCGCCTTGACGATAGCCAGCACGCTGCTGGCATGGGTCTTATTCCGGCGCCACTCGTGGCGCACCGTGGTTGCCTATGTCATGGTGAGTTGGCTAGCCTTGAACGTGCACTACTACGCCGGCTTCGTCCTTCTCGCTCAGAACCTCTTCGTCTTCGGTCGTGCGCTCCTTTGGCGCGCCGAGCGCTTGCTGCGCACATGGCTCGTCGCTCAATTCAGCCTGCTCATCACCAGCCTGCCGTGGCTCATCGCCGCCTTCGGCATCGCAACCGGCTACAGTGGCGTCGTAGATTACAGCCCGGACCTGTTGAGCGCCCTGTTCGTTTATCTGGGTTCGTTTCTGGTCGGGCAGCACTTTCCGGTCGTAGAAACAATCCCAGCACTCGTATGGCTCTGTTTAGCGCTGCTTGCCATTGGCTTGGTCACGCTTGGGCTGAGCGGGAGGGATAAGCGGATCGCGGGCGTGCTGTTGGCGATCTACTTGTTCGTGCCGCTCTTGCTGGCCTGGGCTAACGGCCTGAATCGGCCAGTCTTCTCACAGCGCTATGCAATCGCCGCGCTTAGCCCACTGTATTTAATCGTGGCTGAGGCAGCCTGGGGGCGTTTTCGCCTTCATGGTTTGCCAGGTGCGCTGCTCGGTTGGGGGCGAGCTGGGGCGGGCCTGCTGATTCTCGCGGCCACAATCGCCGGCCTCCAAGGCTATCTGCGCTCCGATAAGGTAGATGGCCACCCGCATATTTGGCGCAGGTTTATTGATGTCATCAACCGTTACGCTGAATCGCTGCCGGCAAGCGATGTGCGCGTGGCTTTGAACTTCCCCGACCCGGTTTTCACCTACTATCATCGTCGTTACTTGCCCAATGGTCCCAGCTTTACCACTTTGCCACCGCGCGTCCAAGACATTGAAGGTGCGAGGGCGATCGCACATGAGTGGCGAGCGCAGGGTGCAGAGCGCGCCTTGCTCCAAATAGTGGACAGTTTTTGGGATGGGCGCGGGATAGCTGCTGCTGGATTAGCCAGCGAGTTTGCATACATGGGGGAGACCTATACCGGCCAATGGATCGTCAAGATCTTCGGTCGTCCCGGTCCGGGAGACATGAAGCCGTTCAACGTGCAATTCGTCAACGGCCCCCGCCTCCGTGCTGCTTATGCGCGCGCCGACGTGAGAAATAAGCTGTTGGAGGTTTACTTTAGCTGGGACGCCGATGGGTCGCACGGCAGCGAGAAATTCTTCATCCACGTCAGCGAGGCAGGAAATCCCTTTGCGCTGATCGGCCAACGTGACGAGCCGCTGGCGTCAAACTTGCCGCCAGCGATTCAGGTAGACGGCTTGACCGTTTACGGTTACGGCGTGCCTTTACAGGAGTCGCTGCCCGCCGGCCAATATCACGTCCGCGTTGGGTTATATGACCCGGAACAGCCGGGCATGCCGCGCCTGTTGACCAGCGATGGGCGAGACGCAATTGTGGTCGCGTCATTTACGGTTGAGTGAAGCGACGACAAACCTGCTCGGCAGCGCGACTGCATTTGCGACGGCAATCTGCGCGGTATGCACAAAGGCGCGCTCGCCGGTGAGTTCATCGTCATAAACGCATAGTATTCACTCGGCGAGCGTTGCCAGCAATGGTAGAGAGCGGATGCGCGTTCTTCCTTTAGGGATGTATATTTTGGCTGACCCCAGATTCATGTTATTGCTCCGCATCTCCCAGTCGTGCAGGCTACAGCGAGAGCAGTTCATCATGCTTTTGCTCTTGCTGCTTAGTCTAGCTATCCGCGTTTATCACCTAGGCTTCTCTGAGCTCATCGGCGACGAGGGATTTAGCTATCTCCTCACTCGTGACTCGTATGCCCAGATCGCCGCAAGAGTTGTAGCCATGGGTGAGCCACATCCACTGGGCAGCTATTTCATCTTTAAGGCCTGGAGCGACATCGCTGGGATAAGCGAATTCGCTTTGCGCTTTCCCAGTGCGTGGTTCGGCGTCGTAGCGGTTGGGCTGATCTACCGCCTAGGTCATGAACTCGGGTTAGGCGGTGCCGTGAGCATTGCCGCTGCTTTATTCATGTCCTTAAGCCCTTTCGGCGTTCTGTTCAGCCGCGAGATGCGCATGTATAGCATGCTGCTCGCCTTGACAATCGCAAGTACGCTCCTGGCGTGGATCTTGCTGCAGCGCTGCACATGGCGCGTTGCAGCGATCTATGTGTTAGTGAGTTGGCTGGCCTTGAACGTTCACTATTACGCCGGCTTCGTGCTGCTGGCGCAGAATCTGTTTGTCTTCGTCAGCGCGCTTTTTCAACCCGCCAGGCGTATGTCACGCATGCTCGTGAGATGGGTCGTCGCTCAGCTCGGCGTGATCATCGCTAGCCTGCCATGGCTGATCGCAGCGCTGAGCATTGCGACGGGCTACACTGGCAATCTTGGACGTAGTCCTGACCTGCTCACCGCATTCTCAACCTACGTCAACTCATTCGTGGGCGGACAATACTTCCCTTGGTCGGAGGCTGCGCCGTGGATAGTCTGGTTGTCCTCAATACTCATAGTCGTCGGCCTTTCTAAGCTTTGGATGGGCGGCGCTGACAACCGACTCGCCAGCAGCCTATTGGTTATCTACCTATTCGTGCCACTCCTGCTGGCCTGGGCCAACGGGCTGAACCGACAGGTTTTCTCTCCGCGCTATGCGATTGCAGCGCTCGGCCCGCTATATCTGATAGTAGCCGAAGCTGCTTGGGGGCATATGAGTCTCCGCGGGCCAATTGCTGCGCTGATTGGAGCGGGACGCGCAGGCGCAGGTTTGCTTCTCGTGGCGGCTGCGCTCGCTGGCCTCCAAGGCTACTTACAGTCTGACCGAGCCAGCGGTGACCTGCATACTTGGCGCAAGTTTATTCATACCATCACTCACTATGTCGGCGTATTGCCGCCGAGCAGCGTGCGTGTTGCGCTGAACTTTCCTGATCCTGTCTTCGTGTATTACCACCATCGCTATCTACCACAAGAAGTTGGGTTTACCACGCTGCCGCCCTTGCGCCCTCGGGACATCGAGGGAGCGCGCATGGCAGTGCAAGAGTGGCGAGAACAGGGTGTTGCGCGCGTGTTGCTCCAAGTTGTAGATAGCTTCTGGGATGGACAGGGCATAGCAACTGACGCCCTGGCTAGCGAGTTTGCCTACCTGGGGGAAATCTACACCGGACGATGGGATGTCAAAATCTACGGCCGACCTGGTCCGGGCGATCTACAACCGCTGAACGTGCGATTTGTCAACGGAACGATACTGAGGGCAGCGTATGCGCGCGTTGACCTGCCGGCGCGATTAGCGGAGGTGTACTTTAGCTGGGACAACAGCAAAGCAACACTGCGCGGGAGTGAGAAGTTCTTCGTCCACGTGAGTAAAGTAGATGATCCGTTCGCGCTGATCGGACAACGCGACGAACCGCTCGCATCGAATCTGCCCCCAGCAATACAAGTGGGCGAGCTAACAATCCATGGATACGGCATCCGCTTAAGCGAAGCGCTGCCGCACGGCAGATATTACGTCCGCGTTGGGCTGTATTACCCTGACACGCCGGACATGCCGCGCTTGCTCACGACCGATGGCCGCGATTTCCTCGTGCTTGCGTCTTTCTCTGTAGGGGAGTAACGCACCTTCCCGATACAGGCTTAGCTTATCGGTAGCTACTCTCCAACAGAGATAACCTTGAGTTTGCTGGGCAGCGCGACTGCATTTGCGACGGCGATTTGCGCAGTATGTACAAAAGCGCGCTCGCCGGTGTGTTCGTCGTATAGCCCAACCAGCTTGTAATATTCGCCCGGCTGAGCGTCGGGGTCAACCGTAAAGAAGTGGCGGTCATGAATAGTCTGGCCCGGCTGCCAGCATGTGGTGGGCAGCGTCCAGTTCGCGGGCCGGCCGTCTTGATTAACGATCCGACGACGGTCATCAAGCGCATCGGCGACGTGAAAGAACACCTTGCGCGCCCGCGGAAGAAAGGTCTCTCCCTCATGTCGCCAGTAAAGGTCTATCGTCCCTGATTCGCCGGGTCGGAAGGTCTGTTTGATCACGTAACCCAGCAATCGAATCTCCCCGTTCGGTTCAAAGCGAATTTCAGTGGAGACCAAATTCGCCGGCAACGTTGGTCTGGGCACAGTGATTGGATCAGCGCCGTAGCCAATGACGCGCAACAGGCCGATATGTGCGGCTGCTTGGGCCGTCAGCAGGCCGATAACAAAACTAAGCTGGGCAAAGCGAATGGCACCTTCTCGGCGAGTCAACCATAGGCTGCCCAGCGCCACGATCACCGGCGCGAAGTACATCCACACGCGACCGGTCTCTCCCCGTGCGACATGCAGCAGCGACTGAGCGGCAAGCGTGGCGACCCAAGCAAAGGTGAGTGCCGGCGCGCGCTGCCAGGTCAGGCATGTTGCGATCATCGCCAGCGGCAAGCCGGCAAAGGTGAAGATATCCCACGGATGCCAGAGCACGAACGGCCAATAGTCCCGTTCAAGTGCTAAGTGCAGACGCATGGCTGTCTCGTAGCTGCCCCGCAAGTCGAAGCCAGCGAGGAGCACCAGGGCCGCCCAAGGCCCGGCCAGCCCGATGAAGGCGAGCACACCCTGCGCCAGGCGGACCGGCCACAGTCGGAGCTGCTCCAGCGCCCAGATGCGCGCCAAGGCATATAACCCGCCGATCATTGCGATCGGCAGATTGCCGAAGCTCATGAGTGTCCCCAGGAACAGCACCAAGCCGGCGAAGAAAGCCGCTGCGAATCCGCGTGGGCGCACAGGCGCTGCGAGCATGGCTTCTACAAGTATCAGGGTGGCCAAAGTGAACAGGCCAAAGCTACGGTCCCACTGCGAGGCCCACATCAACGCGCCAGGGATCAGCGGGTATAGCAGCGCTGCCATTGCAGCAGCGCGATCGCCGGCGAGGCGCTGGACGAAGACGAAGAGCAGAATGGGCACACTCCATGCTGCGATGGTCTCGATCAGGATGCCGAATAAGCCGGCGGCTAATTGGACGGCGTCCAGCTCACCTGGGCGCAGGTCGAAGCAGGCCAGCGGGCGCAGCGTCGGCTCCAGCGCTGCCGCCAGCTCGGGAAAGGGGCGCAAGAGTTGCACGCCCAACCAGAAGATCATCGGCAGACCGGGCGGATGGCGCTCGGCGTGGACGTTGTAGCTCTCCATTTCCTGCGAGAATCGCGCCAGCCATCCCCATAGATCATCCACGCGCACGCCGACGGTGAAGTAGCCCCCCGTGAAGTCGCTATATTGCCGAAAGGCCAACCCGCGCAGTGGAAAGGGTTCGACGATGTGCGTAGCAGCCGTCTGCAATACCACGCCGGCGACGAAGACATACCCTAAGAGTCCACAGATCTGTTTGCTAGAGAGCGTCGCCGGAAGGCGCGCCAGCACCGCGAGCGCGATGACCCCATGCGCGACCAAGCCCAGGGCCAACAACACCATCGGCAGCGCCGGCGGCACTGCGCGTTCCCATAGCACCAGCGTCCGCGAAGGGTCAAACAAGAGCGCTGCGATGTAGACCACCGTCGGCAGGCCGATCACCAACATCTGGCCGCCGAATTGCGCCCCGAAATTGCTCACGCGCAGGCGGTTCATCCTCGACTGATTTGGCCGGCGCAAATTTCGCGCACGATCAAGAGCACAATCGCGAGCGCAGTCGTCGCGCTGATGGCCAAGCCGATGTAAAAGTCGGTTGGCCGGTAGCTCAGCTCTACGCTGACTGGCCCAGCGGGGATAGGCACGCCCAGCAGCGCGCCGTAGATCGGCAATGGCGCGACCTCCCGGCCGTTGACCAATGCGACCCAGTTGCGATGATAGGCCTGGCTGAGCGCCAGCAGCGCCGGCCGCTCAGCATACGCTGCGACCTTGATATAACCCGGCGACTTGCCCTCGACCGCGGCGTTGCCCGAGGCGCTGCGGTCAAGCAATTCCTTCGGCGGGTCAATCACGATGGCTTCCACGAATGGGTCGAACTCCGGACGACGCATGTAGGCGTAGAGGTCATCCTCAGCGCGGACCGGGACAAGCCGTCGCGGTATCCAGGCGCCATTGAACTCTTGAGGCTCCCAGTCTAGGCGATATGTGCTGGCCGGCTGGCCTTCGAATGTGTCGCGCGCAAGCAAAAACCAGGGGATCATGATGCCCTCCGGCGTCTCCATCGCCCCACGCCAGGTCACGGCGTAGCGCACGTTGAGCAACTTCACCATCACGGCCTCGGGCGTGCGATCTAGGAATGTCTTGTAGGCGCGCATGACAATCGGTGAGCCGCCGCTCACTTCGTTTAAGCCGGCCACGCATGCGCCGTTGAGGGGCAATCCGTAGTGATTGTATATGCGCCCGTAACTGTTTATGCGTTGCGTTTCAATAATCGGTTTGGTCAAAGGACTCGGTGGCAGAGGCTCTGCCAGCTTTTGTGTCGCAGTATAGCGATTAGATGTAAATAACTCAAAGGCCATGAGCGCCAACAGCACACCGCCCCACGCCCAGCGCGGCCAACGTTGCAACTGCGTGCGCCAGAGCAACAGGCCGGATGTCCCCACCAGTGCGATAACGACCATGGCGAGCCGGTTAGCGGCAGGCGTGAGCGCGGACCGGCCCGGCTCCGTAAGTGCCTGTTGTGAGATTAAAATTATGATAAGAATAAGCAATACGATTATTCCCCCGATGCTCAGAATACTGGCTGCTCGCTTTAGCTGTTCTTGTGCCGGCTGGCGAATCGGGCGCATGAGCAACGACGTGCCGTAGGCGGCCAGCGTGCTCAGCGCAAAGCTGACCGCCATCGCATGGCGTTCCTGGGAGCGAAACTGGCGATAGCCAGGGAGCGTGAGGTAAGCCAAATCAAAACCGATCGCATTCGCCCCAAAGCTCAGCGCCAGCGCTGCGATGCCGACACACAGCCACAGCCCCGTGTCGGCCAAGCGTCGGCGACCGGCCAGTAACGCAACCCCGACAAACGTGAGGGCAACGACGCCGACGTAAATGGGTTGCCAGGTGTTGAATACACCGGTCAGCACGAGTAGCGCAATATCGAGCAATAAGAAGCCATTGCCAGCTTCGGCATAAGACAGCGCCGGACGATTAGATTCCAACATGAACAGCAGCGTAGGGATGAGCTGCGCTGCGCTCAGGCCGGCTGCCAAACTGCCTGCCGTCATGCCCCTGAGCAGCGCGCCGCGCCACAGGGCCGCCGGCGGCTCTGCGGCGCGATGTGCCCGCCAAAACCAGAAGGCGAATGCGATTGCCACTACATAGACGACGTAAAGCATGGTCTGTGGATGGCCGGCAGTGAAAGCGAAGCCAGCCAGGACCGCCAGCCCACCCGCCGCCGGCAACCAACGCTTAGCCGTAGCCAGCCAATGCGCGACTGGGAGCATCCAGGGCAGCCAGCTCGCCGTTTGCAAAATGCCGGTCTGGAGCATGGGGTAGCCGGTCATGTAGCCGCCAAACGCATAAGCCAGCGCGCCGGCCAGCGCGGCAATAGGATGCAAGCTCGGGCGGCCCGCCGGCGCGCTCAGAAAGACATACATGCCAAGCGCTGCCCACAACACGTGGAGCATCACCTCCCACTCCAGCGCGCGCAGCGGGTATTCAGGCCAGCCCAGCGCTCGACCCAACAGCATCAGCGCCAGCACAGGGGGATACAACACCTGAGACTGCGGATCGGCCTGGAAGGGATAGCCGCTATACAGGCACTCCTCGATGACGGGGAAGCGCCCGGCGAGGAACTGGCGATAGGCCATCCGCCGATAGGCGAGGAACTGGTGCGTAAAGTCGCCTTGCTGAAAGGTCAGCCGGTCGGCCTCTGAGGGTGTGAGAATGCGCCAAAAGAAGAGCGACCAAAGCAAACAGAGGACGAGGATCGGCCATAGCCAGCGACGGCGGGCGTTGGCAGGCATAAAGATGACAACGGCATGAGTATACTGCCGGCGTGTCGCCCAAGGCTCGCACGTGGTTTGTCGCTGGCGTGCTGACGTTGCTCTCTGCGGTGATCGGTCGCGAGGTCTTCGTCAGGCTGATCGCGCCGGCGCCACCCTTGAACTTCGACGAAGCTGCTCATAGTTTGCCGGGCTACTACATCCTGCGCGACATCCTGGCGCTCGACCTGCGCGCCTTATGGGGAGATTTCCACATTCAGACGCTATGGCCGCCCGGCTTCTCGCTGCTCCAGGCGCCTTTTCTAGGCGTGCTCGGCATCAGCGACGATAGCGCCCGGCTGTTTGCCTATCTCATGTTGGTCGCCACTGTCATGATGGGCTGCGCTCTGGCCTATGAAATCGCGCCTGAGTTAGCGCCGGTCGCCGGTTTGACCAGCGGACTGCTCGCGCTCAGCGCGCCTGGCTGGCTTTTCGTCGGCAGTTGGGCCATGCAGGAGACGCCGGTTGCCTTTGTCACCTTCGTGGCCTTCTGGACCTTCCTGCGCGCGTTGCGCAGCCGGCGCATGCGTTGGTTCTTCCTCACCGGCTTCGCGCTCTACTTCTTGTTCCTCACCAAGTTCAACTACGCAGCTTTTGCCATCGCTGCTGTTGGCGTGGTGGACCTTGGTCAGCGGTTGCGCCGAGTGAATGCCGCGGCTGAGGGAACGCGCGCCGCTCAGCTTGTGGCAGAGCTGCCAACCATCCTGGCGCTCTATCTCCCACTCATCCTAGGCATCCTTTTCTGGTTCTTCGGCGGCACGGACATCGTGCCCACCGAGGTGAAATGGCGGGACTTTCGCTTCTTCGTCATCAACGAGGACAGTGGCTACCCGTTCTGGAGTGCGGAGAACTTGCTCTTCTACGTCCGCACGACGACTGACTGGTTGATGCCCAGCCCGCTGCTGGCGCTGGCGACCGTCATCGGTGCTGGCTGGGCAGCGCTGCGATGGCGCCATCCGGGGGTGGCCTTGTTGGCCATCTTCTTTGGGCTAGGGTTTGTGCTGGCCACGGTCCATCCGCTCAAGTCCCAGCGCTATATTACGCCGTTATTTCCATCGCTGTGGTTGTTGGCCGGCTTAGGATTCGCGCATGGGGTTGCGCGCCTGCAGCTCATGCCCCGTTGGCGCACAGCCCTCTCGATCGTCGTGCCTTTTGCTGTGGCTGTTTGGAGTTGGTGGGCCTGGCTGCCGCGTCTACAGCCTGTTTGGGCGGGTGACCTGGCCCGTGACTTGCGGGACGCCGCACAGCGGATCGTCGCCTGGCAGCGAACAGACCGACCGGTGTTAATCATTGGCACGTTTGGCGAACTTAGCCCGCCGCTCTTTGAGTGGCGCCTGCGACCATTACCTGTCTTTGCGCACACTACGTTGCCCATTCAATATGATGCACCACCTGTGGAAGGGCCTGATGACATCGCGCGCGTCAAGGGATGGCTGGAGCAGAACGCCGGCGCGCAGGTCACTGTTATCCTTGTTGAACCGTGGTCTCCGCTCTATCAGGCTGCTGATATGCAAAATAAAAACTTATGGCGGCAGCGCTTGGCTCGTGCCTTCGATGAAGTGCGCACCTATCGCTTGGCAGACGAGGTCATTTACGCCAAAAGCGGTTTGAGCATCCGCTACTATTTGCCATCTCAGCCATGAAGCCCTTTCTGACCAAGTTGGCCCAAGCTCAGCATCGCCGGCGCTCCTGCCTATGCATCCGTTTGGACATCGTCGTTGCGCGGACACCGCTGCCGATCCAAGCGTATGACGAGCCCATGTTGCCGTTTGCTCGCGCCATCATCGAGGCAACGCACGACCTGGTGTGCGCCTATCAGTTCAACCTGGGCTATTACTTGGCCGAAGGTGCTGCTGGGATGGTGGCCCTGGAGCGCATCACCCGCCTGGTGCCCGACGAGATCCCGATTATTGTGGACGGCCCCCTTTGTATCACCGAGGCAGCGGCCAGCGCCTACGCACGGGCCGCCTTTGAGCAGCTACGCGCAGACGCAGTGACGCTCTTCCCGTATGCAGGCAGCGATGCGGTCCGGCCCTTCTTAAAACGCGCCGATCGCGGCGTCTTCATCCTCATCCGCACAGCCAATGAGCATGCGTGGGAGCTACAGGATCTGGAGATGGAACCGCGGCCAGCGATCGAGGACCGCCCTCACAGCGCACCGATGCCACGCCTGTATGAGAAAGTGGCCCTCTTGGCCAACCGCTGGCATGCGGATGGGCCGGGGAGTTGCGGTTTGTTCATGGAAGCGCTGCCCGAAGCGCACATCGCTCGCCTCCGCACGTTGGCACCGCATCTGCCCTTTCTGGTCAACAGCACACGCCTGGAGGCGCTGCATGCCATCATGCGAGACGGGCAAACCCAGGACGGCCTGCAACCGATCGTGAGCGTCTCGCATCCCGTAATCTACGCCTCGCAAGGCGAGGATTTCGCCGAGCGGGCGCGCGACGCAGCAGCGCGATGGGTCGAGGCGATGAGCGCCTACTTCTAGCGAACTAACGAGAGGGTGATCTTGGACTGTGAGCGCGCTTTGGGGTGCATCCGTGGTTCATCGAACCCCCAGATGCGCGCCGGCCTGACTTCCCTACGGTTGAACCACGCCAATGGTGAGCAGGATGTTCGCATAAGTGCGCTGCTCACCGGTAGCGATCACTAACGCCGTGTCTGGATCGCGGCACAAATCGTAGAAAGCAAAACGGTCGTGGCCATGCACGGGCGTCCCCGCCGGCAGGAGCGCGCGGAACTCGGCGATGATCGGGGCCTCTTTGCCTTCCGCCGTGAGCATGATATCAGCGGACTCTATCGGGATGGCACCCACCAGCACGCGCAGCACATCTACCGCGTTGACCAAGCCCGGCGCAAGGTTGAGGTAAACGCGGCGGGCAGCCGGATGGGCGCGTGTGCTGAACGGATAATTGCCATCGGCGATCAGCACCTTGGCGCCGTGGCCGGCTGCGCCCAGCGCAGCCATGATTTCGGGATGGAGCAAATTGTATTTCAACATTGTCTGATTTCCTGGGTTGGGTGATCTGTCCTAGGATATTGTATTAGAAGAACCGCACATTTGGCATCGTGTCAGCCACAAACCACACCACACAGGTCAACAGGCCCGCCAACATGGCCGGATCGTGCATGGCTTCGCGTTCGTCCATCACGTTCCCCTGCCCGCGCACCAGCCGCCAGAGATGCTCGGCGAGCAACATAGGGGCAACGATCAACGGCACGATGAGCAGCCACAGCGGGATCATCTCGAGTGCGAGGAAGAGCGCCAATACGGCGAGCGCAGCGATCAGCGACCCGACCATCACCATCTTTGTTCGTCGTACGCCGAGCAGGTCTGCGGTGTGGCGAATGCCCGCTTTGCGATCAACTTCGATGTCGCGCAGCTCATTGTTCAACTCACCATACACGGAGATGAGGACGACGAACACAAAGAACAGCCAGCTGTACGGCTTGCCTTGATCGAAGGCGAAGTAAGCGCAGAGGAACTGCAAGCCGGCCAGCGAGAGGCTATGGGTGAGCAGATCAGCAACCGGCACCGCCTTCAGGCGCGCCACCCGCCAAGAATAGAGGAAAGCCAAGGCCAAGCAAAGCGCGCCCAGCAACAGCGCCATGCCACCGAGCAACGCGTATAGGCCCAGCACCAGCCCGCTGACGACCACGCAGGCGGCCTTGCCGATGCGCGGCGAGATCATGCCGGCGCTGATCGGGTTGCGTTTCGCCTTGCGCGCGTCGAGGGCATCATCGGCGGCGTCCTCTACGTCGTTGTACATGAACGCAAAGCCCACCACCAGAATGTTGGCCAGCAGCACGATCAAGAGGCGAATGTCGAACGTCCCCCCGCCGAGTTTTGCTCCTAAAAGCGTGGTGACGGTGACAAACAGGACATACTCTTTGTAGCGCGTCAGTTGCATCAGGCCCTTGATCGGCCGGCGTAGCCAGCGATGCCAGACGCGCAGGTTTAGTGTGCTCGGTTTCATAGCGCAGTAAGGGAAGCATGCTTTGATGCCTGCGATTGGCAAATAATACTTGGACGCGCGGGCACAGCGTTAAGCAGTTTTAAGCGCAATAGTTTATTAGGAAAGCACCTATTCCTCCTCGACGATGCGCACGCTGACGCGCGCGCTCTCTGTGCGATTGCCCGCAGCGTCGTAGGCCACAGCATAGAATTCGAAGTCGCCAGCCTCTTGTAGCATCCAGCGCGCGGTAAAGGGCGCCACCGTGCGCACTTCAAAGAGCTGTCCGTTGGCGTAGAACTCCACTTTGCTCAATGCATAATCATCTCGGACGTCGGTAACCAAAGGCACCCACTCGTCTTGCTTTAAGCGGAAGACCTCATTGTCTGTCGGCTGAAGCAAGCGCAGCGTGGGCGGCGTGTTATCAATCGTCACCTGGCTGATGAAATCCGTGTAGCTGCCATCGCTGCCGATACGGGTGAGCTTGAGCGAGTAAGGGCCAGGCGGCAGGCCGGTAATGTCCCAGTTCTCTAGCACGCCTCCCACGACCTGTTCGGGATGGTCAGGGCCAATTTGTATCCATTGTTCTGCTCCCGGTGCCCAACCGGGCGCAAACATCACCCGGTAAGCAGCCCATGCGTCGCCACGAGCGTTGCCGCGGATCTGCACAATGCCCGGCGGCGTCGCCGGCAGCGGTTGGGAGGTGTTCGGGTCTGGAGGGGCGTTTGGGTCAAACGTTGGCAGCAGCGGGCTGACGTAGCCACCACTGGGCGGGTAGATGATAGCGACCTCTGCGCTGCTGACCAACCCGCCAAAACGAGTGTCGAAGTCCGCCGGTGCTTGCGGCAGCTTGGCTTTCTCCTCTTCACTCAGCGCGGCATACCAGTCCTGAGCCTGCGGCGGGAAGATGTACATCGGCCGCGCTTCCACCAGCTCAGGCGGCGTGCCGGGCAGGGCCAGTTTGCCGGTTTCTTTATTGATGGGGAAGAGTTGGACCATCGTGCTCTGTTGCGTTGGCTCGCTGCCCGGGATAAATAGCTCGTCCACAGTTGGACACACCCCGTTGGGCAACAGGCCATCTATCTGGCAAACACTCAGGGTGATGAGACCCTCCGGGCGGGGGAAGTCGCGGATTGGCAGGCCCTGGTGGAGATACTCCATCACGTCGTGCCAGATGGGCGCAGCGCCGGTCAATCCGGTCACCCCTCGGCTCATCGGCCGATTGTCCGTGTTGCCGACCCATACGCCGACGGTGAAATCGGTCGTGTACCCCACCGTCCAGTTGTCGCGGTAATCGTTGGTGGTGCCGGTTTTGACGGCAGCCGGCCGTGGCCCAGAGAGGTCCAGCATGGAGGGATAGCCGAACGCAGCCGCGCGCGCGCGAGGGTCAGCGAGGATGTTGGTGAGCAAGTAGGTGAGCTGCTTGCTATTTGGTCCCAGAAGGCGCGGAACGGTCGCTGGCTGATAGGCGTAGAGCAATTGGCCCTTGCTGTCCTCCACCCGCAGGATGACGGCCGGATCCAACGCACGACGGCCAGCCTTCCTCTGGGTCGCCGGCCTGGGCACGCCGACCATGGTGCCGCCGTTGGCGATGTTGGCATAGACGTAGGTTAAATCCAGCAGCTTCACCTCGCCGCCGCCCAACGTCAGGGCCAAACCGTAGAAGTTCAGCCCGCGATCCAGGTCGGTGATGCCCAGCAGGTGCGCCAGGCGGATGACGTTGCCGATGCCGGCGCGGTTGAGCGCGTCCACGGCAGGGATGTTGTAAGAGCGCGCCAGCGCCTGGCGCATCAACACCGGGCCGTGGAACTTGCGGTCGTAGTTCTCCGGGATGTAGGGCACTTCGCCGCCTACGTCGAACGCGGTGCGCACGTCCCAGAACAGAGTGGCTGGCGAGGCGCCCTGGCGCAGCAGCTCAAGATAGGTAATGGGCTTAAAGGCCGAGCCGGGCTGGCGCAGGCCCAGGGCGACGTTGAACTTGCCGTCAATTGCGTCGTTGAAGTAGTCCAGGCTGCCCACCATTGCGATCACCTCACCCGAATCCTGTTTGATCACCACGACGGCGGCGTTGTTGACGTCCCTGCCTTGCGCCTGGAGCGCAGCGATGTGCCGGTTGGCGATCGCGCGCGCTTGATTGTCCACGTTCAAGTCGAGCGTGGTATAGATGCGCAAGCCGCCCCGTTCAACCAACTGGCGTGCTGCATCCAAACCGATGCCCAGGTGATCGGCCAGCAGCTCGATTGCTTTGTCTTTGGCATACACGGAGAAATGAGGGGCTTGGATATTAAAGCGTTGCGTCCGGCTTGCGTAGCGCAATGGTTCAAGTTTGGCTTCGGCGATCTGCTGTGGGGTCACGTCGCAGCCTGGGATGCCCGTCAATGCGCGTTCTGCGAGCTGGTCCAGCACCAGCAGTTGGCGGAACTTCGCTTCGTTGGGGCTGTCAAAGGGGTTTTGTTTCGGGAATTGCGGAATGTGCGCGAGCATCGCGGCCTCGGCCAACGTCAGATCACGCGCAGACTTGCCGAAGTACACGCGCGCTGCGGCTTCGATGCCATAAGCCAAATTGCCGTAGAAGTTCGTGTTAAGATACCACTCCAGGATCTGATTTTTGGTGTATCGCCGCGTGACCTCTGCTGCGAGCAGTACCTCTTTAAGCTTCACAGCGGTGGTTCGGCCGGGGCCGGCACGTTCTTCGGGCGGAAGGATGACCGACTTGACTAGTTGTTGGGTAATGCCCGATCCGCCCTGCGTTGCGCCGCCTTGTAGGTTTGCCACCAGCGCGCGCACAATGCCGCGCAGGTCAAACCCCTGGTTTTCATAGAACGTCTTGTCCTCGATGGCAATCGTGGCGCATATCAGGTAGGGAGAGATCTCGTTAAGTTCAACCCACTGGCGGTCGCCGCCGGTGGGATCAATGATCTCATAAAGCAACACCCCGTTGCGGTCGTAGATCTTCGTCGTTTGGAAGTCCTCTTCTGCCTTTTTGATCTGGGTGGGATCGGGCAGGTCGCGCGTGAGCGACGCATACACGGCACTTGCTACAAGCGCGCCTAAGGCAGGCCCAGCGACGACGAGCGCAAAGAGCAGGGCCAGCGCCGGCACGGCGACCTGGATGAAGCGATAGCCAGGGCCAAATCGGCGCGCGCGTTGCTGATGTCGGCGCAGACGAATGACGTGAACGGACCTCATGAGAAGCTCAGTCCATCATAGCCCATCTGGGTTTGGGAGTGCTCTAAACCGCCGAGGCGCAGAGAAATACACCCTCGCGTCCTCGACCTCTCTGCGGTGCGCGTTTCTTGTATCACCTTCAAGTGGCGCACTCCCCCAGGGTTAGCCGCGGTCACGTTGCGCAGCGCTTTCAACGCTGGAGTTTGCGCTGCCGGCGGCGCACAGGCCTTGGATAGGCCGCTTCGTATTCGCTGACGTTGCCGACGAACCAGCGCACCTCCCCGTCATCCTCGATGGCCAGGATGTGGGTGGCCACGCGATCGAGAAACCAGCGGTCGTGACTAATGATGAGGGCGCTGCCGGCGAATTGTTCGATTGCATCCTCCAGGGCGCGCAGCGTGTTCACGTCCAGGTCGTTGGTCGGCTCGTCGAGCAACAGTACGTTTGCGCCCTCCTTTAACACCTTGGCCAGATGCACGCGGTTGCGCTCACCGCCGGAGAGCATGCCCACTTTCTTCTGCTGATCGCTGCCCAGAAAGTTAAAGCTGGCCACGTAGGCGCGGCTCGGCATCTTGCGCGTGCCCAGTTGGATGTATTCCTCACCTCCGCTGATCTCCTCCCAGACAGTCTTCTCCGGGTCGAGCGGACGATTTTGATCCACGTAGCCCAGCTTCACCGTCTCGCCTACGCGGATCGTCCCGGCGTCGGGCTGTTCCTGTCCGATGATCATGCGAAACAGGGTGGTTTTCCCGACGCCGTTAGGACCGATGATGCCGACTACTGCGCCCGGCGGCACGCTGAAGGTCAAGCCCTCGTATAGCACGCGATCGCCGTAGCGCTTCGTCACCCCCTGAAACTCGATGACGATGTCGCCCAACCGTGGGCCGGGGGGAATGTAGATCTCAAGCTCTTCGCGCCGGCGCTCGGTTTCCTGGGAGAGCAACTTCTCGTAGGCATTCACGCGCGCCTTGCTCTTGGCCTGTCGCGCTTTGGGGCTCATGCGAATCCACTCCAGCTCGCGCTCAAGCGTCTTCTGTCGCTTGAGGTCGGCCTTCTCCTCCTGGGCCAGCCGGTTCTTCTTCTGCTCCAGCCAAGAGGAATAGTTGCCCTTCCAAGGGATTCCGTAGCCGCGATCCAGCTCTAATATCCATTCGGCCACGTTGTCCAAGAAGTAACGGTCGTGGGTCACGGCGATCACGGTCCCTTTATAGTCGCGCAGGTGATGCTCCAGCCAACTCACCGACTCGGCGTCTAGATGGTTGGTTGGTTCGTCGAGCAAGAGGATGTCCGGCTCGGTGAGCAGCAGGCGACAAAGCGCTACGCGCCGGCGTTCCCCGCCTGAGAGCACGCGGATCGGTGTATCGGGCGGCGGACAACGCAGCGCGTCCATCGCTACCTCCAGCCGCTGATCGAGCGTCCACACATCGTGCTTATCCAGGGCCTCTTGCAGGCGGGCCTGTTCCTCCAGCAATTTGTCATAGTCGGCATCGGGCTCGGCGAATTTCTCGTTGATCGCCTCGTATTGCTTCATCAGATCCACGAGCGGCTGGACTGCTTCCTCCACCACTTCCTTAACTGTTTTATTGGGGTCAAGCTGTGGTTCTTGTTCCAGTAGCCCGCGCGTGTAGCCGGGTGAGAGCATGGTTTCGCCGATGTAGTCGTTGTCGAGGCCGGCCATGATGCGCAGCAGCGTGCTCTTGCCCGAGCCATTCAGACCCAGCACGCCGATCTTGGCTCCGTAGTAGAACCCCAGCGAGATGTCGCGCAGAACCTGTTTGTTGGGCGGGTAAATGCGCCCCACACGCACCATCGAGTAGATGACTTTTTGAGACTCTGCCATACGCTTAGTGGAGTCGAGATTTTAACATTTGCAAAAGCCGCCTGGTTTTGTTTACGACGGTAGCTAAAATTAAAGCAGCGATGAGCCAGGATGCGCCGATGCTCATCATCGAGAGCGGCCACGCCGCCGGTCAGCGCTGGCTGCTCGACCGCGACTTGGTGATCATCGGTCGCGCACCAAAAGCCTGCGATCTGGTCATCCCAGATCGCGAAGTATCGCGTCGCCACGCCAAAATCGAGCGCACTGAGACCGGTTTCGTGATCACCGATCTGGGCAGCAAGAACGGCACCAGCGTCAACGGCAGCTTGCTGAGCGAACCGCACCTGCTACAAGACGGCGATGAGATCCTCCTAGCCTTTAGCGTCAAGCTGGTGTTTGTCGGCAGCGACGAGACCGCGCCACTGAATGCACTTTCGCTCAACCAAGTGAAGCCGGCTAAGGCGTGTGGCATTTACGTAGACAAGCAAAGCCGGCGCGTCTTCGTGGCTGGCAAGGAGATTGTTCCGCCGCTCTCGCTTCAGCAGTATCGCCTGCTGGAAATGCTGGTGGAGGCACGAGGAGGAGTGGTTGCTAGAGATCAAATCGCCCATTACATCTGGGGAGGCACGGACTACGTCGTCAGCGAGCAGGCCCTCGACGCCCTGGTGCGTCGCTTGCGCGAACGTATCGCGGAATATGACCCTTTTCATGAATACATCGTCACCGTGCGCGGTCATGGCCTGCGATTCGAGGACCGTTCAGCGGACCCGTCGCATCGCTGAACAGCGCGAAGAAGCTTGCCAGCCTTCACGCATGACTCGCTGGTGACAAAAGGCGAGGCAGGGCGCTGGTGACCTTTGTGCGCTCAACAACTGGTCGCGCTAAGCGTCACTGTCCCAAATCCTGCATGCGCTGAGGGGCTTCCCTTGCATGCAGGGGAAGCAGAACTGGCAACTGATTGAACTTTCTACGATGAGACAACATTTCTCTTTTAGGCTACTCCCTTCCGTCGGGCGCATTCATGGTTAGGGGCAGAACCCTAGGTGGGCGACGGCAATCGCGTCGCCACCCCTATAAACCAACTTTTGGCGGTGATGCGCCCGCGAGCAGTTGCCCCTATTGGTGAACGCTCCCTTCCGTCGCAAGCGACCACCTCTATAATGACCGTGAGCAACTGAGGAGCAGCGTCATGTCCGATTACACCCCCAAGCCAGAGCACAAGTTCACTTTTGGCCTGTGGACCGTTGGCAACGTGGGCCGTGATCCGTTTGGCCATCCCGTGCGCGATCCGAAGTCTCCGGCCGAGCTGGTCCACCTGCTGGCCGAGGTCGGCGCGTATGGCGTGAACTTCCACGATAACGATTTGATCCCGATTGACGCCACGCCCGCAGAGGCCGAGGCCATTAAGCGAGAATTCCGCAAAGCGCTGGAGACCACAGGGCTAAAGGTCCCGATGGCCACCACCAACTTGTTCAGCGACCCGATCTTCAAGGACGGCGCTTTCACCAGCAATGACCCGCGCGTGCGCGCCTATGCGCTGCAAAAGACCATGCGCGCGATAGACCTAGGCGTTGAGTTCGGCGCGCAAGTCTATGTCTTCTGGGGTGGCCGTGAGGGCACCGAATCGGATGCAACCAAAGACCCTGTGACCGCTATCCAGCGCATCCGCGAGGCGATCAACTTCCTGTGTGAGTATGTGCGAGATCAGAAGTACGACCTGAAATTCGCGCTAGAGGCGAAGCCAAACGAACCGCGCGGGGACATCTACTTCGCGACCACTGGCCATATGCTGGCCTTTATCGAGACGCTTGATCACCCGGAGATGGTGGGGGTGAACCCCGAAGTCGCCCACGAGCACATGGCAGGGCTGAACTTTCTCCACGGCGTCGCCCAAGCCTGGGAAGCCGGCAAGCTCTTCCACATTGATCTCAACGACCAATATGCGGGCCGCTACGATCAGGACTTCCGCTTCGGCTCACGCGACATCAAGGCCGCCTTCTTCCTGGTCAAGTTTTTGGAAGATGTAGGCTACGCGGGCTCGCGCCACTTCGACGCGCACGCCTACCGCACGGAGGACTACGAGGGCGTCAAGGACTTCGCGCGCGGCTGCATGCGCACCTATCTCATCCTCAAAGAGAAGGCCGCCCAGTGGAACGCCGATCCCGAAATCCGTGCGCTGCTGGCTGAGATCAACGCCGACGACGGCAGCCTGGCGCCATATCTTGGCCCGTATACCCCTCAGAAAGCGGCAGCCCTTAGAGATCTGCCAATCGATCGGCAGGCGATTGGCCGGCGAGGCTTGCTCTACGAGCGGCTCGATCAGTTAACGATAGAGATTCTGCTGGGTATTCGCTAACGTGTTCACGCATCGGGTTTGTCGTGAGTCGCTGTACATATTCGTGACACACACCAGGCGCAACATCTTTCAAAGAGCGTATCACAATAGCTCAGTAACCAGATATTGCGTCGTTCAATCCTCCATTAGTGCTTCTTTCAGCTCGCGTTGAGTGTATTCCCAAATGAGCATGCCATGTTGAGCGGCAGCGAAGAATCTGAGCGCCTGGCGAACTAGGGATTCACACAACGCCCTGCCGCTTTTTTGCGCTGCCAAACATCCGCTGGGCCAGGCCTGCGCAGCCTTGCTGGCCTCGCGGCAATTTGGCAGGCACACGTTTAGATGCTTCGCCAGCGCGAAGCGTAACAGAGTGGGTGGTATGACGAGCTGAACGATATCCGCAAATGCACCTGCGTAAATCTGAACTCACGCCAGGTCAGCTTCTGCGAGCTGGGTTAGTTTGGCCAAGGACACAAGAGAACTGAAGAAACCCCGTCTTTAGGGGCTTACCCGGATGGCTGTTGCTGCTTCTCCGACTGCGTCTTCTCCTGCTTCTCCCATAGCTGGTTCGTTTTCTCCGCTATGCTATCCAGCAGGCGCTCGGAGAATCCAAAGAGGAACCCAATGGCCAGTAGCGGGATCGGGGTACTTCCCAATTCGAACGGAGGGATCAGTTCCCCAAGTTGTTTTATAGAGACAATTTCCAGAATCGCAATCAGGTGCAAGCCGGCCCAAGCGCTGAGGCTCCCCCATAGCGGAGCCGGTAACACTTGCGCCGATGCGAGTCCGTAGTCCGGCGTCTCCGGGCTGCCCCGATACACCCGCGCCAGCCGGCTGAGCAGACCGCCCACTGCCCCCGCCAGCAAGATTGGCCCATACCCTGCCAGAATCAGAGCCAAAGTCAGCCCCAATCCATTAAGGACCAAGAACGTGAGTTCGGATTATCCGCGTCTTCTGCCAATCGGCACCTAGGTTGCTCAGGCAGAGGTGCGGAGCACGCGGGATATTTGCATAGGTCATGACTATTACAGCGGTTAGTAGTAATAAGTTTGCTAAGAGTAGCGATAGTCTGCGCGTCATTCTACTCGGTAGGGCATGCGTTGCTCGCTAGGCTCGCGTAAATCCGAACTGACGTGACCAAGAAGCTCAGTAACGTGAGTTCGGATTAACCGGCCAAGGCAGCTAGATTGAGCGACGGCTTCCTCGGCCGGTGGCAATATGCGATCAGCCCGCACAATACGTTGACCACAAAGTTGACAGGGCTGCGATGGCGCGAATGCTCAATCTGCGAGGAACTGGTCAACGATTGTCTCTACGATTACCCGCCTGCGGAGTAAAAGCTTGTCCAGCAGCGGCAGCAGCGTGTTCTTCATGTTAGCGCGAATGCCGGTGATCAGTTGCACCTTGAACATGCGCCAGAGTTGATCTCGTAGCGCCTTCGATAGGTATCCCTTGTCTCCGAAGGAGAGTCGGCGTGCGAGTCTGGGAACAGGCTTTAACATTGCCAGGTGTTAGCACAAAGTCGAGCAGTTCGCCGCGGTCATTGACTATCAGATGTAGCTTGA